>Ga0334884_1001283_pt1 | contig 38652 bp, 39 predicted proteins | sample GraSluR1_MG_7_FD_207215 | JGI IMG/M metagenome (GOLD analysis project Ga0334884, IMG submission 207215) | Sludge microbial communities from methane-producing bioreactor in Wageningen University, Netherlands - Granular Sludge_12_05 R1 | ecosystem: Engineered > Bioreactor > Anaerobic >... | reverse complement strand
TTTTTTAGCAATTTCTCTATCATTTTTCTGTCAAAAAAAGTAAGTTGTTTCATAGACCGCTTGGGTTATTTTATATTTTGCATATAAATTCTACCTCAAGTGGTCGGTTTTATTTTAGAACTTTCATTATGTAATTATTGATTTATTTTCATTGTTTTTTTTGTTATAATTAAAGGATTTAATAAAAAAACATGAAAAATAAAAAGATTTCATCTTGGGTAAAGGTTTTGGCGATTTCCATTCCTGCTTTGCTTATTGTTGCTTTTGCTCTTTTTTCAGAGGATATTACTGGCATTCAAGGTCTTATGAAAAAAAATATTACCGATTATTCAAATTTGCAAAAACCAATTACAACTCAGGTTTTAACAAATCAGCTGGGAAATGTTGAAGAACCTCAATTTTCCATAGCTAATGTAGTTAAACAATTAGATATTGTGCCGAGCCCTTTTAAAGGATATTTTATTAAGATTGATTTAAATAATTTTCAAAATCGAGCTAGTTCGATTTTATCAAAATTAACAATTGATTTTTTTGGAAATGAAAATTGTGTAAGTGCTAAAGAGTGTTTTGATTTCTTAGTTATTTGGATAGATGGTAAATATTATTATGCAGATATTTATGATAGTTATTTTGTTTTTGATAATATTGATTTAGAGGTTTTGCCGAGAACGAATGTTTCTATTTGGCTTGGAGGAGGTGTAAAAGATTTTGGAACGATTTTTAGAAAAACTTCTTTTTCTTTTAGAGTATTTAGTGGTGGCGTTTTATTTCATGATATGAATAGAAAAAACGTTCTAAAAGTAAAAGATAATGAATATTTTAGTGAATTTTCAGTTTTTAATTAGCATTTTAATACGGTTTTATTTTATTGTTTTTAGGTGCGTATGTGCTTAGTTTGAGATTGAGTATTTTATAGCCAATTGTTTTAAAGAATTATAATATTTGCTTTCTTTTAAGTTGCCAATTTTTTCAAAATTTGTTTTTTGAAGATCTAAAAGTTCAATCATTAGATGATTTTTTCTAAAATAATATTCATATTTAATGCGATTTTTTTTAATTGTGTCTTCGTCGTAAAACAATTCATTTGTTGAATTTGCAATAATTTTGCTTAGTTCATTTATGCTTTTTAAATATTCTTTATTTTCAGAGTATAATTTTCCTTTTAAGAAAAAAATATTGTTATTGTTTGGGGCTAGCTTTTCTGCTTTAATTAGCGTTTTTAATGCTTCGTCTTTTTCTTCGTTTTCCTGAAGGCGTGCTTTGTTTATGTAATAATTATAAGATTTGTTTTCAAATTTTCCTGCTTTTTCGAGATAATCAGTGTAGTCGTAGTTGTTTTGTTTTAATAAAAAAGCTGTATGATAAAAGATAATGGATTGGTTTTGATTTAATGACATTGCTTTGTTGATTTTTTCAAGCGATGGATTTTTTTGAAATGATTTAAATAAAATGTCGGCATTTAAATTTTTAATGTATGTAAGGGATATAAGCCCAGAAATAATTAAAAATATTGGTATAATTAAAATGTTTTTTGATGAAAGCTTTATGTTTTTTTCGTGTCCTTTTAAAAGTAAAATTGAGCTTAATGCAATTATTGTGTAGAGAGTGAGGAAATTTAAAGTAAGAGAAAATGAAAAAAAATTGCTTATTTGAAGTGCCATAAGAGTGAAAATAAGGTTTTTTTCTAATGAATTTTTGTTTTTTTTGTATAAAAATTTAATTATTAAAAATAATATTGCACTAAAATAAATTATAAAACCGTAAATTCCAAGAGAACTTTGAATGTCTATTACTTCATTGTGAGCTCTGTCTGCAGTGTGAAATAGAGGTTCATGTTTGTAATAATTTTCTGTGATATTTTTTTGAAAATTTATATCGAATGTTTCAAATCCTGTTCCGAAGATGGGGTTTTCTATAAAACTTTTTGTTCCACTTTTCCAAAGTTCTATTCTTGATGAAAAAGATCTGAGTGAGGGTGAAAATGCGTATATGTATGACGAAAATAATGTTGTGATTAAGGCTATGGTAAGTATTTTTGTTGTATTTTTTATGTTTTTTGCAAAGAAAAAATACAATGATATTCCAATTGAGATTCCTAGTAGGGATGCTCTGTTTTCAGTGAATAAAATTGAAATTATTAATAATAAAAATAAAAGAAGAAATTTAAGTTTTTTTTGTTTTTCTAGAAAGAAATAAAAGCTAATGAAAATCGGAAATATTAAATATTGACCAAGCATATTTGGATTTCCAAATGTTGAATATGAACGACCCAAAAAACCTGCTTCTTTTAAATCTTCAATTGAAAAAATTAAGAAAAATCCTGCTTTTTGAAGTATTGCGTGAATTGATAGGGGAATTGAAATTATTAAAATTCCTAGTAAAAAGATTTCAATATCTTTTTTGTTTTTTATAAAACTTAAAACTATTAAAAAATATAAAATATAAAGAAGATGGGATAAAACTCCAGATAGTCTAAAATAGTCACCAAAAAAACTTTTATAAGGAGCGATGCCAAATATGGTTGAAATAAATAGGCTTAGGATCCAAAGTGAAATAAAAAAATATATGCCTTTATATTTTTTTATTTTAATTTTTTCTTTTGATAAAAAACAAATTGAAGTAAAAATTATAAATATTGTTATGGATATTGAAATAAAGGCTTGTTTAGGAAGTTCATAAACATTAACTCCGTTTAAGTTTATTATAAATAATGATAAAAATGGAACTAATAGAATAATTGGTATCAATTTTTTCATTTTGAATTTTCTAGAAAACGATGTGTTTCTATTGCGATTTCTTTTTGTTCGTCGCTTTTAATTATAAAAATTTTAGTTTTTGAGTTTGTTTTATGAATTTCGAGTTCATTTTTTTTGTTTTTAGTTTTATCTATTTCTATTCCTGCAAATTTTAGTGTAGATAGAGATTTTTCTCTAACATAAAATGCTTTTTCTCCAAGACCTCCAGTGAAAACTATTGCATCTGCTCCATTTAATTCTGCTAAATATGCGCCTATAGTTTTCTTTATAGAAGAGGATAACATTTCTATTGCAAGTATTGCTTTTTCGTCTTTTGCTAAGGAGGAAGCGTATATTTCTCTCATATCATGACTTATTTCTGAAATGGCTTTAAGTCCTGACTCTTCATTTAATAATTTATAAAGTTTTTTTGAAGAAATTTTTAGTTTATCTAGAATGTGAAAAATTAGTCCGGGATCTATTGACCCTGATCTTGTTCCCATGATTATTCCTTCAAGTGGTGTAAAGCCCATGCTTGTATCTATTGCTTTTCCCCCAATTGTTGCAGTTATTGAAGCACCATTTCCTATATGGCAAGAAATTATTTTTGCTTTGTCGTTTTTTAATAATTTCAATGCCTCTTTTGTAACGAAATTATGACTTATACCATGAAAGCCATATTTTCTGATTTTATGATCTTTATAAAAAAATTTAGGTATTGCATAAAGATAATTTTTTTCCTCGATACTTTGATTAAAGGCAGTGTCGAATATGGCTATTTGAGGGGTTTTTTTGAAATATTTAAGAGATTCTTTATAGCTTTCTATGTTTACGGGATTGTGAAGTGGTGCTATTGATGAAATTTTTTCTAGATTTTTTAAAACATCTTTATCAATCTTTATTGCTTCTTTGTATAATTCTCCACCATGAACAATTCTGTGTCCGATAGCGGAAATGTCTTCTAGTGAATTTAAGGCTTCAGATTCAAGTAAAGTAAAAAGTCCGATTTCTAGAGCTTCTGAATGATTTTTGATTTCTATTTCTTGATTAAATTCGTGAGTTTTTGAGTTATATAAGATGTGGCAATTTTTTTTTGATATACCGTCAATGTGAATAAAAGCCTTTTCGGTTAAAGATTTTTTCTTTTCGAAAATACTGATTTTTAAAGAAGAAGATCCTGCGTTTATTGTTAAAATAATCATTAAATATTTTTATAAATATTTCCTCCAACCTTTGGTGCTAAAGCAACTTTTATGCCAATTTCACTTCCTGTTTTTGCGAGTTCGATGTCTTTTCTGTTTTGTTGCATGTTGACAATGTTTTGAATAAATAATCCATTTGAAGTTTCGAAAATTATTTCTTCACCAAGTGTTATTGGTTTTAAAACTTTAATAACTGCAACATCTATTCCTTCAAAATAGCCTTCACAAATTCCGCAAATAATCATTTCTTTTGTTTCTTTTTTGTAAATTTTTGATTTATCTTTTGTGTAGTCGGAATGTGATTGATGGCTCTCAATTGTAATATTTGAGACATCAGGCAGAGTTGATGTTTTATCTTTTTTTCTAAGTCGTGGTGTTTTTTTTGATAACTTTTTAGCTTTTGCAATTAAAGATTTTTTTCTTTGAAAAGCTGGAATGTTGAGTTCGTTTTGTGTCTGCATTTTTAAAAAATTTTCGAATAAGGATTATTTGAATATTATCAATAATCCTAAAAAGAATAAATATGAAAAAAATTTTTTACTTTCCTATATTGTTGATTGCTTGTGAAGCTTCTTTTATTTCTTTTGTGGCTGTTGTTATGTCTTTTTCAAGTTTTTTAAATTCATTTTGCACATTTTCAACAGATTGTATTGTTTCGTTATAGAGTTTTTCACTTTCAGATTTAATTTTGCACGAATTAAGTGAAAATATTATTAGCGAGAGAGTTGAAATTATAATAATTTTTTTTGTTTTCATTAGGATTTTTTTTGAAATAATTTTTTAAAATTACCATCAAATTTTTTGTCTAAAAAATTTTTGAGGTCGAGAATATCATTTTTAGATATAACATTTTTTCCTTGAATTTTGTTTTTTAAAATTCTTTGCTTGAACTTGAATTGTTGTTCTTTTAAAACATTAACAATTGTTATCATTATTTGTGTTTTGCAGTTTGTGCATCTTAATTCAAAAAGGCCTTCGTGTTCGGCAGTTGCCATTAAATAAATATCATCTTGAGAATACTTTTTTTTACAAGCTTCACACTTAAATTTTGATTGTATGTATTTTGTTGCGTTTTTTATGTCTGTGATGTTCATTTTTTCCGTTGTTATAAATTTTCTATTGCGCTTTTAATTCTAAGTAAACTTTCTTTTTTTCCGAGTACCCAGAGAGTTTCAAATACTCCTGCTGAGTTTGGTAGTCCGCTAAGTGCGACTCTGATTGGCCAAAGGAATTGACCGTTTTTTAGGTTTAAATTCTTTATGGTGTCTATAATTGTAATAGAAAGGCTTTTTTCTGTCCAGTCTTCAATTGTTTCAAGAAGTTCTTTGGCTTTAGTAAGTGTTTCTTTTGAGTTTTCTAGGGTTGTGCCCATTTTTTCATGAACGAATAATTCTTTTTCGTATTCTTTTATTTCAAAAAAATATGAAATTTCGTTTTCGATTTCTTTTGCGTTTTTGTGGATTTTATCTTCGCAAACAGAAAGAGCTTTTATTAATAGTTCGTGATTTTTTGTCATTTCTTTTGGAATAAATTCGCTTGAATTTACTAGAAGTTTTTCTCCTTTTTTGAGTTTAAACTCTTCTTCTTTTTCAGGAAGGCTAAAATTTATTTGTAAATTTTTTTTGTTGTCGAGTTTTATTTCTGCTTGATCATCAATTTGGATTGCGAGAGCTTTCATTTCTTCAGAAAATAGTCTTTTTTTCCAGTTGTAATTAAACCAGTCGAGTTTGTCTAAATCAAAAATTGCTCCCGCTTTATGGACTTTTTCGAGGGAGAATATTTTAACTAATTCTTCCAAACTGAAAATTTCTTCTGTTTCTCCTTTTCCCGGATTCCAGCCTAAGAATGCGACGAAGTTTGTGAGTGCTTCGATGCAGTATCCTTTTTTTAAGTAGTCTTCAATTGCGACATCGTTTTGGCGTTTTGAAAGTTTTGTTTTGTCCTTATTTAAAACGAGTGGTAGATGAGCGAATTCTGGTGGATTCCAGCCAAATGATTTGTATAATAAAATGTGTTTGGGGGTTGAGGGAATCCACTCTTCAGCCCTGATTACATGGCTTATTTTCATATAATGATCATCAACGACATTTGCGAGGTGATAAGTTGGGAGTCCGTCTGATTTTATTAAAACTTGATCATCAAGGGTCTTTCCATGGAAAACGATTGTTCCTCTTATTATATCTTTGTATTTAATTTCTTCGTATGGGATTTTTTGTCTTATTACCCATTTTTCGCCGTTTTCAATTTTTGCTTTTACTTCTTCTTTGCTTAAATTTGAGCAGTGTCTGTCGTACATGGGAGGAAGGCCTGCTTTTGTTTGATTTTCTCGAAGTTCATTAAGTCTTTCTGATGTGCAAAAACAATAATAAGCTTCACCTTTTTCTACGAGTTCTTTTGCGTGTTTTAAGTAAAGCTCTGATCTTTTGCTTTGGGTGTATGGGCCGTTGTTTCCAGTTTCTGAGCCATCGAGGTTTGGTCCTTCATCATGATTTATACCAAAATTTGAAAGTATTTTTATTAGATTTTCAGTTGCTCCTTCTATAAATCGTTTTTGGTCAGTGTCTTCGATTCTTAAAATGAATGTTCCATTATTTTGTTTTGCAAAAAGGTAGGCATAAAGGGCTGTTCGAAGGCTTCCAATATGAACATAGCCTGTAGGGGATGGTGCAAATCTCGTGCGTATCATTGTTGTTTTATGTTAATTGTCGGGTTGGAGTATAGTATTGAAACAAGTTGTTTGCAAAGAAAAAGTGTTTATGGAAAGAGTTTTTTGCTAAATATTTTTTTAATTGTAAATTTTTTTTATCAGATGTTTTAAGGAAAAGAATTTAAAAATTTTCTAGTCTTATTATCAACTTTTGTATATATTGTTTTTGATTATTCTGAATTTTTATAAATGGCAAGAAGGTATAGAAGAAAAAAACGAGCTTTGAACTTAAAGGTAAACGAAAGTGTTGCCAGAGAGATTTGGGCAGTAGTTTATTTACTTGTCGCTGTGCTTTTGGCTTTAAGTCTTAAAGGTGCTTTTGGTATAATTGGAGATATGTTTACTTCTGCTGTAAAGCCTATTGTAGGGTGGGGAGTTTATATTATTCCTGGGATTTTTGCAGTTATTTCTGTTCTTTTGTTTTTTTCAAAAAAAATTCATTTTGGTGCAACAAAAACTGTGGGAGTTGTTTTGTTTTTATTATCTGTTTTAAGTGTTTTTCATTTGAGTGTTCCTGAGGAAAAAATTTATGAATATGGAATAAATATGGGTGCTTATGGAGGAGGTGTTGGCTTTGTGACAAACTTTTTACTTCTTGAAGTTCTTGGGATCGGTGATATTGGTGCTTCAATAATTTTTGTAGCTGTATTTTTAATTTCTTTGATGTTGATTTTTGAAGTTACTTTGAAAGAAATTTTTAGGTTTTTAGTGCCAGAAATTCACTTGGAAATAAAAAAAGAGCATAAAAAATCATCTAAAAGTAAAAATATTGAAGAAGAATACGAAGAGGATTTGTCTGACTTTGAAGAGGATGATCAACCTGAAATTCAAATACATAAAAATGTAGTAAATAATTTTAGAGATAAAGATTTGTCTCAAAAAGCTGATTTGGAAGAAAATTTAATTGATGGGAAAACAGCAAGTGATCGTCTTTCTGAAGATTATGAATGGGAATTTCCATCATTTGATATTTTAGAAAATGGGGACTCTAATGTGCATGTTGATGAAAATGTTTTAGTTGAAAAAGCTGATAAAATTAAGAAAAAACTATTGCAATTCGGTGTTTCCGTTGTAATGCATGAAGTGAATGTAGGGCCTACTGTTATTCAGTTTACTTTAAAACCTCATGATGCAGTAAAACTTTCGAAAATTACTACTTTAAAAAATGATTTAGCACTTACTCTTGAGGCTGAAAGAATTCGTATTGAAGCACCAATTCCTGGAAAAAGTCTTGTTGGGATTGAAGTGCCAAATGATTATAGGGCAGTTGTTCATCTTCGGGAAATTATGGAAAGTGCAGTTTTTACTGATGCAAAATCCAAACTAACACTTCCTCTTGGTAGAGATGTTTCTGGGCAGGCTATTATTGCAAATTTAGAAACTATGCCACATTTGTTAATTGCTGGATCTACTGGAAGTGGAAAATCTGTTTGCTTGAATTCTTTTTTGATGTCTTTGCTATATCAAAATTCACCTAAAGATTTGAATTTTATTATGATTGATCCAAAAAGAGTAGAACTTTCATATTATAATAATATTCCACATCTTTTGTCTCCAGTTATTCAGGATCCTGAAAAGGCAGCAATTGCATTTAGATGGCTAGTAAGCGAAATGACAAGAAGGTATAGCGTACTTTCAAAAAGTAGAGTTAGAAATATAAATGAATATAATGAAATTCCTGAAAATGATAAAATGTCTCGAATTGTTGTTGTAGTTGATGAGCTTGCAGATTTAATGATGGCTGCAGGAAAGGAAGTGGAGGCTTCAATTTGTAGAATTGCTCAAATGGCAAGAGCTGTTGGAATTCATTTAATAATTGCGACACAAAGGCCTTCGGTGGATGTTATTACTGGTCTTATTAAGGCAAATATTCCAACAAGAATTGCTTTTGCAGTTTCTTCTTCGATTGATTCAAGAACTATTTTAGATGGGGTTGGTGCTGAAGATTTGCTTGGACGAGGGGATATGCTTTATTTGCCAACAGGTATGAATAAGCCTGTTCGTATTCAAGGAATTTATGTTTCAACAAAAGAAATTGAAAGGCTTACAAATAGAATAAAATTAACAGTTGAGCCAAATTACGATGATTCGATTGTGTCAGACTCAACTGCTAATGTAAGTGTATTGGGTGTGCCAGATTCTAAAATGGCGGATAGCGATGATCCTTTGTATCAACAAGCAGTATCATTAGTAATGGAGACGAGAAAGGCTTCAGCTTCGCTTTTTCAAAGAAGGCTTAAAGTGGGTTATGCTAGGGCGGCAAGGCTTATTGATATGCTTGAGGATAATGGAGTAGTTGGGCCTGCTGATGGTGCAAAACCAAGAAAGATTTTGATCTAAATTTTGTTGTTAAAAATAGTATAAAGCTTTATTTGAAGTATTTTGATTAAAGTTTTACATTATAAAAAAGCGCAAGGTTCCTTACGCTTTTTTATTTTTGATTTAAGAAGTTTTTTTCTTTTGTACTTATCTAAGGCATTGTTTTTAGATGAGCTATAAATTTTTACTTTGTTTTACTCTATGTTGTATTTATCCTTTGCCATTTCTATTTCGAGTTGAATATCACTTTCTGGATAGAGTTTTCTTTGAGTAGTTGAGTCTATGCCTAAAATATTAGAAACTACTTCAACTAATATTGTTTCTTCTTGAGTAAAATTTGTATCTCCATATTCTAAGCATTGTGCTTGAAAAATTGCTGATTGATTAGGATTTTCATTTATGTTCCATCCTTTTTTTCCTGTATTTTCATCAATTTCTTCAGTAGAAACAAAATCCCAAGTTGTGTCTAGATCTGTATTTCTTACTTTTCCTTCATGCCAATAATAGGTTTGTTTTAGCGGAGTTGTTAGTTTAAACCCAACGCTGTCTTTTGTAATTATTTTTTTGATTTGAAAAGGAATTGTTATTTTTAGTTCTTTCTTTATGTTATTAAAAACTTCTTCATTAAAAATTTCAATATTTGCAACTTTTAATTGAGGAAGTACATAATTTATCCAGACATCTTCTGAAACATGCATCATAAATGGAGTGTTTGCAATAATTCCAGTTTGAATATCTGACACAAATCCTTCTGGTAAAAATTGTCTTATGTCAAAACCTTCTTGATCTTTTTTTGATACAGCAATTGAATATTGAACTCCTCCATGGTTTGAAGCAATTGGCCCAATGGATTTTTTTATTATGCCTATTTTTGCCGATTTTTCCATGTGTTCGGCAATTACTGCAAGATTGAAATCTTCAGCATTTGTAACGTCAACGAGTAATGTGTTTGGTCCGATTGTTTCAATGTTTTTAAGTAATTCTTTCGCTGTTTCAACTTGTTTTTCATATTCAGAAACTTTTGATTCAAGGTCTTTTTGAGATTCTAAATTTCCTTGAAGCATTTCTGCAAATGATTTGAAAAGCTTTGCTTTTGCTTCAATTGAAATTTCTGGTGCTTTTGGGTTAAATGTTGGAATGGTTGACATTGCTCTTACAAGAAGCCAAGATTTTTCGGAAAGTGTTTCGCTGTTTTGCATTGATCTTGGGCCGTCTAGAGTTGAAGCATCTTGATCGATTTCTGGAAAAGTAATGCCTGTTGCTTTTAAAGCTCCGAAAAAACCATCCAAGTCGTTGTCGGCAATTACAACGGTGCTTGATGAGTTGTGTTCTCCCTCATTTAATAGAAGACTGATTGCTGGATATTCTTTTCTTGTTTTAATAACAGCTGTATTTCCGATTTTTTCTCTGATTGATTCCGCAGTTTGAGCAATTTCATTGTCTCTTGGGTTTGATGGATTTTCGATGTCGTGATGGTCAATCCATTCGATTTCTGTTTCTGGAAGCATTTCTCTTATTTGATCAATTGCTGTAATTGCTCCTTGCATTGGTGGAGTGTCTAGGAAGACAATTTTTTTTGGATTTTTTTCTTTTAAAAACTCAAGAATTTCAGGCTCGATTCCATTGAATGTTTTTGTTAGAACCACTTCAGTTTCGTTGAGTTTTAGTTTGATAAATTTTTCTTTTGGTTTTTGTAAATCAATATTGTTTTTCATGGTTTTGGGGTTAAAAATTAATCCATGAGAGTTAATGTATTCTTTTGTTGACAAAATGTCAAGGTATTTTTTAAAACATTATAGTTTGTTGTTTATGTTGTAATTCTGGGGAAAGGAAAATGAGGGGGCTTTTTTTAGCCCCTCTTTTTGTATTACTTATTATTTATTCTATAATAAATTCAAGTAATACCATGTTTTGTATAAATTTTATTTCACCTAGTCTTCTCTTTATTTTAACATCCAACAGTGCTGATATCAGCTCGATGAGATGTTTTAGAAGATCAATGTTTTTGTCGATGTCATTTCCTGTAAAAATTATTTTACATTCAGTGACTCCGTCGTTTTCTTCCTTCCAGTATAGAATATCTCCATTTCTGTTTATGGAGAATTCTATGGCGTTGTCCCTTACTAGTGCGATAAAAATGTCGCCTTTCTTCAAGCTGGTTTCTTCCCTGTTTGAAGTGATTAGTTGGGTGTTGAGTAGCATTTTTCCCTCCTTGTGTGGGTGAAAGGACAACGAAAGTAAAACATTTATTATTGTCTTTTGTCAATGTGGAGTTTTTAAAAAGGCATCAGTTTTTACCAACTATGATTTTGGGGCTAATATAAAATTATCTTATGTTAGCCAAATAAACTTGTATTTAAAAAAAACTGGTGCCTTTTCATGGAGTTTTTTTGAATAAAGACAAAATTTTTAGAACTTTTATGTTGTTTAAAAAATCTCATACAAAAATTCACTTATTAATAAATGAATTTTGTGCTTATTTTTTTATGGTTGAAAAATTTCATCATTATTCATTATAACATTTTCAACTTCTGGAAATTGGAGGGCTGTTTTTTCAATTTGGTTTCTTAGAATTTGCATTCTGAGTGATCCTCCTGAAGTAAAATTTGCAACCTCTGTGAATTCAAGAAATAGTGTGCCTTCTTGGTTTAATTCAGCATTTATAATTTTAAAATCTGGATGTGGAAATTCTGTGGAAAATCCTTCTTTAATCTCGCTTTTGCTTAAATCTCCACTAATAAGTAAGTTTATTGTGTCAAAATATATGTTTGAGCTTGGCGTGATTTTTCTAAATACTGGGAGAAATGCTTCTTCTTGGCAGGAAAAATTTGGATCTAAAGCCTGTTTGTAATAATAAAGTGAAATTTCTTTTTGAGAGTTTGTGCAGGCAGTTAATAGTAGGGAAATAAGCAGTATGAGAGTAATTTTTTTCATGTTTTTTATGAGTAAGATTTTATGGTGTAGATTAAAAATAAAAATATAATTATTAAAAAAACTAAAGTTGAAATCATCCCGTATAATATTTTGCGAATTTTTTTCTTTTTAATAAATTTATATGTAGTAAAAATAATAATTATTGAAAAAATAATTGATAAATAAATTCCAATAATTTCTAAAAATTTTATAAAAATCATTACAATAAAACTTTGAATTAAAACACCAAACATAATTAGGGTGATGTTTATTAGTAATTCGTTATATTTACTTTTTTTAATAATTATTTTTACTGGCATTTTAGTCTTTTAGTTCACAACATTTTTTATATTTTTTTCCGCTACCACAAGGACAAGGATCATTTCGTCCAATTTTTTCTATTTGTAGGGGAGTTGAATGTCTTGTTCTTGTGAAAACAGGGTTTGAGTTTTCCTGTAATGCTCTTGTATTTTTTAAGTTTTCAATTTCTTCTTTGTTGGTTTTAATACCTCTTATTTCAGCTTTTTTAAGTAGGTCGCTTGGAACAATTTTTTCTATATCGATTTTGTATAAAGTGTTTACTGTGTTGAATTTAATGTTGTGAAGAAGCTCCATAAAAAGTGAATAACCCTGTGCTTTATATTCATTTAGAGGATTTTTTTGTGCATAACCGCTAAAAGCCACATTTTCTCGAAGTGATGACATTAAATCTATATGAGACATCCAAAGCGAATCATTTGCTCGAAGAAAAACTGCTCTTTCGATTTGTTCTTTAATGTTTTTATCTTCAAGAATTGAAAATCTTTCTTCATAAGATTTTTTCATGTTTTCTAAAATGAAGTTTTTCATTTCTTTTGAATTTTCAAATTTTTCAAGATTTTTAAGTGAAAAAATTTTATTTTCTTGAATTGAATTTAGTGTTTCAAATATTTCTTGAATATTCCATTCTTTTTTTGGTCTTGCTACTGTGTGATTATCGACGATTGAATCAATTATTTCTTCAAGCATATTTTGAATTTCGTTGCTTTGGTTTTCGTTTAATAGAAATTTTCTTCGAAGTTTGTAAATAATTTCTCTATGAATGTTCATAACATCATCATATTCTACGAGATGTTTTCTTATATCAAAATTTCGTCCTTCAACTTTTTTTTGAGCTGATTCGATTGAACGAGAAATCATTTTTGTTTCTATTGGCATGTCTTCAGGGACATTTAATAGGTTCATCATTGACTTCATTCGTTCTCCTCCAAAAAGGCGAAGTAAATCATCTTCAAGTGAAACATAAAATGCAGTTTCTCCGGGGTCTCCTTGACGACCTGAACGACCTCGAAGCTGATTGTCTATTCTTCTTGATTCATGGCGTTCTGTTCCCAGTACAAAAAGTCCTCCTGCGTTTTTTGCTTCTTCATCGAGCTTAATATCTGTTCCTCTTCCTGCCATGTTTGTGGCTATTGTAACAGCACTTTTTTTGCCTGCTTGTTCTACAATTTCTGCTTCTTTTTCATGATTTTTCGCATTTAAAACATTGTGAGGAACTCCGTTTAGTTTTAAAAGTTGTGAAATTATTTCTGATTTTTCAACGGATATTGTTCCGACAAGAACTGGTTGTCCTTTTTCGTGAAGTTCTTTAATTTTTTTAACTGTTGCAAGGTATTTGCCTTTTTGTGTTTTGAAAATTGAATCTGGCCTGTCAAATCTTTGAATGGCTTTGTTTGTTGGAATTATTATAGTATCAAGTCCATAAATTTGATAGAACTCTTCGGCTTCAGTGTCGGCTGTACCCGTCATTCCTCCTAGTTTTTCAAAAAGACGAAAATAATTTTGAAAAGAAATTGTTGCAAGAGTTTTGGATTCTCGTTTTATTTCAACATTTTCTTTAGCTTCAATGGCTTGATGAAGTCCTTCTGAATATCTTCGGCCTTGCATAAGACGACCTGTAAACTCATCGATTATTATTATTTCATCCTCTTTAACGATATAATCAATGTCTTTTTTATAACATGCCATAGCTCTTAGAGCTTGTTCGATATGGTGTACTTCTGTAAATCCAGCTTCTGTGTATATGTTTTCCATTCCAAGTAATTCTTCCATTTTTGCAATTCCTTTTTCAGTAAGTGTTGCTGATTTACTTTTTTCATCGATATTGTAATGTTCATTTTCTTTTAATTGGGGGATTAGTCTTGAATATTGGTTGTATTTACTTGTGGATTCTTCGGCAGGTGCAGATATGATTAGCGGTGTTCGGGCTTCGTCTATAAGAATTGAGTCCACCTCATCGACAATTGCGTAATATAGATTTTTTTGAGTAATTTGATCTTTTTCAAGAACCATGTTGTCTCTGAGATAATCAAATCCAAATTCGTTGTTTGTGCCGTATGTGATATCAGAGTTGTAAGCTTGTTTTTTTTCTTCAGCAGATTGATTATGGTAAATTGTTCCTACTGTAAGCCCTAAGTATTCATATAGACCTCCCATCCATTCGCTATCTCTTTGTGCTAAATAATCATTAACGGTAACTACAAAAACACCTTTGCCAGTTAAGGCGTTTAGATAAACGGGCATTGTACAAACTAATGTTTTTCCTTCACCCGTTTTCATTTCTGCGATATTTCCTTTGTGTAAAACTATTCCTCCAATGAGCTGAACATCAAAAGGAATCATGTTCCATTTAGCTGTTTTTCCTCTAACTTGCCATTGTTTTCCTTGAAGATGTGAACAAGCTGTTTTAACTAAAGCAAAAGCTTCTGGGAGTAGACTGTCGAGGTTTTCGCCGTTTTTTATTCGTTCTTTAAATTCTTCGGTTTTTTTGAGAACGGCTTCTTGATCGGGAATCTTTGTCTTATATTCTTCGTAAATTTCGTTTATTTTTTTTACAATTGGAGCAAGTTTTTTTAATTCTTTTTCGTTTCGATCGAAAAGAAGTGATTTTAGGGAGGAGAGCATAAGATTTCTGTTAATCGGTTTAATTTTTTTACTTTTTGATTTTAGCTTTTTTTGTGTTTTACTACAAATTTAAAAATGAATGCTTTAGGCAATAATTCTTGTTGTCAGTTAATGATGTTTTGTTTTTGTTTAAGGAACGGCGTTTTTTTGTGTGCTTCTTGGATTTTAATGATATTTGCCTTGACTTATTGTGTTGTTTTGTGTAATATTTGCAATCTTGTCAAGTTGGCGTAATTTAATCAAATTTTATGATGGAAGATAAAACAATAAAAAAGGGCTTTGAAGAGCAGGGTAGAAGTGAAAAAGAAGTCTTAAGTGCTACTGAAAAAGTGTTTATGGTTTCTGGTTTGCGAGATGAAGTATCTCACTCGGCTTTACAAAATTCTGTTGAAGTTCCTATGGATGCTTATTAAGAAAAAATAATGGTATTAATGTAATGTTTTATTATTTTATTTAATCAATATTTGTATGACAAAAGAAACTAAAAATTCAGTGGGGGAGAAAGAATCCTTGCTCGTTTTATCACAAAATAGTGAGTTGGCGAAAAATATCGAGGGGATTCGGGCATTGGTGGAGTCTAATTCGGAGCGGATAAAAGCTCTCGGTTCTTGGCCAGCTTATATGGATGCGGGTTCATTAGTAACAAGAGTTCCGTCCGATGAGAAAACTACTGCGCCTGGTTTTGATGCGGGAATTGCATGTGCTTTGAATTTAATTCCTTCTGATAAACAAAGGCTTTCCGCCATTCTTCATGGTGCTTATACACCTGAAGCTGTAGGTCAAGTAAGGCGTGAAGTGAAAGATTTGCAGTATGGAAGTGAGACTTTTTATTGGCTTCTTGCTTGTAGTATTTGCGAGGAGGGTGGAATTAATGCGGAGGCTTTTTTTGCACAGATTGAAAAATTTAAGATGCTTCTTGAAAATCCATCTTTGGCCATAGCGGCGGTAGTTTCGGAATATTCAAAAATGATTTCCACTTTTGGTGTAGATCCCGAATTGGGAGAGAATGTGCCTTATGGTGAAATTGATGGTTGTATGCAGGGTGCGTATATTGCTGGTCATCCTTTTGCTGTTCTGTATAATGAAAATTTTGGCATATTTTTTATTGGAACTTATGAAGAAACACTTGGGCTTGAATCTTTTGATTGGTCTTTGGAAAAGGATGAAGCGGGTCGGGCAAAAAGTGGTCCCGTTTTTTCAAGTAGGCAATTTGTGAAATGTAAAGATAAGGAAGAGCTAAAAAGGGCGCTTGAGTTTGTAAAAGCAAATTTTGCTTTAGATTTGTAAATATAATTGGGCTTAAATTATGTTCTAGATTGGGAAGGAATTAAAAATACTAAAATTTGGAAATGTTGAAAAGGCCACTGCGATTGCAGTGACCTTTTTTTGATTGCTTCCCGACAGTGAAGTTACTTTCGTCAGGTCGGGAAGCGGTCGTGTAGATTTGTGGAACGGTCGCAAGTCTGCTCGTCGTTGCTTAGAGCAAGACGGTCAGAAGTTGGGCGATCGCTCCACGAGCAAGCATATCGGGAGAGCGTTGGATTGCGTCCTTCCAGGGGAAGAAGCGCATTTGGCTCTCGCGCTTGTCGTTGAGGGTGCCGGGAGCCATTTTGTAGCTCTCGTTTTCGGCCTTCTCGATGAGGGTCCAGGGGATCTCGATCGCGAAGGCGTGCACACCCTCGTCCTTGTTGGGATCAGCGACCCAGATTGCCCGGTTGGCATTTCCTGGGAGACCGGGAAGGGGGGCAGGTTTGGAGAACACCAGGCCGGCCTCTTCCTCCGTTTCGCGCTCGGCGGTTTGCTGGTGGCTTTCACCGGGGGTCAAGTACCCTCCGATGACGCACCAATGGTCTCCGTTCATGTTGGGGCGGTTCTCGAGGATGAGGGCGAGCATGAGCTCTCCCTCAGGGTTTTTTGTATATGGGATGGTGACGCTTCCGCCACCTCCTGGTTCATGGAAGACCCATCCCGCGTAGCCTTTGGGGCGCAGGCCCCATTCGACCTTGCCGTAGGTCTCGTGGACGAGGGCGAGATGCCCTGCGGGTTTTTCTTCGCCGTCGATGAAAATTTTCCACTTGCCTTGGTCATCACCTGCACCCCTCATTTCGAATCCCATTTTCGTTCTCCCTGTTTTTAAGCACCATTGTTTTGACACAAAATTGTGTCCTCTCCTCCGCAAGAATGCAGAAGTTTGTATCTTTAATCTTTTTTCAATTTATGTCAATACTTGATGCACAAAAAAACCCAGATCTTCCTGTTTTTAATATACGTACTTTTACAAAATTGTTGACGGTTTTTGGCAAAATTGTATAATTTGAATCTTTAGAACTTGTTTTAAAAATATGTACCCTAAAAATTTTTTTGATCATCTTAAATTAGTAGATGAAGATAATGTAAATGTTTCAAGATCTACAGATTTTGAAAATATAGAAATTGTTTTTGTTTCTGTTGGTACAATTATCGATGAAAATAATGAAAACTTTGAAAACGAATGTGCTTTTAATAAAGGTAAAAATGCTGAAGACGAAGGAAATATTGTTCTTTCAGTTGAAATTTCCGAGAAGCTAAGAGCTAGCCTTAAAAAAATTAAGTAGTTTAATAAATATTTTTAAATGTATGGACATTTGTTTTTTTAATTTGCACTTTTTTCTGCTGAAATATATCTTTGACTAAAGATTTTTAACCTCAAAAGCGTGAAAAAAATAATTTTATTACTGTGTTTTTTTGTTTTAGGGAGTTTAAGCGTTAATGCTTTGAATTTGCCTGATAGAAGTGTTATTTCTGATTGGTATATTAAAGATTTTCAAGCTGAAATTACCGTTAATTCAGATAGGTCACTTAATATTGTTGAAAAAATAATTGCTGATGCAGGTAGTCTTCCAAATAAACATGGAATTTTTAGAAATGTTCCAAAAAGTGTTGAAAGAAATGGAAGGGTGATTTCTTTGCCATTAACTTTAAAATCGATAACTGATTTTAAAGGAAATCCACATAAATATGATTCTAGTTTGGATTTTATGAATAATGTTCAGGTTTGGAAAATTGGAGATCCTGACAAAACGGTGAAAGGTGAAAATGAGTATAAAATTGATTATTTGATGAAAAATGCAGTTTATACGCTTGATGAAGGTTTTGATGAATTATATTGGAATGTTTTAGGTGCTTTTTGGACGCTTGAAATTGATAATTTTAAAGCGAGAATAGTTTTGCCGGAAGGCTTAAATAAAAGTAATATAGAAGTTGGGGTTTTTTCTGGTCCTGTTGGAGTTTCTGATAATGTTTTAAATGCAAAAATTGAATTTTTGAACTCTAATATTCTAGAAATATCTGCAATAAATATTAAAAATAATAATGGAATTACTGTATCGTTAAAATTTCCGAAAGGTTTTTTTGAAATAGAAAAAGAATCAATATTTTTAAGAAATATTTTGATGCTTTTGTTTATTATTCCGATTTTAGTATTTATTATTTGTTTTAAAATTTGGAAAAAAGATGGAAAAGATTTTAAAGATAATAAGGCCATAATGCCAATTTTTTTGCCAGTTAAGGAGTTGAGTGTTTTAGAGATGGGTGCCATTTTGAACAATGGTAAATTAAAAAATGAATTTTTGTCTGCTGAAATTATAAATCTTGCGGTGAAAGGATTTTTAACTATTGAGAAAAAAACTTTATTTTGGATTTTTGGAAAAACTTATTTGTTTTCTGCAACTAATAAGGAAAAAAAAGATTTGTTGAAAATAGAAAAAGCTGTACTTGATGCAATTTTTTCTGGCAAAAAACAAGTTTCTTTAGATCAAATTCGAATAAGTTTTTTTGAAAAATATAAAAGAATAAAAGATGATGTTTTAAGTGATCTTGATAAAAAAGGGCTTTTTAATAAGCTTAGTATAAAATATCAAGTAACTTTTTTTGTCTTTTTTGTTTTTACACTTTTTTCTTTTATTATGTCTTTGATATTTTTTATTACTGTTAATGAAGCGTTTAGTTATTCTTTGTTTTTTGTTGTATTGACTCTTTTTTTCCTTTGGATTATTTTTTTGGTCTTTTCGATTATTATGCCTCAAAGAACAGAAAAAGGTGTGGAGCTTTATAGAAACATTAAGGGTTTTAGAATGTATATGGAAACAGCTGAAAAATATCGTCAACAATTTAATGAAAAAGAAAATATTTTTGAACGATTTTTGCCTTATGCAATTATGTTTGGAATGACGAAACTTTGGATAAAGAAGTTTCAAAAAATTTATGGGGTTAAAGAATTTAATCGATATGCTCCTCATTGGATAATTGGATCCTCAATGAGTTTTAACAACTTTTCTTCGTTAAACAATATGATAAGTTCGATTAGCAAAGATATTGGAGGAAATCTTGGCTCTTCATCTTCTAATTCATCTGGTGGTGGTGGCACTTCTGGAGGTGGAGGAGGAGGTGGCGGAGGTGGGGGATGGTAGGATACTAATGGGCGTAATTTTTTTATTGAATTGTATATAGTTTTTAGATATACTTGATGTAGTTTATAATTATATTACTATGATTTCACAAGTTACTTTTACTGCTGATAAAAAATTAAAAGAACAGGCTTTAAAAAAAGCTAAAATTGAAGGAATTACTTTGAAAGCATTACTTACTTATTCGATGAAAAGTTTCGTAAATGGAGATATTTCTTTTCATCTTAGCTCAAAAAATAAAGAACCTTTTGTTGAGGAAATCTTTTTTGATGATCCTGAATTAATGAAAAAAGCCAAGAAAGTTGCTGATTTGCTTAATTAAATCTTAATGATTGTTCTTACAAAATTTTTTTTGAAGTCTGAATTGAAGACTTTGAAAAACAAAGTTGGACTTAGTGATGTTTTTGAAGGGGTAAAGAGAATTGATAAAGATCTCGGAATATCTATCAAGGTATCTTGTAATTTTCAAAATTTGAGGTTTTTTAAAGTAAGAGTGGGAAAATTGGTAAAAGCAAGGATGATTGTTTTTCTAAGGATTGATAGTAGTAAATATGTACCTATTGTTCTTCGTTTAAAAAAAGACAAGGTTTTTGGGATGAATATGTCTATGAATAATAAGGTTTTAGCTGATTTGCTTAAAGCAAATTTTGAGAAGATTATTGAAGATTTGGAAAAGGGTGATTTTGAAGAATTTGATTTGAAAGATTTATGAAACTTAAATTTTTAAAATACATTTGGAGGTTTTTACAGCCTTTTAAAAAGAGGCTTTTTGTTTTTTTCTTTCTTGCGATTGTTGTTTCTGCGGGGACTCTTGTTGAGCCTGTGATTTATAAAATTACTATAGATTATTTAATTGCAAGTGAATCAATCCAGATGTCTTATGTTTTGAAGCTTCTTTTGTTTTGGGCTTTTTTAAGTGTTTTTACTTCTCTTGCATTTCTGTCTTATCGTTATTTTTCTGATCAGACTTATCTTCGTTTGGTAAAAAGTTTTCTTGAATACGCTTATTCAAAAATGCTTGCGATGGATATAAAAAAACATGTTTCAAAGAGATCGGGTGAACTGGTTAAAAAAATTGATAGTGGTGCTTGGGCGATGTTTGATTTTCTTTATCAAATAACAATTGATCTTTTTCCTTCGATTGTAGTTTTTTGTTCTGTAATGATTTTGATTTTTAATATAAACTGGAAGATGGCTTTTATAAGCGTAAGTCTTGTGCCGGTTTATATTCTTGTTTTTGTAGTTTTTGGGAAAAAAGCTTCAAAAAAACAAAGGGAATCTACAAAAATTTTTGAAAAAATAACGGGGCAAGCTTTTGATTTAGTAGCTAATATTTTTGCCGTCAAAAGTTTTGCGATGGAAAAATATGAATTTTCGGTTTTATCTGGAAAACTTAAAAGCTCATTCAATTTGCAAAAAGGCATTTCTAAAATTTGGGCTTATCTCCATACTGCGCAAATGTCACTGAATATTTTGAATAAATTTATTATTTTCAGTGGTGGCGTTTATATTATTTCGTTAAATGAAATTTCTGTTGGTGATTTAATAATGTTTTTAAGTCTTTCGCAGTTTATTTATTCTCCGATTTTGATTTTTGGTTCTATGTCTAGGAGATATTTTAAATTTAAGGCCGAAATTGAAAGTGTTCATGATGCTCTTGAAGAACAAATTGAAATTGTGGATTTGCCTTCTAGTCGAGATATCTTTTTAAAAAAAGCTGAGATAGAATTTGAAAATGTTGGATTTGATTTTAATGCTTCGAAAAAACTTTTTTCAGAGCTTAATTTTGTTGTTGCTGATGCTCAGGTTTGTGCAATTGTTGGTCATTCTGGGGCAGGAAAATCAACTCTCGTTTCACTTTTAAATCGTTTTTATGATGTAAATGATGGTGCGATTAAAATTAATGGGCGAAATATTAAGGAATTTTCGCTTTCTTCACTTCGGAAAAATATAGGCATGGTTTTGCAGGACAATACTATGTTTAACGATACGATTTTTAATAACATTAAGTATGGAAATATTAAAGCTTCTAAGGCTCAAGTAATTGAGGCTTCGAAGAAAGCGAGGGTTCATAAATTTATAATGTCACTTCCTGAAAAATATGAAACTGTAGTTGGGGAACGAGGGCTAAAGCTATCGGGAGGTGAGCGCCAAAGAGTGGCTATTGCTAGAGCGATTTTGAAAAATCCCCCAATTCTGATTTTGGATGAGGCCACTTCGGCTCTTGATAGTGAAACAGAAAAATTGATTCAAACGGCTCTTTCTGAAGTAATGAAAGGCCGAACGACAATAATTATTGCACATAGGCTTTCGACTGTGAGGAAGGCTGATAAAATTTTAGTTTTCAGTCGAGGAAGGCTTAAAGAGCAGGGAAGTCATTCAGAATTGATGAAGGCTAAGGGGCGATATGCGAAAATGGTTGATATGCAGGTGAAGGGATTTTTTGAGTAGGGAGATTTTTAATTCTTGTTTTTCTTTACTTTGCTAATTTTTTGAATTAAATTTTCTTTGTTTTTAGCTATTAATTATAAATTATGAAAGAAATAGAAAAAGTTGTTTCGATTAAAGAGATTTTGGCAAATCAGAAGGATTTTGAAAATAAAGAAGTTTCTTTAAATGGCTGGGTTCGGACACTTCGTTCTTCAAAAAATGTTGCATTTATAGAGCTAAACGATGGTAGTTGTTTTAGAAATTTACAGGTTGTTTTTGATGATAAACTTTCAAATTTTTCGGAAATTGAAAAAGCGACAATCGGTTCTTCTCTACGAATTACTGGAAAAATGGTTTCTTCTCCGGGGAAAGAGCAGGCGCTTGAGCTTTCTGCATCTGAAATACTTTTAATTGGTCTATCTGCTGATGACAATCCAATTCAGAAAAAAAGACATAGTTTTGAATTTCTTCGTACAATTCCGCATTTTAGATCAAGGACAAATACATACATGGCTGTTTTTAGAGTTCGGTCTATTCTTGCACAAGCGATTCATCGGTTTTTTGAAATGAAAAACTTTAGTTATGTTCATACACCAATAATTACGGGAAGTGATTGTGAGGGAGCTGGAGAGCTTTTTAGGGTTTCAACTCTTGATTTAATGAATCTTCCAAAAACCGAAGAGGGAAAAATAAATTTTAATGAAGAATTGCTTGGTAAAGAATCTTTTTTAACTGTTAGTGGTCAGCTTGCAGTTGAGGCTTTTTGTTTCGGTTTTAGAAATGTTTATACTTTTGGTCCAACTTTTAGAGCTGAAAATTCAAATACTGCAAGACATGCAAATGAATTTTGGATGATTGAGCCAGAAATGGCTTTTGCAACACTTGAAGACGATATGGCTGTTGCTGAAGAAATGTTGAAATATTTAATTTCTGAAGTTCTTGAAAAAGCACCTGATGAAATGGCATTTTTTAATCAATTTATTGACGAAGGCTTAATTGAAAGGCTTAAATTAGTTATGAATTCTGAGTTTGCTCATGTTACTTATACAGAGGCTATTGAAATTTTGAAAAAATCTGGAATTGATTTTGAGTTTCCTGTTAATTGGAATGATGGTCTTCAAAGTGAGCATGAAAGGTATCTTGCGGAAACTTACTTTAAGAAGCCAGTTTTTGTAACTGATTATCCTTCACACATAAAGGCTTTTTATATGTATCGAAATGATGATGGAAAAACTGTTCGTGCCATGGATCTTCTTGTTCCTGGAATTGGTGAAATAATTGGTGGAAGTCAGAGAGAGGATAGAATAGACATTTTAAAAGAACAGATTTTGGCTCATGGGCTTAAAGTCGAAGATTATCAATGGTATTTGGATATTCGAAGATTTGGTTCTTTCCCACACGCTGGTTTTGGACTTGGGTTTGAAAGAGCGATTATGTATTTTACTGGAATGAAAAATATTCGAGATGTGATTCCATATCCAAGAACACCAAATAATATTTTGTTTTAAAAATCAGGAAAATTATTAGGTTTCGGTTTTTTAAATGCAAATAATGTGTTTTTTGAGGTATAATTTAGAGGTTTAATAATTATATATATGAAAAACATTTTAAAAATTTTGAAGGAAGAGGCTTTTAAGGGAATGAAAAAGGGGGATGGTGGGCCTTTTAGCGCAGTTGTTGTTAAGGATGGGGAAATTATAGCGAAGGGGCATAATATGGTTATCGGCAAAAATAATCCAGTTCTTCATGCTGAAATTGTTGCGACAATGAGGGCTTCTAAAAAACTTAAACGATTTGATCTTAGTGATTGTGAAATTTATTCTTCTTGTGAACCTTGCCCGATGTGTTTTTCGGCACTTCATTGGGCTCGATATAAAAAAGTATATTTTGTTTTAACTAAGGTTCAAGCTGAAAAAATTGGATTTGATGATAAAAAAATTTATGAAATATTGGGAAATAAAGAAAAACCTGATTTTGAATATATTCAGCTAGATGATACGGAAAATGTTGTGGATGTTTTTAATGAATGGGAAGAAAAAGAGGATAGGGTGGATTATTAAACAAATTTGTGCAGAATATTGATGAAATTTTATTTTTATAGAACGATTTTTAAGAAAAACTGTAATATAATTATTCCCTAAAAGGTTTTAAAATTACTGCGAATGTTTTCAGTATTATTTTTATGTCTAAAAGAATAGACCAATTTTCAATATAGTATTTGTCGAGACGGATTTCTTCCTCGAAATGTAGATCCGATCGTCCTGAAACTTGAGGAAGTCCTGTTATTCCGGGTTTTATTGTTAAGACAAATTTGTGTCGACCTTCATATTTAGCGACTTCTTCTGGCAAATGGGCTCTTGGGCCGACAAGGCTCATGGTTCCATATAAAACGCTGAAAAGCTGAGGAAGTTCGTCTATTGATGTTTTCCTTATTATTTTACCAATTCGGGTAATTCTTGGATCATTTTGAATTTTGACGAGTGGACCTTCATTTCTGATGTTTTGAGAGGCAAGTTTTGTGTATCTGAGTGAGTCTGTTTTGTCTTTCATTGAGCGAAATTTGTAGAAATTAAAAAGTTTTCCGTGTTTGCCGACTCTCTTTACTCTATTTCCATTGTCTAGTTTTGTGAATAATATTGGGCCTTTTGAGTCTAATTTGATTGCAATAGCTGTAATAATCATAATGGGGGAAAGGATGATTAGTCCTGTTGTGGCGCCTATAATATCGATAATTCTTTTTGCAACTTTTCCCCAACCATCAAGAGATGTTGGGAGTAAGGATATTAGTGGGATCCCGTTTATCTCGTCTATTTCAATGTTTGATTTTCGCATATCGCTTAAGCTTGGAATAAAGCTAAATTTTATGTTGTTTAAATCACAAAATTCTAAAAACTCTTCTTTTTCTTCGTTTTTTAGTTCTTTGGTTATTATTATTTCGTCTACTTTTTTGTTTTTTAAAATATATTGATATTGGCTTTTTGATCCAATCGGTTTTATGTTAGTTTTTTTATTTTTAGCTCCAATTATCCCAATTACTTCATATGACGGATCGTTTGTTAAGAAAACTATTAAATCTTTTGATATAGAATTGTTGCCAAAAATTATTATTTTTGTTTTTCCAATATTGAAGTGTTTTTTTATGAAATTAATAAATGAATTTAAAAATATCCTTGAAAAAATGAGAAAAAATAAAGTAATAATCCATGTGAAAATCATGGTTATTCTGGAATATGGAAAGTTTCTAATGAAAAAATAATATGTAATAATTGCCATAATCCAAACAATCCAAAGCAAAATCATTTTTGATATTTCTTTTGGAAATTTTGTGTTTTTGAATGAATATGTTTTGGCAAGTGCAAATATAAAAACTAATAATAATCCAGCTTTAATTGAAAAGAAAAACTGTTCTAAAAATGTTGGAATAGTGTCTGGATTTAGTGGCGTTGGAAAAGGAGCAAGGTAAATTCGTAAATAATGTGCTGAAATTACTGCGAAGATTGTAGAAAAAAAGTCTACTGGTACTTTTATTATTCCGATTATTATATCGAATTTTTTCATTATATTTTGTTTAAAAAGTAGATAAAGCGCCATCATAAGCCGAGTTTTGTCTTCTTTCGAAGTGTGATCATCTATCTTTTGGTTTTTAAAAAAAACTCGAGCGGAGAGAGAATTTCTCTTGAATTGGGGCAAAATAAATTCTTCCATCTCTCCTTGCAACAGGCAGGGTTTACCAAATTGTAAAAATTACATTTCCCAACTTAATTGGGCTTTTCACCTTTTTTGAAAGAAAAATCTTTCAATAGTATTGTCTCTGTGGCACTTTCCCTTTGGCTTGTTTTTTTTATTTCAAGCCACGACACGCTGTTAGCGGTTGCCTTTTCCCTTGTTGCTCGGACTTTCCTCTTAATTTTTAAATTAAGCGATCACTCCGGCGCTTTTATCTAGCTTGACATTGATGATAAATGTTTTTTTAGCTATTTTCAAGTAGTTTTTTAATGCTTAAACAAAAATATAATAATTTACTGCAAAATTATTCTAGCGATTTTTTTAATGAAAATTGAATTATTTTTGCTATGTTTTTTAAATAATTTTATAAAATTATTTAAATTGTTTTTAAGTTTAAGGGCTACTGGTTTGTTTTTATTTAAGTATCGTTTTCGTATGAATATTCTTCGCGTGTAGCTGTTTTTTCATTATAGAGTCTTGTTGCAAAGCCGTTTTCACAATAGCTTGAATATTCTTGAATAATTGAGTTTATCTTATCATTTTGCTCATATTTTTTAAGTATTTTTAACATATCCACATTGTTTTCAATAGGGAAGTGGTATTTTTTGAAATTTTCGCTTAGTATGGGGTTTAGCTTATTTGCGTTGTTTTTAAATTCTGGGTTTATTAGTAAAATACAATTTGTTTCAATGTTTGCGTTTATGAAATTGGCTTCTTCATCTGAAACATGAATGGCGTTATCTTTTTTTAAAAATATATAATAAATAGAAATTCCTAAAAGTAAGAGTAATATTATAAGAACTACTATGATTATTATGTGTTTTTTCTTCATAATATTATTTTAATTGTAAATAATTATTTTTTAAAGAAAAAAGATTTTAGTTCATTTTATTAAATTCTCTTTCAAAGAACTTAACAGCATTTAAACATTCTTTTGCTTTTTGATTGTTTGGCTCTATTTGTAGAGTTTTTTTAAACATAAGCCCTGCTCTATCGAAGTTTTTTTCATTTAAATATATTACTCCGAGATCGTTTAAAATTAATGGATCATTTGTTGCTAGGAATAATGCTCTTTCGAGAAGGATAATTCCTTTTGATTTATCTTTATTGTGATAGAGACTCCAGCCAAGACATCTTAATATTTCTGGGTGATTTGGGAAAATTTTGTCGGCTTCGGATAAATGCATAACCGATTCATCCCATTTGTGTACACATGAATATACAAAACCAAGTAAATACTGTGCGTTTGCACTTTTGGGGTTTCTTTTTAATGCCTGAATTAGTGCTTTTTCGGCGTTTTCATATTTTCTTAAACTTAAGTAATTATCTCCGATTTCCTCATAAGCTTCAGTAAAGTCTAGATCGTTTAGAAGAATCTTTTCACAAAGTTTAATTGCTTCAATATGTTTGCCTTCGAATTTCATCTTATCTGCTTCCGCAATAAGAGGGTTTTCAAATGTTTCTTCCATGTTTTATTTTTATTTTGGTTTTTTTAAATCTTCTAATTATATCATTTTTTTGCTTAAGAAAGCAAACCTTTGTTTTTGAAAAAAATATGGAAGATTTTTATTATTTAATGGAAGATTTTTAAGACTTTGCGTAGGGATTTGGCGCTGGTTTTATTATGAAAAAATTTGAATGTTTATATAACTTTTTTAATTTCTTCTAGAAAGCCTTCTTTTAATTCGGGATGTTTTAGGCCGTAGTGGAGGACTGCAGAGAGAAAGCCTAGTTTATCGCCTGTGTCGAATCGTATTCCTTGAAGTAGGTGTCCGTGGATTGGTTTTTCTTGGAGGTAATTTATCATTGCATCTGCAAGACGAAGTTCTTTTGTTTCGGGTTTTTGAGTATAAATTAAGGTATTAAAAAGGTCTGGAGTAACAATATATTTTCCAACGATACTCATGTTTGACTTTGCTTCTTCGACTTTTGGTTTTTCTTGAAGTCCGTTGATTTTGAAAAGATCTTCAATCATTTCTCCGCTTACAATCCCATATTTATATGTTTCTTCTTTGGGAACTTCCTTTAGCCCAATTACTGGTGTTTTAACTTTTTCGTATTTATCTATAAGTTGTTTTAATGCTGGAGGATTTGCTTCATAAATATCATCTCCAAAAAGTACTGCAAAAGGCTCGTTCTTGATAATTTCTTTTGCACAAAGAATTGCGTGTCCATCTCCGAGTGGGCGATCTTGTCTAACATAAATAAAATTTGCCATTTTTTCGATTTTTTCTAAAAGTTCGAGTTCGGCTATTTTTCCTGATTTTTCGAGTTCAGTCTTAAGCTGGTAGGAATAATCGAAATGGTCTTCTATTGATCTTTTTAAATTACTTGTTACGAGGATTATGTCTTCAATTCCACTTTCAACAGCTTCTTCAACAATGTATTGAATGCATGGTTTATCAACAATATTCAACATTTCTTTTGGAATGGCTTTTGTGGCAGGTAGAAATCTTGTGCCAAGTCCTGCGACGGGAATTACTGCTTTTGTAATTTTTGAATTTGCCATTGTTTTATTTGTTATTCAATTTCAATATGCGTTGGTCCATTTTCTTTATCTTTACTTATTGTTATTTCTAAAATGTTTTTTTCAAATTTTGCTTTAACATTTTTTAAATCAGCTTCTCTTGGCAAAAGAATTGATCTAGAAAAAGGTCCAAAATAACATTCTTTTACTAAAAAATCTTTTTCTTTAATGTTTTTTGGGTAATTTCTTTCTCCTTTTATGACTAAAACATCTTCGTTAATCATTATTTCTATTTCTTTTCTATCTAGTCCTGCAATTGGAGCTAAAACGATGAAAGCTTCTTTTGTTTCGTAAATATCGAGAGCAAGTTGGCCTTCTTCAATTATTGGCTTAGCGTTTTCATTTTTATCAATTTCAATTATTTCTAATTCGTGATTTTGCATGATTATTTTTTAGATTTTGTGACTTTATTTTGTGTCTTTTTTTTAATTTCTTTTTTGAAGTAATTTTCAAATTCTTCTTTTGAAAGAGTTTCTTTTTTAATTAAGTCATTTGCAATTTTTTCAATTATTTCTTTGTTTTTTGAAATTAAATCTTTTGTAGTTTTGTAGGCATTTTGAATTATTTCAGTAATGATTTTGTCTATTTCAGATGCAGAATTTTCTGAGTAGTCTTTGATATGGCCGAGATCTTTTCCAAGAAAAACTTCTTTTTGATCTTCGCCAAAAATAATTGGTCCGAGTTTGCTCATTCCGTATTTTGTAACCATCGCTTTTGCAATTTCTTTTACTCTTTTTAAGTCTGAAGATGCTCCATTTGTCATTTCGTTAAAGAAAAATTCTTCAGTGGTATAACCTCCAAGTGCCATACAAATTTCGTCGATGAATTGAGATCTTGTAGTTAGGTTTCTATCTTCAACAGGTCGTGACCAAGTAACACCAAGAGCCATTCCTCTTGAAATTATTGATATTTTTTGAATAGGATCACAGCCGGGGAGTAGGTGTCCGATTATGGCGTGCCCTACTTCGTGGTATGCAACGATTTTCTTTTCTTTTGTTGAAATAACTTTGGTTTTTCTTTCTGGGCCCATATATACTTTTTCAATAGAACTTTCTATTTCGCTTTCACCAATTTTTTTCTTATTTTTTTTGGCTGTAAGTATGGCTGCTTCGTTTAAGAGATTTTCCAAGTCTGCTCCAGAAAAACCCGGTGTTCCTCTGGCGATTTTTTCTAAATCAATGCTTTCTTCGAGAGGCTTGTTTCTTGCGTGAACTTTCAAAATGGATTCTCTTGCTTTAACATCTGGTAAATCGACAATAACTCTTCTGTCAAATCTTCCTGGTCTAAGTAAAGCTGGATCAAGAATGTCTGGACGATTTGTTGCGGCTATTACTATTACTGTAGTTTCTTTTTCAAAACCATCCATTTCGGAAAGAATCTGATTTAATGTTTGTTCTCTTTCATCGTGTCCACCACCCATTCCTGCTCCTCTGTGTCGTCCTACTGCATCAATTTCATCTATAAAAATTAAGCAAGGGGCGTTTCTTTTGGCTTTGTTGAATAAATCTCTTACTCTTGAGGCGCCAACTCCAACAAACATTTCAACAAATTCCGAACCAGAAATTGAAAAAAATGGAACGTCGGCTTCGCCTGCGACAGCTCTTGCAAGTAGTGTTTTTCCTGTTCCCGGAGGGCCTACTAATATTACTCCTTTAGGAATTTTTGCCCCCATTTGTGAATATTTTTTTGGATTTTTCAAAAAATCAACAACCTCTTCAAGTTCGTTTTTGGCTTCATCAACTCCGGCAACATCATCAAAGGTAGATTTTTGTTTGCCCTTTTCGTATTGTTTTGCTTTTGATTTTCCAAAAGACATAGCTTGATTGTTTGAGCTTTGAGCAGATCTCATCATAAAAACAAAAAAACCGATTATTAAAAGAAATGGCACAAAACTTATTAAAAGTTCTGTCCAAAATTTTCCACCTTCGCTATCTGTGACGCTTATTTGCAAATTTGAGATTGTGTATTCATTTACTCCAGATTGTCTAAGCACATCGTAAATTGATGTTCCCGCTTCTTTGTATGCAAATTGTTTGCTTCCATCTACAAGTTCTAAGCTGATTTTATTTCCTGCAACCTTTACTTCTTTTATGTTGCCTGCTTTGGCGTTTTCTACAATTGTATTTAGTGGAACTTCACTAGAGTTTGAATTTGAATTTGGATAAAAGAACATTATGCCTGTGATGAGAAGCGCAATTAGTAAGACATAGGATAGTGGGCTTGGCCTTTTTGGTGATTTTAACTGTTTTTCCATAATATATTTGTTTTTTAATACTTATTAGATAATGGGCTTAAATGCCTTTTTTTTCAAGTTGAATAATGTTGGAATTTATTTTGAATTTTGTTCCGTTTATTGTTTTGCTTTTATTCCCTATATTATTTTGAATTAGTAATATTAATTCTTCAATGTGAATGTTTTTTAAATTTTCAGTTTTGCAAAATTTTTTTAAAACTTCTTTTTGTATTGCTATATGAAGCTTTTTGAAGTCTTTTGCGTTTATTTGAAATGGTTCTTGTTTTTTTATGAAATCTTCTGCTGTTTGTTCTATAAAATCCAAATTTTCTCTAATAATTTCTGTGTTTTTTGAAAGAGTTTTTGTGAATGAAGGGTTTAGTTTTAAGAATAAAGGCATTATATCGTGCCTTATTAAATTTCTGTGAAATTTTTTGTCAAAATTTGAAGAATCTTCTCTGAAACTTATTTTATGTGTTGTTAGGTAGTCGACAATTTCTGTTTTACTTATGTCTAGTAATGGACGAAATATTTTATTATTTATAATTTTTATTCCTGAAAGACCTTTAAGAGATGCCCCTCTGCTTAGGTTTTTGATGATTGTTTCTGCGTTATCTTCTGCATGATGAGCTGTGAGAATGAAGTTTAATTTTTCTTTTTTAAGAATTTTTTTCAAAAAGTTGTATCTTATTATTCTTGCGCTTTCTTCAATTCCTTTTTTCTCTTTTTTTGAAAAAGCTTTTACATCAGCTTTGCGTGAAACAAATTTGATTTTTTCTTTTTGACATAATTTTTTGCAAAAATTTTCATCTTGATCACTTTCTCTTTCTCTTAATTTGTGGTTTAGGTGTGCTGAAGTGAAGATGATATTTAGTTTTTTTAGTATGTGTAAAAGAAAAACTGAATCAGCACCGCCAGAAAGTGCGAGTAAAAATTTGGAGCTTTTGTCTGTGTGTTTTGAAAAAACAGCATTGATTTTGTTTTCTAGTTTTTTAATTTCTTGTTTATTCATTGTTTTTTTGACTAAGCGAAATTTCAATAATTTTTTCTTTATTGTCGTCGTCTGCTACTTTATTTTGAATCTCTTTTCCACATTTTGTGCATTTGTGAGTGATTATAAAGCCTTTTTTTCCGTTGTGATTTAAAGATTTTGGAGCCATTAAACTTTTGCATGTAGAAAGTCGATCTCCGGGGCCATTTTCATCTAAGTGTAGAGAATATAGGCACTTTGCACAGTGGTTTCTGCATGATTTTTCTGATTTTTCATTATTAAATCCACAATTTTTGCAAATGAATGCTTCGTTTATTTTTATAAAAGTTGCCATATTATGTTTTGGGAATGTAGTTATTTTATGCTATAATATAGAGATTTAAAAATAAAAAACAAAATTATGAAGGAAAAATCATTTTTATTTATATTATCACTAATTGCTTTTGTGTTTGTGTTCTCACTTAGTGGGTATAAGTATTATCAAAAAAATTCTTTGGAAAAAGAGTTTTCTCGTTTGCAAATAGAGCAAGAAATGCTTCTTACTTCTCTTGATCAAAGTGATTATAAAGAAACTTTAAGTCTTTTTTCTGCCAAAAAAATTCTTGATGAAATTGATAAAAAATCTATGAAATGGTCTTCAGTTATTAAAGAAATAAACGCAACGATCCCAAAAGATGCCAACGGAAATCTTCGACTTGATGTAGTTTCTTATTCGGGATCAGGTCAAAATACGCTTTCCTTGAATGTTTCAACTATTCCCGGTGCGAATAATCCATATTATGATGTGGCTGATTTTATCAAGGCTTTTGATTCATCTATTAAATTTTCAGAAAATTTTGTTCCTTCAATTTCAAGTGGAATAAATACTGAAGGAAGAGAAATTTTGTCTTTTTCGTTTTCTACAATTTTTTCAAATATTAGCCCTTTAATTACTAGATAATATGAATAAAAAAACTATTGTTTCCTTTGTTTTAATCTTTGCGTCTATAGCTTTGTATGTGTTTGTTTATCAAGTTATTTCAAAAAACACCAATCTAATAGAGGCTCAGGTCTTTGATTTAAAAAATAAAAATTTACAAACGCAGTCTTCGTTATCACTACTTGAAGTTCAAAAAAATGAACTTAATTTGTCTTCTGAAGTGGCAATGAATAATTTAAGAAACTCAATTCCCATTGAGATGCAACAAGATATGGTGATTCGGGATTTGATTTCAATTAGTGATACAAATAAAGTTTCTTTAAATTCTATAAGTTTTGGAAAAGGAGGGGAAAGTGCTGAAGGTGTTTTTGTTCTTAGGGTGAATGCTGGTTTTGAAGGAGGTTTTAATGACTTAATACGTTTTCTTGAGGGTCTTGAAACAAATTCTAGAAAATTTACTGTTAATTCTATAAGTGTACAGTTGGCTTCTTTGACGGTGGGAGGAGTGAGAAGAGCAAATTTTTCGCTTGCAATGGAAACATATTTTATAAGTGCAAAATAAATGGAAAACAAAGTTCTTGAAAAAATAGTGAATAATAAAAATGAAAAAAACGATAATGTTGTTTATGGGGTTTATAATAATGTGAATGAGCCTTTTTTGGTGAGATTTAATGATTTTCTAATTGATAAATCAAAGGTTTCCTTGAAAGATAAATCTTATTTTTTTCATATGCTAGCTGTGATGTTGAATGCTGGAATTCCTTTGGTAAAAGCATTGTCTGCTTTGAAAAAACGGTCTGAAAACAAAAGGTTTTCGAGGGTAATAAACACAATTTTGTATAATACGGAGCAAGGAATTTCTTTGGCAGACAGTTTGCTTCGATTTGAAGATGTTTTTGATGAATTTGAAATAGGTATAGTGAGGGCAGGAGAGGCAACGGGACGGCTTGATGAAATGCTTTTTAAGCTTTCAGAAAAACTGGATATGCGAAATGAATTAAATCAAAAACTTTGGAGTGCTTCGGTTTATCCTATTGTAGTTTTTTGTGTTTTAATTGTTGTTGCCTCAGTAATGATGTTTTTTGTTTTTCCTACACTTCTTGGGCTTTTTGAGGAAGGTGGGCTTGGCGTTTCGTCTTTGCCTTTAGCGACTAGAATTCTTTATGGTGTTCAAAACTTTATTATTGGATTTTGGTGGGCGATTTTGCTTGTTGTTTTGTTTTTATATGCAATGTTTTGGGCTTTTGTTGGAACTGAAAATGGAAGGATGAATTATGATTTTTTTAAATTAAAAATTCCTTATCTCGGTAATTTGTTAAGAAAATTATATGTCCTTAATTTTGTTGATATGATGTCAATTTTGATAGAATCTGGAGTTTTTGTTGTAAAAGTATTAGAAATTGTTGAAGCTTCGATGAAAAATGTTGTTTATAAAGCAAGTTTGCAGGAAATTATTTATGGAATAAAACAGGGAGAAAAAATTTCAGCAAATATGGCTAAATATGAATTTTTGTTTCCTTCTGAAGTTGTTGAAATGATAAAAACTGGAGAGGCATCAGCATCTCTTTCCAAGGTTTCAGAAAAAATTTCAGCGCAATATCAAAAAGAAGTTGATTTTAGTCTTAAAAAGTTTACTTCGATTTTTGAACCAATGATGATTGTTGTTGTTGGTCTTTTTGTTGCAATTTTGGCGCTCGCGATTATGGGGCCGATATTTAATTTAAGTTCAAGTGCTTTATGAAAATAAAAGGATTTACATTGATAGAAATGCTTATAGTAGTAGGAATTATTGGTGTTCTTTCTTTACTTTCGATAAATGGATATATGGAATATCGAAGAGCAACGATTTTAGACTTGACTGTTGATAATTTAATTTCGCAAGTTGAACAGCTTAAATTTAGAGCGAGATCAGGAGAGGTTGGTGAAGAAAAGTTTCAAGAAATATTAAAAAGACTTGATGAAAATGAGAAGGAATGGAGTGAAGATAATAAAGTTTTTGATGATTTAAAGTGTTTTGGTTTTTATTTCTCAGAAAAAGAAACGGGACTTTTTGAAGTTAAGGCTTTTTCTACAGAATTTGATAAGATGAAAAAATTAAATCTTTCGGATTCTAAGTGGGAAAACCTTGGTTGTTTAGATTTTTCTCAAAAAAAAGATGAACTTTTTGATTTGGAAAATGATGTAAAAATTTTTTCGGAAAATTATGATTTGAATGAAGTTGTTGTGAGGTTTTCTCCTCCAAGGGGAGATGTTTTTTTGAGTCTTGATGGGGGGATGAGTTTTTTTTCAGAAAGTTTCGATTTTGTAATTGCTTATGGTGAGAAAAATATTCGTGAGCTTGTTTTTAATGTAAATAATTCAAAAATAACAATAAAAAGGTGATAATTAAATGTTTGAAAAATTTGAAAAAATGCTGTAAATCGCAAAAAAAGGCGTGTGTTTTGGATCTGGGAAAAGTTTCAAAAAATGAAGGCTTTACTTTGACGGAGGTGCTAATTGCGATGATGATACTTACAATTGCGATTGTTACTGCAACAAATATTTTAGTTGGAATTCTTCAAACGAATAAAAATATTGTAAAAATTGAGCAGGCGTATTATTTGGCGATGGAAGGGCTTGAGGCTGTTCGAAATATTAGAGATACAAATTGGCTTAATAATGTTGATTTTAAGGGAAGAACAGATCTTTTAGGAGTTTTTGATACTTCTTCGGAATATGTTGTGGGGTTAAGCTCGATGGGTTGGAAAAATTCTGCAAAAGACACAGTGAGAGATCTTATGAGATATAAAACTTGGAATTTTGCTTTGAAAAGTGCTGATAACGATAGGCTTTGTGTTTTGGAGGAAGATGGAAAAACTTTTTATTCTCTTTGTCTTGGTATTTCTGATAAAAAAAGTGATTTTTCGAGATTTGTGCGCATTGAGCCTTACTGCGAAGATATAGGTAAATCACTTTGTGAAAATTCATTTAAAGCAACAAGTATTGTAACTTTTCGAGATGGTTTAAATGAAAAAAAAGTTGAGCTTTCTAGTGTTTTAACAAATTGGAAAGGTGGGGCGATGTAATGTTAAATTATGAAAAATATAACTAAAATAAAAGGTTTCACTCTCGTTGAGCTACTTATTGCGATGGCAATTTTTGTGATGTTTACGGGGATTGTTATTAGGTCTTATGCGGATATTGTTTATTCTCAAAGAGGGGCGAATGAATATAGAATGCTTTATTCAAATTCTAGAGAAATTATGGATGCTTTAGTTGATGATATTCGTGATAACTTTATTTATTATTTATCAAATATTTCAAGTGACTATTCATTAGGATCTTCTGAATTAGTTTTGATTTCAAAGGATGCGGATTTTGTAAAAAAGTATTATATAGAAGACTTTCAAGTTATGCTTTCTGAAAATTTTAATTGTGGTAATAGAAAAAATTCTTTTGTTTTAAGTGATGAAAAGTTGATTGTTAAAGAGCTTTCATTTTATGTAAGTCCTGCGTTTGATCCTTATTTAGAGCAAAACGCAATTTATGATTCATTACAATTTCATCCGAAAGTTAGTGTCTATTTAAAAGTATCAAATGGAAAAAGTGATATTGATTTTCAAACAACTGTTTCTTCAAGAAATTATTCTTCCTCCCCAAATATTGATATAACTTGCTTACAATGAAGTTTAAGGAAAAAAACATAAAAGGTAGTGCGCTTCTTGTAGCCATTCTTATAATGGGGGTCTTTATTACTGCTTCAATCTCTCTTTCTACTATTGTTTTTCGAGAAGTTAATAAAACAAAATCACTATTGGATATGGGGAAAGCATATTACTCTGCTGAATCTGGTGTTGAAGAGGCTCTTTACTATTTAAATACTGAACTTCCCGGTTTTCATCTAAATAATAAAATTGGTAAAGTATCTGCTGATTCAGTTTTTGAATATAGTTTAAAAAATACTTGCAATGTTTATCCTTGTTTTGATACTGATGAATACGATTTGGATTTAGTTCCACTTGAAAATTTTTACTCAGTACTTGCTTTAAATGAAACAATTACGATTCCGCTTTTTACTATAGAAGACTCTGAAATAAAAAGTGTTAAAAATTTTTCAGTTCAATTTTTTCCTGCATTTGATCCTAGTACTGATTTGAAAATAAAATCGATGGGGGGGTGGGATGTTTTGAGGTGGAAGCTTTTTGGAATGAGAAAAGTGGACGACAAGTTTATAACTGAATCAATTGGTGATTTAACTGCTTTCGCAAGTGGGAGTGCTCCGAGTGGAGATGATGTGTTTGCAAATGTTGATCGGCCTTCTTGGTTTGGAACTGTTAACTGTAGCCAAATGGGAAATAGAGGAAATGGAATATCAAATATTAAATGCTTAGATTATGATTTAAGTGTTGTGTGGCAATCAGAAGCTGGAAAAATTTGTACGAATACGCAAGCTCGAGATTATGTTTCTTATGTATCTGGAGAAATGAGAGCGAGTTATGATTGTTATGATGTTGAAAAGTTTTTGGCTGATAGGATGCCAAATGTAAATGGTTCGACAGGGCTTAATTATCTTACCTTAACAAACATGATGAATCCTGCAGTTTTTGATGAAGAAAAATTTCCTACAATTCGAGAAAGAGCTGAAATGAGTCGTCTTTATTTTAGAGTAGAAACTTTCGACGACGAAATAGTGCGGGAGGTCGCAGAAATAACTTCAAATGGTTATAGTGGAAAATCTAAACAGAGCCTTAAAGTTGATATTAGAAGAGGTTCGTATCTTCCAGTATTTAATTTTTCTCTTTATAGTACTCATCAATCTGAAAAGGAGGAGGAGGTCTTTTTTTAATGCTTTTGTTTGATTGATGGTGTGAATGGGCTTTTTCGTTCTTAGTTTTTTTGTTTTTGTTTTTTGATTTATTATAACTTTTCTTTTTGCTATTCTTTTTTTTGAGAATTTTTAAAAATTGTTTATGTCAAAATTTTATCTTACAACTGCAATTGCTTATTTGAATGGTGCTCCTCATATTGGGCATTCGCTTGAATTTATACAGGCTGATGCGATTTCACGGTTTAAAAAAATGCGGGGCGACTCAGTTTTTTTCTTAACTGGAACAGATGAACATGGAATAAAAGTTTATGAAAAAGCACTTTCTTCTGGAAAAGATCCTAAGGTTTTTGTTGATGAAATGGCGGAGAAATATTTTGATATCTGTGAAAAATTAAATGTTAAATATGATGATTTTATTCGTACAAGTTCTGAAAAACATAAAAATGGAGCGTCTGAGATTTGGAAAATTTTGGAGAAAAATGGTGATATTTATTTGGGTGAATATGAGGGGAAATATTGTAAGGGGTGTGAGGCATATTTAAATGAACGGGATATTGATGAAAATGGAAATTGTCTTGTGCATGCGGTAAAGCCTGAGAGTATTAAAGAGCAAAATTATTTTTTTAAACTTTCAAAATATTCGGAAAAAATTAAAGATTTGATCGAAAGTGATGCGTTAAAAATACTTCCAGAATCTAGGAAAAATGAAATGCTTGGAATAATTGGTGAAGAGGGGCTAAAAGATGTTAGTTTTTCACGGCCAAAATCTGCTTTGCCTTGGGGCGTTGAAGTGCCGAGTAATAAAGAGCATGTTATGTATGTTTGGTGTGATGCACTTTCAAATTATTTAACTGCGATTGGTTTGGATAGTAAACTTTGGCCAGCAGATGTTCATTTGATTGGAAAAGATATTTTACGATTTCATGCTGGAATTTGGATTGGAATGCTTTTGAGTCTTGGTGTTGAAATTCCAAAAATGATTTTGGTTCACGGTTTTGTAACTAGTCGTGGTGAAAAAATGAGTAAAAGTATTGGAAATGTTGTAAATCCTTTTGAATATTATGAAAAGTATGGAACGGATTATTTGAGATATTATCTTCTTCGAGAAATTCCAACACTTTCTGATGGCGATTTTATACATGAAAGATTTATGGAAACTATAAATAGTGAGCTTTCGAACAATATTGGAAATCTTTTTAATCGTGTTTTGATGATGACTGAAAGATTTATTTCAAGTGAGCTTAGTTTTGAATTTGAAGATGAATTTAAGGCAAAACTTAATGGTTGGTATTTTGAATATAATGAGGCTTTTGAAAGTTATGATATTAAAAGAGCCTCCGAAGTGGTTTTGAAAGTTTCGGATTTTGCAAATAAATTTATTGATGAAAAAAAACCTTGGGCAATGGCTAAAGAACTTTCTTTGAAGGAAGAACTTGAAACTTTGATGGCAAAATTGATTGAACTTTTATCTTTGATTACGCATCTTTTATATCCAATTATTCCAGAAAGTGCGATTAAAATGGGAGGGGGTCTTGGGCTTTCTGAAAAGGAAATTTTGAAAGGGTATGTTGTCTCGAAGGTCCCTTCTAATTTTGAGATTAAGGCGGGGGATATTTTGTTTATAAGACTTGAAGAATAAGATAAAAATCATTTTCTTGGTAAATTTCTGCGTTAAAACAAAAAATGCAGTTCGCTGTATATTTAATACAGCTCACTTTGCTTTTTTTCTTTTGCCTTGAAATTTCCACAAGTAAA
>Ga0334884_1001275_pt1 | contig 38742 bp, 19 predicted proteins | sample GraSluR1_MG_7_FD_207215 | JGI IMG/M metagenome (GOLD analysis project Ga0334884, IMG submission 207215) | Sludge microbial communities from methane-producing bioreactor in Wageningen University, Netherlands - Granular Sludge_12_05 R1 | ecosystem: Engineered > Bioreactor > Anaerobic >... | reverse complement strand
GTAGGGGGGCTGTACTCGACCTTGCGGATTTTCTCGAGGGTGGAGAAGTCACTGGAGCCCAAAAAGAGGCGCTGTAAGGTCAGCAACTCGTAGAGGACGATGCCGAGAGAGAAGAGATCGCTGCGGCGATCGATTTTTCCCCCGCGCACTTGCTCGGGGCTCATGTAAGAGAACTTACCCTTGAGGATGCCGACTTGGGTGGAGCTGCTCTTGCCGTGGGCTTTGGCGATGCCGAAATCGATGAGCTTGCACTCACCTTCGTAGCTGAGGATGACGTTCTGGGGGCTGATGTCACGGTGCACGATGCCGAGCTCATGGCCGTTGGCATCGCGTTTGTTGTGGGCGTAGTCCAGGCCTTCACACAGCTTCATGATGACATAGCAGACCTGATCGATGCTCAGCTTCTCGCTGTGCTTGACCGAACGGTCAAAGATCGCTCTGAGGTCTCGCCCGGGAACATACTCCATGGCGATGTAGTACTGCTTGTTGACATGACCGAGGTCGAAGATCTGGGCGACGTTGGCGTGGGTGAGCTGCCCTGCGATCTTGGCTTCATCGACGAACATCGAGATGAACTCGTGATCCTCGGCGATGGATGGCAGGATGCGCTTGACGGCCAAGATACGCTCAAAACCCTCGACACCAAAGGCTTTGGCCTTGAAGACCTCTGCCATGCCTCCTGTATTGATCTTTTCCAGGAGGTAGTATTTGCCGAAAGGGATGGGTTTAGGGAGTATACCCAGGTCTGCTGGCTTATTTGCGTCGGAGGAATGCACCAATTCCAAGGTTCACCTATCCATCAACTGAGCAAGTCGGGCGGACCCGAGCGCGAGTCGTTGACGCGATCATCCTGCTCAAAGAGCGTCCCATCTCAGATCGCCTCAGCGCATGTTACTCGCAAGCGGTTGTTCATAGCAAGACAGGGGAGTTCCAATTCTCTGCTCCGTTTCTGCTGTGTTCGTGAAGGGAGACAACTCGGCTGCCCGCGTGGTTTCGACCTGGTCGCCAAGTCCTGTGGTGGCGCGGCCGTTGAGTTCGCGCTGACCCTTTGTTAGTTTCGCCGCCGAGACGCGCGGCGCGTTTCTATTGAGAGGTGTGGCCCCATGGAAAAGGTAGCGATAGGAATCATTGGCGGGAGCGGACTTTACGACTTCGCAGGCATCGAAATCATTGAAGAAGTGCAGCTAGAGACCCCTTTTGGGCCGACGAGTGACGCCATCGTCGTGGCGTCTTTTCAGGGACGACGCGTCGCGTTTTTACCACGCCATGGGCGAGGCCATCGCTTCAACCCTTCACAAGTGCCCTATAGGGCCAACCTGTGGGCGCTCAAGAAATTGGGGGTCTTCTGGTGCGTGACCGTGAGCGCCGTTGGCAGCCTGCGCGCTGAGATTGTGCCTGAACACTTCGTCATTCCCGACCAGATCATTGACCGGACCTATAAACGGGCGAACACCTTTTTTGATGACATGGCCGTGCACGTGGGTTTTGCCAACCCCTACGACCCCAGTCTCCGCCAGCTTCTGCTCGCCGCCTGCCGCGATGAAGGCATCACCGTGCACGATGGTGGGACCTACGTCTGTATGGAAGGGCCGCTCTTCTCAACCCGCGCCGAGAGCGAGATGCATCGCGCGTGGGGGGCTTCGCTCATTGGCATGACGGCGCTGCCTGAAGCCAAGCTCGCGCGCGAGCTGGAGATGGCCTATGCCACCATCGCCCTGGCCACCGACTACGACTGTTGGCACGACGAAATCGTCAACGTGGAGATGGTGGTGCAGCATGTCCACAACAATGTCGAGAACGTGCAGCGCGTCTTGCGGCGGCTCATCCCGGAGATTCCCTTGGGAAGCGAGGCGACCCATGAGGCGAGCCGCGCCTTGGCGGGGGCGATCATGACGGCGCCTGCCCTGGTGCCGGCGACGACCCGGGAGAGCATGGGGCTGGTTCTGGATAAATATCTGCCGGAATGAGGTCCAGCGGAGAGTCGCGTCGCGGCCGTTTTCGCCTTCTGGTGTGGTGCCTGTCCTTTTAGGGAAGTGCTCAAGTTGCGTGCGCCCAGGCTCACGGCTAGAGTGACCCACAGTCCCTGCTGTGGTGGCATGCGCTGCAGTGAGCAAAAAGTCGTTGAGGTGCCTGGCTTGGGAAGCCTGGTGACAGGGTCGTACACATGAATTCCAAAGTGAGCTTTGGTCGTGGATCAGCGCTCTTCATAGCGGCACTGATTTGCTTGGCGGCCCCTGAGGCCCAGGCGGTGGTCGCGGGCGATCCCATGCTGCTCTTTCGCCAGTTCAGGCTCTTTGGCGATGCGGCGGTGACGGGCAACACCCTCATGGTCAACACCTGTCCCTACGTCAACACCATCCTTCTGCCCCAATCGAGCGGAGAGATTGCAGGGACACCGCGGGACGCGGTCTTGGAGGGCGCCTACCTCTTCTGGTCGGCTTCTCGGCCCACCCCAGACAACACGGCCGTCTTGGTGGCTGCCAATGGCGCCCTCATCCCCGTGACGGCCAATGGCACTTGCCACCAGGTCTCCCATGTGGGCGGCTCCTACGGTTGTGTGGCCGACATCACGGCGGCCCTCGCGCCGCACAAGACCGCCCAGGGCTACAACGGTACCTACACCGTGCGCGATGTGCAGGGCACCGTCGGGGTGGTGGATGAGAACTGCAACTGCGTCGACTGGTTCTGCCAAGCGCGCTTTGCTGGCTGGTCCTTGGTCTTGGTCTATTCTGGTCCTTCGGAGCGCGTCGAGCGCGACGTCTTTCTCTACGATGGCTTCCGGGTCATCGACGAGGAGTACAGCACACCGGGCGTGGACACCTTCACCATCTCTGGCTTCAGAGTGGGATCGCCGCCAGAAGCCAAGCTCTCGTTCTTTGCATTGGAAGGTGACTGGCAGCTCGGCATTCCTTACCAGGATTCGATGGTTGGTCCGGCGGCTTGCCCCGATCAGAGCTGCATCGATGCTGTCTCCTTCAACGGCACCAAGCTGTCGAATGCCTTCAACCATCCGGGCAACATTTTCAACGGCAGCGTCCCGGGGGGCTACGCCGTAGGGGTCGATCTCGACACCTATGACGTCTCGCATTTGGTTTCGCCAGGCGACACCTCTGCCACAATCAGTCTCATCAGCGGGGACGGCATCGAGAACAACAACCCTTGGGATACCCATGGCTGGGGTGAGTATGTGATCGTCAATTGGTTGCTCCTGCGCCTCAATCGCTTGGCCCCCAACTTCAGCACCAACAAGACGCGACTCGACGTGGTGCCCGGCGAGGTGGCACCTGGGGCGACGGTCTATTTCACCTTGACCGTCACCAATGATGGATCCATGGACGCGACCAACGTCGTGGTGACGGACACCATGCCCGCTGGGATGGAGCTCATCCCGGGCACGACCCGCATCGACGGTGGTGCCCCCTTGCCGGGCAATCCCTTGTTGACGGGGCTGAACCTGGGGAGCATTCCCCACACTGGCAACAACGACAAGCGGGTGACTTATCAAGCCAGGGTGCTGGCGACCACCTTGCCCGGGACGGTGCTCCGCAACAGCGCCCAGATCAACGCCAATGAGTTGGTGTCGGCCATCGAGACCAACGAGGTCATCGTGCGGGTCATTGGCCCGGACCTCAATCGGCCAACCAAAATATACAAGGACCTCAATGGCGGCCAACCCAACCCAGGGGACATCATCGAGTACGAGATCTACCTCTCCAAAGAGGGCGATATCGAAGTGGGTGGCCTGGTCTTCAAGGACACCATCTCGCCTTATGTCCAGCTCACGGAGATCCCTGTGGGCCCCTACGACACCAGCCAGTCCTCTCTGAACGGGGGAGCCAACGGGACGGGCTATATCGAAGTGCGGGGCATCACCATCAGCGCGCAGCAGCCCGGTATCTACCTCCGCTACAAGGTGCGTATCCTGAGCACGGCTGAGCTCATCGCCAAAGGCGTTGCGCCGGAGAACATCAACGGCCTCGCTGTGTCGAACCAAGGCCGCTTGGAGGCCCCGTTCCTGCCTGCGCCCCTGCTCACGGATGACCCGACGCGACCGGGTCCCGCCAATCGCACGGTCTTCGTGATCAGAACGGGCGTTGATTTCTCGGGCGTGGAAACCCGAAAAGAAGCCGTCGACAGCAATGGGGGGCAGCTCCTGCCTGGTGATACCATCGCCTTCGCCATCGTCCTGACCAATAAAGGGACGCAACCAGGGACCTTGAACTTGGTCGATGACATCCCGGCGTGGCTCGAGAATGTGACCTTGCAGACGGCGCATCCGGCCCTGTCCTTCCTCCCTGCGCCCGCGGGGGCCAATGGCACGGGGCGTCTGCTGGTGTCCAACCTCATCCTACCTGGGGGGGCTTCGCTGACGATCCAGTTCAGCGCCCAGGTCGCGGCCGCTGCGCCTGACGGCACGGTCATCGTCAATGTGGCGCCGCTGACCGTGGCCGAGGACCCGGGGCAGAACCGGAGCCTGCAGTCGCCGCCGCTGACGGTCTTCAACCGCCCCTCCCTCGCGGCATCGACCAAAACCGTGGTCAATCAGAGTGGCAGTGGTGGCTATGAGCCCGGCGACACGGTCCGCTACACCCTTACGGTCAGCAATTCGGGCACCTTGACGGCGAACGCCGTGACCATCAGCGACCCCATCGACCCTGGGCTGGAGAACATCGTCCCAGAGAATGGGGGATCCTATAACGCGGGTGCGGGAGTGATCACTTGGAACCTCGGCAACTTGGCGCCGGGAGCGGTGGCCGCGGTGCATTTCCGGGCCACCATCCGCGCCACCGTGGCCAACGGGACGGTCATCGCCAACCAGGCCACCCTCCAGGGTGCCAACACGGCCGCCTATGTGACGGATGATCCCGCCACCCCTGCGCCCGCTGACCCGACGCGCTTCGTCGTCGAGGCGCTGCCGGACCTGAACACCTTCACCAAGGTCTACACCGATGAGAATGGGGGCACGGTCAAGCCCGGCGACTGGATCCTTTACACCTTGCAGGTGAGCAACAACGGCAGAGCCGTCGCTACCAATACGGTGGTGACGGACGTCCTCGACCAGGCCTTCGTCGAGGTGCTGCCCTTGGATGGGGGGGCCTTCGATGGACCGACCCGAACGGTGCGCTGGAACCTGGGCACGTTGGCCGTGGGCGAGAGCCGGAGCGTCCGTGTTCGGGTGCGCCTCGCCGCGCTGTTGCCCTTCGCCGTGGCCGTCGCCAACCAGGGACGGATCACGGCGGCGGAGCTGAACGCTGCCGTGCTCTCGGACGATCCCGCGACCCCGGCGCCGCGTGACCCGACGGTCTTCGTCGTGGACAACGCGGCCCTGGTCGCCGTGGACAAAGAAGTGATCGACGTCAACGGCGGCGCTTTCCAGCCGGGTGACGAGGTGCTCTACACCCTGCGCGTGACCAATTCGGGTGACGCCGTGGCGACGGACGTGGTGATCACCGATCCCATCGATCCACACCTGGTGGACGTGACGCCCCTCGACGGGGGCCTCTACGACGCGAGTCAAGGACGGATCATTTGGGCCCTTACGGCGGCCCTCGTGCCGGAGACACCGGTGCTTTTGCGCTTCAGCGCCCGCATCGCCGCCACGACCCCTGCGGGGACCGTGGTGGCCAATCAGGCGACCCTGACGGCCCTCGGGGTCAGCGGGAGCGTCTTGTCCAACGACCCCACGACCCCGGCGCCGCTGGACCCGACACGCTTCACTGTCGAGAGGCGGCCTGATTTTGCTGGCGCGACCAAGGTGGTCGAGAACCTCGATGGCGGAACCCTCTATCGTCCGGGTGATCGCATTCGCTACACCTTGAACTTCGTCAACCAGGGCACAGCGGCTGCGACGGCCATCACCGTGACCGATGTCATCGATGGGCGCCTGCAAAACCTCACCCTCAGTGGTGGGGGGACCCTCTCCGGCGGCACCGCCACCTGGAATGTGCCGACTTTGGCCGCCGGTGCCTCCCTCCTTTTGACCATCGAGGGGGACATCGTCTCGCCGCTGCCAGACGGCACGGTGATCGCCAACCAGGCCTTCATCACCAGCGCTGAGGTCAGCGAAGCCGTGGGGACGGACGATCCCAGCACCCCAGCGCCCAACGACCCGACGCGCTTCTCTGTCCTCTCTCAGCCCGACCTGAGCGGGATGACCAAGATCTATGTCGATGTCAATGGTGGCAACGTCGAACCGGGCGATCTCATTCGCTATGTCATCACCGTGACCAACACGGGTTCCGATGTGGCGCGCAATGTGGTGGTGCGCGATCGGGTCGACATCAACCTCAGGGACGTTTTCGTGCAGGACGGAGGCACGTGGAGCCCCGTGGGGCGCTTCGTCGAATGGGGACCGGCGACGAACCCGGCCCTGGCTGAGATCGGCGTGGGCGAGACGGTGGTCCTGCGCTTTGCGGCGCGGGTGGTGGCACCCATCACCAACCTGACCCGCATCGAGAACCAAGCCTTCGCCGAGGTCGTGGGCCTGCCGCCCTTCCCCAGTGACGATCCGACGACGCCGGAACCGGGTGACCCCACGGCCTTCTTCGTCGTCTCGGCGGCGGACTTGCGCGGCGCCACCAAAGAGGTTTCGCCACCTGGACCCGATGGCTATCGCCCGGGAGACACCCTCACCTACACCATTCGCCTGACCAATCAGGGCAACGACGTGGCGCGCAATGTCAACGTCCGCGACGCCGTGGACGCCAACTTGACCCAGATCGTGCCCGCCAATGGTGGTGTCTACAACAGTAGCACCCGGGAAATACGTTGGAATATCGGTGACGTGGCGGTCAATGCCACAGTGACGCTCTCCTTCACGGCGACCATCGCCACGCCCTTGGCCTCGGGAACCCTCATCGCCAACCAGGCCTTCGTCAGAGGCCCAGACATCGGTACGCCTTTGCCGACGGATGATCCCCGGACGCCCGCCGTCGGTGACCCGACGGTGATCAGCGTGACCAGCGCTGCACTTTACGCCACCTCGACCAAGCGGGTGATCGACCTCGACGGCGATGACATCTTCGAGCCGGGCAACCAAGTTCGTTATGAGCTCGAAATCATCAACGACGGTGACGCTCCTGGCCAAAATGTCGTCGTCAGCGACCTGGTCCCGGCTGCCCTCACCAATGTCATCGTTTTCAACGGCGGCAGCATCGCCGGCAACGTGCTGACCTGGACCCTGCCCGAAGTCGCGGCAGGCCAACGCGTCGCTGTGGCCTTTACCGCCACCATTGCAGCCGGGACCCCGAACGGGACGGTGGTGGAGAACCAAGCGACCATCGTCGATGCCCAGGGACAGAGCGCCGTGACCGACGATCCGGCGACGCCTCAGGTCGGCGATCCTACCCGCTTCGTGGTTCGTGCCGGACCACGCCTGCTCTCCCTCAAGACCGTGGAAGATCTCAACGGCGGTCGGGTGACCGGTGGCGACCCCCTGCGTTACACCATTCTGGTCCGCAACGCCGGGACCGAGACCGCGACCAACCTGGAGATCAGAGACCCCATCGATCCCTGGCTCTTCGATGTGAACGCCTTTGGACCAGGCCTCGTCTCCGTGTCAGAACAAGAGGTGATCTGGCGCTTGGCCAGTCTCGCGCCGGGCGACGAAGTGATTCTCGAGATCCTGGCCGTGGTGCGCCCCAACGTCGCCGACGGCACCCGAATTGCCAACCAGGCCTTCATCGTGGCCGACGGCGGCATCACCCTGCGCAGTGACGATCCGGCGACGGCTGAACCTGAGGACCCCACGGTGGTCGTGGTCAACGCTGAGGCCGATCTCAGCACATCGACCAAGGTCGTGACCACCTCCTCGAGTGATTCATGGCTGCGTCCGGGCGATCGGGTGAGCTACACCATCGAGGTGCACAACACGGGCTTCGCTGCCGCGGAACGCGTCGAGGTGCGGGATCCCATCCCTGCCGGCTTGAGTAATGTGCAAGCCCAGGGCGCCACGGTCGTCGCTGACACGGTGGTCTGGAACGGCGTCGGTGTGCCAGCCCTGGCGCGTATCGAGCCTGGTGAAAGGGTGCGCTTGACTTTCACCGCCACCATCGCCGATGGCGTGCTCTCAGGGACGGTCATTGCCAACCAGGCCTTCATCCGCGCCGACGGCGTCACCGAGACGCCCAGCGATGACCCGGCGACGCCGGCCCCGGCCGATCCTACCCTGGTGACGGTCCGCTACCCCAGTCTGGCCCGCTTCACCAAGACCGTTGAAGATCTCAACGGGGGCTCGGTGCGGCCTGGCGACCAGCTTCGCTACCAGCTCACCATCACGGCCGGTGAGGGGGAGACCCTGCGAGACTTGATCGTCACCGATCCTGTCCCCCCCTTGGTGCGGATTGTGTCCGTTGGCCAGGGTGGCCGCATCAGCCCCACGGGCTCACTCGAGTGGAATGCTGGAACCACGCCCGCGTTGGGCGCCCTCGAGGCCCAACGTACGGTCAGCCTCGATTACACCGTTCAGGTCCCCGATGACACCCCCTCGGGGACGGAGATCGTCAACCAGGCGGTGGTCTCTGCCGATGGCTTGCCGCGCCGCCTCAGCGATGATCCCAGCAAACCCGGTCCGGAAGATCCCACGGTCGTCGTGGTGCGCCTCGACCAGTCGCCCGATCTCTCTCTGGCGCTCAAACGCGCCGTCTCCGTCAGCGGCGGCGACTTCCTCCCGGGAGACATCATCCTCTATGACTTCGAGGTCACCAATCGCGGCATGGTCGCCAGTGACCTGACCCGGGTCTTCGACGCCATCCCGGCGGCCACGACCTATGTCGCCAACTCGACGCGTCTCAACGGTACGGCCGTCCCCGATAACCCCCAGGGGCTGACGCCCATCGTCGATGGCCTGTTGTTGAATAACCCCAACACTTTGCCGGGGGTCATCCAGCCCGACGCCACGGTGACTTTCTCCTTCCAAGTGCGCATCCTCCCGGGGACGCCGCTGGGGACCCTGATCATCAACCAAGCGCGGGTCGTTGCCGCCGGCGGCATCCTCGAGCTGACCGACGATCCAGCGACACCGGCCCTCAAGGATCCCACGGTGGTGGTCGTCGGTGGCGGACCCGCCATTGGCATCCCCACCAAGACGGTCTCTTACCAGGACACCAACGCCAACGGGCAGCTCGACGTCGGTGAGCGGGTCACTTACCGCATCGAGATCCCCAACCTCGGTCGCGAGCCCCTCGAGCAAGTGAGCTTCATCGACCCCATCCCCACTGGCGCCGACTACGTCCCAGAGTCCATGACCCTCGACGGTCGCCCCTTGACGGATGCGCCTGACGGTGACCCGGGGCTGCTCATCGAACGCATCCTCATCGTGGCCGTTCCAACCATCGCTGCTGGCCAGAGCGCGGTCATCACCTTCTCGGTGATCCCCACCGAGGAAGGCTTGCTCTCCAACCAAGGTGAGGTCGCTGCTGCCTCCCTCCCCAGCCGCCTCACAGACGATCCCACTCGGCCTGGCACGGAAGACCCTACGGTCATCATGGTCGGTGAGGGTGAATTCGCCCCGCTCTTGACCAAGGCGCCGCCCGTCGATCTCAACGGGGATCGTGTGCTCATGGGTGACCGGCTGCGCTACCGCATCAGCATCGAGAACCTCTCCACCAACACCATCAGGGACCTCACCCTCACCGATCCCGTCCCTGACGCCTTGCGCAACATCAACCTCGAAGTGGCGCCCCAAGCCGCGATCGCCCTCGAAGGCAACACGTTGCGCGTCGAAGGCTTCTCCTTGGCGCCAGGCCAGCTTACGGAAATCGTGTTCAGCGCCGAGATCGTCGGCCAGGAACAGGGTGGCACCGCACAGTACGGGGTTGAGTTCTGCAATGTCGCCCAGCTCCGCTCACCCGTGCTTTTTGTAGAGAGTGGACCACAGGACTCCTGCATCACTCCGGCCCTCGTGCCCGAAGGCTACGTCGAAGTCATCGGTGTCGTCGCCCACGATCTCAACGGCGATGGCGTGGTCCAAGACGATGAGCCACGCTTGGCGCGCTACCGCGTCGAGGCGGTGCCTGCCGTGGATGGACCCAGCCAGCCCCTCGCCGCCACGGAGAGCGATGGCCAAGGCAACTACCGCCTCATCGTCCCGGCCACCGATTTCTATCTCCACACTTTCTCTGATGCAGGCACTCAGATGGCGCGAACTCCTTGGGACGGACCCCTGCGCGGCGAAAGCGCGGCCCGTTTCGAGGTCCCCATCCCTATCGATCCCCAGGGCATCGTCTATGACTCCAAGAGCGGTCAGCCCCTCTCTGGGGTGCAGATCTTCGTCTACTACGACGACAGCGATCCCATCGCTCCCGGCGACTTGGTGCCTGCGGAGCGCTTACCCGGACGCGAACAGCAAGGCCAAGTGACCAGCCGAGATGGCTTCTATCAGTTCTTCTTCGAGCCCATGCCGGAGCGGGTCTACCGGCTCGAGATCGCCCTGGGCCGCAACCAACCCTGGCAGTTCCCCTCGGTGCTGGTCCCGGCCCTGCCCGGCGTCCTGGAGCTCGGTCCCACCCCCATCGACGTCGTACCCAACGGGCTGCCTGATGTCGCCGGAGAACAGCGCTACTACCTGCGCTTCAAAGTGGGGCGCGACGCCCACGAGCGCGGAGCCCAGAACAATCACCTGCCCCTCGACCCGGTCAATGCGCTCATCAGCATCGACAAGCGTGTCGACAAAGCCTCAGCCTCCATCGGTGACGTCCTCACCTATCGCGTCACCGTGCAGAATCGCTCCGATCGCGACCTCATTCTCGACGTGGCCAGCCCCGACGAGGGCATCGGTGGGATCTACGTCGAAGACCTCTTCCCCAGCGGCGCTACCCTCCACTTCGTCGAGAGCAGCGCCCGGGCCACGGTGTGGCTCGGAACCCAGGAGCAAAAGGTCGACGTCGTCACCCTGCGGGAAGAGATCGAAGGGCGCACGCGCCTGCGCTTTGGCCGACGCTTTGGCCTGGGGCACAAGGGCATCGATCTCCCAGCCGGCGCCCGGCTGGAGCTCGGCTACCGCGCTCAGGTCGGGGTGCGGGCCGAGAGCCACAAGACCTACACCAACGTCGCTCGGGTGCGGGGTGGCAATGGGATGCTCCTCAGCGACAACGACACGGCTGAAGTGCGCATCGCCCCCGATCCGATCTTCGACCAGGGCCTGATCTTTGGCAAGGTCTTCTGCGACGCCAACGGCAATGGTTACCAAGACCAGGGCGAGGAAGGTGTCTACCACGCCAGAGTGATGCTCGATACGGGCTTCTATGCCATGACCGATGCCTTCGGAAAGTTCCATTTCCAGGCCGTTGACCCAGGCAGCCACCAGATCAAGATCGACACCGCCTCCCTGCCTTATGGCGCCACCATGAGCACTGCCGAGTCCAAGGTCTTCTATATGACCCATGGCCTCCCGGTGAAGGTGAACTTCGGCGTCTTCTGTCCTGAAGCCACGGTGGTGAGCGACGTTCAGGTCGAGCTCGGTGACCAAGCGGCGCAGGAGGCCCTCGCCGCACTCCAGCAGCGTTTCGTCCCCGTCAAGGGGGACATGGCCGCCTGGGAGGTCGAGGTCGACGGAGAGAAGACCGCCCTGATGCGGGCGGAGCTCAGCCTCGAGAGCGAGCTGACCGCCAGCGCCGTCGTCGACCTCCAAGAAGGGAAGTTGGATCCGCCGCTCTCCCTGCGCCTGGTACAGCAGCAGGGCCCGGCCCCCTCGCTGTGGCGCGTCGTCGTCGCCGAAGCCGCAGGCGGAAAGGTCGTGCACGAGATGCGCGGCCGCGGCATGCCGCCTGCGACCCTCACCTGGGATGGGACCTCAGCCCTCAACGGCAGAGTCCTCGAAGGTGGGAAGGCCTACCACTTGTGGCTCGAGCTCATGGGAGGACAACAGGAGTTCAGTCGCTCGGCCCCCGTCCCCTTGGCCATCGCCGGGAGCAGCCATAGCGCCGCCGATCTGTGGGAGATGGACGCGGCCGACGGCCCGCTCTTCGACCGCAAACACGTCCCGACCAAGCGACTCAAGGATGCTTTGGCTGAGCAAGTCCATAGGCTGCGACCGCCCAAGGATCACAAGCTGGTGATCGAGGTCCACATCGACGATGAGCTGGCTCCCTTCGAGGCCTTCGACCTCACGCTGCAACAGGCTGAGGCCCTCGAACGCTACCTGCGCCAGAGCGCTCTCCTCGAAGCCACGGCAAGCGTGGAGTTCCGCCCCCGCGGCTCTGATGATCCCTTCTTGCCCTCCTTCGATGAGGAGAGCCGGCGCGCCAACAGGCGGGTCGTTTTGCAGACCCTGGCCCCCGAAACAAGCCCTGTGGCGGAAGCACCCCAGACCAGTGGGCGGCGGGTGCTGCTCAACGATTTCGAGGCGCCCTTTGGCGATGACACCTTTGATTTCCTCGTGCCGCGACCTAGTGATGGTGTCCTCGTCGTCGATCTTCGCGAAGAGGATGGGCGGCGCGCCGTGCGGGCCTTCTCCGTGTCGGCCCAACAGGAAGTCTCCGCTGCGACCTCGCGCCTGAAAGTCGTACCCGACGCTCGCCAGGTGGAGTGGAGTCAGGGCCAGGTCGCCCGCCCGACCTTGCCCGCCATCCAGACGGAAAACCTCGGCCCGACACTGGTACGCCTAGGCACCGCTGGCCTCGCGCAAGAGGTGCGCGTCAAGGTCTCTGTTCCCCAAGACGCGCCCGTCACGGCGTGGGCCTTCACTGTCAGAAAGCATGACACGGAGACCGTCATCTACCGCACTGAAGGCAACGGCCGTCCGCCCGGGGAGATCGCCTGGGATGGACGCACCACCGCCCTCGTCGAGAGTGGCCCCTATGTCGCTCAACTCATGGTCCGCGGCGAAGGCCTGGCGCGCGCCTATGGGCCAGAGATCTCTCTGCGGGTCGTGGAAGAAGATGAAGTCTTGACCCTGTGGCCGCCCGCCGTGGGCGCCTTCACGCTGCGGGTCAATGGCCGCGTCGTCGTCGAGGACGCACAAGGCGCCTATGTCCAAGAGGTCTCTGGCCAAGTGGGAGACGCTGTCTTGGTGGACGTGCGCGAAAACGATGGCTCCCGCTGGGTAGAACTGGTGCACTTGCCCGATCCGGCATCGCCCGCGCCGCAGGCACCTCCTGCGGCCTCGGCGGAGCAGGCCCCTGACGCGCCACTCGCGCCCGACGGCGCCCTCGATGCACCGCTGCCGGCGGACGACGGCTCACCTCAGACCGCACCCAGTGACAGCCCTTACCCCCTCTTCGAGGAGCCCCTCACCGGTCACGTCCTTCCCGACTTCTCACCGGCGACGGTGCGCCGCAGCCATGGCGCCGTCACCGCGCGGCCGGCGGACAGCTATGTCCTGCGCGACGACGCTGGCTGGTTGCCGCTGCGTGGGCACGCCCTCGGCCTCGCGGAGCCTCTGCACCCGCCGCGTTTCCGTTTGTTGGGGCAAGTCGGTGACGCCAATCTCCTCGGCCCGAACGATCTGGGCCCGCAGGACGGCGCCGCGGAGAGCGGCGAGCCCTTGGCTGAGCAGGACAACGGCGCCGCGCTGGTGCAGACCCTGGCACCGCACTTCGGCGCGGGGCAGGTCGACGATTCAACGGCGTTGGTGAGCTTTGGCGCCCAGGTCCTCGACGCGGCTTTCAGCGCCGACGGTCTCATCGATGTCCAATCCCTGCGCGCTGAGGCCAAGGCCGGTCGACTTCAAGTTGCACTGCCGCCTGTAGACGCGACCCTGTCGCGCAACGCCCTCGCGGTCGTGGGCCAAACCGACCCCGACAACGCCATCAGCATCAACGGGAAAGTGGCGACCGTGCGCAGCGACGGCCGCTTCGCTCTGGTCGTCGATCTGCCCGATGGGCCTTCGACTCTGGTCATTGAAAGCCGCGATCCCCAGGGCAACGTGGGGCGACTCGAGTGGCCTGTGCGCGTGGCGACGGTGGAGTACTTCCTCATGGCCTTTGCCGACACCGCAATCGGCGGCGCCAAAACGCGCCTGGCCGGCGCTCACGGTCACAACAGTACCCGCACCGACTCGGTGCTCCTCTATGGCCAGGCCCGCCTCTACTTCAAAGGCCGGATGCGGGGCGCCGACTTGGGCTTCGACTTCTTCGACGCCTATCGCGCCACGGTGCATCTCGACACGGGTAAGCGGGCAGAGTTCGAGGCCATGTTCGACACCCTCATCAAGCCTGAGGAGTACTACCCGGTCTTTGGCGATTCCTCGGACGAAGTCCATGACGCCAACGCGCGCGGCAAGCTCTACTTGCTGGTGGAAGCCGACAGCTCCTACCTCAAGGTGGCCAACTTCATGACCGACCTCAAGGGCATCGAGCATTTCGCCTACACCCACAGCCTCTACGGCATGGATCTCAGCTTCGACAAGACCTTCGCCGACGACTACCGAACCGAGGCCAGGGTCTTCGTCGCCGGGGACTCCTTCCTCGGTGATGGATCGGCCCGCTTGCGCAACACCTTCAACTACCTCAGAGGAACAGGCGGCTCGCTCTACTACTTGGAGCAAGCCAATGTCGTCGAGGGCAGCGAGCAGGTGACCTTGGTGGCCCGCGATCCCTTCACTGGCGCCGAAGTGGCTCGCATCCCGCAGACGCGCAACGTCGACTATGTGGTGCGCTACCGCGAGGGCCGAATCCTCTTCAAGTCGCCCGTCCCGAGCGTCGCCGATCCAGGACTCCTCACGGGCTTGCGCCCCCAAAACACGCGGGACACCAGCGGCGGTTACCCCCTCTTCGTCGAGGTAAGCTACGCTTACGAGAGCGACAAGGATGGCGGCGGTACCACCGTGGGCGCACAGCTCCGTGAAACCCTCTTCGGTAAGCTCTCCCTGGGGACGGGCTATGTCCAAGAAGGACGCGGTGGGGCACTGGCCGGCGAGGATTACCAGCTCTTCGGCATCGACCTCTCCTACCGGCACAGCCAAGCCTCCTTCGCCGAAGTCGAGTACGCCCGTAACCGCTCTTTCGATGCCCTCGCTGCCCTCAGCGATGACGGCGGCTTGAGCTACGGTGCTTTCCAGCGGCGTGACGGCGTCAACGAAATCGGCAACGCCTTTTACGCCAAAGGACAACTCGAGCTGGCGGACCTCATCGACACCGAGCGGGCCCAGATCCTCCAGATCTCCGGCTTCTACAGCCTGGCGGACGAGGGCTTCTATGCGCACCGCAGCGCCATGGACCGCGGCTACGAACGCTTCGGCGGCGCCATCGCCTGGAACATCGATGAGGCCAACACCTTGGCTTGGCGCAGCGACGGGGTCCTCACCCAGATCGACGATCTCATCAATCCACAACCCGGCGCCCTGCGCACGGTCGCGCGCTACGGCAACCGCCTCACCTACGACTACCGCGACGAGGCGCATCGCTTCGGCGCAGAGTATGGCATCGCCTTCTACGACGATCACTACGAAGCCGACGCCTACCAGCTCCACACCAGCGTCTTCAACTACACCTACACCGGCATCAAGGACTTGAGCCTCGGCATCGGCCAGGAATTCGTCATGATCGCCGACGATCCACGCCTCATCAAAGAGGTCAGCGATCGCTTCACCACCCAACTCACCGCCTCCTGGCGCATCATCGAGGACCTCTCCGTCGAGGCGGTCCAGCGCCTGCGCTGGAACGGCGAGAACTCCACGCGCCTCGGCTTGCGCAGCGAGGTCGGTGATGGCACCACGGCCTACATCCAACAGCGGCTGGGCACCCAAGCGGGAGGCAAGCACCTCAACACCACCACCGTGGTCGGAGGAGAGCAGCGCTTCGGCGAGGACAGCAGCGGGCGGGCCTTTGGCGAGTATCAACTGGACGGTGGTATCTCAGGACGGCAAAACCGCGCCGTGGCCGGCATCGGCAAAATGTGGGAGCTCGCCCGTGGGGTGCGCCTCGACACGGCCTACGAACGCACCCAGATCTTCGGCGACCAAAAACAACACGACTCGGCCCGCGATGTCCTGAGTCTGGGCTTCGAGCTGACCCGCTTCGAGCGCATCAAAGTGGGATCCCGCTTCGAGTTCCGCTATGATCACGGCTCGGCGCGCCGGCCCCAGGGCTCCCCCTGCCTCTCCAACGGCATCATGGACTCACCGGATTTCTGCCGCGATCTCCACCTGGGCGGCTTCGACAAATACCAAGTGGTGACCCTCAATACGGTGGACTGGCAATTCAACGACGACCTCACCTTCTTGGTCCGCTACAACCTGGCCCTCACTCAGAACCTCACCCTCTCCACCCTCGAGCAGATCGACCAAGAGGCGACCTTCGGCTTGGCCTTCCGCCCCGTGACCTGGGACACCTTCAACCTCCTCGTCAAGTACACCTATCTCGATCACCAACGCCCCCTCGCCCTGGACGGCTACACGGCCGATCGCACGGAGAAGCATGTGGTCAGCCTCATCCCCGTCTTCGAACTCTCCACGGGGACCCAGGTCGTGGCCAAGGTCGCTTGGAAGCATGTCATCAGTGATCTCAATTCCTTGGTCGGAGAAGAGCTGCCGACGGTGATCACCGACACCCTCCTCTTCATCCTCCGCATCAACCAAGAGTTCTACCGCCTCAGCCAAGAGGTTTCGCTCCAAGTCGCCGGTGAGTATCGCTTCCTGCAGCAATTCGAGCCCCTCTCTTATGAGCACGGCGTGCTCCTCGAGACCGGTGTCGTCCTCTTCGATCACCTCCGCATCGGTGTGGGCTACAACTTCACCTCCTTCACCGATGACATCTATGCGCCGGAAGGCGAGGACGCGCATGGCTGGTTCTTCCGCGTCCAAGGCACCTATTGATCTCTGTCGCCTCCGGACGCGCCGCGGCGACGTAACCCTTCACAAGCCTTGGGTCTGAGGCTACTTTATCCGGGCCCAAGGCGGCGTGGCCCACGCTGCGCTTGACCACCTCGCTCGTTGGAGACGACCATGCGCCTGCTGCGCCGTTCACGAATTCTTTTGGTGTTGGCCACCCTCGCTTGCACAGCGCACCTCGCTGGAGCCAACGCCTGGGCCCAGGATGGCCTCCCCCCAGCCGCCGCTGGCAGTGCGGCGGCCCAGGACTTCTCCGGTCAGGCCGGGGCTGACCTCGCCTTCGGCCGCCTCGGCGAGGATTATTTTCTCACGGTCTATTTGGCTGCCTCCTTTGCCATCTCCCAGCTCAAAATCGGCCTCCAAGTCCCGCTGCGCTTGCGGGTCATCGACAACGAACCCGAGCAAGATGACATCATCCGCAAAGAGGACTGGGACGAGGTCTCCGATTACCTGCGCCTCATTCGCTACCTCCAGTGGTCTGAACCGGGGGACCTCTTCTATGGACGCATCGGGGAGCTCAGCGGCGCCAACATCGGCCACGGGACCCTGATGAGCAATTACCTCAACGTCATCGACATCGACCACTTCAAACTCGGCCTCGATACCAAGGTGAACTTCGCCTTTGGCGGCGCAGAGTTCGTCCTCGATAACCTCGCTGGACCGGAGATCTTCGGTGGCCGCGTCTTCCTGCGCCCCTGGTCTTTCGTCGACGCTGACGCCTACTGGACCAACTGGTCCGTCGGGACCTCCCTCTTGACCGATATTGGCGCCCCCAAGGCCCTCGAGGTCGACGCCACGACGGGACAGGTCCGCGTCGATGCCCAGAATAACCTCCGCTATTCCCATGACGCGGTGATCCTCTGGGGCTTGGATACGGACTTCACCGTCTTCGAAAACGACTGGGTCAGCGTTACACCCTACTGGGACAACAACTTCCTCTTTGGCACCGAGACGGGCTACGGCCTTCACCTCGGCGCGATCGCCGACTTCACCCTGCCCCTCGACACCAACCTCCAACTGCGCTTGGAGTATCAGTACCTCGGCGCCTACTATGCGCCGCAGTACCTCGATGCCACCTACGAGATTCAGCGCCTGGTCTACCCCTCACCGGCAGCCTACGGGCCGGACGAGGTCGCCTTGACCAAGCAAGTGGTCACCGCCGCCAAAGATCAGGGCGCCCACGGCTATCTCGGGCAGCTCGCGGTCTCCGTGCTCGGGATGGTCAGACTCAGCGGCCTCTACCGCGGCTCGGAGCGGCCGCGGGACAACGATCTGCTGCTCCAGCTCCTCTTGCCGGAAATCCCCCGCGTCAAGTTAGGCGTGGTCTATGCCAAAGCCGGCTTCGCCGATGCCTCGGAAGCCTTCGACCCCGATGGCGCTGTCTTGCAGGCCCATGCCCGGGTCAATGTGTGGGCCTTCGTCGACCTCTTGGCCACCTTTAACCGGCGCTGGCAAGTGGTGAGTGAAGAGGGACCCAACTACGGTGAATACGAGAGCGTGGACGACTGGCACTTCGGTGTGGGGGCCTCCTTTGGATTCTAATCCGCTGAGAGATGCTATGAAGAAAGGAGCCAAGAGCGGCTGGGGACGAACGCTGCGCCGCGCAGGCTTGAGCCTCGTCGTGATATGGGCCGCCGTGTCGTTCCAGGGCGCGAGGCTGTGGGCCAACACCTTCGAGAGCGTCGTGGCTGAGGCCATCAAGCTCTACGTCGAGGAGAACTATGACGCGGCCATCGAGAAGTTTCTCGCCGCGCGCCTCATCAAGGATGATCCCGAGCTCGTCTACAACATCGCGCGCGCCTACGAGAAGAAGGGCGACTGCCTCAACGCCAGGCGACACTATCTGCTCTTCCTCGACCACGCCAGAGCCGCTTCCCAATCACGCACCAAAGCCGAGGGCTTTTTGCGTGAGCTCGGCGATTGCCACAGCGAATCCGAGGTGCGTTTCGTCTGCGAACCCGCGCACGCCGAGCTCGTGATTGACGGCGCTGAGAGCATCCCCTGCGGTACCCTGTCGCTCCCTCCCGGCACCTACGACATCCTCATCAGCGCCCCGGGCCATCTCTCGCGTCAAGTGGCGCTCGAGGTCGGCGATGGCGGGGCCACTGGCATCTATAGTATCGCCTTGGCCGAGGTGCTCCTCAGCGACGCGCCCCTGGCCGAGAACTCGCAACACAATTGGCTCGCCATCTCACTCTTGGGCTCGGCCCTCGCGCTGGCCGGTGGCGCCGTAGGACTCGAGATCTACAACCACGAGGTCAACTACCAAAAAATCGAGAGGGCCGCCCGCAACCCCATGGCAGCACCACCGCGGGCCACCATCGACACCTACAATGATCTGCGGACGGCGACCTTCGCCATGGGCGGCGTGGGCTTGGGCTTGGGCGCCTTGGCCTTGTTCGTCTACGTCATGGATTTCAACGCGGCGGCGAATGCGTCGGCCCCCAACACGACCGTTCTCTCTGTCTCTCCTCTCCACGATGGCGTCATCGGAAGCTGGCGCGTCGCCTTTTAGGATTGCCCGTGCTCGAAACCTGGAACAAAGCGCGCTTCGCCGAACACCGCGCGCAGGCTAACGTCACCTATTTTCGCTACACTCAGAACGTCAAGGGCTTCGTCTTCCTCCAGATCTGTGCCGGCGTGTCTTTTGCAGTGGCTTTCGCGACCTACGCCATCACCCATTTTACGCCGGCCTATTGGATCGTCTTCGCCGGCGCCCTGGTCAGCCTGGGCTGTGCCCTCCTGCTCTTGGTGGCCTACTGGGTCGTCTTTGCCAAGACCTCCGCCGTGGCCTTTGACCGCGATCATCTCTACATCATCGGCCTGCGCCAGGTCAGGCGCATCCCATGGCGCTCCCTCTCTCGGGAGGCTGCTGGCCTCCACGAAGAAGCCCAGGGCGCCCAAATAGGCACCCTGTCGATTCGCCTCGGCGAGCGACCCGTGCCGCTGCGCCTCTTCAACCCCTTCGTTTGGATTGAGGATTTCCCAACCTTGTTGGTCGAAGTCCTCAGCCAGATCAAGAACAATCAGGAAAGAACTGAGGACTGAGCTCGACCCCCGCTTTTTGCGTTGGCGCCCCTTAACCTGGAAAATGGCGCCAGCATGAGGAGGGGTCCAATGAGCCACAGTGCCAAAAGCAGTGAACTTCACCGGGTCAACGGCCCACGCCGCGCTCAGGTGCTCGCCGTGGCCAACCAAAAGGGCGGCGTGGGTAAGACCGCGACGGCCCTCCACCTCGCCGCGGGACTGGCCCGCATGGGGCAGGCCGTCACCTTGATCGATCTCGACCCCCAAGGACACATCGAGCTATGCCTACAAGGGGCACTCCTGGGCAAGCAGGCCCAGCTCAGCCGCGCCCTCCTCTCCGGGGACACGGCCCTCGAGGCCCTGGTCGAAAAAACCCGCCTGCCCAACTTGCAAGTGGTCCTGGCCGACCCTGAGCTCGCCGCCCTCGAACCCTTCCTGGCCGGCCGCATCGCCAAAGAGTTTCTCCTGCGCCGCGCCCTCGAAGGCTTGCGCCAGACCCAAACGCTGCTGGTCCTGGATTGCCCGCCATCCCTGGGAGTACTGACCGCCAACGCCCTGGCCGCAGCCGACTTGGTCATCGTCCCTTGCGAGCTCAACCTGCTCGGCCTCGACGGACTGGCCGATATGGTCGAAGCCATTGAACAGACCCGCGATTTCCTCAACCGTGACCTCACCCTCGCTGGCGTCCTGCGTACCCGAGTCGATGCGCGCCAGATGGCGGTCAACGCGGCCATGGAGAAAGTGCTGCTGCGGCGCTACCCCCAACGCGTGCTCCCCATGGCCGTCCCCTTCTGTGCCGAGATGAGCAAGGCCCAGATGGCGGGCTGGCCACTCTTCACCACGGCACCCTCCTCTCCTGCGGCCCGTGCCTATGAGCAACTCTGCCTAGCCCTGCTCCAATCCTTGGGGCTGGAGAGCACGGCCCAGGTGGCCTGTGCTTGAGAGCGAGGGGCTGGCATCGGTCGTCTCTCCGCTGCCAGTGAGCGGGTTGCGCTGAAGGGGCCCTTGTCGCTACAAGAATCATGAGCCGAGGCGCACCTCCCACGCGAAGTGTGCCGGCATGCCGAGCGTTGCATTGCGTCTCCGCGGCTGCTGCCAGACGCCCTGGCGCTTCACTAAAAGGAGTAATTGATGCCATCTTTGACCCCGCCGACCTCTTTCCTGGCCCTGTTTCTGGTTCTCGGTTTCGCCTTGCTCTTCTACATTTTTCTCGTCCTCCACGCGCGGCGTCAGCCAGTGGAGCAGGCCGACGATCAGATCGGCTTCAAGGTCGTCGTGGCCGCTTTCCTCATGTATGGCCTGGCCCTTGCCCTCATGGGCCTGTCATCGATTCTCCACTTCGTCCTCTCCCTCTTCGACAACAGCATGGACATCAAGGAAGGGCTGCCGCAGCTCGTCATCGGCGGGGCCGTTGCCGGTGGCGTCTATCTCTTCTTGGTCAAGCTCACCAATGTCGAAAACCATCCCAAAATCAGTCGCATGGTCCTCGGCTCGGTGGGCTTGGTCTGTGGCCTGACCGCCATCGGTGGCCTGACGGACTTCTTGACCCAGCTCTTCATGGGGGCGAGCTGGTCCATCATCACCCACGGCCTCTCGACGGCCATCGCCTTCGGGATCGGCGGCGCTGGGGCCCTCTTTTTGTTCATTCGCACCATCAAGGGGGGAGACCTCTTCTCCGTTTCCCTCGCGGGGCCGACCGTTGGCGCTCGCGCCCCTATCGTCCATCGGCCATCGGCACCACAGAGCGCCCCCCAAGCCGCGCCACAGGAAGCCATGCCTAACGAGCACCCTGAGGCTTACACCGTGCAGACCCCGGCCGTGCAGGGCGGACAACCGGCCGATTACTATGGCGACAGCCGCCCCCAAGCCCGTCATGGTGGCTACATCGGGGGACGGCGCGACGGCGAGGGCTGAGCGGGCGCGACGTCGTCGGGGGGCTCGGGGACGCTGGGGCGAGAGCCTGCGCTGCATGGCGATTAGAGAATTTCGTCGACATACGACTTTTTTGCGGGCTCCATCTTTCTTGAGCGCATAATCTTCTCTGCTTTCCACGAAAGCAGGGCGTGCGCTGTCACCAGGTCTTGGTCGATTCGATAAGCATCAGCCTCGGCGAATCGCAGACCATGCACCGCCCATGGCTTCCTGCACAAGATTCGCTGATCCCGCGCTGCAACCGATGATGCGTCTTCTGCCTGTTGACGGCGCAGTGCGGCCCTTTATACTGCCTCCCACGCGCCGGTGGGAGAGACCCTGGCATGGCATGCCAGGAGGGTGGCTGCTGGCTGTGCGCACCTGTCTGCGAAACGCGCCGAATGACAATGCTCCTGGGAGGAAACATGTCCGACAAGATGTGGGCCGTGGTGAAAACACGACCGGAAATGGGTGCCGATTACGTCCAGATGCCTATCCCCGTCATCGCCGATGATGAAGTCTTGGTGAAGGTCCAAGCCACGTCGATCTGTGGCACCGATGTCCACATCTACAAGTGGGACGACTGGGCCGCTGGCCGCATTGGCGCCCACAACTTGCCCCAGATCATGGGACACGAGGTCGCCGGTGAGGTCGTGGAAGTCGGCAGGGCCGTCCGGGGCTTGGTCGTTGGCGATTACATCTCGGCCGAGACTCACATCCCAGACCCCCAAGATCTACAGACCCTTCTCGGGCAACCCCATATCGGCTCGCGCATGAAAATCCTCGGCGTGGACTGCCACGGCGCCTTCGCCGAGTACATCGCCGTCCCGGCCTCAGTCGCCTGGAAGAACGACCGCGACATCCCCCCGGAATTCGCCAGCGTCCAGGAGCCCCTCGGTAACGCCGCCTACGCCGTCCTCGGCGAAGACAACGATGTCGCCGGGCGCTCCATGGTCATCATCGGCGATGGCCCCATCGCCCTCTTGGCCGTTGGCGTCGCCCGCGCTGTCGGGGTGACCAACATCTTCATCGTCGGCAAGTACGCCTTCAACCTCGACATCGCCCGCCGCATGGGAGCCGACCACGTCCTGGTCGCTACCGACGACACGGATCGCGTCGCCTACGTCAAGGATCACACCCGCGGATACGGCGCCGACATCGTCCTCGAAATGGCCGGCTCGCAGCAGGCCTTGGACGAAGGCTTCCAGATGATCCGCAAAGGCGGGCGCTTCTCCGCCTTCGGCATCGCCTCCCAGCCAAAGCTGCCCGTCGACTACAACAACGGCATCGTCCTGCGCGGTATCCAAGTCCATGGCATCAATGGCCGCAAGATGTTCGACACTTGGTATCGTGTGCGCAATCTCTTGGCTTCGGGACGCATCGACATCGCCCCCGTGGTCACCCACATGTTCACCCTCGAAGACTATGTGGCGGGCTTCGATAAAATGCTCGGCCGGCCGCGCGAAGCCGCCAAGGTCGTGCTCTTCCCTGACCCCAGCGAGCTCGTGGCGGCGCGCGCCCGACGCGGCCAATGAACCAGACGTCCCCAACCACAGCGACCATCTAACCATCGCGGCCACCGTCGTCTGGTGGCCGCCCCCATCGAGGTCTGACCCATGTACGGCGCAATCCGCGAAGAACTCCAGCAAGCACTCAATGAAATGGAAGAGGCCGGTCTGTACAAGCGCGAGCGGGTCATCAGCACCCCCCAAGGCCCAGCCATTGCCGTCAAAGGTGGCAAAGAAGTCCTCAACTTCTGCGCCAACAACTACCTCGGCCTCTCCTCCCACCCCAAGGTCATCCAGGCGGCCCAGGAAGGCCTCGAAAAATGGGGCTACGGGATGTCTTCCGTGCGCTTCATCTGCGGGACCCAAGAGATTCACAAGACCCTCGAAGAGAAGACCGCCAAGTTCTTGGGGATGGAAGACTGCATCCTCTTCGCGGCTTGCTTCGATGCCAACGGCGGCGTCTTTGAGCCCTTCATGGACAAAGACTGTGCCATCATCACCGACGCCCTCAACCACGCCTCCATCATTGATGGTATCCGCTTGGCCAAAGCGGAACGCTTCATCTACAACCACCTCGATATGGCCGATCTCGAGGCCAAACTGCAGGCGACGCAACACAAAAAGTACCGCATGATCGCCACCGACGGGGTCTTCTCCATGGACGGAGACATCGCACCCCTCAAAGAAATCTGCGATCTGGCCGAACGCTATGACGCCCTGGTGATGGTCGATGAGTGCCACGCCAGCGGCTTCATCGGCAAGAACGGCCGCGGGACCCACGAGTATCGCGACGTCATGGGCCGCGTCGATATCATCACCACCACCTACGGTAAAGCCCTCGGCGGCGCCTCCGGTGGCTGCGTCGCTGGCCCCAAGGAGATGATCCAGTGGCTGCGCCAAAAGGCACGCCCCTACCTCTTCTCCAACACCGTGCCACCTGCCGTGGTGGCGGGCTCCATCGCCGTCATGGATCTCCTCACCGAGACCACTGAGCTCCGCGACAAACTCGAGGCCAACCAGCGCCTCTTCCGCAAACTCATGACCGAAGCCGGTTTCGATCTCCGCCCCGGGGATCATCCCATCGTGCCCATCATGTTCTCCGCCTTCGAGGATGACGCGCGTCTGGCCCAAGCCTTCGCCGCCAAACTCCTCGAAGAGGGCATCTATGTCATCGGCTTCTCCTACCCCGTCGTCCCCAAAGGGAAGGCGCGCATCCGGGTGCAGCTCTCGGCAGCGCACACCGAGGCCCACATCCACCAGGCCGTCGCGGCCTTCGCCAAGGTCGGTCGCGAGCTCAAGGTCATCGCCTAGGAACATCGCGAGATGATGCCGCTGCACGTGACCGCTGTCGAGGAGGGTGCAGCGGCCGACCTCGCCGCTTACGGGCCATGGTCGCTCCACTCGGCCTTCCAGCGCGTCATCAATCTCCACCACCCGAGATGCCCGCGCTGGCTCACCCTATGCACCTTCGCTGCCCGTGGCCCGGGGCGCCTGCATTTGCAGGTCGCACCGGGCCACGGGCACAGCCTCGATCTGGGCCAAGTACACCGCGCTGAGCAAAGCGGCATGACCTTCTCCCTCAGCGCGGACCACACCACCTTCACCTTCTCCATCGACCAGCGCGTGCGCCCCTATCCCAACCCGCCGCCGCGGGGAACCCTCACCCCTGAAGGAGCGCGTCGGGCCCGGGCCCTGCTCGCACCGCCAGCCCTGGACCCCGACGCGAACGGCGCCGTCAGCCATGTCGACCCGTCCATTCGCCCCTGGGCTACGACCCTGGCCGCGGCCCTCGCCGTGCCCGAGGCTAGGCTAGACCGCGCCATGCAAGCCCTCATCGGGCGCGGCCCGGGACTGACACCCGCTGGCGATGACCTCCTCCTCGGCTTGCTCGCCGCCGCACACCTCACCCCCCTGCTGCCTCTGCACCGGCGCCTGACCACTGCCCTCGACGCCTGCCTCCAGCCCCAACGCACCACCCCTTTTGGTCACCAGCAACTCCTCCTCGCCCGCCAGGGCCGCTTCTTCCTCGACCTGTGCCAGGTAGTCCAGCACCTCGACCTTCCCCCAGATCCGACCTTTCTCCAGAGCCTCGACGCGGTGCGCAGCGTCGGCGCTTCGTCAGGCCCCGCCATCCTCGCTGGCGTCGACATCGCCCTGCACACCTTTTTGCGCTGCGAACACCTCTGCAAGGCTTGAAGAGAACGCTTGCTTCGCTATGCTAAGGGTGCGGAAATGGTTTGAGACGTCCTGAAGCCGTTCATGGACAAATGGCCCCCTAAACGTCATCTCGTGAGGGTACTATGAGACATATACTGCTCTTCTCCTGCTGCATCGCTGCCTTCGCCATGGCTTGTGAACCACCGGCAGAAGAAGCTGGCGCCCAGAAAACCAAACGCGAAGAGATCAAAGCCGAGAGAATCATCATCGAGTACAACTACCCTGGAGATCAGGGCTTCCGCAGTCTCCGCTACGCCCTCGCCAAGTTCGACACAGGCTACGAATTCGACGGTGAGGCCGTGGACCCTGAAAAGGTCAAAAAACTCCTCAATTCGTTGGACCACCTCATCCCAGCAGATCAACGCTTCACCTGCCGCTATGCCGAAACCTTGCCCTCCTTCCGCGTCATCCTCCCCCACGAGGGCAAAAAGGTTGAGCTCCACGCGACCTCCCAATGCCAGAATTGGGCGCCCTGGACGGTCATCAAAGATGGCAAGGCCTATGTGCAAGTCAACGGGGCCATCGGACGTGCCCTGCTGCCCCTCCTCGTGGACCTTGGGGCCGACAAGTGGCGCGGCAAAGAGCCCAAGACCACGGGCATCATCGACCTCATCGACGGACTCGAGCTCTACCAGGGACAGGAAGGGCAAACCCCACCCAAAGAGACCTTCAGCGCAATCGTCCAGGCATTGCCCGAACTGAAAAAGGCCTTCCCCGGAGCCGCCGTCAAAATCCAGCGCCTCCTCTGTGATCAGGGCCAGAGCGCCGAGTGTCAACAACTGCTGGTCTTTGCCCAAGTCGCCGTCAAAGAGAACGTCTATTACGGCATCAGCGCCGAAATCGATGGCCAGAACGTCAAGGCCATCAACTTCCCAGGCGACCTCGAGCCCATCAACGCCTTGGTCAACAGCAAACTCGCCGCCGAGCTCAAGTCCTTTGCCGATCCCACCATCCTCATCGAGTACGACGCCAGCGCCGACTGCGACGCCGTCCGCGCCGCGGCGCCGACCTACAAGCCCGGCGAAGATGTCGAAGCCCTCGATTGCACCCGCTTCATCATGTCGGCGGAGGTCGCCGCCACCGCCGAGGTCTTCCCACCTCGCATCGCCTATTATCCCGCCGTCGGCGCCGCCTGGCTCGTGTTGGCGCCCGACGACAAAACCGATTTGGCCTACTTCGAGGCCCTCGGCGTCGATGACAAAGTCCAGGAGGAGATCGCCGCCGGCGCGCCGGCCTTTGCCAACCTCGAAGGCGTCGTCACCATCCTCAACTGAGGACCCGCCGCCTGGCCCACATCAGCCCACTCACCATGAGCAGCCACGACAAGGACCGTGGCGGGAAGGTTACTGGGGCCGCGTGCCGACAGCCGCAACCGTGCGCCGCCGACGGCGTCGGCGGCGCTGCGCTGTAGGCGCGCCCACCGGCGCGCAAGAGCTGCACGCCCGCGCTCCCCTGCGCCGCACCGTGGGTGCTCAGCATCCACGGCCGTGGGTCCTCTAGCTGCGGCGCCATCTCCCACCCAAAGAGGGCGTCACAGCTCTGGGACGCCTGCCCGCCATCCAGGCGCAAGACCTGCCGGGTCCAACCACCTACCTCCACCACCGCCGCCACCTCGAGATCACCCTGGCGCGCCCGCACCTGGTAGGAACCGGACTCACCCACAAAGAGGGTCAGCGCACCGTCACGACAGCGCGTGCGCCAGACTTCGCCCGCGCCGCCAGAGAGCCCGTCCACGGCTATCGTCGCCACCACCGGCGCGCCGTCTTCGTTGACCACCTGCAACTCCAAGCTCGGACCTGCCAGCAATCCCGCCACGAAGTTGCGCCACAAAGGTGACAGCGCTGCCAGCGCCTCCAGACGCTGCGAGCGCCGCAGCGGCGTGTGATGCGCCGCCTCCACGGTCAGGGCGATGGTGCCAAAGGCAAAGCGCTGGTAATCCTGCTCCGTGCCGTCCACCGGATAGATGCCGTCTCGGACGGGCATCTCCTCACCTCCCAGCGCAATGCCCGCGACCGTGCGCTCTGCCAAGAGCCACGCCGGATTGGGCGCTGGGTTGGGGACCCCCGGGATGGTGTAGGGCGCCAACACGGTGAAATTCCCTGTGTGATACGACAACGCCCCGACAAAGACTTCACTCTCCGACAGGCGCACCAGACCGGCGCTCTCGGGCTCCGAAGCGGCCGCGGCGCCCCGATACCAAACGTGGTCCGGGCGCGAACTCGAACCGGCGTCGTCCGGCAGGTGACCCCAAAAAGACGGAAAGTTGCGGTTCAGGTCCACACCATCCTGAGGGCCGTGGCCCGGCAGGGTATCGGTCTCGCGGCCGTTCTTGCGCCCCATCCGGTGATTCACTTCCAAATGCGCCTCGGCGCCGTCGGGATTGCTCTGCGGAACGAACCACAAGACGAAGTGATCCAGCCACGCCGCGTGCCCTTCCGCTTCGCTCTCTTCCAACAAAGCCTGCAGAGCCGCAAAGACCAAGTCCGTGCTCAACGGCTCATTGCCATGGATGCCCCCGTGGATCAAAAGGCTCGGCTTCATGCTCGCCGTCGCCACATCCCCGCTCACCGCGAGGGCCCACACCGGGCGGCCCTGATGGCTCGTCGCGAGGCGCACCAGGCGCGTGCGCGCGGGATAGCGGCGCTGGTAGCCCTTGAGCAAGGCCTCGACCATCTTGGGGTTCTTGTAGGAGGCGTCCACGACGAAGCCCGTCGCGCGCTTCTCCAAGCCCCGTTGGCGCGCCACCAGATAATCTTCGTCCAGATACTTCAACGGGGTGTCCACCCGCACTTCCAACGGGCGCACGCCCTGCTGCAGCAGCAGGGGCAAGGCATTCAGGCTGCCCTGCACCACCTGCCGTGCGCCAGCGTTCTCCACCACACTCAAATCCAGGGACGCAAGGTCCACAGCCGCGACGTCCGCGGCGCTCAGGATGAGGTAGCGCCGCGCCGCTGGCAGCGGCGGCACGAGGGGACGCGTCAGGCGCTGCACCGAGAGGTGCGTGATGCCGCCCCGCGCCGCCTGGCGGCTTACCCGCCGCAGGCCCACCCGGCCCCCGCGGTAGGTCGCGTCTTCGACGCGAAAAGAAGCCAAGCTGCGACCGCCATGGACCTCGACCACGATCTCGTCGCCCAGGAAAAAAACCGTCGCCGCCAGAGATTTCTCCCGGCTGAGATCCCGCAGGCGCGTCGACGCCGTCAGCGGAACCACCGCGTCGCGATCCAGGCGCAGCAAGCGCACCCGTGTCCCACTGAAGTCCAAGGCGTAACCCGAGAGGCTATCGCCGTCGATCTCCCCCTGCAGCAACAACTGCAAACCATAGCGGCGCTCGAGGGTGAACTCGGCCCGCACCACGCAATCCCGCCAGAGTGGTTGCTGGGCCGGAAGCCAGTGGCCGTGGCCGCGCTCCTTCCCGGCGCTGGCCTCGAGCTTGCCGGGCTCGAAGCGCCAGCTCCCGCGCTCTATGGCCGCCGGCGCCTCCACCGCCTCAGTGCTGAACAGCAGCGCTGCTTCATCGGGCGTGGATCCCACAGCAACAAGACCGCCGCATGGCAAGGAAAGGAGCACCGCCGCGATGAGCCAAGGCCTGAGACCTCTCACAACACCTCGAAAGACACGCCGCTGGTGATGACCACCGTCCAGTCGTAATCCACCCACAGCCGGCCCGGGACCGCCATGGACTCGAAAGCGTCGAAACGACTCGGGCTCGTGGTGCCGACCCGGGGGAAGTAGCTCACCCGCACCCCCAGCGGTATCCACACCAAGTCGGTCACCCGCACCGCGCCATCCACGGCCAGGGCCAGGCCCAGGGCCATGCGCGTCTTGACCCCCAAGGGGAAGGGCGGCTCCTCCCCCAGATTGCGCTCTTCGAGCGACGCCCCGACCCACACGGGGATGGCGATCTCCGGTCCTAGGCCCGCTTCGACCCGGAAGGCCTCGTGGTGATAGCCACCGCTCACCACGATGGGCACCCGCAAGCGCAGCACCTCCATGCTCAAGTCACGGCGCCACGCGCCTGCGTCCTCGTGGCCTGTCGCGCGATCGTAGCTCAGGGCCAAACTCAGCCGCAAGGCCAGGTAGCGCCAAAAGCCGACCCGCGCCCCGCCCTCGGCGGCGAAGCCAAAGCCGTTGAAGGCCGTACCGCTCATGAACTGCGGCGCGCCCACGGGATCGTCAGGGGCGGTCAGGATGGAGCGGTTCAGGCCCAGCCGCAGGTCGAGCGCGATGGTCAAGGGCGAGTCCGGGGCCGCCGCCCGGCCTAGGGCCAGGGGAGGAGCGGCCGTGTCCGGGTCGGCGGCCTGAGCAGGCGCCGCGACCCAGAGGCTTGAACCAATGGCAGCCGCCATGAGCCAGTAAAAGACGAAATTGGGACGGAAACCCTTTGCAAGTACGCGCATGATCACCTGTGCCTTGTTGTGCCCGGGGCACTCGACTAAGCTGCGCGGGCGCAGCATGCCTGGCGCGTATCTTAAACCATTCCGCACCTTGACGCACATCTCTGCTGCTGTGCGCCAACGCAGGCAGCCTCAACGCCTTTGCCTGCGCCTTGCGGCGACCACTGGGGCTGCCACGCCGGCGCAGCGGCCTCCTCCCAAGGGCTCTGTCACCATGTCCCACGACCCACAACACACTGTGAATGATTCAGACCTCGAAGTCAGCATCGATGCCCGGGCCAAAGCCTGCCCCCAGCCGGTGCTCATGACCCTCGCGGCCCTCAAAAACACCCGCGCCGAGGCCTTCACCGTCACCGTCGACAACGAGACCGCCGCGAACAATGTCGCCCGCATGGCCCGAGGGCAGGGGTGCTCTGTGACCCTCAGCCACCCCGAGCCCGAACGCCTCGTCGTCCAGATCTTCCGCGACCCGCCCCCGGCGCCCGCCCCGCTGCCGCCCACCTCGACCAACGCCGAAGCCGAAAACCAGACCGCCCAGCACCGCCCGCTGCCACCGCGCCCCATCATCTACCTCGCCGCCGACACCATCGGCACCGGCGACGACGCCCTCGGGCGCATCCTCATGCGCAGCTTCATCAAGACCCTCCCCCAGCTCAACCCCCTGCCTCACACCCTCATCCTCCTCAACAGCGCCGTTCGCCTCTGTACCCACGAGGCACCGCTGCTGGACGACCTCCGCGAACTCCGCGACCTCGGCGTCCGCGTCCTCGCCTGTGGCACCTGCCTCGACTTCTTCCACCTCCTCGACCAAGTCGCCGTCGGCGAGGTGGGCAACATGTTCGAAATCCTCTCCATCCTCGCCGAGGCCCCTGCCGTCATCCGCCCCTAACGCCGGTCACCCATGCCCCCCATCATCTACCTCGATCACGCCGCCACCGCCTGGCCCACCGCCCCCGCCGTCATTGACGCCATGGCCCAAGGCATGCGCGACATCGGCGTCGCTCCCGGCCGCTCTGGACACCGCCTCGCCGCCCAGGCCGCCCGCCTCACCTACCACACCCGCTGCACCCTGGCCCAATGGCTCAACGTCACCGAGCCGCGCCGCATCGTCTTCTGCGCCGGCGCCACCGCCGCCCTCAACAGCGCCCTCTGGGGCTACCTCCGCCCCAAGGACCACGTCGTCTGCACCCAGCTCGAACACAACGCCGTCCTCAGGCCCCTCCACGCCCTCACCCAGCGCCGCGCCCTCACCGTCACCCGCGTCGCCCCCAACCCCGACGGCCGCCTCGAACCCAACGCCGTCGCCAATGCCTGCACCCCAACCACCCGCCTCGTCGTCCTCACCCACGCCTCCAACGTCAGCGGCGCCATCCAACCCATCGCCGCCATCGCCCGCGCCGTAGCCCCCATCCCGGTCCTCCTCGACGCCGCACAAAGCGCCGGCCTCCTCGAAATCGACGTCCCCACCCTCGGGGTCCACATGGTCGCCCTCAGCGGCCACAAAGCCATCGGCGGACCTGCCGGCATCGGCGTCCTCTGGGCCGCTCCGAGCCTCCAACTCCAACCCCTCATCCAAGGGGGCACGGGCTCCGCTTCCGAACACGACCACCAACCCGAACTCTGGCCCGACGCCATGGAGAGCGGCACCCCCAACATGCCCGGTATCTTTGGCCTCGCCGCAGCGCTCTCTGAGGCCACCCCCCCCAGGCGTGCGGCCCACCTCGACTGGGTCCGGGCCCGTATCGAACAACTGCGCCGCGGACTGCAAACGCTGCCAACGGTCCACTGGTGGGGCCCCACCGATACCACCCACCGCGTCGGCATCGCGTCCCTCACCTCAGCGCGCTTCTCCCCCTCGGAGTTGGCCTTCTACCTCGACCGCGAACACCACATCCTCACCCGCCCGGGCCTGCACTGCGCCCCACTCGCCCACCGCGCTCTGGGGACTTTCCCCCACGGCACCCTGCGCGTCTCTGTCGCCCCAACCACCACCGAAGCCGAGATCGACGCGCTCATCGCCGCTCTGCACCAGGCCCACACGACAGGATGCGACGGGTGAACGCCTACCTCGTCTTCCCCTCCATCCACGACGTCGTCGCCGCTGAGCTCCGGCTCCAACAACAGGCCATCGACTGCGACATGGTCCCCACGCCCCGGGCCATCTCCTCGTCCTGCGGGATGGTGCTGTGTCTCCGTTTGGACGACCTCAGCGCTGCCGCTGCTGCCCTTGGGGCTGGCCCATGGCGTGCCTTCTACGACGCCAACCTGGACTTCCGGCCGCTGTGAAAGAGCGCCAAGAGGCGTTCGCTTCTTCGCCCAATATGGACGCCATATCCGCGACGCTGGCCCTGCTTCGCCGAATCATGTAGGAATAGAGTCCCAAACTGACCCGCTGCTGTTCGGTTTGCCGCCGTGGCAGCTCAAGTGAAGGAGGTCCTCAATGGCAAGGCGTAAAACGATCATCATGGGTGCGGCTGGCCGCGATTTTCACAACTTCAATTGCCTCTATCGCAATGATCCCGACAGTGAGGTCGTCGCTTTCACCGCCACCCAAATCCCTGACATCGACGGGAGAGTCTATGCGCCTGAGCTAGCTGGACCCCTCTATCCCGAAGGCATCGCCATCTTCCCCGAAGAGGACCTCGCCGCTCTCATCGCGCGCCACCAAGTCCAAGACGTGGTCTTCTCCTACTCCGACGTCCACCACAACTACGTCATGGACCGCGCCGCCAAGGTCAACGCCTGGGGCGCCCACTTCGTCTTGGCCGATGCCCACCGCACCATGCTCCAGTCGACCAAACCCGTGGTCGCCGTCACGGCCATCCGCACCGGCGTTGGCAAGTCACAGACCTCGCGCTACATCTCGCGCATGCTTCAGAAAATGGGCAAGCGGGTCGTCGCCGTCCGCCACCCCATGCCTTACGGGGATCTTCGCGCCCAGGTCTGCCAACGTTTCGCCACCTACGAGGACCTCGACAGCCACAACTGCACCATCGAGGAAAGGGAGGAGTACGAGCCCCACATCGATGACGGCAACATCGTTTACGCTGGGGTCGACTACGAGATGATCCTCCGCGAGGCTGAAAAAGAAGCCGACGTCATCCTCTGGGATGGCGGCAACAACGACACGCCTTTCTACAAACCCAACCTCCACATCACCCTCCTCGATCCCCACCGCCCAGGACACGAGTCGGCCTACTACCCCGGCCTGACCAACCTCCTCATGGCCGACCTCCTCATCATCAACAAAATTCGCTCGGCAGACCCCCACAACGTCGATCGTGTGGTCGAGGCCTGTAAGCTCCACAACCCCAAGGCGCGCATCGTCAAATGCGACTCCAAAATCTCCGTCGACAAGCCTGAGCTCATCCGCGGCAAACGCGCCCTCGTCGTCGAGGACGGACCCACCACCACCCACGGGGGCATGACCTATGGGGCGGGGTGGATCGCTGCCAAGGACGCTGCGGCGGCGGAAATCGTCGACGCTCGCCCCTTCGCCGTAGGCTCCATCATCGAGACCTATAAGAAATTCCCCAACGCATCTGGGATCTTGCCCGCCATGGGCTACTCCGAGCAGCAGATCCAGGAGCTCGAGGCCACCATCAACGCCACCCCCTGTGACGTCGTCGTCGAAGGCACCCCCATCAAGCTCTCCCGAGTCCTCAAGGTCAACAAGCCCCTCGCTGAAGTCAGCTACGAACTCGAGGAACTCGAGCCGGGCTTCATTGAAGAAGCCCTCAAAGGGCTCTGCTGAACGACCTGGCCCCCTCACCAAGGGGGCGCTCGAAAGGCGCCGTCGGGGAGCGCCACTGAGCCTCCCCCAACCGCGCGCCGCCTCAGCCCAGAGGCCAGGCGTTGAGCCATGTTGCGGCTGCCACTAGGAATTTCTTGGGAAAACTGCTATGGCCTGAACCATGAGGGTTGACAGCAAGGGGGTGCCTCCTGCTCAGCCCGATGCTCTCCTCATGCCACAAGGAGTACCAAGCGATGCGGTATGGCTCCCTTGCGATCGCCTTCTCCCTCTCTCTCGCGCTAACCCTCACGGGCTGTGTCTTCGACACCTCCATGCTCGAAAAAACACCCTGCAGTGGAGATGGCACTTGTCCGCAAGGCCTGCAATGCGTCCAAGGATTCTGCTATCCCGGGGATCTCTCCCTCCTCGATATTGGTGATGGCCAAGACCTCACGGAGCTCGGTTCGCCCTGCGCCGATGCCTTCTGCCAAAGCGAACAGCTCTGCTGTGGCGGCACCTGTATGAACGTGCAGCAGGACGATCAGAACTGTGGCACTTGCGGGAACGCTTGCGCCCGCGACGAGTCGTGTGTCGATGGAACCTGCACCTGTGGCAACCGATCCTGCGGGCAAAATGAAGCATGCTGCCTGGTGGCCGGCGCACCCAACTGCGTCAGCCTCCAGAGCGACACCACGAACTGTGGTGCCTGTGGCCAGAGCTGCCGCACCAATGAGCAGTGCATCGGCGGTGTCTGCGCTTGTGAAGGTACACTCGGGACCGTCCAGATCTGCACCGCTGCCCAGGCCTGCTGCCCCGACTCCGCCGGCTGCCGCCGACTCAACAACGACATCAGGCACTGCGGTGCCTGTGGCGTGGTCTGTGGCCGCGGCGAGCTCTGCGTGGACGGACAGTGCCGCTGCGGCGGGGCTGAGGCCTGCGGCAGTGGCAAGGTTTGCTGCGGCAATCCCGCCCGTTGTGTCGACGAAGGCGATCCTATCTGTGACTGCGGCGGAACCCAGTGCGGCGACTTCCAGAGTTGCTGCACCTTCTCCATCGGCCCCGACGGGGAAGATGTCGACGCTTGCACCTACACCGAGCTCGATAACAACCACTGCGGACGATGTGGCCACACTTGCGCCGAGGCCCAGTACTGTCTCAACGGCGACTGTGTCTGTGCCCCTGGCTTCGCCGATTGTAACGGCGACCCCAGCGATGGCTGCGAGGTGCGCCTCGACAGCGACGTCGCCCACTGTGGCGCCTGCGACGACCCATGCCCGACGGGCTTCGTCTGCGATGGCACGGGCCACTGCGCCATCACCTGCCAGCAAGGACTCATCCCCTGCGACGGCAAATGCATCGATCCCAAAGTCGACCCCTTCTATTGCGGTGCCGCTGGCGATTGCACCGGTACCAATGGCGGTGAAGCCTGCCCGCCTGGACACGTCTGCGATGGCAACGGCACTTGTGCCCTCTCCTGCCAAAGCGGCCTGGTCGAGTGCGACGGCAAGTGCGTCGATCCCCTCATCGACCGCGAATACTGTGGTGCCGGATCCTCCTGCACGGGCACGGAACGCGGCCAAAGCTGCCCGAATGGCTTCGTTTGCAATGGCAACGGGCAATGTACCCTCTCTTGCCAAAACGGCCTCAGCGCCTGCGGTACCCCTGCCGAGTGCGTCAACCCCCTCACCGACCGACGCTACTGCGGCGCCAGCGGCACCTGCGGCACGGCCTGCCCGGCCGGCCAGATCTGCAACGGGGCTGGGCAGTGTACCCTCTCCTGCCAGAGCGGTCTCAGCGCTTGCGGTACCCCCGCCGAGTGTGTCAACCCCCTCACCGATCGCCGCTACTGCGGCGCCGCCGGCACCTGTGGCAGCCCCTGCCCTGCCGGCCAAATCTGTAACGGCAGCGGCCAGTGCACCCTCTCCTGCCAGAGCGGTCTCACCCTCTGCAGCGGCGAGTGCGTGAACCTCCGCACCGACCGCCGCTATTGCAGCAGCACCGCCGCCTGTGGCACCGGCTGCGCCGCCGGCGAGCTCTGTAACAACGGCGTCTGCGAGATCTCCTGCCAAAACGGCCTCACCCTCTGCGGCGGTGAGTGCGTCAACCTCCTCACCGACCGCCGCTATTGCAGCGCCAGTGGCACCTGTGGTAGCCCGTGCCCGGCCGGCCAGATCTGCAACGGGGCTGGGCAGTGTACCCTCTCCTGCCAGAGCGGTCTCAGCGCTTGCGGCACCCCCGCCGAGTGCGTCAACCCCCTCACCGACCGCCGCTACTGCGGCGCTGCCGGTACCTGCGGCAGCCCCTGCCCGGCCGGCCAAATCTGTAACGGCAGCGGCCAGTGTACTGTCTCCTGCCAGACTAGCCTCACCCTCTGCAGCGGCGAGTGCGTGAACCTCCGCACCGACCGCCGCTACTGCTCCACCACCGCTGCCTGTGGCAGCGGCTGCGGCGCCGGTGAAGTCTGCAACAACGGCGTCTGCGAGCTCTCCTGCCAGAACGGCCTCACCCTCTGCGGCGGTGAGTGCGTCAACCTTCTCACCGACCGCCGCTTCTGCAGCGCCAGCGGCACCTGTGGCACGGCCTGTCCTGCCGGCCAGATCTGCAACGGGGCAGGGCAGTGCACCCTCTCCTGCCAGAGCGGTCTCAGCGCTTGCGGCACCCCCGCCGAGTGCGTCAACCCCCTCACCGACCGCCGCTACTGCGGCGCTGCCGGTACCTGCGGCAGTCCCTGCCCGGCCGGCCAGATCTGCAACGGCAGCGGCCAGTGTACGGTCTCCTGTCAGCCCAGCCTCACCCTCTGCAGCGGCGAGTGCGTGAACCTCCGCACCGACCGCCGCTACTGCAGCAGCACTGCTGCCTGTGGCAGCGGCTGCGGCGCCGGTGAAGTCTGCAACAACGGCGTCTGCGAGGTCTCCTGCCAGAACGGCCTCACCCTCTGCGGCGGTGAGTGCGTCAACCTCCTCACCGACCGCCGCTATTGCAGCACCAGCGGCACCTGTGGCACGGCCTGCCCGGCCGGCCAGATCTGCAACGGCAGCGGTCAGTGTACGGTCTCCTGCCAGAGTGGCCTGTCCCTGTGCGGCGGCGAGTGCGTCAACCCCCTCACCGACCGCCGCTACTGTGGTGCCGCTGGTACCTGCGGCAGCGCCTGCGGCCTGGGTGAGGTCTGTAACGGCAGTGGCGTCTGCGAGATCTCCTGCCAGAGTGGCCTCACCCTCTGCAGCGGCGAGTGCGTCAACCTCCGCACCGACCGCCGCTACTGCAGCAGCACCGCTGCCTGTGGCAGCGGCTGCGGCGCCGGTGAAGTCTGCAACGACGGCGTCTGCGAACTCTCCTGCCAGAGTGGCCTCACCCTCTGCAGCGGCGAGTGCGTCAACCCTCAGACCGACCGCCGCTACTGCGGCGCCGTGGGTACCTGCGGTAGCCCCTGCGACCCCGGCGAGATTTGTTCCTCCGGTACCTGCGTCCTGTCGTGTCCCACCGGCCAGATCGCTTGCGATGGCTTCTGCATCAACGCCGCCACCGACCCCAACTACTGTGGTGCCGTCGCCCCCTGCACGACCCCGGCACAGCGCGGCCAGGTGTGCGGCGCTGGCCAATTCTGCAGCAGCGCTTCTTGTGGTTGCATCCCGGGCTTTGCCGACTGCGACACCGATCCCACCACCTGTGAGGCCTACTTGGCCAGCGACGAAAATCACTGTGGCGCCTGTAACAATGCCTGCGCCCTGGGCCAACGCTGTTGCAACGGAGGCTGCGTCGACATCACCGGCGATGTCGATCACTGCGGCGCCTGCGGCAACGCCTGCCCGGGCGACGATCTCTGCTGTGCTGGGAGCTGCACCCCCCAATCCGATAGTGATTGCGGTGCCTGCGGCGTCACCTGTGCCAGCGGGGCAAGCTGCACATCAGCCCAATGCCGTTGTGACGGCACGGGCGACCTCTGCGACCTCAGCCGCGGAAACCTATGCAGCGACGAAGACTGCAACTGTGGCGCTGACGCCGCCTGTGACGCGCCGCAAATCTGCCTCGAAGACGCTGGCGTTTTCGCTTGTCAGTGATCCCGTGGGGTAGGGTAGGGGGCGCACCTGCCAAGCGCAGCGCCGCCGGGCCGGATGACCTCAACACAAAAAAGGCTGGTGGCCACAGCCACCAGCCCTCGCGGCGCACAGCGAGCAGGCGTGCTAAGAATTTGCTTGCAGGCGCTGCTGCGCCAGCATCGCACCCTCGACGATCGCCTCGTAGCCCGTACAACGGCACAGATGCTGGTTCAACGCCTCCAGAACGGCCTCCCGTGACGCGTTCACATCCTGGGTGAACAGCGCCTCCAGCCGCATCACGATACCCGGGATGCAGAAGCCGCACTGCACCGCGCCGGCCTCGATCAGCGCCGCCTGAATCGGATGTATATCCGTGCCCTTGGCCATGCCTTCGATGGTCTGCACTTGCGCTTGATCCACCTTCTTGTACGACTGCAGACAGCTCTTCTGCGCCTCACCGTTGACGATGACCACGCACGCGCCACACGACGCGTCGTCGCAGCCGCGTTTGGTCCCGGTCAAATCGAGGTGCTCGCGCAAAATGTCTGAGAGACGCTCCCAGCCGCCAAGGTTGATCTGGCGGGCTTCACCATTGACGGTCATCTTGATTTTGATTGCTTGATCCATCACTGCACCTGCCTCGCTTTAAGCGCCTCGCGAATGATTTCGACCGTCACCGGAAGCTCGCGTACTTCTATCCCTAAGGCGTCCTTGACGGCGCCACAAATCGCGGACGCGACGCCAATCACTGGGTGCTCCCCAATGCCGCGCGCGCCGTAGGGACCAATCTCGCCCGGCGTCTCGACGAAAAGAACGCTCTGCTTACTCGGCGCGTCCTTGAGGGTGGGGAAACGGTACTTGCCGAAGTGGGGGTTGGTGATCTGACCCTTCTCGTTGAAGTAGAGACGCTCGCACAGGGTCGCTCCCATGGCCATGACCACGCCGCCAACCACCTGCCCACGCGCCTGGAGGGGGTTGATCACCTGGCCAATGTCGAAGGAGGACGCGAAATGATCCACGTGCAGCTCACCCGTCTCCTTGTCGATGCGCAGCTCACAGGCCTGCGCGCCGAAGGTGTAGGTCACCCCCATCGAGCCCTGGCCATTGGCATCGAAGCCAGAGTAACGCGGCAGACGCGCGTCGGCCG
>Ga0334884_1001271_pt1 | contig 38794 bp, 31 predicted proteins | sample GraSluR1_MG_7_FD_207215 | JGI IMG/M metagenome (GOLD analysis project Ga0334884, IMG submission 207215) | Sludge microbial communities from methane-producing bioreactor in Wageningen University, Netherlands - Granular Sludge_12_05 R1 | ecosystem: Engineered > Bioreactor > Anaerobic >... | reverse complement strand
TGATAACAATAACTTTTCCAGAGGTCAAGGTAGAAATTCCCTTAAAGGATTTAACCTTTGATACCCTGGAGAATCTGATCTTTGACATTATACAGGCCATTGCCCGCAAAGTCTTTGCCAAAGTGCTGTCTGATATTGATTGCTGCCTGCGTAAGAACAGAAGACGTGGAAAACTGAAAAACACCGGTAAGAGAAGCAAGACATTCTTAACCCGTTTCGGTGATGTAAGTATCTCACGTACACGTTACCTGGAGAAAACCGGTAAAGCCCGATACCTGTTAGATGAGGCTCTTTCTACCATCAAAAACCAGCGTATCAGCCTCTCCCGGGCCATGATGGAATGTTTACTGGCTACCCTTTCCTCCTACCGGGAGGTGGTAAACCAAACAAAGCTTTTACTCGGTCACAACCGCAGCCATGAGTCTATACGTAGGACCATACTATCTGAGGCCAATCTAATCATCAAACAGGAGCAAAAACGGTTACAGCAGCTGGAGAATCTTGATCTGTCCGAAAAAGAAGCCCCTGAGGTTGCCTATACCGAGGCTGATGCCACCTATATCAAGTTACAGAAGCCGGAAAAAGAGAAAAAGCTGGAGGCCAAGATCGCTATCGGCTATACGGGTAAAGAAAACCGTTATCACAGTGGTCCTTCCCAAAGACTGAAGGAGAAGATGGTTTACCTGGGAGTCGGCAGAGATTTCATGTATAACTTTAGCCTGAAGGCCGAAGAGCAGATGTCCCTTTCCCAATCTGTAAAACACTACTTCGGGGCAGATGGAGACCGCTGGATAACTACCGGCATCCGGGACTACTTTCCCAATGCCACCTATATCCTGTGTCCTTTCCATCTTAACAAGCGCCTGCAGGAATCCCTGCCGGGCAACAAGACCCAGCAGAAGCTGATCAGAAGCTTACTTTTGTCCAACCGGATTGATGAGGCCTTAGCAAAGATTGACAATCTCTTGGTAGCTTCTTCTGAACCAAAACATAAAAAACTCTTGGCAGAGTTCTACACCTATATTGCCAATAACCGCCAGGGGATTACTAACCAGGTACAACTTAAAGACAAGGATATCGCCAAAACCGGAGCGATTGAATCCAATGTCAAACTGGCCATTACTAACCGTCTTAAAAAAGGCAAAAGCTGGAGCAAGCGCGGAGCCCTGGCCTTGCTGAAAGTGAAAGAGACGATTCTCAATGGTAACTGGGACTCCTGGTGGAAGAAAGAGAGGAATCACCCTATCAAGGTAAGTCCGATAAAAGCACCTTTATCAGCATCTTCTTTTACCAAAGAAGTTTCTTCTTCTCCTGTGATTTCCGCCAGAATACCGGCCTTAGATGGGCCGAATCAGGATAAACCCTGGGTAGGTGTTTTAAGAAAATTATCTCAATTAGAGCTAGTGTAATTAAATAGTAAAAATCAAAGAAAGTAGAATTAGTATGTATGACTGTAACTTAAATAAAATGAGGGTATTTGATGTGTATTTAAGCTATCATAGTCTTTTCTAACCTGTAAGGTAGGTCTATCCAAAACCAGGAACATTTTGGCAGCAGAAAAAAGTACCTACAAAAATTTGACACAGACAAGGCAATTCGTACTCTTGACAGAATATTAATTATTTAATATAATTAAATAAATTATTATTACGAAACAATGATTCTCATAAAGAAGCATTAAAAATTTCAGAAAAATATAAAAATAATTTATTTTATATATTTTTGGCAATTGTATTAGTGGCAATACATAAACTAAGGTTTCACTAAATTTGTTCTTTGACAACGGAAATCTATCGATTCAGTAACCTCATTAACTCATTAATAGGATAACAAAGATCTCATCTGCAGCGAGAACATATTTTTATACTCTCTTTATACTGATCTATCAACAGTGTTTCAAGGTTCTAAGTGAAACTTAAATTACTTAAATTAATAGAATATCTAATAATAAATTAAAAAAATACCAAAAAATATTTTATGTTAATATATATTAATCCCTCGCATTAGGATTAAAAAAACATTAAATATCGCAATAAAATCATATTATAATAAATTGTAATAATTTCATGATGTGTTTACACATTGCCGTTCTTTCCTATAGAAATAGAATACTATTTATCCGGGTTCCGGTAAAGTTAATTTTCTCTTACCATCGGTAAATTTCTGGTAAGGAATCTTACCATGCAACCGGTAACCCTGATTCGTTCTTTTAAAATTGTAATAGTAGATGAACTTGTCCAGATCATCCTGTAATTGTTCTAAAGAGGTATAGACTTTCTTAAGCATTGCAATCTGGTAGAATTCCTCTAACAGTGTTCGGTTAAATCTTTCTACCATGCCATTACTCTTAGGACACCTGGGCTTAATCTTAGTATGAGTAATACCACAGGAAGCCAGGAACATCTCATAATCATGTTTAGCATTTACCCAGTGAGTGGTATACTCTTTGCCATTATCGGTTAAGATACGGTCTAGCCGAATGTTAAACATAGCATAGACCGGGATAACTTTAGTCTTGACAAAGTCAATGGCACTACCTGCTTTCTTGTTGGTATAGACTTTGGCAAAGCCGAAGTTAGCGTAGGCATCAATTCCAGCCTTGAGTTATTTATTCTAAAGTGTTAAAACGACTCGAAATCAGTACTTATAATTAATAATATAAATATAAAAGAAAAAGAAATAGAATATAAATTTTTAAAATCAATATAATATAATAATATTTAAAATTTAAATTCTTAATTAAACATAAAAATTTAAAATAACTTCAAATAAAAGAATTTCTTATAAGTCAATTAAGGATTAATAACAGACAAAAAATCAAAAATTCTTTTAAGGAAGAATTGAAAGGAGTGATTAGATTTAAGAAAATATTATCTAAACTAAATTAAATTTTATTTAAAAAGGAGGTTATAAAATTATTAGATGAAATTAGCAGTTATTGGTGGAGCAGGATTATTAGGTTCAACTACAGCGTTTTATGCTGGCACTAAGGACATTTTTGATGAAATAAAATTAGTCGATATAAAAGAAAATGTATTGAAAAGTCATGTAATGGATATGGATCAAGGTTTATCTTCAATTTGTAAAACTAAAGTTTTTGAAGCTGATTACTCAGGCATTAATGATTGTAATATTATATTAATTACAGCTAGTATGCCCGAAACCAAAGTATCGTCTAGGGATGATTATTTAAAACTAAATTTAAAAATTGTTGAAAACATTTGTAGCCAAATAAAAAATGTAATAAATCCTAATACTATAATTATAAATGCTTCAAACCCAGTTGATCCATTAAATTTATATATGTTTAAAATGTTAAAGATAAAAAGAGAAAAAATAATTGGTTTTAATTTAAACGATACAGTCAGATTTAAGTATTTTATTTCAGAAGTAACTAAAAAAGATATTTTGAGTGTTGATGCGTATTGTCTTGGTGAACATGGTGAAACAAAAGTTCCAATTTTTAGTCAAATTAAATGTAATAATGAAGAAATGAAATTAAGTAATGCACAAAAAGAAATAATTAACTTGAAAATGATTAATTGGTTTAAGGAGTACCAATCGCTTGATAGCAAAAGGACAGCTGGATGGACTTCAGCTATTGGTTTAACAAAAATATTAAATGCCATTACGAACAACACAAAAGAAGTCATTCCTTGCTCAGCAGTTCTTAAAGGAGAATATGGTATTAGCGATGTAAGTTTGGGTATTCCAGCAAAGATTAGCAATGAGGGAATTGATGAAATTATTGAGATCGAAATATCAGAAAATGAAAAAAAATTACTTCAAAAGTCTAGTTCAAAAATTAAAGAAATGGTTAAATCGATAATTTAAATATAAAGGAGTATATTGATATGAAAAAATATTTAAGAATCAATAGTAATTTTCGGAATTTAAATTTAGCTTTGATTTTACTTCTAATTATAATATTTTTAGGGAATGTATCTCTAAATGTAATAGCACAAGAAAAATATGATTTGAGATTTGCAGTTTTTCTTCCATCAAACCATGGTGAAGTCACTCAAGTATATGAACCATGGATAGATAGAATTTATGAAGCAACTGATGGCAGGGTTAAAATAACTATGTTTTGCGGTGAAACCTTGATAAAAGCAACAGACACTTATAGTGGGGTTGTTTCTGGTATTGCAGATCTTGGCATGTCTGATTTTGGTTATAATATTGGTAGATTCCCCGTAATGAGTACGTTGTTTTTAGGTGGGATTGTCTATAATAATAGTAAGGTTTCTAGTTATGTTATCAGGGATTTTATGGAAAAATACTCTCCAAAAGAAATACAAGACACGAAAATTATGTATGCCTATGCTTTGACCCCTGGTGATTTATTATTAAAAAAGCCAGTTCACAACTTGGAAGATTTAGCTGGAATGCAAATTAGAGCTAGTGGAAAATGTGTTGATAATTTAGAAGCTGTTGGCGCACTTCCTGTAGCCATGCCAATGTCAGATGCATATGAAGCATTATCAAAAGCTGTTATAGATGGCAATCTAGCTCCTATTGAAGTTTTAGAGAGTTATAATATGGCTGAAGTTTGTGATTATGTTACTTTCACGCCATTTATGTACAATATCATACATTATGTAACCATGAATAAAGATCTATGGAATAGTCTTCCCGTTGATATACAAAATATTATCGAAGAAGTAAATTCAGAAACATTTGAAGAATTAGCAAGCGTGTTTAGTTATAATTCTTGGATTACAGGTAAAGAATATGCGATTGAAAAAGGCATAGAACTTATTACACTATCAGATGATGAACAAGATAGATGGACGGAGAGATTACAACCTTTACATGAAGAATATATTTCAGAATTAGATAAAAAAGGATACCCAGGAAGAGAAATGGTAGAAACAGTAAAAGAACTTGCTGATAAATATAATAAAGAGGTAGTGTTAGATTAGTATTTAACATAATTTACTCCATACCCTTTTATATTATATTCTTTTTTTTAGCTATATAAAGGGTATGGAGTAATAATATGAAATTATCATTATCAGAAAGTTTTAGAAAGGGAGTGTGTAAATTGTCGGTAAAAGTAAGAAAGTACGATAAAATTCTCGAAAAAATTACTTCCAATACAGATATAATAGCCAGATTTATTTTATTTATTATTTTGATATTAATGATTGTAAACGTTATTTCTAGAACATTTTTTAATTATCCAATAAAAGGTGTGTATGATTTAGCATCTTTGCTTTTCACAATTGTTATTAGCCTTTCTATTGCTTATTGTGCTTATAACGAAGGGCATGTATTTGTTGATTTTATATTAGAAAAATTTCCAATATATATTCAAAAATCTATTAATTTATTTACAAATTTAATATCATTTTTACTTTTTATTTTTATGTCCTTTAGTATGTTTAAATATGGCTATAACACTTTTTTGGTTGGTGAAACATCATTAACAATTATGGTTCCACTTTATCCTTTTATTTATTTAATTGGAATTGGATTATTATTATTATCATTAGTTTCTTTACGTAATTTTTTAAAATTAATATATTTTAATTAAGAAAAGGAAATAAAATGAATCCCACTGTTTTAGGTTTATTAGGAATTCTGCTCTTTGTTGTGTTTGTAATACTTAAAATGCCTATTACTTATGCAATGTTTTTAATTGGTTTTATAGGGGTTGCTTTAATGACATCCATTAATACAGCTTTCAATATGGTTTCCATGGATATTTATACTAACTTCTCTTCATATACATTAGTTGTTGTACCAATGTTTATATGGATGGGTTATTTAGCCTATTATTCGGGATTAGGGACAAAATTATTTAATTTTGCAGATAAAATGATTGGTCATTTTCATGGAGGAATAGCTTTTGCAACGCAATTATCTTGCGCATTGTTTGGTGCAATTTGTGGCTCACTTCCAGCAACTACAGCAACTATTGGGTCAATTGCTATACCTGAGATGAGAAGATATAAATATGATATGGGATTAGCAGCTGCTAGTATTGCCTCAGGAGGAGTTATAGGTGTATTAATTCCACCAAGTGTTGTCTTTATAGTTTATGGAATAGCAACAGAACAGTCTATAGGTACATTGTTTAAGGCAGGAATAATACCTGGAATTTTATTAACCTTGGCTAATATAGCTGTAATTGCAATCAAGGCAAAAATTAATCCAAAAGTAGCTCCAGCAGCGAAAAAATCAACTTGGAAAGAAAGATTAAAATCAATGAGTGGAGGGTTATGGGAAACCGCTGTGATATTTGCATTAGCTATTGGTGGATTATTTGCAGGTTGGTTTACTCCTTCTGAATCTGGAGCAATTGGTGCTGGTGGTGTGCTAGTAATTACTATTTTAAATAGAACCTTAAGTTGGGAAGGTTTTAAAAAATCATTACGTGATACTACCAATACTACTGCAATGATTATGTTTATGATCGTAGGGGCAACAGCTTTAGGAAGGTTTTTAGCAATCACTAGACTACCTTTCGTAATTGCAGAATGGTCAGGTAATTTGCCGTTTCCACCTTTTGTTATAATGTTAATTATATTATTAATATATTTAATCATGGGTTGTTTTATTGAAGCTTTAGCATTAATCTTACTGACTATACCCATTTTTTATCCAGTTGTTGTTGACAAATTAGGTTACGATCCCATTTGGTTTGGAGTTATTATGGTTATGGTTGTTGGAATGGGGGTAATAACTCCCCCTGTAGGTATGAATGTTTATATTATTAAGAACATTGCCAAGGACACACCTATAGAAGATATATTTAAGAATATATTTTCATTTCTATTAGCTCTTATTGTAGTTGTTTTGATTTTGTTAACATTTCCTCAAATAGTGACTTTTGTAATATAATAATTTTTTTTCTGGAACAAATATGAGAAATATTTCTGAAAAAATATAAAAAAGGAGAAAGTTATGAAAGAAATAAGATTACATGGTAGAGGTGGGCAAGGATTAGTAACAGGTTCTCAAATAATTGTTAAATCAATAATAGAAGAGGGTAAATATGCTCACTTTATACCATATTTTGGAGTGGAGAGAAAAGGTTCACCTGTTTTTGGTTTTCTCAGAATAGATGAGAAAAATGACATTAGAGAAAAATGTCAAGTTTATGAACCAGACTGTATTATTGTTTTAGATGATACTCTTATAAGTTTAGTTCCGGTATTTGATGGTTTTCGTGATGAAGGTTTTTTATTAATTAATACCACTAAAAATTTAGAAGATTTGAATTTACCAGAATCATATCAAAAAGTAGGTTTAGTTGATGCTACGGGTATTAGTTTGAGGATAATTAAAAGAAATATCCCAAACTCGGCAATGCTGGCATGTTTTGCTAAGACAACACAGTGGTGCGATTTTGATATCTTACTTGATAATATTGAAGAAATGTTTGGTAAAGAAAATAGACAAATAGCTTTAGAAGCTTATGAAAAGACAGTAGTGTACACAAAAAAATAAAAAAAATTATTTTAAGCATAATATGAAAGAGGTGTTTTAAATTGAGTGGAAGTAAATTTATATCTCCTATTGGAGAAGAAGGAATTTATGTACTTAATACGGGTGATTGGAGAGATCATTATCCATTCATAGATAGAAATAAGTGTACGAATTGTGGAATATGTGCTACGGTTTGTCCAGTTAATTCAATCTATAGAAAAAACAAAATTGTATTTATTAATTTAGATTATTGCAAGGGTTGTGGTATTTGTGCTGAAGAATGTCCACGTAATGCAATAGATATGAAATACGGCAAAGGGGGAAATGAAAATGAGTAAAATAGTTTCAATAACAGGGAATTATGCTGCATCTTATGGAGCTGCCTTATCAAAACCTGAGGTTATTGCTGCATATCCAATTACCCCACAATCATCAGTTGTGGAAAAACTATCATCAATGATTGCGAATAAAGAATTAGACTCGAATATAGTTGAAGTAGAATCAGAACATTCTGCTATGAGCGTAGTACAAGGTGCAGTAATGGCTGGTTCTCGAAGCTTTACAGCAACCTCAGCGCAAGGTTTAGCCCTAATGTATGAACCATATTTTAGGATGTCAACCTTAAGATTGCCGATGGTAATGGCTATAGTAAACAGGGAAATGACTTCTCCTGAAGGAGTATGGGGAGGACAACAGGATTCTATGTCAGTTAGGGATGCTGGCTGGATACAGGTTTATGTAGAAAACAATCAAGAAATATTAGATATGATAATACAAGGGTATAAGATAGCAGAAAATAAGGATGTGCTTATACCTGTAAATGTATGTTATGATGGTTTTTATTTATCACATTTAACTGAAAGGGTAGAAATACCAGATCAGGATAAAGTTGATTTTTTCTTAGGAACTTACCATGGCTCTCATTGTTTATTGGATCCAGAGAGACCTTTAGCTGTTGACCCACTAACTCCAGGTCCATTATTGATGAAATACAGAGAAACTCATTTACAAGGTATGCAAAATGCAAAAAAAGTGATTAATAAAATCGATTTAGAGTTTAAAGAGGTGTTTAACCGAGAGTACGGTGGAATGGTGGAAAGATACAGATGTAATGATGCTGATATAGTTATTGTTACAACTGGTTCAATGACAGGTACCGCAAGGAATGTAATTGATAAGAAAAGAGAACAGGGTATAAAAGTTGGATTATTAAAATTAAGATTTATGAGGCCTTTCCCAGTAGAAGAGGTTAGAGATGTTTTAAAAGATAAAAAGGCATTTGCTGTTGTAGACAGAAATGTCTGCTTTGGATGGAATACGGGATGCGTGTATATGGAGATTTTATCAGCAATAAGCAATATAAGCAAACAGTTTACTTCATTGCCTGTCATAGGCGGTCTTGGTGGTGCAGATATTACATCAAAAGATTTTGAAAAGGTTATAGATTTTCTGGATAAGGAAAAAGATAATTCAGCTACATTGAATACAATGTGGCTTCATCATTATGGAGGTAAAATATGAGTTATATTGATATTATATTTGAAAGAGAAGATCTTGCTTCACCAGGCCTTTCTATGTGTGCGGGATGTGGTGCAGAACTGATTTTAAGAACTACTTTAAAAGTTTTTGGGAAAAATACAGTTGTTGGAATACCACCAGGTTGTTTAGCAGGAGGAGGTGCTACTGGATGGAATTTCGATAACGGATTAAAAGTCCCAGTTCATATTCCTTTACTTACAAATACAGCCTCTTTACTTTCAGGGGTAAAACAAGCATTTTTGAAAAAAGGCAAAGATGATATAAACGTTATTGCTATTGCTGGCGATGGTGCAACATCAGATGCTGGTATGCAATCTTTAAGTGGATCAGCCGAAAGAGGAGAAAATATTGTTTATATTTGTTATGACAATGAGGGTTATATGAATACAGGATTTCAAAGAAGTGGAACAACTTGTATAGGTTCTAGGACTTCAACAACCCCTCCTGGTAAGGGTTCTTCAGGTAAACGTCAATTCCAAAAAGACATGCCATTAATAATGGCAATGCATAATATAGCATATGTTGCAACAATTAGTCCAGCTAATATGAAAGACATGGTAACTAAATTAGAAAAAGCGAAATCAATAAAAAAAGGTTTTTCATATATACATGCTTTTGCTCCTTGTCCAACTGGATGGAAATCTTTACCAGAAGATTCTATAAAGATTGCGAAGAAAGCGTTAAAAACAAATTATTTCCCGCTTTTTGAGGCAGAAAATGGTATATTTAAATTGAATTATGATAATAAGAAACCAGAACCGGTGGTAGAATTTATTAAAATGTTAGGTAAATATAAACATTGTGATGAAAACTTGATTCAAAGATTGCAGGAATTTGTAGATCAAAGGTATGAAAAAATTAAAAAACTTGCTTCAAATTGTAAGAATTAAGAATATTTAGAGGTTATTCATGAAAGAATATAAAATTTTAACAATTAATTTGGGTTCTACATCAACAAAAATAGCAGTTTATAATAATGATAAAGAAAATTTTACTGTATCTATCAATCATTCTATTAATGAAATATCTAATTATGATTCGATATGGGATCAATATGAATTTAGGAAAGAAAAAATACTAAATGAATTAGAAAAAAGAAATATTTCGTTAAAAGATATGGATTGTATTTCATCAAGAGGGGGAACTATAAAACCAATAGTTGGAGGAATTTATTTAATTAGCCTAGAGATGATAGATGATGCACAATCTGGAAAATATGGTTATCATGTTTGTAGTTTAGGAATGCTAATAGCAATGCAGCTTGGCAAAAAATATAATATTCCAGCTATAACAGTAGATCCACCAGCTATAGATGAATTATGTAATTATGCAAGATACACAGGGTTACCTGAAATTAATAGAAAAAGTAGTTTTCATTCTTTAAACCAAAAAGCTACAGCACGAAAAACGGCTAAAGATCTTGGTGAAAAGTATGAGGATGTTAATCTAATAGTTTGCCATTTAGGAGGTGGAATATCAGTAGCAGCTCATAGAAAAGGAAAAGTTATAGATGTGAATAATGCACTTGATGGTGAAGGTCCTATGTCACCTGAAAGAGCAGGAACAATTCCTGCTGGAGATTTAGTAAAAATGTGTTTTAGCGGGAAATATAACCAAGAAGAAATGTTATTAAAATTAAATGGGAAAGGTGGTTTAATAGCTCATTTAGGGACGACAAGTGGATTAGAAATAGTTCAAAGAATAGAAAATGGAGACTCTAAAGCAAAAGAAATATTTGAGACCATGGCATACCAAATATCAAAACAAATAGGTAGTTGTGCTAGTGCACTAAGTGGAGATGTAGATGCAATTGTACTTACAGGAAGTTTATCTTATTCGGAAAGGTTGGTGAAAATTATTAAAGAAAGAACTAAATTTATAGCAAATATAATGGTATATCCAGGTGAAAATGAAATGAAGTCATTAGCTGAAGGAGCATTAAGATATTTAAGAGGATATGAAAAAATAAGAGAATATTAGTTGTTTGAGTAAAAAAGCAAATAATTATGTTAGAAAAATGTTTCTGATTACAAAATTCAATGATAAAAGATATTTGCTAATACTTTAACAATAGTCATACAACAGTAGCAATAGAGCTAGTATTGATAATGGTTTTTAAAATTTTTCGTTATTTTCTTCTGTGAGAGTTACAATGGACAAATATATAGTGTATAAAAATATCAAAATGTGTAAAAAGTGAGATGGAAAAACGTTTGCTAGAGGTATAATTTATAAGAGTAAGTCTAATAAGTATGATAACACCAGTAGGTATTATTATATTTTATTCTGTTCTGATTATACTTAATTTAATCTTAAAAGATATTCTATCTGAATTTTTTAAAACAAACAATAAAATTTCCTTGCTTATGGATGAGTATAGAGATATTGGATATGGTCATTGAAGATGACCATATCCAACTAATAATTTCTATATAGTATCAAATTATCGTTACTTGACTTGAAGTTATGGGGATGTTGAAAAACACAAAGCTTTAAAGGTATCTGATATCTGTGTAGGAGGTTTATATAGTTTAGGGTCAATATCACTTGATTATATAATTAGGGGAAAAAATTATAATGAAAATAAATAAAGATCATCAACTTATAGTATAATTAAATCACAAGAACTGTAGTAAAGGATTTTTAAATATAATTAATAATTTAAAAATAATATTTAACAATAGATGTTTTAAATCATTTCATTGTAGTACTGTACTTAAGTTGTACTTAGAACCTTGAAAAATTGTTGATAAATCAGTATAAAGAGAGTATGAAAATATGTCCTCGCTACAGCGGTCAAAAATTCTGATATCTTTTTACCAGTCAGATACATTGTAGTAAATATATACTAACCAGAAAAGTATCTCGAAATCTTTGGGAAAAGAGACGGATATATACCTAACGGGAAGGAAGCTTAATTGAGTATTTCTATCTGGGATTCCCTCACTTATCGATTAAGGTTTCAGGTACCTTTCAGCAAATTAACTATTCGGAGATGCTTTAGAATGAGTCTTCTCCAACGCAAAATGAGCCTTCAATATGTCTGTAAATGTCAACATATTTGACCAACAGGCCAAAGAGTCATAATAGCTATAAATGATGGTAATAATGATGAATGACTCTAAATCTAATAAATTGACTAAGATAAAAAGATTTTTGGCTGAAACTAAAGAAATAGAATTTAATAAGAAATCCCAATAGGAGGCCTATCGTTGAATCGAAGAAATCCTAAAGAGGTTCCAATATGTTATTTTCTCTAAAAAAGAAAAAGGATTTATCAGGAGATATATTATGGAGATAAACGGCTATTCCCGGTCTGAAATTATTAGTCATATCAAACAATACTGTAAAAACCGGACATGTCAACTAAAAGAATATAACAGACACAAATTCCAGAAGAAATACACCAATCAAGATATCAAACTACTGGCCAAAAGTGCCCAGTTACATGATTCTTCCTACGGTGCTGCTTTAAAAAAGACCCTAGAATGTATGGCCAGAGAATACAGCAAAGAGCAATATCTAAACATCTCCCATACCTATAACCTAAAGAAGTATATCTGCTACCTACGCAGTATCAAAAATTATCAGAAAACCAATAAGGTAAAAGCAAAAGCCATTGTGTAAGTTATAAAAACCCAACTCAAATCAAAGGCCAATTAAGCAATCTGAAAGCAGGTACTGCACATCAGGGAGATCTAAAAAGACAAAAAGGAGTTGTTTATTATATCAATACTGTAGATGAAATAAGCCGATGGAAAGTAATTGGAGCAACAGAAACGATTACAGAGGAATGCCTGTTTCCCTTACTGGAGAAGCTCATCAATAGATATCCTTTCCGGATAATTAATTTCCATAGTGACAATTGTTCTGAATAAATCAACCAGCAGGTAGCCAAGATGTTAAACCATCTTTTGATTAAGCTCACCAAAAGCAGGCCTAGAAATACCAATGATAATGTCCTTATAGAGACCAAAGACAGTTGGGTATTAAGAAAATGGTTAGGCTATAGTCCTATCAGCAAAGAACATTTTCCCAGGATTAATGAATTCTATTTCGGTTTTTTTGAGGATCTGAATTTTCACCGTTCATGTGCTTTTCCTACAGAAATTATAGATTTCAAAGGAAAGATTAAAAAGAAATACTACTACCAGGATTATCAGACACCCTATATGAAATTAAAAAGCATTACTGATGTTAATTAATATCTCAAAGATGGTATTACCCTGGAAATGTTGGATATAATAGCAAAAAGATACACCGATAATGAGATGAAAGAAAAAGTTCAACTTGCAAGAGATAAATTATTTAATAAGATACTAGCAGCATGACTATTGTTTCAGGCTCATTTTTAGATTAGATAAGACTGAATGTTTAGAGAAAATATTTATCATGATAACATCAAAGATTTAACACCTCTCTCTGGTGAGATTGAAATGGATGAAACTATGTTCAGTAACCGAGACCTGGTAAGCTTGGCTGGGATGCATCAGACAAGAATTTAGTCTTTAGTATAAATCCAGATGCAGTAAAGTGAAGCTTTTCCTATTACATCAAGTGCTAAAGAGACTATGAACATTCTATTACCAAATATACCAAAGCTGGGAGTTTATACTATACTGATGAGTGGTTTGTCTATGCCTTCCTGCCTTTTATAGGAAACCATGTGGTAGTATTAAAGGAGAAGGAATACCTAAAGGTAGAAACCATATTAATGGCATTAAAGGTTTCTGGTCCTTTGCCAAGCATTGGCTGTATCATTATCGTGGTATCTCAATTATGTATTTCCCGCTCTATTTGAAAGAAGTAGAGTGGATATTAACCACGTAATGAGAATCTTTTTATCCTATTAAGCATTCCTGTAATACATGAAAATGCTCTTTGAAAAATAAATAACCCCCAGTTATGATTATGGTAAATATGTGTGTAACCTAAAACGCACATAAACCAAAAAATAACCGGAGGTTATAAAATAATGAAAGAACATTCTTTCTCGAAACTAGCAGCCATTACCCCAGATACACTCATTATTGGTGTAGACATTGCCAAAAATACCCATTGGGCCAGATTCACCGAATACCGGGGCATTCCCCTGGGTAAAGCCCTCAAAGTCTCAAACAACAAAGAAGGCTTTGAGAATATTCTAACAACTATCAAAGGGGTTTGCAAGCAAAAGGGTTTACCCAAAGTGATCCTGGGATTAGAACCAACCGGCCATTACTGGAAGCCCTTGGCCCATTACCTGACAAGCTATGGGATTAAGGTGGTACTGATTAATCCCTATCATACCAAAAAAACCAAAGAGCTCGATGACAACAGTCCTACCAAGAATGACAAAAAGGATGCCCTGACCATCGCCAGGCTCATCCGTGATGGCCGCTTTTACCAGCTGTACTTACCCCAGGATGTCTTTGCCGAACTGAGGGTCTTATCCAGTACCCGAGGCAGCCTCATGAAGCGCCAGAACGCGATAAAGAATACCACCAAGGCCGTCTTAGATGAATACTTTCCCGAACTGGTAACGGTCTTTAAATATCCCTTGAAAGGCAAGGCCTGCCGGCAGATCTTAAGATCCTGTCCTTTTCCCTCTTTAATTCTCCAACTGGGCAGAGATAAAGTACTCGCTGAGATTAAAAAGGCAGTGAAAAAGACGATCGGTCAAAAGAGGGTAGAACAACTTTTCCAGGTAGCTAAAGAATCCATCGGGGTCACCTATGGTATCCCATCAGCCAGGCTGAAATTAACATTATTGATCGGAGAATTAGAACTGATGGAAAAACAACTGGACCAGTTAGAACAGGCCATGGAACAGGCCTTGACCAAGACCGGTTTCAAAGAGATCATCTTAAGTATACCGGGTGTAGGAATCATCACAGCTGCCAGCTTTTTAGGAAATACCGGTGACCCTTTAAGATTTACCCATCCCCGCCAGATCAGTAAACTAGCCGGGTACAATCTCATCGAGGACAGCTCAGGAGAAAATAAGAGCAAAACCACCATCTCCAAACGGGGAAGAAAACAGCTAAGGAATGTGCTCTATCAGATGGCCAGAACCACCGTAGCGGTCAATTCCGAGATGAAAGAGCTCTATCACTACCTAAAGACCAGACCGGCTAACCCGCTGAAGAAGAAACAGGCACTGGTGGTAATCTCTAAGAAGATGGTAACCATTATCCATAGCTTGGTAAAAAAGCAGAGCAGATACCAGGCAGAATTGGTCTTCAACCAGTTTCGACTGAATCAGCTAAAGCAAGTTGCTTAACATACCGATAAAGCGGAGATAAGGAGGTCACCTCCATGAGCCCAATGAGGCAGTATCTAAGCTTTTAAAAGACTATCTCCGCTTTAATCCCTAAAAACTGAACGAAGGAATGTTAGGGCATAAGACCCAGCGAGAAATGATAGGGTTAGTTTTGGGATTATATCGGTTATTAATTTAAAATTCTTCGTATTCCTAAGAATAACGGAGATATATAAAGAAAAACTTTCAAAGAAAGATAGGGAGGAGGTTACTGAATCAATAGAATTTCATTGTCAAAGAACAAAATTAGTGCAATTAGGTTAGCCATTACCAAAATAAATATTGATACAGTAAATTTTTTAAATTATTGTAATTTTTATAAATATAAAATTGTATTATGATTCCTTAAAATGTAATATGTTTCTTTGCTATTTCAATGATAAGTAAAGGTATATTAAAAAGTGAACAAAAAATATTTATATTTTTAATTGTTTAAATATTAGTACAAATTATGGTTATTTCATAATAAAAGAAACCGGGAATTATTTAAAAAATCAAGTTAAAATAGATATTCTATAATTTAATAATATAAAAAGGTAAATATAAAAAAAGGAGTAAACAATGATTTTAAAAACAAATGATATTTTTGAATGCCTAAGAAAAAGACCTAAGAAAAAAATTGTAGTAATTTCAGCAGAAGATCCAAATATTTATGAAGTTGTAATAAATGCCATTGAATTAGGAATAGCAGAATTCATACTAATAGGAGATAAAAATATAATAGAAAAATATGAAATGGATAATAGAAAAGATATAAATATAGAAATATTGAACATAAAAGATCATAAAAATGCTTCAGAAAAAGGAGTTTCATTAGTTAAAGAAGGGAAAGCCGATACTTTAATGAAAGGGTTGTTGCATACAAGTACTTTTTTAAAAGCAGTTCTAGATAAAGAGAAAGGATTAAACAAAGGAGGTTTAATTAGTCAAATTTCAGTTTTTGATAAAAATGATGGTAATGGACTTAACCTAGTAACAGATTGTGCTATGGCAATAGAACCCACATTAGAACAAAAAATATCAATTATTGAGAATGCCATCGAATTAGCTAATAAATTAGGTTATGATAATCCCAAAGTAGCTTTAATATCTGCAGTTGAAACAGTCAATCCTAAAATAAAAGATACCCTAGAGGCTGCAATTTTATGTAAAATGGCAGAGAGAGGGCAAATAAAAGGCGCAGTTTTAGATGGACCATTAGCTTTAGATAATGCTATTTCAGAAGAGGCAGCAAAGAGTAAGGGAATTGAAAGTAAAGTTGCTGGTAGGGCAGATATTTTGATAGTACCAAATTTACAGGTTGGAAATGTTTTGCATAAATCTTTAACTTATTATGCTAATAAAATTGTAGCTAGTGCCGTAATGGGTGCGAAGGTGCCCATAATAATGACTTCAAGAACAGATTCGGTAAAGAGCAAATTACTAACTATTGCTTTATCTTGTTATATATCTTTTAAAAATGATAATTGTAGATAAAATTATAGTAATACCAAATAATGAATTGAAAATAATAGTTAAATTTTTAAAATGCTTAATGAATAAATTATTCAAAATTCTTAAAATAGAGTTTGGTTTTAATAAAATGAGAATTCCTTACCTGGAAATGTGGAGATGAAATATCTTTAATTTTTTTGCCGGTCGTTTTTTGATAGAATAAAGGCTATCAAATTATTTAAGAAAAGCCATTATGTAGTATAGAATAGACAATATTATATTGTTTTGATAACCAGTTGTTTTAGGAAGATACTGATTCTAGGGATAAAAAGTTTACTGGTATAAAACTACAAGAAATTAGAAATTATTACCCTAATGGAAAAGCATTTAAGTAGTAATCAAACCTGATAGTGTTAATTTGTATATGGTTATTCCACTGAAAAAATGCGGTAAGTATAGTCTTAGAGATTATAAATTAGAATACCAGCAAATCTTTATGAAGAAAATTTGATTTCCTTTGCAATGTTTAGAATAACAAGAAGGGAATTTGGCGTAAATGTCAATTTGTTTCCACAATTGATATAAAACAGATAATAATCCAAGAATACGTTAAAATGCTAGAAAAGCAAAGTACAGGACAGGTATGACTTGAATTTTAGCAGCACCACAACTGTAAGGGGGTGGTAATGTATATGGTACTAAATTTTTTGCAATTATTGGACAAAAATTATTTCATACTTTCTATTAATAAAGTACCATATTATGTTCTTTAATAAGTATAAATAACAAATCTTAAAACATGCTATGACTGAATTTGAAGAAAATAGAATAAAAAAACATTTGATCTTTTAGGAATACTTAAATGCTTGGAGTGAAATAAAAAACGATTACATAAATATTAACCTTACCAATTTCTCTTAGATTTTTAGTTTCCGAAGTGTTGGGGAATATTATATTACAAGGCAAAATAGTCATTAAATTTATAAATAACCAAGAAAAATATCATATAATATCTATAGAGATTTAAAGAGGGTGGAATTTATTAGAAGACATATTGAGATAAAACTAATCTTAGTTCAAATAATACCAGTTTTAGTTTTTATTATTAATCCGTTTAACATGAATATAAAACAAAGTATTCTATTTAGCTCATTATTAATTACAATAATCTGGTGGGTTACTAATATTGTTGATAGAAATATTGCATGTATATTTATGTTATTAATTTTTTTAATATTTAGCAATAGTTCTCTTGAACAGATTTTTAAGTTTGCCCTGTCCCCAATCTTTTTTTTAATAATAATGTCATTTTTACTTTCTAAAGGAATTAGTAACTCAAAAATTACAAATAGAATATCCCTGTTAATCTTGCAAAAATATGGTAAAACGCCAATAAAAATAGTAATGTTTTCATTTATTTTTGGTGTACTTCTAATAATTATAATCCCTCAACCTTTTGCAAGAGTAATTTTACTATCATCAATTTACAAAGCCTATATTAACAATAGGACGAAAAATATTGAAACTAGAGAAGTATTAATTTTTAGTATTTTTGTATCATGCACCACTACATCTATGCTATTTATTAATGGTGACATAATACTAAATTATTCCGCCTTACAATTAGGGGGTATTCAGATGACATTACAAGATTGGATGGTTGCAATGTTTTTACCATCTGTATTGGTAAATATATTTATATATTTTATTTTTATATTTATATTTAAAGATAAACTTAATGCGAATTGTTTTAATAATGTTAAAACAAATGTCAGTATGGTTAAAAATAATGAAGTTAGTAATAAAGAAATTAGTGCAATTATAATAATGATATTTGTAGTTTTTTTGTGGTTGACTGAATCTTGGCACAGAATAGATCCAGCTGTTTCTGCTCTATTTGGTGTTTTAGCAATGTTTGCAGTGAAGATACTCAATTATAAAGATATTAAAAGTATTAATGTTAGTTTAATGTTCTTTTTGATATCTGTATTTTCTATAGGTACTGTCCTTAAGCAAAGCGGTATAACTACTTTAATATTTTCAAAAATATCTATATTCATACCAAATAACAATTCAAGTATTTATTTATTTAGTATTATTCTTATTACAATGCTCTTACATATGCTTGTTGGCAGTGCGTTAACTGCTCTTTCTGTGGTTATTCCAAGTTTAATTTCTTTAAATTCAGGGATTGTAAATCCAGTTGTAATAGTTCTAATATGTTATATTTCAGTAAACATTCATTATATTTTTCCAATTCATCATGTAACCATAATGATTGGATCAGCAAATCATGATTTCAATAATAAATTGGTAATAAAAATAGGTTTAATTATGACATTTATTACAATAATTTTAATATTATGTTTATATATACCCTGGTGGAAAATAATAGGATTGCTGTAAAAATATTAAAAAGTATTACTACCTTTTAATACCCAAAAAATTTAGATTAAAGTTTTTCACATTAATATAGTGCATTATATTTTACCTTAGGATATTGTATTATTTGTTCTAATTTATACCAATGTACTTGGTATGCCAGTATACTTAATTACCCCTTGGGGGTAGAAAACCATGGGCTTTACCCATAGATGAATAGAAGGCGGCTATATGGATATGATAAAATAATAACATACAAACAAGACTTTCAGGATACAGTGCCTATCGTACTGAATATCATATCGTCTGGATAACTTGTACTATACCAATATCTATTAAATTATGCTATCATGATACTCAGAAGAGTTTGCAGTAGGCAAGGTCAACGAGAATACAGGAGACATCAATAAATAGATGAGCTCGATATATAGATGGACCGCCCTTCTCAAATCTTGGACAGTATCATAAGCGAAACAGGTTAAATCTGGTTTCAGCTTGGGTTGCCACAAGTAAAAGTTATGAGAAGGGCGACCCACACAAACTCTCCTAATAATAAATCAGGAGGTTTCTCTATTAATGTATTATATCGGAATTGATGTATCAAAGAAAGCCCTATCTGTATTTGATGGTAAAACAAGTTTAGAATTTGATAATGTAGCAGGATTAAAGCCCTTCTACCGTTACTTAAAGAAACATTACAAGCACTTTGATAATTTAGTTTTAGTCTTTGAGGCTACAGGGGTATTGGGGGAAAAACTGGCATTTAGCTTACTTGCATTATTTCGTCATTTTCAAGGTACCAACAGAGCACAGATTACCGCCCTTGTGGGATTAGATCCCATCTATAAAGAATCGGGTACATCAGTCAAGGGTAAGATTAAGATCAGTAAAAACGGCAACCGTCATATCCGTAAGATGTTATACTTACCTACACTGTGTGCCATTAAGAATAATCAGAAAATTAATTTATTCTATCAACGATTGATCGATAATCATAAACCCAAAAAGGTAGCGGTTATCGCTGCCATGCGTAAATTACTCCTGGTAGCACATGCAGTTTATGAGAATAAGACAGAGTATGTGCCAGGTTAGAAAACAATATTAAGAAAAATTAAATAAAGTGTCTTTTAGGAGAGTTTGTGAGTTGACTTTTTACACAGTGTCTACATATCGCCACCGTATCCTAAATCCTGGATTGAGCGGATACTTAAGAAAACTTTTTCCTAAGATATCAAGAAGCCTACCAGGTTGTGAGATAATAGAATATAACATACAGGTAGATCATATTCATATGATTATGATCATATCGACAAAGTATAAAGTATAGTGTTGCTGATGTCATTGTAAAAACAAAGGGGACGGTTCTCTGTTTGACATATTTTCTCTTATGATTTAAGAAAACAAACAATGGAGTCTATAATTGAAAAATAACACCCTAGCTAACTTGATAATAGAATAATCTGATCAATCAGGATAGTCAAAAAACTTTCTTTATGCCAGAATAAGAATATATGGCCAGAGGAGCATTTGTGGCTTTAGGGGTTTATCCATGATAATAACCTTGTCTTAGGTCGCTCGGCCTGAATTGCTATTGACATATGTTTCATTATATTTTTTAATTTCAGCAAACGCTGAAACAATATATATGAGTGAAACAATGATTTCAGAAAAAGAAATAATTAACAAATTAAAACCAATTGTACAAAATTTATTTGAAACCACGGGCTTAATAGCAGTAAACGATATAAGTTTAAATGTTATTATTCTATTGCCTGACAAAGAGAATCAAGCTGATATGGTTGTATCAGTAAAAATTCCCAAAAGTAAAACTAATTATACTATTATATTTGAAGTGAAGGCTGCTGGTCAGCCCCGTTATGCCAGAATGGCAGTAAACCAAATTAAAAGGCTTATCAATAATAGAAAAAATTGCTACGGCGTATTTGCTGCTACTTTTATTTCTGAAGAGTCAAAACAAATTTGTCGAGAGAATAATATCGGTTTCATAGATATGGCAGGGAATTGCTTTTTTAAATTTGATAATATCTATATAAGCATTGAGGGGCGGCCAAATCCTTATCCAAACACCAGACCATTAAAGACTATTTTCTCAGATAAATCTACTCGTGCATTAAGAGTGCTTTTATGCAATCCTAAAAAAGAATGGCATGTTCAGGAACTGGCGAAAGAGTCAAGAATAAGCATCGGCCAGGCATCTAATGTCAAAAAAAGACTATTAGAATTAGAGTTTATTGAAGAAGTGGAATATGGGAAAAGACTTAAGATAAAGCTCTCAAATCCAGAATCATTATTAATAGAATGGTCAAAAAATTACAGTTATCAAAAAAATAAGGTTAAAAAATTTTATTCATTAGATAATGTAGAAATATTAGAGAAAAAATTAGCTGAATATTTTAATAAGAAAAATATAATTTATGGTTTTACTCTTACTTCTGGGGCATCAAGAATTGCTCCTTTTTTAAGATATAAAAGAATTTTTGTTTTTGTAAAAAATGAAATCGAAAGTATAGCAAAAGATCTAAATTTAAAAGAAGTATCTACAGGGGCTAATGTTTCTTTATTAGAGCCTTATGATGAGGGTGTATTTTATAAGTTACAGAAAATTAATGGTACCAGGGTAGTATCTGATGTGCAGTTATATCTTGATCTACATAGCTATAAGGAACGAGGAGAAGAAGCGGCAAAATTTCTTCTTGATCAGAAATTGAGGAAACAGTGGTAACAAAATATGATTATGGTAAAAGTGAAGTAAATGCCTGTTTATCAGTACTTGTAGAGTTGATGACAATTTTAGGAGAATATCGTGATTCTATAGTATTGGTAGGTGGTTGGATACCATATTTTCTTTTAGAAAATAGTAGGAATGAGCATGTAAAAGAGATGGGGGTCTATAATTGAAAAATAACATTCAACTATAGAATAATCTGATTAACCAGGATAGTCAAACAACTTTCTTTATGCCAGAATAAGTACATATGGCCGAAGGAGCATTTGTGGCTTTTGGGGTTTGTCCAAAGACAACTGGTTTGTCTTAGGTGACTCGACTTGAACTGCCGGATGCTCCTCGGCCTCTTGTCAAAGTCTAATGGGAAGATGCCTTTAAGTGGCTATTATAGACGCGATAATACAGGAGGCCAGGCCACAAAACAGGAGGAGAAGAAAATGAAAAGGCTATCCGGAGGAATCGATATCGGAAGATACACACATCATATGATTATTCTGGATGAAAAAGAACAGATCCTATACCAGAGGAGCCTACCCCATCAATTAGGGGAAATAAAGGAAACCATGAAACAGTTGAAATCTTTACAGAAAAAAGAAAATGCTCATCTTTCCTTTGCCTTAGAGGGTAAAAACGGTTACAGTAATCCCCTGGACCGGCTGCTTTTGGACCAGGGCTTTACTCTCTACAATGTGGATAACTACAAATTAAAGCGCTTCCGAGAGGCCTTCCCTGGAGAATGGCGGGATGATAACAGGGATGCTTTGATGCTCTCAAAAATGTTACACCTCAAAGAACATATCAATTCTAAGGGAGAGAAGGTATTTGCCCAGATTACACCACCATCCCCGATAACCGAAAGCCTGAAACTGCTTTCCCGTCATCAGCAGCTTTTAATTGATGAAAAGGTCAGACTGACCAATCGTCTGGGCAAGAAATTACTGGAAGTCTGTCCTGAGCTATTAACCTTGGGTAAATTAAAATATCAAAAGATCATTGCCATCCTGGCCAAATATCCAGATTTTTCAAGATACTCAAAGATAACTCTCAAATCTCAGTTAAAGATACCGGGAATCGGCAAAAAGCAGGCACCTGGCCTCTTATCCGGCTTACATGATCTTGCCTATATGCCAGATTTAACTAATATTTACAAAACCATTATCTCCTCCTACAGTAAACGTATCCTGCAATTACAAAAAGAGATTAAAGAAATCGATGCAAAGATGGACCAGATAGGAGCACATAATGATGCAATAAAACATTTAAAGAGTATACCCGGAGTGGCAACCAAACTGGCCAGCCGCTTTCTCGGAGAAATCGGTGATATCAATCGTTTCCCTTCTGAGAAGAATTTAGCCATCTACTGTGGCATCGCCTGTGTTAACAATTTCTCCGGTAAAACGAATAAGACCAAAGTAGTCTATAAGGCCAACAAGATTGCCAAACAGGCTTTAATAACCATGGCCGGCTGCAGTATCCGGGTAAATCCACAGTGCCGTGATTATTATCTCAAAAAAAGAAAAGAAGGGAAAGCTCATAATCATGCCCTGAGATGTCTGGCCAGGCAGATGATTAAAGTCATTTACCGGATGTTAACTGAGGACAGGGATTATCAGATAAAAAGAGAAGCTTTGAAAGTGGCATAAAAAAGTGTAAAAATTACTTGATTTTTCAGATGGGAAGTTCAGGTCTTGAATTATCAGTTTTTTTATAATTTATTATTTTTGTAGTATTTGTAAATTCTATTCCTGTCTTCGTTTACTTTTTCACCCTTGTAATAGATCTCTACAAATTCAATAATATCTTCTTCTTCGTAATACGCATAAATAATTCGGATGCCACTAAAAACACCTTTACCTTTTAGTGATTTACAGGTAAATTTTCTTACCTTGTAAATATAAGGATATTTAATGCCAAGGTTGGAAATTTTAATAATACCTGAATTGTCCACTTTTTGCTTATGATACAATTTAAGCTGAGTATTAATAAATGTTTCCAGATCACCTTCAAGTGTCTTAAACTTTTTCAGAATAACAAAAGGGACGGTTCTCTGTTTGACAGCTTTTCCTTAGTAAAAATACGGTTTGGTCTGACATTACTACCCTGTTTTAATTCACCATCTTTAAAATCTTTATCTTCAATTTGAGAAAACAATAGGGTCAGCCTGTGAATACCTGACCCCATAAGTAACTGTATTTTGACCGGCAGACCAAGTGACTGGCAGACCGTTTGACTGGTAAATATTCCCTCTCCCCTTGGAGGGAGAGGGATAGGGTGAGGGGGAGAAAATGAAAGAAGAACATTGGTTGCAAAATAAAGATTTTAGCTATTTTATGCTACTTTTCATTACTTGAATTATAGTTTTTATTTCTGTTTATGTTACTCTAAAACTACTCCACTGTTTCAGTTGAAAATTCCCCCACTAGTTAGGTAATATCCTCTATGTAAGTAAGAATATCAAATAATACATAGAGGGAGACAGGAGGAATGATAAAATTGATAGACAAACAAAGAATAATCATTATGCACACCAACGAAAGAAAATCTCAAAGGGAGATATCAAGGGAGCTAAATGTAGATAGAAAAACAATAAGGAGATACCTGAGGGAATATGAAAAGAAGAAAAAGAAATTGCTGAACAATCAAGAAGGCAAAGACAATGCTCTGCTCATTGAAGATATTTGTAGTAGGCCTAACTATAATTCTTCTTTGCGAAAAAAGAGAAAATTAACTGATGAGATCATTTCTAAGATTCAATTTTACCTTGCCGAAAACAGACAAAAAAGAGCCACTGGCAGATCAAAGCAGGCAAGAGCTAAAATTGATATCTATGAAGCACTGCTGGAAGATGGCCATGATATTGGTTATACAACTGTGTGTAACGCAGTAAGAGATATCGATAGAGAGCAAAAAGAGGCCTACATAAGACAGGAATACCTGCCAGGGGAAGTGGCTGAATTTGATTGGGGCCAGGTTAAGCTAATCATTGCAGGAAAGCTAGTGGTATTTGAAATGTCTGCCTTTACCGCAGCAAAATCAAACTATCGATTTGCTGATATTTATTATCATCAGAAGACAGAAGCATTTTTAGATACTCATGTAAATTTCTTTGAAGATGTTGGCGGAATCTATAGGGAAATTGTTTATGATAATAACAGGGTTGTAGTAGCAAAATTTGTGGGAAAAAACGACAAAAAACCGACTGATGAACTTTTAAAGCTATCGATTTATTACAATTTTAAATTCCGGTTCTGTAATGTTGGCAGTCCAAATGAAAAGGGTCATGTGGAAAAAAGTGTCGAATTTATCAGAAGAAAGGTATTTTCCAAACGTGATGAGTTTAACTCCTATGAGGAGGCAAGAGCGTATCTACAAGAAGAGCTAGTCAAATTAAACTTAAGGCCGCAGACTCTTCAAAACGGCAAGTCAGCTATGGACATACTTGCTTTAGAAAGACCCCATCTCCTACCCAAACCTCCCAGATATGATGCTGCCAGAATAGCAGAACCCAGAGTCAATAAATACTCCTGTGTTTCTGTCGATACCTGTTATTATTCTGTGCCAGATAGCCTGGTTGGACAATTTGTGCTTGCTAAGATATATGCAGACCGAATTGTATGCTACCACAGAGAAGTTTTGGTGGCAGAGCATAAAAGACTTTATGGTAGAAACCTCTGGCAAATAGATATTGCCCATTTTACGAAAACCTTAGCAAAAAAACCTGGTGCAATAGCCTCCAGTGTTGCCCTTAGCCAGATGGAGCCCAAACTATTGCATATCTACCGTAAATACTACCAGGAATCTGAAAAAAGCTTTATTGAATTAATCGAGCTCATCAAAAAAGTTGGAATCAATAAAGTAGAAGCTGCCATATCTGAACTTGAAAAATTGAACATAAAGGAAGTAACCACAGATAAGATCGTAACAATATGCCAGAGAGTAGACTTCCCCACAGATAATAAGCTAATAAAGCATGACTGCCCAATAGAGAAGGCATCTAAGCAAACCCTTTATCTGTATGGCCAGCTTCTAAATAAAGATAAACTTTCTCTAATGAAGGTAAAATAAATGAAAAACAAAGATAAAAAAGATTTAATAAAAGACATCATAGAATATTCAAAAGAGCTAAGACTTCCCCAAATAAGAAAACATGTGAAAGAAGGCATGGAGGAGGCTTATCAGGATAATGTAAGCTATGAGCAGTTTCTACATAGTTTGCTGCAAAAAGAATATGATAAAAGGATTGAAAACGGAAAATTAAACAGAATAAGAATTGCCGGCTTCCCGGCTAAGAAATATCTGGAGGACCTACGGGTAGAAGAACTACCGATAGATGCCCAAAGAAAGCTAAGCATATTAAAAACGTTAGATTTTATCAAAAATGGTCAGAATGTAATCTTGGCAGGTTCACCGGGCACCGGCAAAACCCATCTTAGTATCGCTCTGGGTATAAAGGCGTGTCTTGCCGGATATAGGGTATTTTTTACCACAGTACCTCTGCTTATTAACCAGCTCAAGGAGGCAAGGGGCCAAAGTGTTCTTCGCTCATTTGAGCTTAGGTTTGAAAAGTATGATTTGGTTATCGCTGACGAATTAGGCTATATCTCCTTTGATAAGGAGGGTTCAGAGCTACTATTTACTAACCTATCACTGAGAGCAGGGAGAAAAAGCACCATCATTACCACCAACCTCTCCTTTGAACGATGGGATGAGATATTTTTGGATCCTGTAATTACTGCAGCCATGGTAGACAGACTTACCCATAAGTCCTATCTGGTCAATATGAATGGGCCCTCCTACAGGATGAAGGAAACAAAAGAGTGGCTGAAAAAACATCAGGAAGCAGAGGATTTTTCGGTTGAAGAAGATGGTAAAGAGATAATGAAGATCTAGAAGTAAAATGATTCTAAGACACTATGGATAGATTATGGCAAATTTAAAGACAGAAAGTGAGGTAAATGATGGGTTAGGATATTATTTTTAAATTAGGTGGGGTATTTTTCAATTGAAATATGGGGGAATTTTCGGTTGAAAAAAACATTTATTTCTTTTGCGATATACGTTATACGGTATACTTTATACTATTTTGTCCTTGCGAGCAGGCTTTAGCCTGTGTGGCAATCTCATCCAATTATACCCAGGCAGGAAAGCATTTTATGGAACACTGGAAAACTGGAAATATGCAATAATGGTAAAGAAAAATAAAATATTATAAAGAGACCTGGAATTTCTCGTATCACCCATAATTCCAATATTGCATCGCTCCATCATTCCATCATTCCAATATTCCAACATTTCATCGTTGCAATCTTTTATTCTTATTCCTCTTGCAATTTACATTTCTAATTTGCTAAAATGATAAAAGTTGAGAGAAATATTATAAATACAGAAAACAGAATTTAGCCAGCAGTAAAACCAACAAAAGTCACAACAAGAAACACAGAAAATTTTTATGTTCAATTTTATTTTCAATCAGAATTTATTTGGCTAAGCTATCAACAGGATTTAATATTGTTATTTGAATATTTTAGCAAATAACCGTTAGCAGATATTTGCAGTTGATATCTTTGCATCTGCCTATAATTATTTACAAAATACTAAAGGGTAATTTTAAAATGAATTATGCCCAACATAATATGATTGTTAATTTTATTTGGAGAATTGCAGATGATGTTTTACGGGACATTTATGTAAGGGGCAAATATCGTGATGTTATTCTACCGATGACTGTTATCCGGCGATTAGATGCCCTACTGGAACCTACCAAAAAAGAAGTGCTTGCAATGAAAAAGCGTTTAGATGAATCAAATGTTATTACTCAAGATGCCGCTTTGTGCGATTCTTCTGGACAGGCTTTCTATAATGCTTCACCCTTTACCCTTCGTGATTTAAAAGCCCGCGCAAGACAACAGCAGTTAAGAAGTGATTTCGAGACATATCTGGATGGTTTTTCTCCCAATGTTCAGGAAATATTAGATAAATTCAAATTTCGCAATCAAATTCCCACATTGGTTGAGTCAGATATTCTTGGTTCTTTGATTGAAAAATTTCTTGATCCGTCTATTAATCTAAGTCCGAATCCGATAATAGATCCAGAGGGAAATATTATACAGCCGGGCTTGGACAATCATGCTATGGGAACAATATTTGAAGAACTTATCAGACGATTTAATGAGGAGAATAATGAAGAAGCGGGAGAGCATTTTACTCCACGCGATGTCGTTAGATTAATGGCTGATTTAATATTTTTACCTATTGCTGATCAAATAGAATCTGGAACATACCTGGTCTATGATGGTGCCTGCGGAACCGGCGGCATGTTAACAGTAGCCGAGGAACGGCTTAAGGAGCTTTCCGGGCAATCAGGCAAACAGGTTTCCATACATCTTTATGGCCAGGAATCTCAGCCGGAGACCTATGCTATTTGTAAAGCAGATTTATTGTTAAAGGGAGAAGGTGAGGAAGCAAATAATATTAAGTTTGGCTCTACTCTTTCCTCAGACGGATTTTCTTCTCTTAAATTTGATTTTATGCTTTCTAATCCGCCTTATGGTAAAAGCTGGAAGACGGATCTGGAGCGAATGGGTGGAAAGGATGATATAAAAGATCCTCGTTTTGTTATCCAACATCAGGATGACCCGGAATACAAGATGATAACCCGTTCCAGTGATGGTCAGCTTATGTTTCTGGTTAATAAATTATCAAAGATGAAACACCAGTCAAAGTTCGGAAGCCGAATTGCAGAAGTTCATAATGGTTCATCCCTTTTTACCGGAGATGCCGGTGGTGGTGAGACAAATATAAGAAGATGGATCATCGAAAATGATTGGCTGGAGGCTATTATTGCTTTACCTGAAAGTATCTTCTACAATACCGGAATTGCCACTTATATATGGCTGTTAACAAACAACAAGCCGTCTTATAAAAAAGGGAAAGTTCAGCTTATTGATGCGACTGAGTGGTACAAACCCTTACGGAAAAATTTAGGTAAGAAAAATTGTCAACTTTCCAAACAGCAAATACAGGATATTTGTAAACTCATTACAGACTTCAAGGAAACAGAACAATCAAAGCTATTTCCCAAAGAAGCCTTTGGCTATCAAAAAATTACAGTTGAACGCCCTTTACGGCTCAGGGTTGAACTAAACTCAGATGCTATTGCAAAATTTAAAGATATATGTCAACAAAAAAAAGAAAAGGTGCTGGGAGATTTTATTTGGAACATAGCTGAATCGGTAGGGAAAGAAGTTTTTATGGATTATAATGAATTCTTAATTAAAGTAAAAGCATATGCAGATGAAAAAGGTTTAAAATTGAATTCTAAAAGACAAAAGTTGATTCAACAGGAGCTTACAGTAGTAGATGAAAATGCAGCACCAGTAATCAAAAAAATCCATAAAAAAAGCAATGTTGAACAAAATACTTTGTATGGCTTATTTGAAGTTGAGTTAGACAGTAAAAAACGATTAGTGGAATACGAACCGGATATTAATTTACGGGATACAGAACAGGTACCTTTAATGGAAGAAAACGGCCTAGAGGGATTTTTCAAAAGAGAGGTTCTTCCCTATGTTCATGATGCCTGGATTGATATGTCAAAAACTCAATTAGGATATGAAATTTCTTTTACCCGTTATTTTTACAAACCGGTACAGTTACGACCATTGGAAGAAATACAAAAAGATATCTTGAATTTAAGGGAAGAAACTAAAGATATACTGGAGGAAATTGTGGAGGATTTGGAATAGTGAAATTGAAACCATATCCTGAGTATAAAGATTCTGGAATACCTTGGTTTGGTCAAATTCCAAAAAATTGGAATATTTTACCAATAGCTGCTTTATTCAAAGAAAGAGGAGAATATAATATAAAATTATCTGAAAAGCAAGTTTTATCAGTTTTAAGAGATGTAGGTGTAATTCCTTATGAAGAAAAAGGTAAAATTGGTAATAAAAAATCAGAAGATATTTCTCGGTACAAATTAGTAAAAGTTAATGATATTGTTATAAATAGTATGAATGTAATTATAGGCTCTGTTGGACTTTCTAGGTTCGCAGGATGCTTAAGTCCTATCTATTATGTATTTGTAGGACGATCAAATACTATTTCAATTTATTATTACTCTTATATTTTTAAAATGAGGTCTTTTCAAAGAAGTTTGATTCGCCTTGGAAAGGGTATTTTATCTCATCGAATGAGAATTCCTATGGAATTACTTAAGAGGGAAAGGATGCCTATTCCACCTATTAGAGAGCAAACAATAATTGCAAATTATTTATTTATGAAAGAGAAAAAAATAGCCAAGTTTATTCGTAACAAGAAAAGAATAATTCAATTATTAAAAGAACAAAAACAAGCTATTATTAATCAAGGCGTAACTAAAGGTATAAATCCCCATGTAAAAATGAAACCGAGCGGAATTGATTGGATAGGTGAAATCCCTGAACATTGGGAAACAAAAAGGTTAAAAATGCTTTATGATAATTTATCCAATCAAACAACAAATAAAGAATCTAATGAAGTATATATTGCATTAGAAAATGTAGAAAGCTGGACAGGAAAATTAATTTTACCAAATGAAGAAACATTATTTGAAAGTAAAGTAAAAAGATTTTGTTTTAATGATATATTGTTTGGTAAATTAAGACCTTATCTTGCAAAGGTCTTTAAGGCTAATTGCAATGGAGTTTGTTCAGGTGAATTTTTAGTTTTGCGTAATTATAGTAAAGAAATTAAACCAGAATTCATGGAATTAAAACTAAGATCAGTTCAAATTATTGATTTAATAAACAGTTCTACGTTTGGTGCAAAAATGCCTAGAGCTGACTGGAATTTTATCGGGGGCATACTGATAAGTTATCCAAATAAAGAGGAACAAAAAGTTATTATAAATAAAATAAAATGTGAATTAAAGAAGATTGATAGAGTAATAACCAAAAACCAAAAAGAAATAGAACTTATTCAGGAATACCGAACACGTTTAATTTCTGATGTTGTGACCGGCAAAATAGATGTGAGGGGGATAGAGGTTGAGGATATACCTGATGAAGAGTTAACAGAAGAATTAACAACTACAGAAGGGTCAGAAATTTCTAAAGAAAATTCACAGGAGGTTTCTAATGCCAGTTGATACCAGTGAAAAAGGGCTGGAAACCATCATTGTAAATTCTTTGATAAATGATTCGGGGTATATCAAAGGAAATAGTGAAGACTTTGACCGGGAACATGCTATTGACTGGGATAAATTTTGTTCTTTTCTTTTTAGCACACAGAAAAAAGTCTTTAATGATTTACAATTAAATACAGAAGGAATTCATAGAACTAAATTCCTTCATCGCCTGCAGGGAGAGATTGCCAAAAGAGGCATTATAGATGTACTCCGAAATGGTATTCATTATAATCAATACAGTATCAATATGTTTTATGGTATTCCTTCAGAAGAAAATATCAGAGCAAGGGAATTATTTAATAAAAATATTTTTAGTGTAACCAGGCAGCTTCATTATAGTAAAAATGAAACACAATTATCTTTAGATATTGTGATTTTTATTAACGGATTACCGGTTATAACTTTTGAGCTTAAAAATAATCTTACCAAACAAACCTATTCTGATGCCATCGAACAATATAAGAAAGACCGTGACCCGAAAGAATTGCTTTTTCAATTTGGTAGATGTATAGTCCATTTTGCGTTAGATGAACATCAAGTTTGGATGTGTACCCATTTGAAGGGGAAGCATTCCTGGTTTCTACCATTTAACAAGGGATATAAAGATGGTGCAGGCAATCCTCCTAATCCCAATGGTATTGCTACAGATTATTTATGGAAAGAAGTCTTACAAAAAGAAAGCCTAAGCGATATTATTGAAAATTACACCCAGGTTGTTGAGGAAAAGGATAAAAGGGGATATAAATGGCAAAAACAGATTTTCCCCAGATACCATCAGCTGGATGTGGTTAGGAAATTACTATTAAATATTTTATCTTCTAAAATCGGCAAACGCTATTTGATTCAGCACTCAACGGGGAGCGGAAAGAGCAATTCAATTGCCTGGCTGGCTCATCAGCTGGTTGAGATACAAAAGAATGGTAAAAACCTATTTGACTCAATTGTTGTTGTGACCGATCGAAGAGTACTTGATAAGCAGATTAAAAATACTATCAGGCAATTTGCACAGGTTTCTGCAATTGTTGGTCATGCCGAAAGATCAGGAGATTTACGAAAATTTCTAAAATCAGGGAAAAAGATTATTATTACGACTGTTCAGAAGTTTCCTTTTGTATTGAAAGAAATTGGTGACCAACACCGTTCCAATAAATTTGCCATAATTATTGATGAGGCACATTCCAGCCAGGGCGGGAGAGTATCTGCCCAGATGAATATAGCTTTATCAGATAAGATTCAAGAATTTGGAGAAGACGAAGAAATCACTGTAGAGGACCAGATTAACATACTAATGGAAGCCAAAAAAATGATCTCCAATGCAGATTATTTTGCCTTTACCGCTACACCTAAAAATAAAACCCTGGAAATATTTGGAGAACCATTTACCGAAGGTGATAAAGTCAAGCACATACCTTTTCACTCGTATACGATGAAACAGGCAATTCAAGAAGGCTTTATACTGGATGTATTAAAAAACTACACCACAGTTGATAGTTATTATCGTCTGGCTAAAACTGTAGAGGGCGATCCTATGTATGATACCAAGAAAGCTCAAAAAAAGCTGCGAAGATATGTAGAATCACATGAGCATGCCATTAAAGAGAAAGCAGAAATTATGATTGATCATTTTCATGAACAAGTTGCCGGATTATATAAGATTGGTGGCAAGGCAAGGGCTATGGTGGTAACAAGCGGAATTGAAAGAGCAATACAATATTATTATACATTTAAAAAATATCTCAAAGAAAAAAACAGTCCCTACCAGGCAGTGGTGGCTTTTTCTGGCGAACATGAATTCGGAGGAGATAGGGTAACAGAAATGAAGCTTAATGGTTTTCCAAGCAATCTTATTTCAGAGAGATTCAGGGAAGATCCATATCGTTTTTTAATTGTGGCTGAGAAATTTCAAACAGGTTATGATGAACCTTTGCTTCACACGATGTATGTGGATAAGATGCTCAGTGATATTAAGGCGGTTCAGACTTTATCTCGATTAAATCGTGCACATCCACAAAAACATGATACATTTATACTGGATTTTTATAATGATATAGGAATCATAAAAGCAGCTTTTGAAAATTACTACCGGACAACGATTTTGAGTGAAGAAACAGATCCAAATAAACTACATGATTTAAAGAGAGTATTAGATGAATACCAGGTATATGCCTGGAGTCAGGTTGAAGAACTGGTTATTAGATATTTGAGAGGTTCAGACAGATCTGAGCTTGACCCTATATTGGACAGATGTGTTGCGAATTATAAGAATAATCTGGATGAAGATGGCCAGGTAGATTTTAAAGGAAAGGCAAAAGCTTTTATAAGAACCTATGGATTTTTATCTTCTATATTGCCTTTTAGCAATACCGAGTGGGAAAAATTATCAATATTTTTAAATTTTCTCACTCCAAAATTACCTGCCCCTATTGAAGAGGATTTATCCCGAGGAATACTGGAAACAATTGATATGGATAGTTATCGAGCTGAGGTTAAATCAACAACTGATATTGGATTAAAAGATGAAGATGGAGAAGTTGGACCTGTTCCTACAATGGGAGGAGGCAGGAAACCTGAACCAGAACTGGATCACTTGAGCAATATTATCAAGATATTTAATGATCAATTTGGCAATATTGATTGGAAGGATGAAGATAAAATCAGACAGGTTATTGCTGTAGAGATCCCAGCTAAGGTAGCAGCGGATAGGGCGTATAGAAATGCAATTGAAAATTCAGACAAACAAAATGCACGTATTGAACATGATAAGGCTTTACACAAAGTTATTACTGATTTATTAAATGACCACACAGAATTATTTAAACAATTTATGGATAACCCAAGTTTTAAAAAATGGCTAAGTGATACCATATTTAATGAAACTTATATTGTTGAGAAGTAATGTAATTTATGAGTGAATTAAAAGAGCCGAGTTATATCGGACATAGAAAAAGACTCAAACAGAAATATGAGCAAAATGGAATTAACGGTTGGCTTGATTATGAAATATTAGAATTCATTCTTTTTTATGCTATTCCGAGAAAAGATACCAAGCTTATAGCAAAAAGATTGTTATCTAAATTTAAAACAATAAGAGGGATATTGGATGCGGATAGAAAAGAGATTGAATCTGTCAGGGGTATTTCAAAAAATTCTGCTTTATTTCTAAAGTTACTAAAGGATATATTTGTTTTCTACATGGAGCAAGATATCCACGAGAGAGATTTGCTCTCATCCCCAAAGCTTGTGTATGATTACCTGAAGTTGGAACTTAAAGGATTAGCGAATGAAGAATTTAAGATGATGTTTTTAGATAGCCGCAATCAATTGATTTCCATGGAGTCACTTAAAAATGGAACAGTGAATCGAGTGATTGTTTTTCCCCGGAAAATAGTAGAACGTGCCCTTTGTAACCATACAGTAGGAGTAATTATTGCACACAATCATCCCTCAGGAAGTATCGAACCTTCTGTTGAAGATCAAAAAATAACCGAAACCATCAAAGAAGCCCTAAATACAGTAGACATTAAATTACTTGACCACATTATTATTGGAGGAAATAAGTATTTTAGTTTTAGAGAAAACCGAATTGTGATTGAGAAAAATTGATATTGCATCACATATTTTTAGTAATCTTAAAATAATTACTAAAATCAAAAAAGAATTATTTATTAATAAATTTAAATAAGGAGTGACATAGTATGCAAATATCAGAGATAACTATTCATAATTTTCGGTCTATTGAATATTCAAAAATTAGTTTAGGTGACTATTCTTTGATGGTGGGAGCTAATAATTCTGGAAAAAGTAATGTTGTAGATATTTTACGGATATTTTATGAAAAAGGTTTGAAGTACGAATCAAATAGAGATTTTCCAAAATTTAAAACAGAAGATCAAGAAAGTTGGATAGACATTGAATTTTGCTTATCAAATGATGAGTATGAAGCTCTTAAAGAAGAATGGAAACTTCCAGAGAATAAGGTTAAAGTTCGTAAATATTTTCAGACAAAAATAAATGGTTCAGATGGAAAACCAAAATTAGGGATTTATGCGTACAACAAAGAAGGCAAGATAGCTGATGACCATTTCTATGGAGCAAAAAATGTCCAACAGGGAAAACTCGGAGATATAATTTACATTCCTGCTGTAAGCAAGCTTGATGAACAGACAAAATTAACTGGTCCTTCTCCTTTAAGGGACTTGTTAAATGATATTCTTAAAAAATTAGTAAAATCAAGTTCAGCATTTAAGAATTTAACATTAGAATTTGAAGGTTTTTCTGGTAAAATAAAGACTGAAGAAACCGATGAAAAAAAATCGCTCGCTGGGCTTGAACGTGATATTACAGAGAGTATTGAAGAATGGGATACTAGTTTTGAATTGAATATTAATCCTGTAACCGAATCAGATATTGTAAAGAATCTTATTTCTTATAAAATTGTTGATAAAGCTCTTAATGAGAGAATGGAAGCTGATCAATTCGGCCAGGGTTTTCAAAGATATTTAATATTCACTCTTATAAAAACCGCATCTAAATATACTGCAGTCAATATCCGTAGTACAAAAAAAGAGTTTAAACCAACTATGACCCTATTATTGTTTGAAGAACCTGAAGCTTTTTTGCATCCATTCCAACAAGATGTTTTAAGTAGAAGTCTTAAAACAATCGCTTAACAAGAAGGAAGTCAAGTTTTCATTTCTTCTCATTCACCATATTTTGTATCACACAACACTGAAGATATCCCATCGGTCATTCGACTATGCCGGAATAGCAACAAAACAGAGGTTGGTCAAATTAACCCAGGGGTGTTGGAAAAAATATTTACTGATAATCAGAAAATCAACGAAATATTAAAAAATACTTGTGATAAACCAGAATTGGATGATTTAAATGAAGAAATGGAAGGAATTAAATATTTTTTATGGTTGAATCCTGAAAGATGTGGGCTATTCTTTTCTCAATTTATTCTGTTGGTCGAGGGGCCTACTGAACGTGTTTTGTTTAATTATCTTATTGAAAAAGGTGAAATAAAAATACCTAAAGGTGGAATATTTATTCTTGATTGTTTTTGTAAGTATAATATACATAGGTTTATGAATTTGTTAGAACCTTTTAAAATTAAGCATTCTATTCTGTTTGATTTGGATATTGGTAAAAATAAAAATAAACATTATAAAATAAAAGAATTAATAGATAATACAATTAATGAATATACATACAAGATAGATTATTTTCAGAATGACCTAGAATCATTTCTTGGTATTGAAAAAAGTGGAAAGCCACATAGGAAACCTCAACATGTTTTATTTAAAATTAAAAAAAATGAAATCCAAAAGAGTGCTTTAAACATGCTAGCTAATAAAATTGAAAATTTATTTCCAGATAATTAGGAATAATATGTTTCTATATCATTGCTTTTGGAAAATCAAAGAATGGAGGAAGGTAAGTGAGTATTATTGATGATACAAAAAATGTTATGGAATTGATAAAAAAATATAATGATGCAGAGCTTTATCAAAAAATTGTTGATCTACGAGATGAAATATTTAATTTAAAAGAAGAAAATCAAAATTTAAAGGAAAAAATTAAGAACCTGATTGAAGAAAAAAAGATTAGTGAAAAAATGGTTTTTGAAGCACCATTTTATTGGAAAATGGATAGTGATAAAAAAGATGGTCCCTATTGCCAGAAATGCTATGATGATGACAAGAAATTAATAAGGTTGCAAGCTCTTAAGAATGGATATTGGCAATGTTGTGTTTGCAAAAATTATTTTAGAGATCCTTCTTATTCAAGAATAAGAAGACCACCTACTCCTGGGTCAGCAATGGGCTTGTAATGATACAGGGGACGGTTGTTCATGCTCAGTGATTAAGTATCTTTTTGGAGGATAGAGGGGTCGCTAAGATTGTGTAGGAATAGGGTCAGGCTTAACAAGTTCACAAAACAAAAGATATTATGGTTAAATGTGGTATGATTTGCAACAAAGTATTTCTAATAATGAAATTTAAAAATAATTTGGGGGTATTATATTGTCTGAAGGATGGAAAATTGCAATAGTTGTTATTCTTATTACAATTTTTGTTGGCCTAATAAAATAGATGGGGGTCAGGTCTTGAATTATCAGTTTTTCTGTGAAAGTTTTATTAAATTCTTCGATAAACTTACTTTCTGTGTCTTATGTAATAAATAACTATATTACTTTTTTGGTCATCTACAAGACAGATAATTCTATGATTGCCGACTCTGATTCTGAATTTTTTTCTATACCACTGCTTATACTACAGGGACAAGAAACGGATATTCAAACAACTGTCCTCTATATCAAAACAGTTCTTTTTATAGCCCATAAGAAAATAATTAAAATTTCTATTGACAAAAATATTTTTTTTTATTAGTATATAGTTAACGTTAACGGTAACGTTAATATTATGGTAGGATTTTAGAAATGAAAAAGCCAAATCTTCGTGTATTAGCTGCAAAGGCAGGAGTATCTATCAATACTGCTTCTCGTGCTATTAATGATAAGCCTGATATCAATCCTTTAACAAAGGAGAAAATCCTTAGAATAGCCCGGGAAATCGGCTATGTGCCAAATGCTTCAGCGGTAGCGTTGCGTACCCAAAAAACAAGGACTCTGGGAGTAATTATTGCTGATAATAACAACCCCTTTTATGCTGAAGTGTTAAGCGGTATAGAAGCAGAGGCCAAGGCCAATAATTATCATATTATATTAACTAATACCAGACGTGATTATCAGGAAGAAGAAAATGCTATCGAACTTTTATTGGGAAAACAGGTAGATGGGCTTTTGATTGCACCTGTTCAGGAAAAAAATGAGGATATTTATAAATTAATAGATTCAAAGATTCCATTTGTCGTGGTAGGAAGGGATTATGAGGATCTTTCAATTGATGCTGTTTATAGTGATGAATTAAAAGGTGGGTATATTGCAACAGAGTATTTAATAAGAAAAGGTTTTAAAAATATCTCCTATATTGGTGGTTATACTTATAAATCCCCTGCCCGCAGGAGGTTAGAAGGCTATAAAAAGGCGCTTACTGATTATGGTATAGCAATTAAGGAGAACCTGATAAAGATAGGAGATATTGATATTAAAGATGGGTATAACCAAACCAAAGATATGTTTGACCAGGGAATTAATTTTCAGGCTATTTTTGCTTATAACGATATGATGGCTTTTGGTGCAGTCAAGGCAATTAAAGAAAGAGGCTTAGAAATTCCCGGAGATATAGGTGTAGTTGGATATGACAATATTTTATTCAGCTCCCTTGTCAGTCCTCCATTGACAACGGTTAATCTGAAAAAAGATGAACTGGGCAGGGAGAGTGTACGATTATTATTATCCAAAATAAATGGATATCGTAAGAAAAATAAAAAAATAGTGTTAGATGTAGACTTATTAATCAGGGGGACTTGATAATAATATGAATTGTATTTCCAACAAGAAAAAAACCTTTGAATATGCCGTACGAATGGTCGGTATTGAAAAATATTTTGGAAAGATTGCTGCACTGAGAGGAATTAATTTTGAAGTTAAACCTAATGAGATAGTAGGTTTGATTGGTGATAATGGGGCAGGTAAGTCTACTTTAATAAAAATTATTACAGGAGTCTTTCCTCCCACAAGCGGGGAAATACATATAAGAGATAAAAAAGTCGACACCAGCAGTTATAATGTAAAAAAAGCACACCAGTTGGGCATTGAAACAGTCTATCAGGATAAGTCTTTGGGGGACAAACAACCTCTGTGGAGAAATTTCTTTATTGG
>Ga0334884_1001265_pt1 | contig 38984 bp, 26 predicted proteins | sample GraSluR1_MG_7_FD_207215 | JGI IMG/M metagenome (GOLD analysis project Ga0334884, IMG submission 207215) | Sludge microbial communities from methane-producing bioreactor in Wageningen University, Netherlands - Granular Sludge_12_05 R1 | ecosystem: Engineered > Bioreactor > Anaerobic >... | reverse complement strand
GATCTTCGATATCGCCAACATGAGCCTCGGCGAGGGCTACGAGCCCACGAAGATGGGCCTGGACCTGCTGGGCGACTACGTGGCCCACGTCCACGCCGGAGGCGGCCGCGTTGCCCCAGGCGATCGGATGGAGAGCGGGCCGCTCTCCTGGACGTGGGATACCTGCGACCCTCGCGACAGCGTGATCGATGTGGCGCAGTTCACCTCCGAGCTTGCTGCCATGGGCTACGAGGGCTACGTCTCGGTGGAGGACTCCCGCACCATGCCCATCGAGGAGAAGCTCAGCGGGCAGCTTGGCTATCTGAGGTCGCTGGAGCAGGCACACAAGGGCGCGTAGCTCGCGCAAGTCTGCTGCGGAACGCCACAGGGCCCCGCCGGAATCGGCGGGGCCCGCTTGCGTTCTGGCGACGGACGGCGCGATGGCTCGGCCGCCCTCGCGGGCGTGGCGGAGGCGAGGGCGGTGGTGACAGCGGCGACGGGCGGAAGGATCTTGACACGCCAGAAGTCGCTATGATACGCTTTGATCCGATGTTACGTGCACTTCAACCTGCGATGAGCCGACAAAGGGAGGCAATCCGATGCAACGCGCAGGCTTCACTCTCATCGAGCTCTTGGTCGTGATCGCCATCATTGCCATTCTCGCTGCGATCCTGTTCCCCGTCTTCGGGCAGGCCCGCGAGAAGGCCCGGTCCATCTCCTGCCTGAGTAACCTCAAGCAACTGGGCACGGCGGCGTTGATGTACACCCAGGACTATGACGAGATGTACCTCCCCCACTGCCTGCGGAACCTCAGCGACTTCAGCCAGACGCCCTCAGCCTACTGGTTCGAGATCGTGATGCCGTACGTCAAGAACGAGCAGGTTCTCATCTGCCCCTCGCACCGAGGAGCCACAGGGGGCCATGGGTACGTGGGCAGCTATGGGTACATCTGTGACGGCTTCACTCTGGACCCCTCCGACACGAACTACACCGGCCTGACCTTCGGCGGCCTGGGGTCGTTGGAGAGCATCCACTTCCCATCGGAGTTCATCATGCTGGGAGAGTCGGAGAAGGCCACATGCCGCGTGTGCCCGCTGTACCACACCCATGCCATGCCGGCTGCGCCGCCCGTGTGGCCGGTGCAGCCGAGGCATCAGGGCGGGAGCAACTACCTGTTCTACGACGGCCACGCCAAGTGGCTGAAGTATGAGAGCACCCTCACGCCCAGAGACATGTGGAAGAATCTGCCCTGAGGAGACCTTCTGATGCGCGCGTACCGACTGTGGGGGCTGATCGCCGTTGTGTGCGCCGTTGTTGCCGTCGTAGCCTTCCGCGTGGCAGAGAGCCGGGGCGACAGGGCCCCGGACGAGGGCGCCGACGGGCCCTGCTGCACGCTCCCGCCGCCGGCCGGGGGCGCCTCGGCCGCCGTGCCCAAGATCCCCACCGGTTCGGGCCTGCCGTGCCTGGTCGAGTTCGGCTCCGACGAGTGCGATGAGTGCAAGAGGATGAAGGTCGTGCTGGAGGAGGTAAAGACTGATCTGCAAGGCAGAGCGGACCTGCTCCAGGTGGACACAGACGTCCACCGAGGGGAGGCGGCGCGCTTCTCCCTGCGCGTCATCCCCACTCAGGTGCTGGTGGGCGTCGACGGGAAGGAGCTCTGGCGCCACGAGGGCTTCATCCCGACCGGGGAGCTGCTGGCGGCGGTGCGCAAGGCCCTCGAGCCACACGACGAAGCGCAGGGCCGGTAGGGCGTCGGGAGCGGCGCCCGGTCCGGTGAGCGGCCACTCGCCGGGAACACGCTTCTGGTATCCGGCGTTTGTACCTACCAACCAGATGGTGCAGGAATTCGGCACTTCCAGGTAGATAGGGACAACACCGGCTGTGCGCAGCAGCAGATCGCAGGATACACCCTTTGCGCCGTCAGCAGCGTCGGTGCTGGCCTTCGTGGCAGTGGTCACGATTGCGCTTGCACCGTACGCCCATGCCCTGGTGCCGGGGCACGACCGGCACGACTGCGCCTGGTGCCAGATGCTGGCCGCCGGCGGCGTCCCGCTGGCCACAGCGGTCGTGCTGATCCAGGTGGCACTGCGCAGCGTTGCCGTCCCCGTCGCCGTCGTGGTTCGAGCGGCCCAGACCATCCCCGCTGGGAAGCACCCTCGCGCCCCTCCTCAGTAGGCAGCGTCTCCTGATGCAGCCAGTCGGCCCCGGCGCGCACCGTCGCGGCCGACGCTCTTGTCATGCGCGGCCCATGTGGCGCCCAGCATCCGTTGCCGGGTGCACCGCGTCCTGTCGCGCCAGCACAGCACGCATTCCCTGAGGAGGGATACCCATGTCGCGGCGCAAACCGTCCGGTTTCACACTCATCGAGCTTCTGGTTGTCATCGCCATCATCGCAATCCTCGCCGCCATCCTCTTCCCCGTGTTCGCCAAGGCGCGCGAGAAGGCGCGCCAGACAAGCTGCTTGAGCAACGTCAAACAGATCACTCTGGCCATGATGATGTACGTGGATGACTACGACGAGCAGTTCGTGGCCTGCGACTCGCTCTACCGTTGGTACACACCCGTGTACCCTTATGTCAAGAACGCCCAGGTCTTCAAGTGCCCCTCCAACCGTGGCGACACCACGGGCAACCCAAATAGCGACTACGTGATCAACGGGCTGTTCGCCCACGGCCTCGCCCAGTCGTTCTTCCCCACTCCGGCCGGCACCGTCATGATCGCCGAACGGGAGAGGGCGATGCCCTATGACGGGTACCACCCGTGGCCGAACGCGGGCAGCCAGAACTGGGATGATCTCGACGGCTACTACGCCGGAGACGGACACAACTGGTTCGTGTCTCACTTGGCGCAGGACCGCCACAACGGCGGGTTCAACTGCGGGTTCGCCGACGGCCACGCCAAGTGGTACAAGTGGGAGAACACCATCCAGGGGCCGCTGCCCGGAATGCACAACCCCGACCGGCTTGTGCCGCCGGTGTACGGCTGGCAGTAGCGGCGGTGCAGTCCGCCGCGGGCCCGCACGCCGGCAGACGGGCAGTCCGGATCGGTTCGGCGACCCGCGGGCCCGCGGCAGGAGTGTGTCTACGCCGGTGCGGGGAGGCCGTCCTATCCCGCCTTCCCCGCACTCACCGTGATCGACTTCACCAGACCCACCGGCAGTTCAGGACTCGCACCGCAGCAGCATGGGCCGTTCCCGTCGGGCGCCGGCGCGCATCCGCAGCCCTCGAGCAGCTCGGAAGCGTCGCGCTCCGTCTCGACGCGGGTGTCGCGGAAGCCTGCCGCGGCGATGGCCGCCAGGTACTCCTCCTGGAGCAGCGCTCCGGCCACGCAACTGACGTAGGCCGCGACGTCATCCCGGAGACACTCCGGCGGCTCGGCGGCAAACACGATGTCCGACACATGCAGCCGACCGCCGGGCCTCAACGCGCGGAACGCCTCCGCGAAGGCCTTTGCCTTGTCCGGGACCAGGTTGATGACACAGTTGCTGATGACCACATCCACTTCGGCGTCCGCCGCGGGGAGGCTCTCGATCTCACCGAGCCGGAACTCCACGTTGCTGTAGCCGCCGCGCTCCGCGTTCCTGCGGGCTATCTCGATCATCTCGGGCGTCATGTCCACGCCGATCACGCGCCCCTTTGGCCCCACGGCATTGGCAGCCAGGAAGCAGTCGAACCCGCCACCACTGCCCAGATCCAGCACAACCTCCCCCGGCCGCAGTCCGGCGATGGCCGTCGGGTTGCCGCAGCCCAGCCCCAGACTCGCGCTCCGGGGAACCTCACCGACCTGTCCCTTGACGTACCCGACGCTCTCGGGGGCCACGCGGGTCACCGGTCCACAGCCGCATTCGCAGTGACCTCTCGCGCGCCGCGCAATCTCACCGTAGCTCTCGCGGATGGCCTTCTTCATCTGATCCATACTCAGCATCTCCTTGCGTCGGCCGCGAACCGGGCCGATGTGATGGCCGGTATCGTATTTCGTCGATATACGATGTTTGGACGCACGCCGGTAGCCGTCAAAGCAGCCCCTCAACCAGGGCCTTGAGCCGCTGCAGGGCCCGCGGGTCGATGCAGTAGCAGACCCGGGGGCCGTCCACGTGGCCTCTGATGAGCCCCGACTGCTTGAGGACCTTGAGGTGCTGAGAGACGGTGGACTGCGCCAGTGGTAACTCGTCGCAGATGTCCCCACACATGCAGGTGCGGTCCCGCTCGCGAACGAGGAACCGCACGATGCGCGCCCTGGCAGGATGCCCAATGGCCTTGGCCAGAGCGGCCAGCTCCTCATCGGCCGCCGTCCAGCCCTCTGGCCGGCTGTCCTCGGCGAGAGGCCGCCCGGGTTGGGTGTCGTCACAATTCATCGTAGTATTACGATAGACCATCCGAACGACCTGTGTCAAGTGACCGCCCGGGAACTTTGCGCCCCGGTTCTGGTTGAAGTACAATAGCCTGACTACCACAGATGCCCAGCGGCTACCGGGGGATCGCACCGATATGACTGGTTTTGGGGACGGCGGGGGCCTGCGACGCAACTACTCAACCTTGCACTACCTCATCCATGCGCCCAACTTCATCAGGCTATTCTGGCGCCTGCTGAACGACAAGCGCGTCTCATCTCTTGCCAAGCTGCCCCTGGTGATCGGTCTGCTGTACTTCATCATCCCCCTGGACGCGATCCCCGAGTTCCCGCTGATCGGAGTGGGCTACCTCGATGACGTCATCATCCTGTACCTGGCCGCCAAGCTGTTCATCAAGCTCTGCCCGCCCCATGTGGTGCAGGAGCACGTGCGCCTGATCGATGAGGGCGGGTAGGACGGCAGGTGATCGGTGATAGGGACGGCGGACGGCGGCAAAGGCCGACGGCGGGGGAACCTCTGTGGTGAGGGAGAGCGTTTTGTTCCCAGTGATCCACGGGAGTGTGCTGCGGATCTTGCACTTCTCTAGCTTTGATGGGAGTTGAGCATCTCCATGGCCAAGGACAAGGACAAGGCGCCCCTGCCGTCCGAGGACGCCAAGAGCTCCGCCGGCGAGACGGAGAGCGCGGCCGAGAAGAACCAGGCCAGGGTCAAGGCGCGCAACATCGCCTGCGCCGGATGCGCCGGTCTGGCCGTGCTGGTGCTGGTCATCGGCGTCATCTCGGTCCTGGTCTGGGACGGCAGGGACAGCCGCGTGCGCAGGGGCAAGCCCATGCCCACCAATGCCGCCTACATCGGTCGCTGGGCTGCAGACGACACCCTCGCGGTGCAACTGAGCACCTTCACCACCGCCGGGGACAAGATGGCCTGTGACTTCGCGGTGCGCAATGTCTCGCGGGAGCCCGTCACCGTCACCGCCATCGGCAAGACGCTGATCGCAGCATCAATGGACACGGTGCTGCTCGGTGATTCGGTGCCCCTGGTGATCGCCGAGGGGGATGAGCCCATGGGCATCACGGATGACCGCAATGCGCTGTGGTACATGCCGGGCCAGGGCCAGCCCCTTCTGCTGAAGCCGCAGGACCCGGAGGCCCGGCAGCCTGAGCCCTTCACTCTCAGACCGGGACAGGTGGAGACGGTCAAGTTCCGCCCGCACGCCCTGAGCGCTCAGGATCTGGTGAGCGTGCTGGGCATCGGCGCCCTGATGGGCGGCCTGCCGCAGATGACCGGCCTGCGTCTGGCGGTTCAGCTTGATGACGGCAAGGAGCCCCACCCGTTCTACTTCGTGGGCGAGTCTGCGGGCATTGGCGGCTGGATGGAACGAGGCGTGGCCAGAGGCGTGGAGAAGGCGTCGGAGCGCAGGTAGGCGCCTCGCGGCGTGCAGGAGCAAGGCGGCGCCCGGAGACGGGCGCCGCTCTCACGTTCTGGGCCCCTTGCAGAGGACTCGCGCTCCCCGAAGCGAATCTCCCTGGTGCATTGCGCCGACCGGTCGCCGGCGCAGGGCCCACGGGAAGGCGGCGCTGTCCTCACTCGCCGACACGCCCGATGAGACGGGACGAGGGCGGGTACGCGCAACGGTGCTGAGCGCTGCAAGCCGTTGCCGTCATCCGCCGTCATCCTGTCGTTCCGCCGTTATCCTGTCCATCCTGTCCGCCGTTGTCGTCACCGTCATCCTGTCCATCCGCCGTTATCCTGTCCATCCTGTCCGCCGTTGTCGTTGCCGTCATCCTGTCCATCCGCCGTCATCCTGTCCATCCTGTCCGCCGTTATCCTGTCCATCCTGTCCGCCGTTGTCGTTGCCGTCATCCTGTCCATCCTGTCCGCCCGCAGGTGCTCCCATGGAGATGAGAGACAGCCAGCCGACCACCGGTCTGCCCGGCCTGGACATGGTCCTCAAGGGCCTGGTGCCGGGCGATAACATCGTCTGGCAGGTGGATACGGTCGAGGATTACCGTCCTTTCGTGGAGCCGTACTGCAGGGCGGCCATCGAGCACGGGCAGCGCTTGGTGTACTTCCGTTTCGCGCGCCACGAGCCCCTGGTACCCTCCGGCCCCGGCATTCAGGAGCGCGATCTGCACCCTGAGGAGGGTTTCGAGACCTTCATCTCGGAGGTCCGACAGACTGTGCAGGAGACCGGGCGGAACGCGGTGGTGGTCTTCGACTGCCTCTCCGACCTGGCCGTGGACTGGTACAGCGACCAGATGCTGGGCAATTTCTTCATGCTCACCTGCCCCTATCTGTTCGACATGGAGGCCATCGCGTACTTCGGCATCCTCCGGGGCAGCCATTCGCCCCACGCCACGGCTCCCATCGCCGAGACCACCCAGCTTTGGCTGGAAGCCTACCGGCACGAGGGCAGGCTGTATGTGCACCCGATCAAGGTGCAGCAGCGGTACTCGCCGGCGATGCACATGCTGTACCGCTGGGAGCAGGACCGTTTCGAGGTGGTGACGGAGAGCGCCACTATCGCGCAGATCATGACGGGTGTACCGGTCTTGCAGCCGGACCTGATGAGCATGCGGCGGGGGGTGTGGAATCGGGCGGTGCTGGAGGCGGCGGAGGCGCTGGACCCGCTCCACGCCGAGCGCTGCGACCTCCCCGGGGCCCGGGCGTCCGCGAGTCGGCTGATCCGCATGGCTCTTACCCGCCACCAGCGGTTGATGGGGCTGGTGGAGAAGTACATGAATCCGGAGGAGGTGCTGGGGGTCTGCAAGAGGATGATCGGCACGGGGCTGGTGGGAGGCAAGTCGGTGGGGATGCTGCTTGCCCGGTGCATTCTCAAGCGTGCCGACCCGCGCTGGGAAGACCTTCTGGAGCCCCACGATTCTTTCTACATCGGCTCCGACGTGTTCTACACCTTCCTGGTGCGCAATGGTATCTGGTGGGTCCGGGAGCGGCAGCGGGACAGGCTCACCTACCTGGACGACGCCGGCACCGCCCGCCAGCGCATCCTCATCGGGGATTTCCCCGAATATATCGAGGCCCACTTCAGCCAGATGCTGGACTATCTGGGCCAATCGCCGTACATCGTGCGCTCCAGCAGCCTGCTGGAGGATAACTTCGGCAATGCCTTCGCCGGGAAGTACGACAGCGTGTTTTGCGTCAACCAGGGCCCGCGCCACCAGCGGCAGCAGGACTTCATCTCGGCGGTGCGGACGATCTACGCCAGCGCGATGAGCGACAAGGCCCTGCAGTACCGGGCTCAGCGGAACCTGCTGGATCACGACGAGCAGATGGCGATCCTGGTCCAGCGGGTCTCGGGCGCGGTGCACGGCGATTTGTTCTACCCGCAGGTGGCGGGGGTCGGGCTGTCCTTCAACCCGTACGTATGGGATCGGCAGATCGACCCGCGGGCGGGCATGCTGCGCATCGTCTTCGGCCTCGGCACCCATGCGGTGGGCCGCACGGCCGACGACTACACCCGGGTCGTGGCGCTCAACGCCGTGGACAAGCGTCCGCAGTCGGGCGCCGAGGAGGTTCGCCAGTACTCGCAGCGCCGGGCGGACGTGCTGGACTTGCAGGCCAACCGCCTGGCCTCCTACGACCTGCCTACCGCCCTGCGCCACGGCCCCGACTGCCGGATCGAGCTGATCGCCACCCGCGACCGGGAGATGGAGCGCCGGGCGAGGGAGATGGGGGCCGAGCCGCCTTTCCCCTGGGTCATTACCTTCGAGCAGCTCTTCCACGAGACGGAGTTCATTAGCGACATGCGGGAGATGCTACGCATCCTGGAGGACGCCTACGAGTACCCGGTAGACGTGGAGTTCACGGCCAACTTCCTCCCGGACGGGAAGTACAAGATCAACATCGTGCAGTGCCGGCCGCTGCAGGTGAAGGGCATCGCGGGCGAGATCACCGAGCCCCCCACGGACGTCGGGCGCGAGCGCCTGGTTCTCGAGGCCCGCAGCACGGTGATCGGCCCCAGCACCGTCTCGCGCCTGGACCGCATCATCTACGTCTCGCCCCTGACCTACGGGCGGCTGCCGATGGGGCAGCGGCACGAGGTGGCGCGTCTGGTGGGCCAGTTGGCGCACCTCGAGGAGCCCGGCGCCCGCTCCATCGCCCTGCTCGGACCGGGAAGATGGGGCACCAGCACCCCCTCGCTCGGCGTCCCGGTATCCTTCGCCGACATCAACACGGTGTCGATGCTGTGCGAGATCGTGGCCATGCGCGACGGCCTCGTCCCGGACTGCTCGCTGGGCAGCCACTTCCTCAATGACCTGATCGAGACGGACATGCTCTATCTGGCCGTCTTCCCGGAGCGCGGCGAGGACTTCGTGAACCTCGATATCCTGGAGGGTGCCCACAACCGGCTGGGCGAGCTGCTGCCGGGGGCGGCACGCCTCGAGAGCGTGGTGCGGGTGATCGATGCCGAGAATCTGCCGGCGGGACAGGCGATCTGGCTGAATGCCAGCACGATCAAGCAAAGGGCGGTGTGCTACCTGGGGCCGGGCGAGTGAGACGCGCGCGAGAGAGAGAAAGAGAGAGACAGAGAGACGGACAACGGCAGACCACGGAGACACGGAGAGCACGGAGTTCCACGGAGAACGGCAGACCGAGTGGGAACAGAGAGACGAACAACGGCAGACCACGGAGACACGGAGAGCACGGAGTTCCACGGAGAACGGCAGACCGAGTGGGAACAAAGAGACGGACAACGGCAGACCACGGAGAGCACAGAAAGCGACTGAGAACGGCGGAGCACGACCAGGTCAGGAGAACCTCTGGTCGTTACCCCGCCGTTGTCGTTACCCGCCACCCGCCACGGCCGTTCCGCCGTTCCCCCGCCGTTCCCCCGCCGTTCCCCCGCCGTCCTACACAATCCCCTGGGCCACCATGGCCTTGGCGACCTTCAGGAAGCCGGCGATGTTGGCTCCGGCCACGAGGTTGTCCGGAGTGCCGTACTCCTCGGCGGCCTCGGTGCACTGCTTGTAGATGCTGTCCATGATGAGCTTGAGTCGGGAATCAACCTCATCGAAGGTCCAGTTCAGGCGCTGGGAGTTCTGGCACATCTCCAGGGAGCTGGTGGCCACTCCGCCGGCATTGGCGGCCTTTGCCGGACCGAAGGAGACCCCGTTGTCCAGGAAGATGTGGATCGCGTCGGGTGTCGAGGGCATATTGGCGCCCTCGCCCACGGCGATGCAGCCGTTGTTGACCAGCATCTGGGCGGCGGTGCCGTCGATCTCGTTCTCGGTGGCGCAGGGGAGGGCGACCTCGCAGGGGACCGACCAGATGCCGCGCCAGCCGTCCTGGTACCTGGCGTTGGGATGCTCGTCCACGTAAGTGCGGATTCGGTCGCGCCGCACCTCCTTGATGAGCTTGACGGTGTCGAGCTTGATGCCGTCGTCGTCCACGATATAACCACTGCTGTCCGAGAGCGCAACGACCTTGGCCCCGAGCTGCTGGGCCTTCTGAGTGGCGTAGATGGCCACATTGCCCGACCCGGACACCACCACCCGCTGGCCCTCCCAGGTCTTTCCGCGTGACTCGAGAAGTCTCGTCACGAAGTACACCAGGCCGTAGCCTGTGGCCTGAGTGCGGACCTGCGAGCCACCCCATTCCAGGCCCTTGCCGGTGAGCACGCCGGTGAAGCGGTTGGAGAGCCGCTTCCATTGCCCGAACAGGAAGCCGACCTCGCGCGTGCCGACACCGATGTCACCGGCGGGGATATCGGTGTCTTCACCCACGTGGCGGAACATCTCATTCATGTAGCTCTGGCAAAAGCGCATGACCTCCAGCTCGCTCTTGCCCTTGGGGTCGAAGTCGCTGCCGCCCTTGGCGCCGCCGATCGGAGTGGTGGTGAGGGCGTTTTTGTAGATCTGCTCGAAACCGAGGAACTTGATGATGCCCAGGTAGACCGAGGGGTGGAAGCGCAGACCGCCCTTATAGGGCCCGATGGCGCTGTTGAACTGCACCCGGAAACCCCGGTTCACCTGCACCTCGCCGGCGTCGTCCACCCAGGGGACACGGAAGATGATCTGGCGCTCGGGCTCCACCATGCGCTCGAAAACCTTGAGCTTCGCGAAGTCCGGATTGCGGTCGATCACCACTGAGATCGACTCGGCCACCTCCTGCACGGCCTGATGGAACTCGGGCTCCCCCGGGTTCCTGGCGATCACCGTCGCCATGATGTCCTCGACAAAGCTCGTCATGGGCTGTCTTCCTTTCGTGGGTACGCTCGGGTCCGACAGGCTGCGGGGGGCCGGAGGCCCGTTCTCCGGCCTTTGTGAGCTGCGCGCCGCAAGGCCGAGGCCTCTGGTGGGACTGACCGCGTCGCGATATCTGGTGACGAAATGGTCCAGTGCATCCCGTTGGGTGACGAAGATGGAGGTCCACTGCTTCAGCGAGTCTCGGCCCTCGGCGGTGAGCTGGTAGCGCCGCCGGGGCTTGGCGGCCTCGCCCCGCTCCCAGGTCGATCGTACCTGCCCGGCATCCTCGAGGCGGCGCAGGGAGCGGTAGATCGTGGGGCTGGGGACCTCGCCATCGGTGAGCCCGAGCCGCTCGATGGCGGTCTTCAGCTCGTAGCCGTAGGCGGTGCCCAACTCGGCGAGCAAGAGCAGCAGCGCAGGCTCCACAATCCTGGATTGCTTCAGGCCCGGGGCGCCGTCACCATTGTCGGGTGTGTCACGACGAGATGCCACGTGCTGCGACCTCAGGGGCGGGAAAATCTGCCGGTTGGGGGCCGGTGACGGCGGCGGACGGAGTCTTCGTTCGGGGCCGTGCCGCTATTGTGCCGAAGAAGGGTCTTGCTGTCAAGCAGATACTATGTACGGCGGGTACATATGCTCTGAGCGTACCATCCGCGCACGACCCCACGCCCACGACAACGGCAGACAGGATGGACAGGATAAAGCCGGATGGACAGGATAGAGGCAACGGCCACGGCCACGGCGACGGCGGACAGGATGGACAGGATAACGGCGGATGGACAGGGTAAAGGCAACGGACACGGCCACGGCGACGGCGGACAGGATGGACAGGATAACGACGGATGGACAGGATGACTGCGACGGCGGACAGGATGCACAGGATGAAGGCAACGGCCACGGCGGACAGGATGGACAGGATAACGGCGGATGGACAGGATAAAGGCAACGGACACGGCGACGGCGGACAGGATGAAGGCGAATAACAGCAACGACGACGCTCTTTCCGCTCAGCACCGGCCAACGACTACTTGCCGCCACCTGCATCCCACTGCGCAACCCATCGGTCCCTGCTCACGCCGCCCATCCCGCTCCCTTCCCACAGCCGTGGCCGTCATCCTGTCCATCCGCCGTCATCCTGTCCATCCTGTTCTCTTGTCGTTGCCGTTGTCGTGGCCTTCATCCTGTCCATCTCGTCCTCTTGCCGTTGCCGTCGTCGTGGCCTTCATCCTGTCCATCCGCCGTCATCCTGTCCATCCTGTTCTCTTGTCGTTGCCGTCGCCTTCGCCTTCATCCTGTCCATCCGCCGCTGTCCTGTCCATCCTGTCTGCCGTCGCCGTGTCCGTTGCCTTTATCCTGTCCATCCGCCGTTATCCTGTCCATCCTGTCTGCCGTTGTCGTGTCCGTGTGCGTTGCCTTCATCCTGTCCATCCGCCGTCATCCTGTCCATCCTGTCTGCCGTTGCCGTCGACGTGTCCGTTGCCGTCATCCCGTCCATCCTGTTACCTTGCCGTTCTCGTTGCCGTCCGCACCGTGGCGATGGCGCCGGGGTCTATCCGCACGCTGAAGCCCGTCTCGTCCGAGTGCAGAAGCTCGGCGCCCTCCGCGTCGCCGAGGTCGCGCTCCACCGCATCTGTCAGCGAGGCGAGGGCGCCCAGTGAGAAGCTCGTGGTGACTGTGGCCTGCGCTTGCTGCTGAGTGCAGTTCCACAGGCGGATGATGTGCCCCCGGCCGTCCTCGGCCCGCTTGCACGCGAGCAGGACGACGCCGTCGCCCTCGAGGCGCAAGTTCCCGTGGACCGGCGGCAGCCTGCCCTCGCGCGGCCTGTCGGTGAAGATGCACTCACAGGGCGTGAGCGCCTCCTGCCCGAAGCGCGCGGCCAAGGCGTCCGAGGCGCCCTCCGCCGTGGTGATGCTGTAGCGGAACAGGTAGCTCCCGGGCTGGGTAGCGTAGAAGTTGGTGCCGAAGTTATTGGCAAAGACCGAGGAGTACATGTGTCCCGTCTGAATCCGGGCAAGCTCGATGGGATCGTGCTCGGCGCGATCCGCCACACGGCAACTGTGGGCCGGCGACACGTAGCCCGGCCACAGGCCGCCCAGGTAGACCATGGGGGCATCCAATGGGGCCCACAGGATGCTGTAGTCGCCGTCGGCAAGATGCACCCAGTTGCCCACGGCCAGCGCATCCCAGTACGAGCCCGGCAGGTAGTCCTCCACGGGACGCAGCACGCTGAGTACGCCCTCGTAGCGGAACCTGGGCTCCGAGGCCTGCCACGGGAAGGCGAGGTGGGCGTCCAGCAGCGGGATGGCGTCCTTGAGTATCCTCACAGACAGGTCGATGCGGCGGATGCCCGGGTGCAGGCAGATGCTCCGGCGCACCCCGGGGTGGCCGTGAACGGCGCCGGAGAGCTCCAGCGTGCGACACACCGGGCCCTCCAGCCCGTTTGTGACGCCGCGGTCGGTGAGGGAGTATTGCTCGCCGGCGAAGGGTGTGCGGACGATGAGGTCGGAAAAGCCGTGCTCGGCGGCTCCATCGAGCATCTCGCGGGAGGCCTCTTTGTCCCAGATGCTCACGACCCCACCGGCCTCGGGGTCCACGGTGATGCGGTAGAACTCGTTCTCGAGCCGGTCGGTGGCTGCCGGTTGGCGCGAGGGCCGCGGCAGACCGGTCCGTGGCCGCAGCTCGTAGGTGCGCCAGCCGCAGGCGGGCACGTCTCGGGCGATGAAGCACAGGTCGAAGCGGATGCCACAGGGGCCCTCGAAGAAGCCGTAACGGCGCCCGCCCTGCCCCAGGCCCACACGCTCGGGAGCGTCCGGGATCGGGTCGGTGGCGGAGGCGATCTCCACGAGTTGGTGGGCGACGGTTTCGCCCGTGGCGACGTCCACCAGATCGAAGTGGCCCGCGAGAATCTGGGGCGAGGGATTGGCGTGCCAGCGATTGCCCAGCAGCACGCCGCGGAGATGGCTACCGCCGCCGGGCTCGTCGCCGTCGGGCGTCGCGACCATCACACTGCCGCAGTTGTCGATCTCCCGCATGGGGGTACGAACGGTCTCGGTGCGCGCATGGGGCAGCGGGTTGTGGACCACGAGGAAGAAGCCCTCGTGGGGCAGCCGGACGGCGTCGGCGATGGCGGCCAGGGACTTGGCGGCCACGTCATAGGTCAGGGCCGCGGCGCGGTGCGCGTGCACGAGCTTCTCGGCCCTGGAGGCCTGCATCGTCGGCCCCCAGGGAAAATGGTGCCCCCAGGTGTGCTCGTCATACCACTGCACGTCCTCGTACGCCGCCGCAAGGTCATCGGCCTGGTAGCGGTAGTCCGTGGCCGCCGCGGCGATGGTGGCCAGCCGCTCGGAGACCAGAAGCCGGCTGTGGTTCCCGCGGTTCTGGGCCGTGGCCCCCGCCGTGGAGGTGGAGCCCGTCGGATAGTCCTGCCCCGGCAGCTCGCCCCGGAACACCGGGAGGTCCTCCGGCAGATGGGGCACTATATCGCGGAGGAAACGGGTGTTGGTGCTGCACACGAGATGCGGGTAGGTCCAAAGGTCGTTGAAACGACGGATCGTGTGGGCGAAGCCCTCGATGTACGGGGCATTGTCTCGCGCCCCACCGCCCACCGGCCAGCGCACCACATCGTACGGATACGACCCCTCCTCCAGTGACTGCAGGCGCCCGGCAAGGTCGGGCAAAGCCGGGCTCACGTCACCACCCGCTCCGTGACTGTCCAGCAGAAGCAGTCTCTTGCCCGAGGGCGCCTCCCACCAGAAGCACCCCGGCTGGCCCTGCGCGAACAGGGCCTCGTCATCCCAGAAGCTCCGCATCGGCGGGTCCTGCCACGCCCAGTAGCGGGGCAGGGCCGGGCACAGGAGCTCCACTCCCGCCGCGGTCAGAGCCTGACACAGGCCCCAGCTCATGCCGGGGATGTCATTGTGCTCGGCGGTGAGGATGGGCACCTGCAATTGGCGGCTCAAGGCGAAGGCCGGGTACATCGCGCGCAGGAGCGACTCGTGGCCGCAGACCTCGGTGACCATGTTCCCGAACAGGGCCGTGAGCTCCACATGTCCCGAGCCGATCAGCTCGTACATGGCCGCCACGCGCTCCGCCGGCGCCTGACGGCAGAACTGCAGCAGCGACCAGACCTGCTCGGCCACCACTCGGAACTGCGCGTCCTCGGGAAAGCCCGCGGTGCTCCGGGCCATGTCGATAGTGCTGTCCCAGAAGTCCACATGCTCGCGACGCACTGCGGAGGGCAGATTGGTGTAACCCACGTCGTGGTGGGAGCGCTGCACCAGATGCACGACCCAGCGTCTGGCCGGCCGCCAGGGTACCGGGAGCCGGCTCAGTTCCCGGCCGTCCTGGGTGAGCAGACAGAAGATCAGGGTCTGTGGCTCGGATACGGCGGGGATCAGTAGCTCATGGGTCGACGGCCCCAGGGGCACAGGCTCCAGGGCTTCATCGACCCGCCGCCCCGCCACATCCGCGACCAGGCGGGCCGAAGTGGGGTCCGCCGGGTTGTCCACGGACACGTGCACCAGTTGGGAGAGCGCGTCCTGCGGGCCGTGCAGCAGCGGGGTGGGTGCGACGGCGGTGAGGGAGATGGCGGCATCCATGGCGCGAACTCCTCTGCGTGGTTGGGTGGTAGGCTGGAGGTCGACACGAGCGTGCTTCATGACGTTCGACGCAGGTTCCGGGGCGGGACCTCGCCGTTGATGAGCGTCCCGCAGGGGGAGAGTGCCGCGCAGTCCTGCGGACCCGAGGGCGACCGCGACGGCTGCGATGGCGTAGGTGGGCACCGGCCGCGATGGGCTCTTGCCCACCGCTAGAGGACGCCGCTTCGCGGCGCCGGGCGGTCCCGCGAACCTGACGGCGACGGCACCGGCCGCGATGGGCTCTCGCCCACGGCTAGAGGACGCCGCTTCGCGGCGCCGGGCGGTCCCGCGAACCTGACGGCAGACGGCACACGACGCCTCGCCCTGCTGCGCCGGAGGGCGCTGCCGTCTGTAGGGGCGGGGGCGGTGGGGCGTTCTACCTCTCCCAGTCCCGAAGGGACGTCCGGGAGAGGTCGCGGCCGCAGTTGCGGCCGTGGGTGAGGGGCCGCCCTGGAATGAACCTCCGCCCGCTGCGGAACGCCGCCTTGCGCCCGCAGACCATGGCTGCTCCCAGGCTGGCACCGGCATGGCCCGCTGAGGGCCGGCGAGCGACGAGGCGGGCGCGGCCAGACACGCGCCACGGCCGTCCCGCCGTCGGGCCGGCTCGACCCATGCACGACTGCTCTGCTAACCCTCCTCCTGATCGATGGTCGCGATGAACTCATCCAGGAGGTTGAGGTCGGCGGCGAGATCCAATACGGTATAGCGCAGGCGGATATGCCGGGCATAGCGGAGGGCCGACAGGAGCCATTGTCCGGGGATGCCGATCTCCCGCGCGCGGGTGGGAACGCCGCCCCGCCGGTAGGCGTCGACGATCTGCGCCGAGGGCCGCAGGTAGGTGCCCACATGCTTCCAGAAACCCCAGGGATCGTTGGCAAGAGGCCCCAGAGCGCCGCGCAGCCTGTCGGCCGGCATGTGCTTGCCCACCGCGAAATCCGCGATCTGCTGCGCGGTGGCTGGAGCCACAAGGGGGCCGAAATGCGCCAGGCTCTCCTCCCGCAGTGACTCGGCCGAGGGGCGTGAGGCCAGGATCGCTCCCAGGTCCACGCCCTGCCGGGTGCGCTCCTTCAGAAGCTCGTAGAGCCTGGCCATGAGCACGGCGGCCACGGCGACCTGGCGGCCGTGGAGGTCGCCGGACAGACCCGCGGCGGGCCCGACCATGTCCCAGTAGTGAGAGATCAGATGCTCGCCGCCGGAGGCCGGGCTGGAGGAGCCCGCCATCGCCATGGAGATCCCCGACTGGATCAGCGACTGGCTCAGGAGGTCGATGGCCTTGATCCTGCGCCGGGCGATGGCATGGGCGTGCTCGATGCACAGCGCCTCGGCCTGGGCCACCACCTCCACCGGCTGCTCGCAGAAATACTCGCCCAGCACCACGTGGCCCATCAGCCAGTCCGTGGAGCTGGTGCCCTTGGACAGCAGGTCGCCCAGACCGGCGCCGATCATGCTCGCCGGAGCGTGGCGCAGGATGTGGGTATCGCAGATGATCGCTACCGGCGGCTCACACGGCTCGGTGACCTTGATCCCGTCCCGGCTCAGGGCCGCGATCGCCGACGGGTAGCCGTTCATCGACGGCGCCGTGGCCACACAGACCGAGGGCACCTGTCTTGCGGTGGCAACGGTCTTTGTCAGGTCATTGAGCGTCCCGCTGCCCACGCAGAGCAGGAAGTCGGCGGGCCCGTCGATGGCGTCGGCAAGCTGCCGCAGCGAGCGTTCATCGGCCTTGAGCGCCCCGGTCTCGGCGGGCTGCAGGATCACCGGCCTCACCTGCCATCCGTCGAGGAGACCGTGCACTCTCTCTCCGGCCACTTGCCAGGTGACCTCGTCGGCCACCAGCACTCCGCCGCGGCCCGGAACGTGACGCTCCAGCACCTCGGACACCCGGTCGCTGGCACCCAACCCGCAGAGAACCTCGCGGGTAGGAACGACGTGCTCGCGGCCACAGGAACAGGGGATGGTCTTGCCCAGCAGGCGGTTCAGGGAGACAGTCAGGCTCATGTCGCAGGCAGCTCTCTTGGAGGTCGTTGCAGGCCGAGATGAGTGCGGGGTGGGCGCGGGCTTGCGGCCCGGCCGGGGCCTTGGGCGAAGGGCTATCGGTACTCGGCATGGAATGGACCTACAACCTAACACCCGGAGGTGGGGAAATGCAAGTCTTTGAGGCGATCCAGTCACGCTACAGCGTGCGCAGTTACCGAGCCGAAACGGTGGAGGAGGACAGGCTCGGACGAGTTCTGGAGGCCGCGAGGCTGGCGCCCTCGGCCGCCAACCGCCAGGAGTGGCGCTTCGTCGTCGTTTCCGATCGAGCCACGCGGCAGGAGCTGATGGACGCCGCGGGCGGCCAGAAGTTCGTGGGCCAGGCCCCCGTCGTCATCGCCGCCTGCGCCCTGCACGGCGGCCATGTAATGTCCTGCGGCCAGCTCTCCTATCCCATCGATGTAGCCATCGCCCTGGAGCACATCGCCCTGCAGGCCGTGGAAGAGGGCCTGGGCACCTGCTGGATCGGTCACTGCGACGAGGCGCAGGTCAAGAGGATCCTGGGCATCCCGGCCTCGGACGACGTCCGTCTCGTCGGGCTGATGACGCTGGGCTACCCCGCCGATAGCCCCGGCGAGAAGTCTCGCCTGCCTCTGGGCGAGATTGTGATGTATGAAAAGTGGCGGCCGTGATCGGGGAACACCGCGGCGGTGTCGTGGCGTCAAAGTGAGCACGGGCCGGTGTCTCGGGCCCGGCCCATCACTCCCGACGTCCACGAGGTGAAGCACATGCGTCCGCTGCATCCTTGGTGCCCACAGGACGTGGCTTCCGCGGTGATGCTTGCCGTGGTTCTTGTCCTGCTGTCGCCGGCGCTCTCCGGCTGCCCCAAGGCCCCCGAGCGCGAAATGGCCAGGCTATCCCCGGCCAGCGGGCCGGCGGCGGATGAGGTCGACAAAGGCGCCGGGGAGGCAGCGTTGCTCGCCGAAGGCGCTCCGGCGGCGCCCGGCGGCGGGCAGAGCCTGGGTGCTCAATCCCGGGACGCCGCGATGCTCAGCGCCGCACCGGCGCCGGCCCTGGACAAGAACGCCTACTACTCCAGCACCTACATGGGTGGCTCCGGCGACCGCGACCGCATGGAGAAGCTCATCAAGGACGGGGTCGTGGTGGACGGCAAGAGCATCAAGCTCGCCGCTTTCACCCGTCAGTATTCCCAGGCCTTCGAGGTCCCGACGAAGCAGGCGCTGAGCGTGAGCGTCGATACCGAGCACGGCAGGCTACCGCAAGCCGGCGGCGAGACGCATTTGCAGATCGGCCTGCAGGCGGCCAAGACCGAGGCCCCCAGGCGGCCCAGGGTCAACCTCGTCCTGGTCATCGACCGCAGTGGGTCCATGTCCGGTGAGGACAAGATGGCCTTCGCCATCCACGCGGCCCTGGACGTCATCGACGGGCTGCAACCCACGGACACGCTGTCCATTGTCGCCTACGATGACCGGGTCAGCGTGCTGGCTCCGGCCGGGCCGGTGAAGGACAAAGGCTCTCTTCGGCAGATGGTGCAGACGCTCTCCCCCGGCGGGTCCACCAATATCCACGACGGGCTCAAAGAGGGCTACCGTCAGGCCAAAGCGGGCTTTGCCGGCGACGGTGTCAATCAGGTACTGCTGCTCTCGGACGGTGTGGTAACCGCGGGGGTCGAGGACATCAATGTCTTCGGTCAGATGGCCTCCTCCATGGCCGACGAGGACATCCAGACCACCACGGTGGGCATGGGCATGGACTTCGACGACCGGCTCATGGGCGAGATCGCCCAGCAGGGCCGGGGGAACTACCACTTCATCAGGGACGCCGCCGAGACCCGGGAGATCTTCCAGAAGGAGCTGGGGCAGCTCACCCGCGTGGTGGCCAAGGCGGTCAAGCTGCGGATTGTCCTGCCCGACGGGGTGGAGCTGGTCCGCGTCCTGGGGTCCTCGGCCCTTTCGGAGGCACAGGCCGCGGCCACCAGGCGCACCGAGGAGAAGATCGATCAGAAGGTCTACGACGAGCTGGGCATCCACAGGGACCGGGCCGCGGACGACGAGCCGGGGATCAAGATGCTCCTGCCCCACTTCTACGCCGGCGACAGTCACGTGGTCATGCTCAAGGTGCGTGTGGCCAAAGGCACCGGCGAGCGGCCGGTGGCGAAGGTCGAGGTCAAGTACAAGGACCTGCTCTTCAGGCAGAACCGGGAGGTCGCCAGGCAGGTGGCCATCCAGTACACCAGGGACAAATCGGCCGTGGTGGCCTCCACCAGGCGTGCGGTCAAGAAGAACGTTCTCGGCTTCCAGACAGGCGAGGCCCTGCTACAGGCGGCCGAGCTGATACGTCGGGGCAAGGTCTCCGAGGCGGCGCAGGTCGTGGACGAGCACATGGCGCTCCTGGGCGTAGCGGCTCAGGAATGGAACGACAGGGACCTGGACCGCGACGGGCAACTGCTCAGCCAGTACCAGAAAGTCATCGCCGCCGCCGCCGGCGGCATGAACCCGGACCTGGGCAGCTACCTGGCCAAATCAATGAGCTACTCGGGCTACGAGCTCACACGGTAGAGCCCTCTGGAGTGGCTCGCCGCGAAGCCGAGGTGCCCTCGGGCGCCGCCGCCCGCTGCCGAGCCTGCGGACATCGGCGGGCTCAGACCCACGACACAAGAGAGTGCGAGGCGCAGCATGGCACGACAAGCCTGCATCCTGATCGCCGCGCTGGCGCTGATGAGCGCACGCGCGGGTCTTCCCCAGGGGCTCTCCAGGCCGGTGACCACGGTTGAGCTGCCGCTTGACGGCACCGCCGTCGCCCTGCGCACCGTGGCCGCCGGGGTATCCGCCCGCCTTCGGGTCACCGGTGTCTTCACCTGCGATATCGACGGCAGGACGTATGACGCCTGCTTCCGCACCGACGCCTCCGGCGAGTTCTCCGAGCCCCACGACCTGCTGGTCGTCCGGCCCGACGGCAGCTCACCGGAGGAGCGGGACCGTGAGAGGCACAGCTACCTGTTCCGCCCCCCGGCCGGCTCCGAGCGCGAGCCGACAAACTTCATCGTGGCCCTGGACATCAACAAGCTCGTGCGCGAGTTCATCCGCCCACCCTCGGAAGTGCGCTCATCGCTGTCGGGGGATCTGAAGGTGACCCTGCTCGTTGCGCCTCCGCCCCACGCCATACCGGTGGCAGGCGCCATGCTCGCCATTCCTGTGCTCCTGGTGGCCGTCTTCCTGGGTCTGATGGTGCACGGCCGGCGCCGGGCGGCGGCGCCGGCCTTCTCGGACGTGACGGACCTGCGGGACCGCATCCGCGACAAATCCGAACGCGCAAGAAGCGAGATCGGCTCCACAGAGGGGCTGCTTTCGGAGCTGGGGCGGCGCGTACAGGAGCTCGGCGAGGGTGCCGAGGAGGTGGCAAAGCACGTGGTCTTGTTCCGCAGGACCCGCGCGCTTTGCGATGCCGACAGCGTGAAGCGACAGATTGAGGCCATGCAGCGGCGGGCCGAAGCGGCCGACAGCGAGCCCCTGCGCAGGCGCTGCGAGCGCGAGATCGCCGGCAAGCGACAGACCCTGGAGTTCCTGCAGGCCAATGAAGACCGCGAGGCCGAGTACCTGCTCCGCCTGGCGGGCGTGGAGACGGCCCTGGACAACCTCCGCCTCAAGCTCCCCGAGCTCCGCGTCGCCCTGTCGGCCACCGACGCCGATGAGATCGCCGTGGCCGAGGTGGACCGCGAGCTGGAACTGCTCCACAAGATCGTGGCCGAGACCCGCGAGCAACTGCCCGCCGGCAGCGCCGCCGGCATACTGTGACCCCTGCGCAGCGGGGGCTCACCCGTCGGTGCCGCGCAGCGGACAACCGGCCCGGCACCCGCGGGTGACGGAGCGCAAGGGCGGCTCCCAGGCGAGCAACGTCCGCACAGGGCCTCTGGCAAGACCGGGCCCGCTAGGGTGTCCTGCGGCCCCGGGCGCCGCGCCACTCGGCCTCCGGGAGAAAAGCCTCTACCCGGGGCCCTCCGGGGTCCAGCGTTGTGAGTACGGCGCCGCAATCCTCGGTCGAGTAGACGTCCCGAAAGAGTCGGCGACAAAGCTCCTCCGCCCCTCGCTGCTCCCACTCACCCGCCTGGGAAACCACCGCCACCTGAGGGTTGACGGCCGCGTAGAACTCGGGCAGGGCGGAGCTCCTGCGGCCGTGGTGTGGCACCTGCAGGAACTCCGCCCGGAGGCGACGGCCGTAGCCGCACTCCAAGAGCCGCCGCATGCCGCCTGTCTCCAGGTCGCCGGGGAACAGAGCCGAGTGCCCGCCGACCTCGACTCGCAGCACCAGCGAGGCGTCGTTGTCGCTGAGCTGCCTCGTCCCCGCCGGCGGCCACAGGACCTGGATCGCGCAGTCCCCGATCTGCAACGCGCTGCCCGCCGCGACGCGATGGATCCGGGCGCCGCGGGCGGTCATGGCGCCGAGAACGTCGTCCAGACCCGAGGTCTCACGGGGCGGCCCGACGATGACCCAGCCGACCCGCACACGTCGGCACAGCGGCCCCAGGGCACCGTAGTGGTCGGCATCGGCGTGAGAGATGACCACGGCGTCCAGCCTGCGGATACCTCTGCGGGCCAGGTAAGGGATCACGACAGACTCGGCAAGCATCTGCGGGCCCGGCCACGCGCGACAGCCGGCATCGATCAGCACGGCGCCGCGACCGGCGGTCTCGATCAGCGTGCACTGCCCCTCGCCGACGTCGAAGGTCATGATGCGTGGGGCCATCGGGCGCAGCACAGCGACGGCATGAGCGGCGGAGCAGAGCCCGATGGCCACCGCCGCCGCGCACAGGAGCATCGCCCGCCGCCGGTGCCAAAACTCGCCCAGGCGATCCGTACGCCACAGGTACAGGGCCCCCGCCGCCGCAAGGAGCCACAGCCAGCAGATCAGGGGGTGGAGCCAGAGGGGCTCCACACAGGCCAGGGGCGCGGAGGACATGCGGCGGACGACGCAGAGCGTCGCGGCCAGTAGCACCCGGGCACCGGCACACGGAAGCGTCGCCAACGGGACCCAGACAGCGCCCAGCACCGCGGCAACCAGGCCAACGACCAGCACCAACCCGGACAGCGGCACGACCACGAGGTTCGCCGCAACGCCCACCAGGGCCATGGACTCGAAGTTGTGGATCAAGATCGGCGTGGTCAGAAGCCAGGCCCCGGCCGTGCCCAGCGCGGCCTGGTGCGGAGTGCCGCCACCCAGCCGCCGTACTACGGGAAGGGCGAGCTGCTCCTCGCTCTGCCGCCGCGGCACCGCGGCGACGAAGACCGCCACGGTGGCGGCGAAGGTGAGCTGCGCTCCCACCGAGAACACGATGGAGGTGTCCGACAGGCACAGCGCCAGGGCGGCCAGCGCCACCGCCGAAGGCAGGTCATAGCGGCGGCCGCGCACCCCCGCCAGCAGGGCCACGGCCGCCATCAGGAGGGCTCGAAGCACGGAGGGCTCCGTGCCCACGATCAGCCCGAACCACAGCAGCGCCAGCCCCAACAGACTCAGCCCCCACCAGCTCAGGTGCCGCCCCGCACCCATCACGGCCGTCACGAACACCACGATGAGGCTGATCTGGGCACCGGAGACCACGAGCAGGTGGATCGTGCCCGTCCGGCGGAACCACTCCGCCGTCTCGCGGTCGACCTTCCCCACCGCCCCGCCGAACACCATGGACCCCAGCAGGTCGATGTGTATCTGCCGCTGCGCGTCCGAGCCGGGCATGGCGCGGCCCAACACGAAGGCGATGCGCTTCCGCAACCGCTTCGCGACGCCTTCCACACGCAACCACCACGACGGCCGCCCGAAGGCCACCCAGTCCCGCCCAACAATCTGGCAGTGAACGCCGGCCCGGCGCCACGAGGCCGAAGGGTCTTCCTGGTACCAGTTGGTGGCGGCAAGCAGCGGCTCGAAGTCCCCATCGGAGACCACAACACGCTGCCCCGCCAGGGGGAGCCTCCCGTGAGGCAACGCACCGACGAGGAAGCGGGCACGCCCGCGGACCGCGTGCTTCACGCCATCGGAGGTGGTTACATCCGTCACACGGCACACATAACTCAGGCTGCCTTCGGGCGCGGCCGGCGACAGGAGGGTGAGCGCCATCGCGGCATGACGCTGCCCGATGAAGTGAGAGGGGTCCCGCGGGCCGGGCAACACGTTCCAGGTGTGCAGGGCCGCGCCGAGAAACAGGGCGGCCAGCAGGACGCCCGCCACCCGCAGCCGCTCGCGACGACCAAAGATGGCCAGCGCGCAGGCGCAGGCCGCCGGCGAGGCCCAGAGCTCCACAGGTGGCCGCAGCCACTGCGCGGCGACGATACCCAGCACGACCGCCGCCGCCAGCGGGATCAACGGGCGCGCCCGCAGCGCCGTGAGGACGTCATAGGGGAACGGGGCGACTGCCGTGAGATCCCTGGGCATGGGTCAAAGCGCGCTGCTCTCCGGTGGCCCCCGGGCCTCTGCTGCTCAGCGTTGGCTTTCCGGCGTGACACGCCGGAGGCACACACGACACCAGGTTGCGCCTATCCAGAGGGTGTTGTTCAGCGCGCCGGAGCAATTGACCTTCCTGCGCAGGTAGACGGCGGAGAGACGACGACGGCGAACGGCGGCGGTGGGGTGGTCCGCGTCCGGTGGGGGGCAAGAGTGCCGGGAGAAGCGGCGTGCCCTCAGGCGGAGGGCAAGGGCGTCGGGCCGGGAGCTCGGACGGTGCGGGACTGGGAGCAGGCGCAGGCCGAATGGGTCTTGTCGCGTAGCAGACACCAAGACGAGACCCATCCGGCCCCGCATGCCGTGTGGTCACACGGCGGTCCTCCGCCGGCCGGCGCCGGTGTGGTCTGTGTCCAGTCCCCGCGGGTATCCGGGGTCAGCTCTCCTGTGGGCCGGCCACGGCGCGGTAGAGCAATCCGGCCACCGCCGCGCCAACGAGGGGAGCCACCCAAAACAGCCACAACTGAGCGGTCGCCCAGTCCGAGACGAACACCGCCACACCGGTGCTCCGTGCCGGGTTCACCGAGGTGTTCGTCACGGGGATGCTGATCAGGTGGATGAGCGTGAGGCACAGCCCGATGGCGATGGGAGCAAAGCCCGCCGGGGCCCGCTTGTCGGTGGCCCCGAGGATGACCGTCAGAAACATCAGCGTCATCACCACTTCGCACAGCATGCACGCGGCAAGGTCATACCCACCCGGTGAATGGGCGCCATACCCGTTGGCCGCGAAGCCGCCGCTGACGCTAAACTCCGGGTGCCCGCTGGCGATGACCCACAGCACCAGCCCGGCCAGGAGCCCGCCGGCTACCTGGGCGACGATGTACGGCACCACGTCTCGCCCCGGTATCCTCTTCCCCACCCACAGCCCCACCGTCACGGCGGGGTTCAGGTGACAGCCGGAGATGTGGCCGATGGCGTAGGCCATGGTCAGCACCGTCAGTCCGAAGGCCAGCGATACTCCCACCAGCCCGATCCCCACCTCCGGGAACTTCGCCGCCAGCACCGCACTCCCGCAGCCGCCCAGCACCAGCCAAAACGTCCCAATGACCTCGGCCGCCGCTCGTCGTGACATCGGCATTGCCTCTTCCACCCTTCACATGCGCGTTCGCCGCGCCGCCCCACCGGCGCCGGGCGGCCGGCTCGTCTTCGCACCGGCCTGTTACCGGCGCCGGTCAGTCAGGGGAGACAATGACGCGCGCAGCCTCAGGCCTCGTCCAACTGTGAGGTGCAGTTGGGGCAGCGAGTGGCTGCGATCGGGATACTCGTCTGGCACAGGGGGCAGGTCTTCTCGGTCTGTTCCTCGGCGGCCTGCTCCTGCTTGCGCAGGTGGTTGACGGCCTTTACCAGCAGGAACACGGCGAAGGCCACGATGACAAAGCCGATCGCCTGGTTGAGAAACACGCCGTAGCGGATGAGTGGCGCCCCCGCGGCCTTGGCGGCCTCCACCGAGGCGAACTGCTCTCCGGACAGGTTGATGTACAGACTGGAGAAGTCCACCTTCCCCAGTATCAGGCCGATCGGCGGCATGATGATGTCCTCGACCAGCGAGGTGACGATCTTGCCGAAGGCCGCGCCGATGATGATGCCCACGGCCATGTCCAGCATGTTGCCCTTGATCGCGAACTCCTTGAACTCTTTGAGCATAGCCAAGCGCCCTCCCGACTTGGTTTCCCGGGGGTGATGGCAAGGCCTTCAGGGGCCGGGCGAGCCGCCGGCCTCCGGTGTCACCGTGGTCGGTTCCCGTCCTGCGCGTCCGCCGGCGATGGGCATCACCGCTACTCTCTTCGTCAACAGTACCCACCGATCCTGTGTTCTAACCCTGGCTGCCCGGCACCGTGGGCCCTGCTCGGGCTCCTCAAGGCTCCCCGTCTACCCCGGAGGGCGCGTCCTCCTCCAGGGGCCAGATCGGGCGCCGCAGACGCCTGTAGGGGTACAGACGCACGTCGGGACTGTGGACACCGGGGGTGTCCAGATCGTAGATCGCTTTGGCGATGGGGCCATAGTCGGCTCGGAAATGCACCGCCGATTTGAGCCCGATGATCAGCCGCTCCGTGGGCTCGATGGCCAGCGAGCGCAGGGCCTGCATGTCGAAGGGCTGAATCCGCCGCTGTGTGAGCACGATCTCCACCTCGCCCACGATGAAGACCACGGCACGGCCCATGTCCACCGGCAGGCCGGTCATCATCGGGCCGCGGTTGCGATAGCGGCCGTCGGAGATCAGGCGCACATGGCCGCGGAGTTCCAACGGCTCTCCGTGGCGATCGTCCGTCTTGCCGCCGACCTGTAGCGTGGTATCCGCGCCGACGCCGGCGGCCACCGCCTCGGCCACCGCCTCCGGATCGGCGATGATGGCCACCGTGGACCGGGGAGCCCCCAGATCCAGCAGGGCCTTGAGCATCACCGTCCCATCGCACGGCGCCCCCCCTCCCGGATTGTCCGAGCCGTCGGCGAGGATCACAGGACCCTCCCCCGACGCCATCGCCTCCCGGATCGCCTGCTCCGGAGGGGTGAGGGCCAGGCGGAACTGCTCCCGGCGCTCCCACACGAAGCGTGCCACCTCATCCGCCGCCTGCTGCGCCAGGCGGGCGTCGCCGTCGGAGTTCACCACCACCGCCGCCCCCGCGTCGCGCACGTCGGAGAAGGGGAAGCCACCGGCGAAGGTCACGCTCAAGACCCCGGGCCGGCTCTCGATCTCGTGCACCAGGGCGAACACGTCCTGCATCGGCGAGATCAGGGTGCACTGCTTCGGCGGCCCGATGAGCATGTTCACCTGAGAAAAGCCCGTGGCCGGCCGCACCCTCCCCTCGACGGTGTCGATCAGCAGACGCGCCGCCTCGGCTCCCCGCTGGGCGCAGTCCACGTGTGGGTACGTGTCGTAGCCAATCAGCGCCGTCGCCTCGGCCGCCATGGCGGCGGTGATGTTGGCGTGCAGATCCAACGTGCTCACGATCGGCACTCCCGGGCCAACGGCCCGGCGCACCCGGGAGATGATATCCCCCTCGGCGTCCTGGAGCTCCTCGGTCACCATGGCGCCGTGCAGGTCCAGAAGGACGCCATCCACGGGGCCGGCATCCGCCAGCTCGGCCAACAGGAGATGGATGAGCCGCTCATAGGCGGCCTGCTCCACGATCCCCGAGGGCTGGGCGAAAGTCCAGATCAGCGGCGCCATCTCGATACCGGCCTGCTCCAGCACCTCGATATAGCCCCCGGTGGGCACCTTCACGCCCCGCAGGGTGTCCAGCAGTTGCTCCCCGGACATCAGGCCCGGATGGCCGCCGCTGCGGGTGAAATCATCAATGGTCGTCTTGCCGGTCGCGAACGTGTTCGTCTCATGAGCGATACCGCCGATAGCGATGCGCATACCTGATCACCGGGTCAGAGAGTGTGAACGTTGGCCGAGATAGTGGCGGCGGCGGGGAGCGACACCTGCAGACCGATGGGCGAAGTGCCGCCGTCCCGGCGCCCGCCCGGCCGGAGCCCTCACTCCAGGGGCTCGCCACAGTCGATACAGAAGCTCACCCTCGTGGGGTTCTCCCTGCCACACCGGGGGCAGGGGACGCTCTCGATATCCCCGCGGGGGCGCGAAGCCCTGCCCCAGGCTCCGGGCCGGCGCGTGACGATGTGCTCGATGGGAGGGGGCAGGAGGGGGTCGAGGCTCTCCGCGGGCTCGGGTTGCCCGCCGGCCTGCTCGGCGGCATTCCGTGCGTCGGCGGGTGTCGGGGCGGGCTGCGGGGCGGCGTCTTCCGCAGATTCCCGCGGCTCGGCGAGGTCCGGCTCCGGGGGACCGTCGGCCTGCTCGGCGGCCGCCTGCCGATCGGGCAGGATCGGCTCGGGCCCCGGCGTCTGCACCAGATCCACCTCGAAGTCGTCCCCCAGCGCCCGCTCCATGCGTGCCAGGTCCTCGGCTCCGTTGGGAACGGTGGGGTCCAGCTCCAGCGCCCGCGCCATGGCCTCGGCCGCCTGGCGGTAGGCGCCGAGGTGCTCGTTGGCGAGGGCCAGCACCTGCAGGGAGGCCACATCATCCGGGTCCAGCGCCAGAGCGGACCGGGCGTAGGCTAAGGCGGCTTTCCAGCGACCGAGCCGGGCCAGCAACTGCGCGGCGCTGGCATGGGCAAACACGCTGGCCGGGTCACGACGGATGAGCTGAGCGAAGGCCTCGGCCGCCCGACTGAGCTCCCCCAGGTCCGAGAGCGCCAGCGCGCGGTAGGCATGCAGATCGAGGCTGTCCGGCCAGCGCTCGAGGGCCTCCTGTGCCACCGCAAGCGCCTTCTCCGGGTCGCCGGCGTCCAGATGCCTGCGGGCCGCCAGGACGTGGGGGCGCGGACCGGCCTCGGAGCTCGGACGCGGGCCGCGGCCATCCCGCAACACCGTGGCGATGATGCCGTCCACGATCGCTCGGGCCTCGGACCGCTCGGCGGCGGTGAGACTCACCGCGGGCGACAGCTCCACCGTCGGGCCGCCCTCACGGAGCACTACACAAAGCCCCAGCACCGGAGCCCCGCGGAGCAGTTGGCGCAGGCGCCCATCTCCATTGAGAGCCCCCAGCAGCTCCAGCAGCAAGGCCGCCGATACCCTCACCGGTCTTAGGCCGTGCTCAGCATCGCCCATCGGTGTCCGCCTCGTGAGCGTGGACAGGCAGGGGGCAACCGCGGGGCGGCGCTCCTGACGGGCATCGCAATCATCCGCCTTCATCCTGTCGCACTGTGGTCATCATGCCCCGGCGTCCTGTTCCGCGTCCGCCACCGTTGCCTGTCTTCAGTCCTCCACCACTACCACGCGGCAGGGGGCGGCGCAGGCCTCCTCGAGCTTCATCGGCAGGGCGCAGAGTTTCACCCTATCACTCCGCACGGCGGCGACATTCACCACCGGCGCCAGCAGGAGCGTCCCCTGGTCGAAGAAGCGCGGCCAGAAGCCCTGAGGGTCGGTCCAGCTATCGAATCGGGGCACATCGCCGCACATCATGAAGGGCTCGTGGTCGAGGATCCAGTCCATGGCCGCCCGTGAGACCCACGGGCACTTGTCGACGAAGTCCGGCTCGCGCCAGTGGCTGTCCCAGCCCGTGTACAGGAGGATCACCTCCCCGCGACGGACCTCCACGCCGCAGGCCTCGAGGTCCTCCACCTCAATGCAGCCATCGGGGCCCTTGGGGACACGGAATATGGCGCAATCGCGCATCCACAGGTCCTGGAGCGGGATGTCGATCAGAGGCGGGCCGTCGCGCTTGACGTGCAGGGAGGTCTCAAGGTACGTGCCGGACTGCACGCTCATGCCCATGCGCCAGGAGTAGGTCTTGTGCTCGATCCACTCGGGCGGCGCCACTTCCTGCACCTCCACTTCGCCGTAGGGGCCGCCGTAGGTCCACATGCCCTGGTAGATCGGTCCGCTGATGTCGGTGATTGTCACGCGAAGCACCTCCCGAAGACGCGGACGGGGCCGCTGCGCCGCCCCCGGCCCGGGGGCTCAGGGGCGGTGTCTCGGCCGGTCCTTCAATGCGCCACTGCAGTTCGCCACCGGCGCCGGTTTCCCTCCGGGGCGTTGGCGGGCCTCATGCGCCCACAGAGGCGACCCGGGTTCGTTGCCCCTGACCTCGAGCAACCGCGCCCCGCGGCATCGACCGCGCCCTGTCTCCCTCAGCCGGCCGTGACCTTGGCCCTGCAGGGCTGAGGGACGGTGATGACGAACCTAATCCCCCACACTTGCACTCGCGCCGGGCCCGCAGGCACGCCGCGCCCTGTTGCAGGCGCTCTCCGGTGAGCAGGAGGTAGCACCGCAGCATGCCACAATGGCTGGTGGGCCAGCAGGACTTCATCTTCTTCCTGGCGGGCGTGGCCTGGCTGCTGGTGGCGGTGCTGCGTCTGCGTCGTCCGGAGTTCCTCGTCGGAGTCCCGTGGAGCTTCCTGGGCCTGTTCGCGTTACTCCATGGCCTGAACCACTGGATCGAGCTCCTCCTCATCTCGGAAGCCATCCCGGCGCAGCTTGGCGGCGTCCGGCTCCCGCTGACGGCGATCTCCTACGTATTGCTGTTTGAGTTCGGGCGCCGCGGCCTGGGGCACGAGGCCAACTGGGCTGCCGGGTGGTGGCTGTACCTGCCTCTGGGGGCCGGGGTGGCCGCCCTGGTGGTGCTGTGGCCCGCGAATCCGGCGCCGGCGGTACACATCGCCCTGGGCCTGCCGGCCTGCTTGTGGGCCTGCTGGGCTATCTGGTCCGACACCTGGCCCGTCGCGGACCTCAGCGAAGGGGTGCTGCGGGCCGGCGCCGTGGCCCTTGTGGTGCAGGCGATCGCCGGTGCCTGGGCCTCGCTGGTGGGCGAGGTGCCGCCACCCGGGATGGACGGGACGCCCCTCGAGACCTTGGCCGGGCCCCTTGCCGCGGCGGTGAGCGCGTGCTGTGCGCTGCTTCTCGCCCTGGGCTCCCTGTGCGACGAGGGTTCTCAAGCCGCCCTCGAGGATTCCGGCACGGTGGCGCCAAAGATCGGCCTGGCCCTGGGCCTGGTCGCTCTTCTCGCCGCCGGGTGGGTGGCCGCCGACCGGCGCGGCGCCACCGTGGACGGCGGGATGCGCACCCGCATCCTGTCCCAGGTCACCGCGATGGCCACCACGCTGGACCCCGAGATGGTACGAGCCCTCAGCTTCACCGCCGCCGACAGCGGAAGCCCCGTCTTCCGGCAGATCAGCGGGCAGATGGCCTCGTACAGCGCCTTCAGCGGCCTGCGATCGATCTACACCATGGCGCAACGCAACGGGCAGTTCTACTTCGGCCCCGAGAGCATTCCCGCCGGTGATCCGCTGGCCTCGCCGCCCGGCACCGTGTACGAAAGCCCCACCGCGGCAACGTGGTCGCCGTTCCTGACCGGCCGCCCCGGTGTTGCCGGTCCCATCCGCGATGAGTACGGCACCTTCGTCAGCGCCCTGGCACCGATGGTTGACCCTGAGACGGGCCAGGTCCTGATGGTGGTGGGGATCGATGTCCCGGCGGAGACCTGGCTGCGGGCGGTGGGGCGGGCGCGTCTCGTGGTGATGGCCCTGGTGCTGCTGATGCTCGGCCTCCTCGTGGGCAGCTCGGCCTTCATCGAGCACGCGCACCGCGACCGCGCGGGAGGGTGGTTGAACCGCCGGAGTGCCGGGGTGCTGGCGGTGGCCGTGGTGGGAACGGCCGTCGCCCTGCTGCTGGCCCTGGTCGTGAGAGAGGTGGACGTCGCGCGCCGCGAGGCCGATGCCTGTCGCCTGGCCGATGTGAAGTTCCAGGCCATCGCGGAGGCCGTCTCCGGGCTTCGTCGCGACGTCGGGGACACCGTGCGCTTCATCGCAAACAGCCAGGAGGTCTCAGACTCGGAGTTCCGTGACTATGTGGACCCGATCGTCCGGAGACTGGGCATCGAGGCGATGGGGTGGGCACCCGGCCCCGAAGCGGCGGGCAACGAGGGCGGGGGGCCTTACCGCCTCCGCCACGCGGTGCCACCCGCGGCCCTGCAGGGGCTCTCCGGCCCCGACCTGTCCACAGCGGCGCCGCTTCGCGGCGCGGTCCTGGAGGCCGTCACCACCGGGTTCGCGGCCGTCACGGGGATGATGCCCGATCCCCTCGACCGGCGCGGCGCGGACACCTTCATCGTGATGCAGAGCGTGACCAGGCAGGGAGATCGGCGCCCCGACGGACTGGTGCTGGCCAAAGTGACGCCCCAGGCCTTACTCACCACGGCCCTCCCCGCGGACCACGAGGAGCATCTGCTGTCCATCGACCTCGTGGACGTCTCCGACCCCCACCGCCCGCAAGCCGTGGGGCTGTCTCCCCGGACCATGGCGCGCTTCACCAAGACGCCCGGTCTCCGGAGCCCCACCCAGAGCCCGCCATCCGTCCAGGCATACCCGCTGTTCACTCTGGGGCGCTCCTGGGTCGTGTCGGTCGGTCACGGCCCGGGTTTCGCCGCCGCGAGCTCCTCCTGGGCCCACCTGGTCACCGGCGTGCTGGGCCTGCTGCTGACCGCCGTCGTCACGGTCCTTACCGCGTTCCTGGGCAGTCGCGAGGCCTACCTCGAGCAGGAGGTGGCACAGCGCACCGGCGAGCTGCAGGCCAGTGAGGAGCGTCTGGCCTCGATCTACCACGCGGTGAGCGAGGCCATCCTCATCCACGACGCGGACTCCGGCGCGATACTGGACGCCAACGAGGCCGCTTCCGAGCTGTTCGGCTACGAGCTGGATCAGTTTGCCGGCCTGTCCGTGGCCGACATTAGCCTGGACGAGACCCCCTACAGCGCCGACGAAGCCGCGCGGTACATGGCCCGAGCCGTCGCGGGGGAGCAGTTGACCTACGAGTGGCGGTGTCGCGACGCGGCAGGCCGCCTGTTTTGGAGCGAGGCACACATGCGCTCGGCCCCCATCGGGGGCACGATGCGGATTATCGTCACGGCAAGAGACGTCACCGAGCGCAAGCAGGACGAGCTGCGGCTGCAGGACACCCTGCGACGCAACCGGGCCCAGCAGAGCGCTCTGGGCCGCGTGGCGATCTCCCCGAGCATGACCGAAGGCGAGATCGGCTCCCTGGCGCGGGAGGTCACAGAGGCCGCCGGCGGGGTGCTCCGGGTGGCACGGACGAGCGTCTGGCTGTTCGACGAGGACGGCAAACAGGCCCTCTGCGAGGACCTCTACGAGCTGCCGGAGGGCCGCCACGTCAAGGCTCCCGCTCTCTCCGCCGCCGCCCTGCGCGGCGGCCGTCTCGACGTCTTCTCCGGCGACCGGCACATCGCGGCCGACGATGTCTCCGCGGAGCCCCGGCTTGCGGGCTACGCCCAGGCATTCCTCGACCCGGTGGGCATCACTTCGCTGCTGACCGCGGTGATTCGGGTGTCGAACCGTTCCCTGGGCGCGCTGACGTTGGCCCACACCGGCCCTGCGCGACACTGGGAGGCCGACGAGATCGCCTTCGCCTGTCAACTGGCGGATCAGATGGCCATCGCCATCACCAACCGCCAGCGTCGACGCGCCGAGGAGGCTCAGGAGGCCGCAAGACGGCTGCTGCAGACCGTGGTCGAGCAAAGCCCGGTAGGCCTGGCGGTGGCCAGAGCCGGCGACGGGGCCCTGCTGCTGGTCAACGAGGTGCTGCTGCGGTTGTTCATGGCGGCGGACGACGAGCGCGATCCGACTCTGACCATCGGCCAGGTCACGGAGCGGCGCCACTGGCAGTACCTGCAGGCCGACGGGACGCCCGCCGCACCGGAGAGCCTCCCCCTGGCCCTGGCCATTCGTGGCCAGACACCCCGGCCCCTGGAGTACCGGATCCGACGCAAGGACGGCAGCGAGATCTGGGTCATGTCCAGTGCGACACCGGTCCGAGACGCCGACGGCCAACTGGCCGCCGCGGTGCTGGCGATCACCGACATCACCGACCGCAAGCACGCCGAGCAGGCACTGGCGGCCAGTGAGGAGCAGATGCGCGGCATGCTGGACGCCATGAGCGCCGGTGTGCTTGCCATCGAGCCGGAGACCCTGACGATCACCTACGTCAACCCGGCCGCCGCCGCCCTGCTCGGCTACCCGCCCGAAGACATCATCGGCCGGCCGTGGGCGCAGTTCGCACGCTTCGCCGAGCCCTGGACCTCACAGGCCCGGGAGGAGCCGAGAGTCGACTCCGTGCGAGACACCCTTCGCGCCGCGGGCGGCCGCGATGTCCCGGTGCTGATGAGCGTCTCCCGCGCACACCTGGGCGGACGGCAGTTCATCCTCCAGAGCATGATCGATCTCAGTAGCCTCCAGGCCGCCGAGGAGGAGAAGGCGCGCCTGGAGGAACGCCTCCTGCAGGCCCAGAAGATGGAGGCCGTCGGGCAGCTCGCAGGCGGCGTCGCTCACGACTTCAACAACCTCCTGCAGGTCATGAACGGCTACACCGAGCTGGCGCTGGATGACCTGCCCGAGGGCGACCCCGTGGGTGAGAAGCTGCAGGAGGTGGCCAAGGCGGGGGAACGCGCCGCACAGCTTGTGGGCCAGCTCCTGGCCTTCAGCCGCCGACAGATCATGCGGCTGGAGGTCGTCGACCTCAACGAGGTTGTCACCGAGCTGCTCAAGATGCTGGCGCGTCTGATCGGCGAGCACATCCGTCTGCAGTTCGCCCCTGGCCACGACCTGAGCCCGATCCGCGCCGATCGTGGCATGGTCGAGCAGGTCATCGTCAACCTCTGCGTCAATGCCCGAGACGCCATGCCCGACGGCGGAGACCTTCAGATCGAGACGGCCATCGTGACCATCGACCCCGGTCAGTTCAGGGCCCACCCGGATGTGGAGCCGGGCCCCTACGTCCTGCTCACCGTCACCGACACCGGGCACGGCATGGATGCCACCACCCTCAGTCGGGTCTTCGAGCCCTTCTTCACCACCAAGGAAGTCGGGCGCGGCACCGGCCTGGGCCTGTCCACCGTGTACGGCATCGTCAGGCAACACGGGGGGCTGGTGCAGGCCTACAGCGAGGTGGGGATCGGAACGACCTTCAAGGTGTACCTGCCGGCGGCACAGCACCGGGCCAAGGAGGCGGCGCCGGAGCTCGAAGGCCCGCTGCCCGCGGGCAGCGGCACCATCCTGTTCGCCGAGGACGATGGTACCGTGCGCGGGCTAACCGTTCAGGTGCTCAGGGCGGCGGGCTATACGGTGTTGTCCGCCGCCGACGGCCGACAGGCCATCTCGCTCCTGCAGCGGCATGGCCCTGCCATCGACCTGCTGCTGCTGGATGTCGTGATGCCCGGCCTCGGTGGCCGAGCCGTGATGGAGCATGCCCGCCGGATGGGCCTAGACACACCGGTGCTGTTTGCCAGCGGCTATAGCGACAACGCCGTCCACACCAACTTCGTGCTCGAAGAGGGCCTCCGGTTCCTGCAGAAGCCCTACCGGCACGCGGACCTGCTCCGCCGGGTGCACCAGGCGCTCACCGGAGATCGGAGCTGAGCCGGCGTCGCCGCTTTCCCCCTCACCGCTGTCGATGCCCTAGCACTACAACCGTGCATGCGTTGAGGCGAGAAGACGGCCGTCGGTGGGGCGGGTCCCGCCGCACGGGACCCGCCAAGCCGGCCTGGAAGGCCGGCGTCGGCCTCCGGACGCGATTCGGGCCGGCCATCGGAAGGTCCCCGCCGGGCGCAACGCACAAGTACGGTTCCTGCCGTTGGCCCTCGCAGGGCTCCCGTTGCTCGGCAGCCGGGACCAGGGGCGGCGCGAGCGCCGTCTGCCGTGCCGGCCGCCGAGCAAACTCCCTCACAATAAGGTGAGCCCCGACCGTGCCGGGTCGGGGCTCTGGAGGTCCGGCCGAGAAGTCCACATTCGCATGGGAGTGCCATTCCCAGAGCGTCCGCTCCCGGCAAGAGCAGCTCGGAGGGTTCCGCGGCATGCCGCGAGCTCCTCCGCCATCTCGCTGCGCGAGATTGGCGCTTGGGACGACACCCCCACGGCAGAACCGGCTTCTCGGCCCGACCTCTGGGAGGTACGCAGACCCGCGGGGCCTGCATGCCATACGCGGACGGTAAGACGCCGGGCGGTCAGTACAGGTCGTACGCCGAATCGTCGGCCGACAGGTCGCCGCAGTCCGGCTCGCTCACCGGATTGTCCGGGTTACACAGCTTGGTGGCGGCTTTCCCGTGGCCGTCGACGTAGCCGACGTTGGCCGCCTTGTTGTGTCGGAAGTGCACGCCGAAGTGCGACGCCGTCCAGCCTGTGCGCGTCGGGTCGCTGGGGGCGCGGAGGAAGTTGTTCTGGCACAGGGTGGAGCCGCTGTAGTAGGCGCTATCGGCCAGCAGCGCCGTCTCGCTGGGCGACTGGACCGAGGCCAGCGCCGCGCCGCACGCCGCATAGGGGCAAAGATAGGTGGTGTTCACCGCATAGCCGCTGAACGGACGCCCATAGCTCTCGGCGCTATGCAGGCTCGGGCACTTGCTGATCTCGGCATTCTTGGTGTACGGACCGATGAGACCCGTCGTGAACTCTCCGGTCCCCCAGTTGACGGTGTAGTCCCACGAGTATTCATAGGTCCAACTGGGGTCGTAGTAGTTGCCCGGGGGAAAGGTCTCGTCGTAGTCCTGAACATACATCAAGAAGCCCAGGCAGAGCTGCTTGACATTGGACAGACAACTGGTCTGGCGCGCCTTCTCCCGTGCCCGAGCGAACACCGGGAACAAGATGGCGGCCAGGATGGCGATGATGGCGATGACCACCAGCAGCTCGATCAGCGTGAAACCGCGACGGGGACTGTGCATGTTACGCGACACTCTCCGAGCGGAGCCCCTCGGCTCCGAAGGATGATGGGCAACAAAAAACCGCGACTCGAGAAAGTCGCGGTGACAAGCGTAAACGAAAACGCTCACCCCCCTCCCTCGAGAGGATGAAGCCCACAATTCGCGAGACTGTCTCCTGACTCCCGGATCGTCCTACTCTCCGCGCCTTCCCAGGTCACCCGAGGGTGTCCCAGTGGCAGGTTGCGGATTTCGTCCCCGGTCACAGTTGCGGGGCAGCGACGGCTTCTCACCGTCTTCCAGGGCGCCCGAGGGCACCCGTCCCGCGAATGCTTCATATTCAATTGGTGGTCATTGTACCAGACCCGGCCCTCCGCTGCAAGGGCAAACAACCGACGGTAGTACCAAGCAGGCCCGGGAACGCCGTCGTCGGCCCTGCCGTTGCCCCCCGACCCGCCCCCCAAGGACGGATCACGGCCGGCGTGCTCGGCCCGGCGCACGATCCAGAGATTCTACCATAAAGCCTCAGAGATAGAAGGAGAATCCTTTCTCAGTGGCGAAATCTATGCAGGAAGATAGGGCCTGTAGCGCGGAATATACATGGAATCGCGCAGCGACGTGGCGTCTGTCATGGTCTCAGGCGGAGCCAACTGCTCCTCCACCGCCACCGCGATGGTGGCCGCCGCCACCTCAGCGGCGATGGCGCGCAGATCATGCACAGGCGGCAGGACGAGCCCGCCGGCATAGTCCTGAGGCTCGGTGAGCTGGTGGAGGCGGCGGGCGGCGGCGACGATCATCCCGGGGCTGATGGCCCGGGCGCGAGACACGGAGGCCCCCAGTCCGACGCCGGGGAAGATGTAGACGTTGTTGGCCTGACTGAACTGATAGGTTCTGCCCCCGCGGGTGACCGGGTCGAAGGGACTGCCCGTGGCGATGATGGCGCGGCCGTCGGTCCATTCCAGGAGGTCGGCGGGGCAGGCCTCCGCCTTGGAGGTGGGGTTGCTCATGGGGAAGATCGCCGGTCGCTCGGTGCAGGAGGCCATGAGCCGCGCGGCCTGCTCGGTGATCGCCCCCGGCGTGCCGGAGAGCCCGATGAGGGCGGTGGGGCGCACCGCCTCGATCACACCCGGCAGGGAGTGGTCGGGGAACGCCGCCGCGATCTCCACCGGAGTAGCCACCAGGCGCTTGTACTCGGCGAGGTCCTCGCGGTTCTCCACCAGCAGCCCGCGGCGGTCGAAGACCAAGACCTGCCGGGCGGCCTGCTGCGCAGTGAGCCCTTCGGCCTGCAGTGCCACGGAGACGCCGTCGGCGACGCCGACCCCGGCCCCGCCGGCTCCGATGATGCACACGACCTCCTCGGTGAACGGCCGCCCGGCGGCCTCGGCCGCTCCCATCAGCGCCGCCACCGTCACCGCCGTCGTGCCCTGGATGTCGTCATTGAAGGAGGGCAGTTGCTCCCGATAGCGCATGAGATTGTCGAAGGCCTTGTCGCGGCTGAAGTCCTCCCACTGCAGCACGGCTCGAGGTGCACAGCGCTTGACGCCCTGCACGAAGGCGTCGATGAACTCCTCGTAGGCGTCACCGCGGAGCCTCGGGGCCCGCACTCCCAGGTACATCGGGTCCTGCAGCAGGACCTCGTTGTCGGTCCCCACATCCAGGCAGATGGGGAGGCACTGCTCGGGGGAGAAGCCGCCAACGGCCACGTACAGCGCCAGTTTGCCGATGGGGATCGCCATCCCTCCGGTGCCCTGATCGCCGATGCCCAGGATGCCCTCGTTGTCGGTGCAGACGATCACCGCCGCCTCCCCGATGGCGGCGTTGTGGAGCACCAGGTCCATGCGGTCCACATCCTCGGGGGTGATGTACAGCCCTCTGGCCGAGCGGAAGATGTGGGAGAACCTCTCCACCGCCTGGGCGACGGTGGGGGTGTAGACGATAGGCATCATCTCGGCGAGATTCGCCGTCAGGGCGGCGAAGAACAGCGTCTCATTGCGGTCCTGCAGGGCGCGCAGGTAGACGTACTTGTCGATGGCGGCGGCTCGAGTGCGGAAGTTCTCCACAACAACGGTCAACTGCTCCTCGAGCGTGGAGACGTGGTGGGGCAGGAGGCCCTCGAGACCGAAGTCCAGGCGCTCTTGCTCGGTGAAGGCGGAGCCCTTGTTCAGCCGGCTGTTGTTCAGCAGGGCCGACCCGCGCAGGCCGACATACAGTGCGTCTCGATCGTGGCTCATCATCCGTCCCCTTCCGTCTCCCGGTCGTGATGCCGCGGCCCCTTGCAGGCCGCGGCAAGCGAGGCATATGGATTTCGCCATCGCGGGGTATAGTCCTTTGGGCGCGACCGAAGCGGCGTGTTCACAAGGGCCCGGGAGCGGGGAGGTCGCGGAGCACCGGGGGGCGCATTTCCCCTGGCCGCTGCTCCGGGGCGACTTTGTTCGCGGCGGTTGTCGTCCCGCCGTGAGGGCAAAGGCGGCTGCATGGCGTTCTGTCTGAAGAGATTCGCCTGGTCTCACAGTGAACTCCGCGGAGTGCCGAGGGGCTCCCGAGCATCCCCTGCGGTGAATGCCCGGGCAGACACCGAGCCGCCAATGGGTGGGACCCTGGAGGGCCGGCCGAGAAGCCCGGCCGGCCCTGCTCCCGCCATTCTGAGCGTCAATCTCGCTAAGCGAGATGGCGAAGAAGCTCACTGAGTTTCGGGGCGTTGTCCGAGCTGCTCCCTTCGGGAGCGGACACTCTCACAATCACATCCCCGGCGAAGCGGGGTTCTCGGCCGCATTTCCAGGCCACATCAGGAGAGCCGGCGAATGGATATGCCCAATCTGAAGGTCTTGCTGACGGAGGACGCACCGGATAACCGCGAACTGGCCGAGCTGGTGCTCAGGCGCAATGGGTTCGAGGTCGTCTCCGCCGGGACCGGCGAGGAGCTGATGCGGCATCTGTGCGGCGGTGAGTTCGACGTGCTGGTGCTGGACATCCAGCTTCCCGATGTGGACGGTCTGAGGATCGTGGGGGAGCTACGGGCCAATGAGAAGACCGCCAGAATGCCCATCATCGGCGTGACGGCGCTGGCCATGAAGGGCGACCGCGAGCGGGTGCTCGAGGCGGGCTGCAACGCCTACATCGAGAAGCCCTAC
>Ga0334884_1001264_pt1 | contig 38984 bp, 30 predicted proteins | sample GraSluR1_MG_7_FD_207215 | JGI IMG/M metagenome (GOLD analysis project Ga0334884, IMG submission 207215) | Sludge microbial communities from methane-producing bioreactor in Wageningen University, Netherlands - Granular Sludge_12_05 R1 | ecosystem: Engineered > Bioreactor > Anaerobic >... | reverse complement strand
CCGCGGACACCGCTCTTGCAGTGGCGATCCTTCTCGTTTTTGCAGGGCTCATTTCCCTTAAAGCCACCCTCACCCTACCCGGCATCGCCGGAATCGTGCTTACCATAGGAATGGCGGTTGACGGGAATGTGCTCATATACGAACGGATGAAGGAGGAATCCCTGGCGGGAAAGACGCCTCTGGCAGCCATCGATGCAGGGTTCAAAAAGGCGCTGACCACCATACTCGACGCGAATATTACGACGCTCATCGCTGCTGCGGTGCTCTTTTATTTCGGAAGCGGTCCGGTCCGCGGTTTTGCTGTGACGCTGAGCATAGGAATTGTGGCAAGTGTTTTCTGCAACGTGCTTGTTACAAGGACACTCCTCCAGCATTTCATGGGGAGACGGGGAGCAGCGGCTTCGCTGCGCACCCGCTCGTGAGAGGGAGGAAGAAACGATGAGAATTTTTTCGATAGACTTTATGCAGTACCGGAAGAAAGCCCTTCTTCTCAGTCTCGTCTGTATCCTTGCCAGCGTTGGTCTCATACTGACCAGGGGATTGAACCTGGGCATCGACTTCACGGGAGGCAATGTAGTCCAGGTGGAGTTCGAGCAGAGCCCGTCCATTGAAGACGTGCGGTCTGCCCTGGCGGCGGTGGGACAGGGGAATTCGATCATCCAGTCATACAGCGACAGGGGAATCATTATCCGCATCAGCGCCAACGAAGAAGCTGCGAGGAAGGAAGCAGTGGATGCACTTCGGGCAAAGTACCCCGGGATGCAGGTCGTCCGTCTTGAAAAAGTCGGCCCGGTTGTAGGAGCTGAACTGCGCCAGGAGGCAATGGTCGCTCTTTTCCTCGCTCTTGCGGGGATACTCGCTTATATAACCGTCCGCTTCCAGTTCCGCTTTGCTGTCGTGAGCGTTGCTGCCCTTGTGCATGATGCAGCGATAACTCTCGGCATATTCAGCCTCACAGGAATGGAGATTTCCTCTCCGTTCATCGCTGCGATCCTGACGATCGTGGGATATTCGCTCAACGACACCATCGTGGTTCTCGACAGGATACGGGAGAACTGGAAGAACCTCAGGACCCAGGGAATTGCGGGACTTCTTAATTCGTCCATCAACCAGACGCTCTCCAGGACGATCAATACGTCCCTTACGACTCTTCTTCCCGTGATCGCCCTGTTCATCTGGGGCGGCGAGGTCCTGCGCAGTTTCTCTTTCGCTCTTCTCGTGGGCGTACTCGTAGGAACCTACAGCTCCATATTCGTAGCCTCGGCTCTTTTGGCCGAGTGGTGGGAAAAGGCACCGCTGAGAAGGAGCTGATTTTCTCAAAACAAATCCGGGGGAGCATGCGGTAGATGCTCCCCTTTTTTTATTTGAAGCAAATTTGTAGAACAAGGGTGTTATGTGTTATACTTTTGTATTATCTTATAAAAGGGCCATAGTAAAAGGAGATGAGAAAGGCCGCAAAAGGAGGAATAGATAATGAAGAAACAATCCAAGACAGTACCATTCCGTTTCAAGGAATGTTCCCTGCTGCCTATCAGTACCGGAATCAGAGCCCAGACTCTCCGCGAACTCCGTTCCGCCATTCCTGAAATACCTGAAAGCTCTCTCTATTATCACTTCTGGGGCAGAATGCTGCGTCCCCATATCCCGGAATCGGAATTCAATAATGACTTTGCGTCATGGGCGGACAGCGGACTAGGCGATTTAGAGCTAGCCGAGGAGCTCAGCGCCATCAATCCGGTGAAAAGCCAGAATCTCGAAGAGCTGCGGTCCATTCTTGAGGACATTCTGGAGGCCAGGCTGGAAGCAGGCGATTTTATCAGCTGGAAAAAAGCGGACAGGGAGTTCTATTTCATTGCCTGCAAAAAGTTCATGTTCGACACAGGAAGGCAGACGGAATCCCTCGAGGATTTTCCGGTTGCGGTAAAAACATCAAGCAGGCAGAGTTTTTTTCACCACTTTATGGATGGCAGACGGAGATCGCCGGAAGGGAAGGATGATTTTTCACTCTGGCTTGAGCAGTTCGGAGAGAGTACGGAAGATGTTCGTGCCCGCCTTTCCAGGGTCGATTCCTATCTTTTCTCACTGGGGGAACTAAAAGGACAAATCGTTACGCTCCTTGAGAAGGGACTCGGGAAAGGGGGAACGAAGTGATGTCCGATATACTGAAAAAATACGGTGAGGTTATCGGATTCCATGCCATGGACAGCCTTCTTGCCATTGCCGAGCGGCTAGAAGGAAAAAAGATAGTCCATATAAACTCCACGAAAGAGGGAGGCGGGGTCGCGGAAATCCTCTCGTCAATGGTTCCCCTTTCACAGGAACTCGGTCTCGACGTTGCATGGGAAGTGATCGAGGGAGACGAACCGTTCTTCAACTGCACCAAGACGCTGCACAATTCGCTGCAGGGGATGGCGGGAGGTCTCTCTGAATCCCAGGCCGGGGCCTACATGGAGACGAACAGGAAAAATGCGGAAAGACTGAAGGACGTGCTTGAAAGCGCCGACTACGTCTTTATCCATGATCCCCAGCCGGCTGCCCTTCTCGGGCTGTTTCCGAAAAGAAAGGGAAAGTGGATCTGGCGATGCCACATTGATGTGAGCTCCCCCAACAGGAGCGTGTGGCGTTTTGTGAAAAAGCAGGTTGAAGGATATGACGCATCCATTTTCTCTCTGCCTGACTTTGCGCAGAACCTGCCTCATCCGCAGTATCTCATAACGCCCAGTATCGACCCGCTGAGCGAAAAGAACAGGCCGCTGACGAAGAACGAGGTTCTCAAGACCTACGAAGAGCTTGGCATTGGGCGTGATAAGCCGGTCATTCTCCAGGTTTCGAGGTTTGACAGGTTCAAGGATCCTCTCGGTGTGATCGAAAGCTACAGGCTTGCAAGGGACCATGTCGATATTCGCCTTGTTCTTGCGGGGGGAGGAGCGACGGATGATCCGGAATCAGGGGAGGTCCTTTCCGCAGTAAAGGAAGCTGCCGCCGGAGATCCTGATATTTCCATCCTCCTCCTTCCCGCGGATGCCCACAGGACGATAAACGCCCTCCAGGCAGGAGCCGATGTGGTCATGCAGAAGTCCACCAAGGAAGGTTTTGGGCTTACTGTGACCGAGGCAATGTGGAAGAAGAAACCCGTGGTAGGAGGGGATGTGGGTGGAATTCGCCTGCAGGTCATCAACCGTTTCAACGGATTCCGTGTCCGCAGCCCTGAAGGAGCTGCGATACGGATACGGTATCTCCTCACCCACAGGTGGAAAAGGGAGAGGATGGGAGTCAACGCGAGGCAGTATGTTCTTGAAAACTTCCTCATAACGGGGCAGCTGAGGAACTACCTTTCACTCCTGGTTTCACTTGACGGGAATGAGGGGGAGTGGGAGCCATGGATCTAAGCGGCTCTTTGCCGGGATTTGAGTCCCTGGGCGGGCTCTTTTCCTCCATCAGCCTATCGAAACCTCTTCTCGTCAGCGATTATGACGGTACTCTCGCCCCTTTCCGAAGGGAACGGGGCGAGGCCGTTCCTCTGCCGGAGGTTAAAGAACTCCTCGGGCGGATAATCGGAGCGGGAGGTGGGGTTATCATACTGTCCGGGCGGGAGGCCGGGGAAGTGTTTTCCCTTCTGGGTCTTGACGTGGAAATCATCGGATGCCACGGATGGCAGAGGCGCTCTCCCGGAGGAAAGACGGAAACCCTGCCCCTTTCAGGTGACGAGCGGAGAGCTGTACAGGCTCTTTCCTCACTTTTTGACCCTTTCCCCGCCGACTCGGTGGAGAGAAAACCAGTTTCTGCAGCCCTTCACTGGAGGGAGCGGGACGAAATAAGACGCCGGTGGAATGAACTGGAACCCGAAATAGTCGGCCGTGCAGCTCAGTCCGGCCTGGAAGCGCTTCCATTCAACGGGGGGATCGAGTTCAGGATCCCCGCCTTTTCGAAAGGGGCCGCTGTTAAAAGAATACTTGAGCACAGAAAAGAAAACGAACCCGTTTGTTACCTTGGGGATGATGTCACCGACGAAGATGCCTTCCTGGCACTGAAGGGTCGGGGAACCGGGATCCTTGTGTCCGGATCTCCACGACGCAGCGCCGCGGATGCCTGGATCCGGCCGGAAGAGGTGAAGTTCTTTCTCGAAATGTGGCTTTCCGCCCTTGAAGGGGAACAAAGGAGAGGAGAAGCATGAGAAAGAAAGGGCGGCTGATCGTGGTGTCCAACCGTCTTCCTGTGACCCTGTCATACGAGGACGGCAAATGGAGGGGGAAACCTGCATCCGGCGGACTGGTAAGTGCGCTGAACCCTGTCCTGAAGAACAGGGGAGGTTTTTGGGCAGGCTGGCCGGGAACGGGAAAAGGTGCCGGCCTGTCTCATATCCGTGAGATCCTGGGGCCTCTGTCAGAGGAAAGTGGTTACAGGCTTCTCCCTGTAATGCTTACAGAAGTGGATGTTGAAGCGTTTTATCATGGTTTCTCCAATTCGGTGCTCTGGCCTCTTTTTCATGATCTTCAAAGCCGGTGTGTTTTTTCACCGGCCTTCTGGGAAGGATACCTGAAATCGAACGGTAAGTTCGCCAGAGTTGTAGCAAAACATGCCGGCGAGAACGATTTTGTCTGGGTGAATGACTACCAGCTTATCCCTCTCGGAGAAATGCTGAAAAAAAGAAGATCCGGGCTCCGTTCGTCATTTTTTCTTCATATCCCTTTCCCCAGCGTTGACGTGTTCATGAAAATGCCATGGAGGAAGGAAATCCTCTCCCAGATGACCCACTACTCGTTCATGTGCTTCCAGACGGGCCGTGACAGGAGAAACTTCCTCGACTGCCTCAGGGTGTTTTTTCCTGATACCGCAGTTTCCGGGAGAGGACACATCCTCAGGGTGAAGGTGGAGGACAGGTCTTTTTTTCTTGGAAGCCTGCCTATAAGCATCGACTTCCAGGCATATTCGTCCCTTGGGTCTTCCCGGTCCGTGGTCTCGAGGGCAAAAACCATACGGGAGGAAGTGCCGGGGAAACAGTTCGTGCTCGGAGTCGACCGCCTGGACTATTCAAAGGGGATCCCTGAAAAACTGAGAGGATTCCAGCGATGCCTGGAACGGTTTCCAGACCTCAGGGAAATGATCTCTCTTCACCAGATCGTTGTCCCGAGCAGGGAGTCAGTGGATCAGTACCAGGCGCTTAAAGAGGAAATAGAGCTTCTGATCAGCAGGATCAACGGGAGATATTCCACCACCCGATGGGTCCCGGTGAACTGGCACTACGGTTCTGTCTCCAGGGAGGAACTTGCCGCAATTTACCGTGCTGCGGACATTGCCCTTCTGACCTCACTCAAGGACGGCATGAACCTCGTATGCAAGGAGTACTGCGCATGCAAGGGAAAGGAGCCGGGAGTGCTTATACTCAGCGAATTCGCAGGGGCTGCGCTGCAGCTTGCGAAAGGGGCCGTGCTTGTGAATCCGTATGATACCGATGGTGTGGCTGAAGCCATATACCGTGCATTCTCAATGGCTGAAAAAGAAAAAAGGGACAGGATGCGCTTTCTGCGAAAGTCCATCGCCAGGCAGAATGTCTTCTGGTGGGTCGATAATTTTCTGCGCGCCGCTGCCGGAAAGAAACTTGAGGAATTCCCCGAACAGGCTATACCATCCCTGTGGCCGGGTATAATCACCCAGGCAGGAAAAGAGAAATAGAAGGAGCCCGGGAACTGCATGCCCGGCGGTTCCCGGCTCCTGTGATAAAGCCCCTCCCCGCCGGCGGTTTACTTCTCGAAGGGCACAGACTACAATAATAAAAAGCCTTTTTTATGTGTCGGCCAAGATCGGAATTTTCAGGCAACAGGTCCCAGCCGCATCTGTAGCGTTAAGAATTACCATGTCTTCATGGAGGTTTATTCATGAGAAACTATCTGCTTGCCGTCGCTTTTACCGCATTGCTTGCGGCTGTCTACTCTGTACAGAATGCGGGATATGTCACCGTCCGGTTTCTTTTCTGGACCCGTGACGTTCCGCAGGGTATCTGGGAGGCTGCCATCTTCGCTGCGGGGTGTGTTGTAATGTGGCTCCTCTCCCTCTTCGGCTCTATGGAGATGCGGGACAGGTGCATGGAAAAAGTCTCGGATCTTGAAGCAAGGATCGGGAAACTTGAAAAAAACTGTTCTCTTCAGGAGGAGAGCGCATCCTGCGGGAAAGACTCCTCCTCCGAAGGAGAGCAGTTGCTTTCCAGTGCGATCCCCCGGGATGAGGATGTTGTTGAAAGGGATAAACGAGACCGGGAGGAACAGCAAGAGTGACTGCCCTGTGCAGAGCCGGACGTCTCCAGATCGTTCAGCCGTCTTCCTCGACAAAGAGCCTTGCGGAGAAGATGGGGTGTTCACTGGTAACTGCCGCAGTTCTTGAGAGCAGGGGCGGTACTGAAAAGGACAGGGATCATTTCCTCGGCCTGGATCCTGTTCCGGAGAAGAGCCTGATCGACTGCCTTGACCTGGGAAGCGGTGCACCCGAAGCGGCTGAGCGCTGGAAACGCCTGCCCGCCCTCGGCAAGGTCCTCGTTTACGGGGATTATGATGTAGACGGCGTCTCGTCCACCACCCTGGCTATGGAGATCTGCAGGGAAAAAGCCAGGCTGGTGCGCTATTTCATACCCCACCGCCATGACCAGGGGTACGGCCTTCACGAATCGGTTCTCCGGAAACTCCTTCCCATGGGGTGGGATACCCTTTTTGTGGTGGACTGCGGCTCGAAAGATACAGGGATCATTTCAATGGCTGAGAATGCAGGGTTGAACGTGTTCGTATTCGACCATCATCAGCCTGAAGAAGGCATGCCCTTTCACAGCTCGGTGGTGAACCCCCACGGGCAGGGCGGAAATGCTGCTGGAAAGGCACTCTGCGCGACCGGCGTGTTGTGGACATGGGCACGGAAATACGGCATTCTCCCCGAGAAAAGACTCGAGTCCATGAAGGACCTTGCAGCGCTTGCAACTCTGGCCGACTGCATGCCGCTCACCCAGTTCAACAGGTTGCTGGTCAAAGACGGGATCGGACTGATGAGATCCTCTCCGCGGCCGGGACTTGCGAAACTCTTTTCAAGGCTTGGATTGAGCCCGGCATCACTTTCTGAGGAGACGCTCACCATGAAAGTTATTCCGTGCCTCAATGCGGCAGGCAGGATGGAACTTGCGGATACGGCCGTAGCCGTTCTCTGCGGAGGAGGGGGCACAGACGGGAAGGTTGAAACACTCCTGGCACTGAACAGAAAGCGGCAGACCCTTTCCGGGAAAATATCGGAGGAGGCTGCTGTTCTGCTGAGTGGGTCAGCGAACCACGTGGCTCTCGGTGAATCCTGGCCTGTGGGCGTTCTCAGCGGAGTAGCGAGTAGGATCTGCAGCGTGAAATCAGCACCGGTTGTCCTGGCTGCGCCGGTAAATGGAGGGATCCGGGGGACGCTCAGAGTTCCCGAAGGCGGGGATGCCATGAAAGTCCTTGATCCGATTTCCCCTCTTCTGGACGCATGGGGAGGGCACCAGTATGCTGCGGGGTTTTCCGTTGCACGGGATAAATGGGATGATGTCTCCACCTATCTCGAAGACGCCCTTTCAGCCATGGAGGTTGAAGAACCCTTCCTCACGGCTCTTGATTTCCCTCCCGGGGAGATTTCTATGAAGTCCTGGAAGGAAGTCGTCAGCCTGGGGCCATTCGGCAACGGCAATCCTGCGCCGCTCTTCTTTGTTTCCAGGACCGGCGGGGAAAAATTGCTTCCCCTTGGAAAGGATGGACGTCACCTTCAGATAGAATCAGGAAGCGAACGGCTGCTGGCCTTCGACGGGGAACGTTCCCGGAACGAAATTTCATCATCCTCCGGCTGGCTCTACCGTCCAAGGCTTGATTACTGGCGGGGCAGGGAACGCCTCCAGTTCATTGTCGATTATATTGTTACGGGCGACATTGGGTAGGGGAGAAGAGGAATCGCCATGGATGCCAGGGAATTAACCGGAAACAGTGTCGGCGAGCATGAAACAGTGAAGGACACGGGCACTGAAATGGACCGGAAGGCTTCGGGGAAGCTCCGTGACAGTTATATCGGCCGAATTCCCGAGGAGGAACGGGCTATCTCTGTGAAGTTTGCCTGGCATGAACTCTGGTCGAAAGTGCTGCACTACCTTTCCCGTGAAGAGCTTATGCAGCTCGGAGAAGCTCTCGTCCTTGCGGGGGCGGCCCACAAGGAACAAAAGCGGTCCACGGGAGATCCGTATATTGTCCATTCAATAAACGTGGCCTCTATTCTCGCTGAAATGCAGCTTGATGCGGTTACTCTTTCCGCTGCCCTGCTCCACGATGTTCTGGAGGATACAGACATAACCCTTGAGAAGCTGAGAAGCACCTTCGGAGCTGAAGTGGCCACCCTCGTTGACGGGGTGACAAAGCTCGGAAAGCTTCCCTTCAAATCTTTTGAGGATTACCAGGCCGAGAACCTCCGGAAAATGTTCATCGTCATGGCAAAGGATATCAGGGTGGTGCTCATCAAGCTGGCCGACCGCCTTCACAACATGAGGACCCTGGGCGTGCTCAGGAAGGACAAGCAGATGCGCATTGCCAGGGAGACCCTTGAGATATACGCGCCTCTTGCCCATCGCCTAGGGATCTACCAGGTGAAGCGCGGGCTGGAGGACCTTGCATTCAAATACGCCGACCCGGAGATGTACTACGAGATCCGCAGAAGGGTGAGGAAAAAGCTTCCCGAGCGGGAGACCGTGGTCAAAAAGGCACTCGAGATCCTTACATCCCGCCTGGAAGAGGAAGGGATCCATTGCAGGGTGAAGGGGCGTGCAAAGCACTTCTACAGCATTTACGAGAAGATGAACAGGAAAAAACTTCCGGTGGAACAACTGTACGATCTGCTTGCCCTCAGGGTGGTAGTTGACGATATTGCGGCCTGCTACACTGTCCTCGGCATTGTCCACACGATCTGGAAGCCCATTCCCGGACAGTTCGATGACTACATCGCAAATCCCAAGTCAAACATGTACCAGTCCCTTCACACTACGGTGGTCGGTCCTACAGGCGAGCCACTGGAAGTCCAGATCCGCACCGGGGAAATGAATTCACTGGCGGAGTACGGCATTGCAGCCCACTGGAGGTACAAAGAGGGCGGAAGCAAACTGGATGACCTGGACACAAAGCTTACTTGGATCCGCCAGGCTCTTGAGGCCGATCATGAGGAGGCCCCCGATTCTTCCGAGTTCCTTGAGAGGCTGAAGGATGATGTCCTCTCAAGCGAGGTCTTTGTCTTCACACCCCAGGGAGAGGTCGTTTCCCTGCCGAAGGGTTCGACTCCCATAGATTTCGCTTACGCCATCCACACCCAGGTCGGTATGAGGTGCGTGGGTGCCATGGTAAACAACCGGATCGTCGCCATGGGATACGAGCTCCAGAACGGAGACATCGTGAAGATCGTGACATCCCCCCAGGGAGCACCGTCGAGGGACTGGCTGAAGATTGCAAGGAGCAGCAAGGCCAGGAGCAAGATCCGCGCCTACTTCAGGGCACTGGAAAAGACGGAGCGCCTGGAGAAAGTCCAGCGGGGAAGAGAACTGCTGGAGCGTGAGCTTCGCCGCAGGGGGACCCCTGAATTTGAATCCTTTGAGGAAATAATGCCCCTCCTCAACAAGATTGCCAGAGACACGGGACAATCGAACGGGGAGGACCTCCTCTCCGCCATCGGCGCAGGTCACCAGAGCGTCTCCCTCATAGCCCAGAGGCTTGCCGGAAAGACTCAAGCGCAGGCTCAGCCGGCAACAGTACAGCCGGAACAGGAAAAACACACATCATTCGCGGGGAAGAAGGGCGAATCAGATATCGTCGTCGAAGGCGCCGAAGGAGTCCAGGTGGTCCTTTCTAACTGCTGTGAGCCTGTTCCCGGGGATCCCATAGTGGGGTATTCAACGCGCACGCGGGGGATAACAGTGCACAGGGCAGACTGCGAGAACGTGAAAAATGCGAAGGAAGAGCGGATGATCGCTGTTTCGTGGGGAACGACCGGAAACAGGCGCTATCCCGCCCGCCTGAAGCTCGAGGGTGTTGACAGGGCCGCTCTTTTCGGCGACGTAGCTCAGGCCATAATTGCAGGGGACGGAAACATGACGGGAATCAAAGCGGGAGTTGTCGGAGGAAATCTTGCCAGGATGAAGATCGAAGTCAGGGTCCACGACCTTGAACACCTGCTTTTGATCGTCGCAAAACTGAACGCCGTCAAGGGCGTTATCAACGTTTCCAGGGGGTGACGGCATGAGGGCCGTGGTACAGAGAGTCCTGTCTGCGAGTGTTTCTGTGGACGGGGTGATAAAAGGAAAAATCGGCAGGGGGCTTTGCGTTCTCCTCGCTGCATCCCGGACCGACGGGGATGCTGAAGTGGAATGGATGGCCGAAAAGATCGTCAACCTCAGGATATTTGAAGACGGGGAAGGCAAGATGAACCTTTCCCTGGCGGACGTGGGAGGTTCAGTCCTGGCGGTTTCACAGTTCACCCTGTACGGGGACTGCAGGAAAGGCAGGCGTCCTTCATTTATTTCCGCGGGAGAGCCTGAAGAAGCCAACCGGCTCTATGAACGATTCAAAAGTGTGATGACCAAAATGGGAGTGCCTGTTGAAAGCGGTGTCTTTCAGGCACACATGCTCGTTGAAATCAACAATGACGGCCCGGTCACCCTAATTCTTGAAAAGGAATCAATATGAATCCTCCCCTGACTGAATACGGGGGAGAAACGCATCGAGGAGGAACAGACAATGAAGCATCGACGTTTTCCTGTTGGTCCTCTCTGGACGAACACGTATCTTTTCTGGGACGAAGAGGGGAAGGGATTCCTCGTAGACCCGGCGGGGGAGACGGGCCAGATTGCCCGATTCGCTGAAACGCAGGGAATTTCCGTAGAAAAAATACTTCTTACCCACGGACACCTTGACCATGCCGCGGGACTCTCTGAAGCACTGGAGATGTTCGGGGGTAAGGCTTTCGTGCCGGCCGGCGACGCATCACTTGTACGGTCACCTGATTCAGGGCTCAGGCAGCTGATGGGCAGCGAATTCTCGGGCACGGATGACTTTTCAGCTGTCAGCGACGGGGACAGGTTAACGGCAGGGGCCATGGAGATTTCGGTCATAGCGACCCCGGGACACACCCCCGGCAGTGTCTGCTACCTCGTAACCTCGGGCAGCCAAAAGGTGTTGATATCAGGCGATACCCTTTTTGCCGGAAGCGTTGGACGGACAGACCTCCCGGGAGGAGATCCTGACGAACTGGACCGCTCTATTGCGAGGCTCGCAGAGCTTTCCGACGATCTTCCGGTTTTCCCCGGGCACGGACCAGAGACTGACATCGGAACGGAGAGGGCCCGTAATCCGTTCTGGCCTGGAGAGACAGGGAGAAAAGGGAAATGAAGCTCGCTTCCCTTCCGCAGGAAGAGCGCCCGCGGGAGCGCCTGCGGCTCAAAGGGGCGTCCAGTCTCTCTCTCGCGGAACTCCTGGCTGTGCTGCTGCGAACGGGGAGCCGGGGAAAGGATGTTCTTGAACTTGCTTCATCAATTCTGGAGGAATTTGGGGATGCGAGAGGGCTTGCCCGGGTGGACGAGGAGGAATTGATGGGTTTCCCGGGTCTCGGGGAGGCGAAAGCCTGTGTGCTTATCGCAGCCCTGGAGCTCGGCAGAAGGATCCGGTCGGAGCGAAGCGCACAGTCGGACGGCCAGCCATGGGAGAAACGCCTGGCAGCCCTTGCAGAGGAACTGGCCGGAGAAGACCGGGAGTACATTGTCGGTATGCACGTTCGAAGAAACGGCACGCTCATCACCATGGACAGAATTTCTTACGGAGGAGTGGACGGGGCGTTTCTTGATGTAAAATACCTCTTGCGGAGAGCTGTCCGTCTGGACTCGGCAGGACTCGTTCTTGTACACAATCATCCTGACGGATCACTTTTCCCCAGCGGTGAGGACAAGATGCTGACAGGGTATCTTGCCGGAAGGGCAAAAGTGCTCGATATCCGTTTTATCGGCCATTATGTAGCGGCGAACGGGAAGTATATACCTATACCTCTTCCCGGAGAAGCCTAGAAAGCGGGGACTGAGTCAGGTGTTCGGATTTTTCAAGGGGATGTTCGGCGGAGATGTTGGTATCGATCTGGGTACGGCCAATATCGTTGTGTACGTGAAGGGCAGGGGGATCGTGCTCAGCGAACCCTCGGCGGTTGCAGTCCGGAAGAGGCCGAAAGGCGGCATGCTGGAGGTTATTGCTGTAGGTAAAGAAGCCAAGGCGATGGCGGGAAAGACGCCCCAGGGTGTTTCCACGATCTGGCCGCTCCAGGATGGGGTCATAGCCAACTTTGATATGACCGAGGAACTCATCCGGCACTGCCTCCGGAAAGCTGGAGGCTCGAAAGGGTTCCTGGCCAATCCGAGGGTCGTGATATCAGTACCTGCCGAGGTCACGGAAGTTGAACGCAAGGCTGTGGTAGACGCAACTCTCGGTGCCGGGGCACGTGAGGCCTATGTGGTGGAGGAACCCATTTCCGCTGCTCTTGGAGTCGGCCTCCCGATCCAGGAGCCGAGGGGCAGCATGATCCTCGATCTCGGGGGAGGCACAAGCGAGGTCGGAGTTCTCTCCCTCGGGGGCATCGTGGTAACCAATTCACTCCGGGCTGCGGGAAAGGACATGGACAATGCCATTGTGGCCATGCTCAGGCAGCGGTACGCCCTCCTTATCGGGGAAACCACCGCAGAAGAAGTGAAGATCGCCATCGGATCAGCCCTTCCCCTGGAGAAGGAACTTGAGATCGCTGTAAAGGGGCGTGACCTTGCCGACGGGCTCCCGAAGGCGGACATGGTTTCCTCCGTGGAGGTCAGGGAAGCTCTGGAACCCATCATCGTCAGGATAGAGGATATGGTGAAAGTAGCCCTTGAACAGACACCGCCCGAGCTTGCCAAGGATATCGTGGACCAGGGAGTTATCCTGTCCGGGGGTGTGTCTTTGCTCAGAGGTCTGGCTGAAAGACTTTCGAAAGCCCTCAATACTCCGGTGACCGTGGCCGAGGATCCACTCTTTGCTGTTGCAAGGGGAGTGGGAAAGATCCTGGACAACCTGGACGACATGAGGAAGGTTCTCCTTTCCGTGGAGAGGGGATCAAAATAATCGCTCCATGGGTGCGGTGAAGGATTTATGACTGAAAAACATCTCGAGAAAGAATGGATACACGGGCTCATCGCTATTATAGCGAGCCTGCTGCTCCTTGCTGCAGCACCAAAGAGGCATATTTTCAGGGGGGCCGCCGATTTTGTCGGGGAACTGCTCCGGTATCCTGAATACCCGGCTGTCGCCGCGGAGCAGACTGCCCGAAGAATATCCTTCTGGTTTTCAGAGAAGAGTGCTCTCCAGGACCGCCTGGATATCCTCGAAGAGGAGAACGTCAGGCTCAGGCTTGCATGGTCCGTGGGATCAACCAGGCGCCTGCAGGACGAACTCGACAGGTTTTACGGATACGGAAGGGTAACGCTCCGCGAACCCCTTTCGTGGTGGTCGGAAGTGCGGATCAACAGAGGTACGATGGATGGCGTCTTTTCCGGAACTCCCGTTCTTCATAACGGGTACCTGGCCGGAAGAGTCAGTTCGTCGGAGGATGGATACTCCTGGGTTGAACTTCTTACATCATCTTCCCTCATGGTTCCCGTGGTCATCGAGGAGACACGGGACCTCGGAGTGGTCGCCGGGGATGGGGAAGGAGGCGTATGGCTTCTCTACGTTCCGGAAGGCAGAAGTCTTGCCGAGGGTATGGAAGTGAAAACGGCCATGGTCAGTGAGGCCCTTCCCCCGGGGATCCCTGTGGGAAAACTTTCAGCGGAAAGCCGAAAGACCAGCGGAGCCTACCTGGAGTGGAAGGTCATCCCGGGCGCGGATCTCTCGAAGCTGTACGCCCTCCAGGTGCTCGGAGGAACCCCCGGTGAAAATGCACCCCCCGGCAAAACCGGAAGGAGCGCACTCCCATGATTTATGCACTTTCATGGTATATCCAGGATTTTCTACTGGTCCTGGGCACGGGGAAGGTCCTTGTTCCCGAAGTTTTCCTGCTTTCCATGGTATTCCTCTCCCTGTACAGGCCCGGCGGAGGAGTGGAAATCATCTGGTGGGCGTTTTTCGGCGGTGTGCTCTGGGATCTTCGCTGGCTGGGCTTCCCCGGAATTTCCTCGCTCTTTTACCTTACGGCTATTATCACGTCGAGATGGGTCTGGTACTCGCTTCCTGCCTCGGGAAAGACTGTTACTGTATTTTCCCTTATCCTGTGGTCGGCGAATCTCCCTATATCACTTCTCAGGATCTATCTCGGAGGTGCACGGGGGGCGTCGATTTTTGCCGTATACTTTCTCCAGCAGAGCTATATCCTTCCCCTCGTTCTCCTCGCCGGACTGGCGTACGGCTGGAGGCTGAAGAACACCGATGCCTGACTTTCGCCCCGTTCTCAACCAGAGACTGAAATACTGGCGGATGTTCGTCCTGTTTTCCATGCTTTTCCTTGCAGGAGGACTGTATTACTTTCAGATCGTCAATTCGGACACCTACGTGCGGCTTGCCTCCAACAACCGCCTCAGGCTTATCCGGTTTCCCCCTGTAAGAGGTGAAATTTACGACAGGAACGGCGCCCTCCTGGCTGTAAACGTGACAACCTTCGATATTATGGGATATCCTATGGATATCGAAAGAAACGACATGGTGGAACGCATGGCTGAACTGCTTTCACGCCATGGTATCCCGGTTACCGCCGAAGACCTGTCAAGAACCATAAAACGGCAGTACTGGGCACCCTACAGGGTTGTGCGCCTTGTGGGAAATATAACCCTGGCCCAGATGGCGGATCTGGTGGCCGACCCCGAGTTTCCGAAGGAACTGTTCCCCCTTCCCGTATGGCGGAGGACCTATCCCGCAGGCAGCCTGGCATCAAACATAACCGGCTATGTCGGTGAGATCAGCGAGAATGAACTCAGGCAGATGGAGGGCAGGAATTACGTCGCAGGGGATCTGGTGGGCAAAAACGGAATAGAGCGCCAGTATGAGGAAACACTCAGGGGAACGCCCGGTGAAGAATCAGTGGAAGTAGACGCCAGGGGGCGGAAAGTGAAGACCATCCATGTACGGACAGCCGGCAAGGGGCAGGATCTCCGGCTCACCCTGGACCTCGGGGCGCAGCGCCTTGCGGCGGATCTTATGAAGGGTTATCGCGGTGCAATTGTGGTCATGGATGTGGAGAACGGAGATATCATCGTCCTGTACTCTTCTCCCTCTTACGACAACAACCCGCTGGCGTGGGGGGTTTCCACAAGGGAATGGGATGCCCTGCTCAATGATCCTGAAAGACCGATGCACGACAGGAGCATTGGAGGGCAGTATCCCCCTGCATCAACCTTCAAGCCCCTGGTAGGGATCGCCGCCCTCGAGGAAAAGGCTGTCCTGCTCACCACGACTCATTACTGTTCCGGTTCAATTGCTGTAGGGAACAGGACATTCAGATGCTGGAAACGGTCCGGACATGGAACCATGAATATTCTCACCGCATTGCAGGAATCGTGCGACGTTTATTTCTACCAGGTCGGGCTCAAGCTTGGCATTGCAAAACTTCTGAAATGGTGTACCATGTTCGGTCTTGGAAGTCCAACCGGCCTGGATCTTCCCGGAGAATCGTCAGGGGTGACCGCAGGTCCGGACTGGAAGAAAGCGCGTTTGAAGGAAAACTGGTACCATGGGGATACGGTAAATTATTCCATTGGCCAGGGTTTTCTGTTGATGACGCCAGTCCAGCTTGCCAGGCTCTACGCTGCCCTGGCAAACGGCGGCAGGCTGGTCAGGCCCAGGCTTTCTCTTTCCAGGGATGTTATCTTTGAGACGCTGATGATCAACAGGAAAAATCTCGATGTCGTCCGGAGGGGGCTCGATTTCGTTGTGAGAAAGGGAACCGGCAGGAGGGCAGGCAGCTTCGGGATAGCGGTGGCGGGCAAAACCGGTACCGCCCAGAATCCCCACGGGGAAGACCATGCTCTTTTCGCCGGGTATGCTCCTATCGACAGTCCCAGGTATGTTGCTGTGGCCATTATAGAAGAGGGGCTTCACGGCAGTTCCGTTGCCTCTCCCATGGTAGGAGAGATCCTCTCCTACCTTCTTGTCCCCGAGGCCAGGGGAAAAACTCCCTGAAAAGGGAGGTATCTTGTCCAATACCCGGCGGCTGGATCTGCCGGAGCAGGAGGTGGAATTGTGTCTGATCCGCTTGAATACAAGGATGCCCCGGAACTCACCGGAGAAATCTTTTTGAAAGGCACAGGATACGGAATACGTATGGTCTTTCCAGAAACCGGTACTGAAGAGATGCTCCTTTCAGAGCTGGAACGGCTTTGCATCGAGGCTCCCGTTCTTTCGGGGAATCTGGGGATCGTTATGGACTTTCAGGGCCGGAGAGTTTCCCGGGACTTCATCCTCTCCCTTCTTTCACGGTTCATCTGGCCCAGAAAGATGAGAGTTTTGTCATGGACCGGTTACGATGCTGAAACTCTCGAAGACCTCAGGACCATGGGTGCTGCCACTGGAGAACCTGTTCCCGAGAAGACCGGAAGAAGGGAAAAACAGACTGCCGGTGCCCTTGTTCTTGCAAAGTCGCTGCGGTCAGGCCAGAGAGTGGAACATGAAGGAGACGTAGTCGTGGTGGGACACGTGAACGACGGCGCCGAGATTTTTGCCTCCGGGAGCATCTGCGTCTGGGGCAGGCTCAAGGGAGTCGCCCATGCGGGACTCGACGGGCATGAGGAACATACGGTCATTGCCGGGGTCTTCGAGGCGAAACAGGTGCGGATAGGCGGAAAAGTCAGCTCGGCTCTCGGACGTTCCATGGAATGGTGGGGAAAACCTGTTATCATTACCCTGGAGAACAATTCTCTTGTGGTACGGGAATTGAAATTATAAAACGAACAGATGCCCCGGGAGCCTGATTTCAAGGCCCCGAAGGGCGGGAAGGGGAGAATTGCCTGTGGATCCTCGGGTGATAGTCGTTACATCAGGAAAAGGCGGCGTAGGAAAGACAACCACGACCTCAAATATTTCTGTGGCCCTCGCAAGGGCCGGACACAAGGTCGTTGCGGTGGATGCGGACATCGGGCTGAGAAACCTTGACGTTATGATGGGGCTGGAGAACAGGGTCGTCTACAACTTCATCGACGTTCTGGAGGGAACATGCAGGCTCAACCAGGCTCTTGTGAGAGACAAGCGGGTCGACAACCTGTTCCTGCTGCCGGCAGCCCAGACACGAACCAAGGAATCGGTCAATTCCGGCCAGATGGAAGAGCTGTGCGATATGCTCCGGAAGGAGTTCGACTTTATCATTCTCGACAGCCCTGCAGGCATCGAGGGCGGCTTCAGAAACGCAGCAGTCGGCGCCGACGAGGCTCTCGTGATAACCACCCCGGAAGTACCGGCAGTCCGGGACGCCGACAGGATCATCGGCCTCCTTGAATCAATGGGGAAAGGCCCCATAAGGCTGGTTATAAACCGTCTCAAGCCGCGGCTTGTCAAGGAGGGTGAGATGCTCGATGTACGGGATGTCCTTGATATACTGGCCATCGACCTCATCGGCATTGTCCCGGAAGATGAGAGTGTCGTGAAGTCGGCTAACAGGGGCGAACCCCTGACGTTCAGCGATTCGGCCCCTGCGGCGCAGGCCTTTCAGAGAATTGCCTCGAGACTCGTGGGAGAGGACGTTCCCTTCCCTGTTCTGAACGACGAAAACGGGAGAGGAATTCTCGCCGGCATCCGGAAACTGTTCGGCATGAAAGGATAGGGGGAAATGGCCATGGCTATGGAATTTCTGAAGAAATTTTTCGGATCTGCCGGTTCGAAGAAAGTTGCGAAAGAACGTCTGCAGATCGTTCTGATACATGACAGGGCCGATATTTCGCCCGAAATGCTTGAAAATCTGCGGAGAGATATGATCAGCGTGATCACACGATATATGGATATCGATACCTCGAAGATCGAGATGGATTTCGACCGGGCTGACCGCTCAGTCGCGTTTGTCGCCAACATTCCGGTGATCAGGATAAAGAGGGGAGTTGCCCCGGAAAAGCAGGAGCCTGGGACGTCAAATGGAGGAGAAAAAGCATACTCTAAGAGAAAATCTGGCCAGCCTGGATAGGATACAGTTTTTTTCAGTTCTTGCGCTCTACTCCCTGGGCGTGCTCTCCATATTCAGTGCGGGAGCGGGATGGGAGGGCCAGGGCGGTGGTTTCGCCGTAAGACAGCTGGTGTGGGGGGCCATTTCCGCAGCTGCGTTTCTGGTGACTCTACAGATAGGACACGGAAAATTCTTTTCCTGGGCCTATCGTTTCTATTTCTTTGCACTGATCCTGCTATTCGGAGTTATGCTGGCCGGATTGACGGTGAAAGGTTCACAGAGCTGGTTTCATTTTGGTTTTTTCCGGTTTCAGCCGGCGGAATTCGGCAAGATAGCGCTGATCCTGGTGATGGCGAAACATCTGTGCCGGTATCCGCCGACAGGTATGGCTTCATTTCTCGGAAGCCTGGCGCTGGCAGGAATATCCGGCTTCCTGGTACTTCTTCAGCCCGATATGGGAAGCACCATGGTCTACGGGGTTACAGCCTTTGTCTGCATCGTTGTTGCGGGTGCGCCGTGGAAATATCCGGTGGGTCTGATCGGTCTCGTTCTGGGTGTTTTCCCCTTTTTATGGCATTTTCTCAAGGAATACCAGAAGATGCGGATCCGGGTTTTCCTTGATCCCTGGATCGACCCCCTCGGTGCCGGCTACAACGTGATCCAGTCAAGGATCGCCGTGGGTTCGGGAGGTCTGCTCGGAAAGGGATTCATGGAGGGGCTGCAGAGCAAGCTGAGATTTCTTCCCGAACCTCATACAGATTTTATTTTCAGCGTGTACTGTGAAGAGTTCGGTTTTATCGGTTCCATAGGGATGCTCCTGCTCTTCGGCATCCTTTTCTGGAGGCTGGCCGAGACAGCTGTGCGGACCAGGGACAGCCGGGCAAAGGTGCTTCTCGCGGGGATCTCGGCCTGGATCTGGTTCCAGATGGCCGAGAGCATCGGGATGAGCATGGGACTTCTCCCGGTCACCGGACTGCCTCTTCCATTCGTAAGCTACGGAGGAAGCTCGCTGCTCGCCCTGTCCATTGCGCTCGGACTCGCACAGAGTGTCTATATTTCGACGCTGAAAACGTATTGAAGCTTTTCAGGCGGCCGTTCCGCACTTTTTTCCTGTGCGGCATGCCGCCATTTTGAAGCGGTCCCCTGCGGAAGAGCGGGAAGGGACCGGGAATTTTTCAGGAGGAACTCAATGGTCTTTCCAGAATATGGCGATGCCATGTGGCCGCTTCTCTCGAACGTAAAGCGGCCCTCCAGGTATGCCGGGGCAGAGTACGGCTCGATTCCGCCGAAAGAAGACGGTAAGGGGCTCGTCCGGTTTTGCCTTGCTTTTCCGGACGTCTACGAAATAGGGATGAGCTATCTTGGCTTCCAGATACTCTATTTTCTTCTCAAGAGCCTGCCGCTGGCCGATGCAGACAGGGCCTACTGTCCGTGGACCGATCTTGAGGGACTTATGAGAGAAGGCGGCGTCCCTCTCTCCGGAATTGAGAGCGAAATACCGCTGAACAGTTTTGACGTGGTTGGGTTCACCCTGCAGTACGAACTTAGTTATTCCAACATCCTCACCATGCTTGACCTGGGACGGATCCCACTGTTCACCGCCGACAGGGGAGAGAATGACCCCCTTGTGTGCGGCGGAGGTCCCGGAGCTCTCGCGCCTGAACCTGTCGCGCCGTTCTTCGACTTTTTCTGTGTGGGAGAGGCAGAGGAACTCCTGCCTGAGGTCGTATCAGTGCTTTCATCGATGAAAGGCAGTCAGAGAGCAGAGCGTCTCCTGGCCCTTTCATCGATCGAAGGCGTGTACGTTCCGTCGCTTGTCCATTGGGATTCCCTGCCCGGCGGAGGTTCGGCATTCTCGCCTCTCGGTCCCGGGGTTTCGTTTCCGGTGCGAAGGAGAGTAGTGGAGTCTCTTGACGAGGCTTTCTATCCCGATATGCTCCTTGTTCCATCAGGAGGCATAGTCCATGACCGGGTCCCCATGGAGCTCTTCAGAGGCTGTACCAGGGGATGCCGGTTCTGCCAGGCCGGAATGGTGACCCGTCCCGTGCGCGAGAGGCAGGTCAGTACCGTGGTGGACCGGACCCTTTCACTGGTGGAACGGACGGGCTGGGAAGAGGTAGGACTCCTGTCACTTGCCTCGTGTGATTACAGCGGTATCTTTCCGGTTATACGGGAGCTCTCGAAGGCTCTTGAGAATAAACATGTGAAAGTGAGCCTTCCGAGCCTGAGAATGGACAGTTTTTCCGTGAACCTTGCGGCGGAGATGGAATCCATGCGCAGGGGAGGTCTGACCTTCGCGCCTGAGGCCGGCACGCAGAGGCTGAGGAACGTGATCAACAAGGGTGTCACCGACGAAGATTTCAACCAGTGCCTTGAGACGGCTTTCTCCCGGGGCTGGAACAGAGTCAAGCTCTATTTCATGATGGGGTTGCCTACTGAGTCCGGGAATGACCTGGACGGGATACTTGAGCTTGCTGAACGGTCGCTTATCATAGGAAAGAGAGCTGGGAAGAAAGTCACCGTATCTCTTTCCGTAGCCGGCTTTGTTCCCAAACCCCACACTCCCTTCCAGTGGGAGCCCCAGGCTGGAGTGGACGAACTCCGTGAGAAGGGGAGGTATCTGAAGGGCAAACTCGGTGCCAGGTTCGGCGGCAGGAACAGTCGTATTTCCCTGAAGTATCACGAACCGGAGCAGACCGTTCTCGAGGGTGTTTTCGCAAGGGGAGACCGCCGGCTTGCCGACGCCATCCTGGCTGCGTGGAGAAAGGGTGCCAGATTCGACGGATGGAGCGAGACGTTTTCTTTCCCGCTCTGGATGGAGGCTTTCGGGGAGGCGTCCATAGACCCGCTGCACTATACCGAAAGAAGACGGGCGGACGATGAAGGGCTCCCCTGGGATCATATCGACGCAGGAGTCTCAAAGGCTTTTCTGCTCAGGGAGAGGGACAAGGCACTTCAGGAAGAACTTTCCCCGGACTGCAGGCCTCTCGCCGGTATGGAAGGGGCAGCCTGCAGGGCATGCGGCGTTGAGGATTTATGTCCCGCTGCAGGAAAACTGAGGAATAACAATGGTTAGGGCCAGGTTTACCTACGCAAAACGGGGACGTGCCTGTTTCATTCCCCATATAGCCATCCCCTCGGTGTTCTCGAGAAGCGGTACAAGAGCGGGTATCCCCTTCCTGTACTCGGAGGGGTTTACTCCCCGTCCGAAGATAAGCCTCGGCCCGGAGCTCTCAGTGGGTGTACCAGCTCTGTGTGAACCTTTCGAGGTCTGGGTCGAGTACTTCGACGAATCGATGGCCGAACGATGGAACCGCTGTCTTCCACCAGGGTTTTTCATCACGGGGGGAAAAGCCGTAGAAGCCCTCCCCGGAACGGAGGGGGCGAAGTCCCTGAATAAGTGGTGCAGGGCTTCTTCCTGCCTTTTTGCCCTCAGGGACGGAAGCGTCTCCGGCGTGAGAAAATGCCTTGAGGAACTGCGGGGAGAAGGAACTGTCCTGTATTTCGAGGAGTTCCCCTTGTCCGGAGTAGGTTTTTACAGGTGCATAATGGAGGATCCCTCGAAAAGGGGGCCGGGACTGCTTGTAAAGGCACTTGCGGCAAAAGGCGCGATCAGCGGATGGGCTGATCTGCTTATTGTTCGCGAGGCGGTCGGAGAACTTGTTTACCCTGATGAAAAGTGCGGATCTCCTGTCGTCCGCTGCCTCGTGGAACAGTCTGTGCCCGGATGCCCGGAGAAAGATATTTCATGACGGGACACCGGGGAGCAGGAAAGACAATAGAGGGAAGCGCCGGCTTCCCCCGGGAGGAGGGCGTCTCCGTGAATGATAAGAGTACGGAACCTGGCGCCGCAAACAGAAAGATAGTCGCTAACTGCATCGATGCGGAGGAGACACGGGTAGCTATCCTCGAGGACGGACGGCTTGCCGATCTTTTCGTGGAGCGCATGTGGGAGCGGCAGAAAACAGGTGAAATATACAAGGCCAGGGTCGAGAGCGTTCTGCCGGGCATTCACGCTTCATTCATCAACCTTGGCGACGGACGGAACGCGTTTCTTTACCTGAACGACGCCAGAGGGCTGGATCTTCAGCCGAACCAGGAACTGCTTGTCCAGGTGACTAAGACTGCCAGGAAGAACAAGGGTGCCCGGGTCACCTCGAGGATCTCCCTCCCCGGCCGCTACATGGTCCTGGTTCCTCACGGTCAGGAATCCGGGGTTTCAAAGCGGATACTCGACGAGAACGAACGGAAGAGGCTGAAGGCAATAGCCAGGGAGCTCCGCGGGGAAGACTACGGCATCATTGTGCGGACTGCAGCTGAAGGCGTCGACGAGGAAGGACTGGCCCACGACGTGGAGATCCTGCTCGCCCTCTGGAGGGAGATCGAGCACAACGGCCGTGTGCAGTCGGCCCCGTGTCTGCTGTACAGGGATCTCGGGCTGATCGGACGCGTTATAAGGGATGAACTCACCGATGAAGTGTCCGAGATCATCGTGGACGGGGCCGAGGAATTTGAAAACGTCAAAAACAGCCTCTCCCTCTTTCCCGCCGGGAGTGTACCGGAAGTGAGCCTGTATAACGGAACCATTCCCCTGTTCGAGTTCTACGGTATCGAAAAAGAGATCGATGCCTCGCTGGAGCGGAAGGTCTGGCTTGATTCAGGCGCTTACCTCATAATCGATTACACGGAGGCACTTACCGTCATCGATGTGAACACGGGAAAATTCGTGGGAAAAACAGATCTCAGGCACACAGTGCTCGAAACCAACCTCGAAGCTGCTGCGGAGATCGCCCGCCAGCTCAGGTTGAGGGCTATCGGGGGCATTGTGGTCATCGACTTTATCGACATGGATTTTGAGCAGGACAGGGCCCTTCTCCTGAAGCGGCTCGAGGATGTTTTTCAGCCCGACAGGTACCGGGCCAGGGTCTTCGGTGTCTCACAGCTCGGGCTTGTGGAGATCACGAGGAAAAGGGCAAGGCCTGATATCCGGTCAACACTTACAAGAAGCTGCCCCTTCTGCGGAGGCAACGGATGGGTCCTCAGGGAGGATTCCATATCCATGACCATAAAACGTTTCCTGCGTAAGGTATCGTGCTCCAACAGGTCTGAGGCCATGCTTCTTGAAACCAACCCGGTTGTGGCGCAGTACATTTATGAAACATACCTTCCTCTGTGGGAAGAGGAGCTCGGGAGAAAGATTTTCCTTGCGGCGGTCCCCGAGTTTTCATGGAGCAAGTTCCGGCTGGACGCCCAGGGGGGCCTTGAGCAGGTAGAGCATCGGATAGAGCAGATGGAGAAGTGGGAGGCCCGGCTCGTTGTATATCGAACGTCTTCATCTTAGGGGTTTCAAAAGTTTCGGTACCTCCCAGGACCTCCTCTTTTCTCCGGGCTTTACGGCGATCGTCGGCCCCAACGGGAGCGGAAAGAGCAACATTCTTGACGCCCTCCGATGGGTATTGGGCGACGGAGGATTCCAGCGGCTGAGGATCTCACGACAGGGTGATCTTCTTTTCTCCGGCAGCGCCAGCGTTTCACCGGCGTCCAGGGCCGAGGTCTCCATTGAAATCCGGGACGGTACAGGAGCCGCGGAGAAAAACTGTATTCTTAAAAGAACATACATGCCGGAGACAGGGGCCGTTCTTACCGTTGACGGAACGCGAAGGCGCATGACGGAACTGTACGACGTGAAACGGCAGTGGCGCCTGGAGGGTGACCAGTTCGCCTTCATCGGCCAGGGGGAAGTTGCCGAGGCGATCCGCCAGCGGCCTTCGCAGCGGCGGGCGCAGCTGGAAGTGCTTTTCGGCATCGACCAGTACAGGAAAAAACGGAACGAATCCATGGCAAAACTTGCATCGGCCGAAGAGGAAAGTCTCCGGCTGGGGGCGCTGGCTGCAGAGCTCAATGCACGCAGGGAAGAGATCGCCCCCGCTGTTCTCCATGCCCGGAAGGCCAGGAGGATCACGGATGAACTGGAAGCCAGGCGACGCCTGTTTTATTTCCACAGAAGACGGCTCATCGGGGAATCCATTTTCAACCTCGAAATAGATAGTGCACGCCTGAAGGATGAAGAAGCGCTGCATAGTCGCTGGAGCGCCCTTTGGGAGAGGATGTATGCCCGATCGCAGGGGGAGAGGGTACAGGTCGAGGACATGCTGCGGTCTCTCGGGAAAAGCCGGGACGAACTGCTTCAGAGAAGGGAGATACTTCGAAGAAACTGCTTCGCGTCAGCGGCCTCGGTCAGAGAGATCAGGACACGCATCCGTTCCATCGAAGGGGAGGAAAAGGAGCTTGCGGACCGGCTTGGGGAGATCGCTGCTGAACACGGCGATGTTTCTGAAAAGGAACGGACCATTTCCTCTGAACTTCATGCCCTGCGGCAGCAGCGTGACGATCTCAGAAACCGGATGGATCTGCTAAGGTCTGCGCTCGAGGCTGAAGAGGCGAAAAGAAAACGGGCGGCGGAGAAGAAAGCTGAACTTTCAGCCGAGTTGGAGTCGCTGGATGCCCGGATCATGTCGAAGCAAGCGTTCCTGGCAGACTGTGGATCCCGTCTGGGAATGTCCGCAAATACTGTAACATCCCTTGAGAAGGAAATTGCCGAAGCGGAAGCAGGGATATCACGGCTTGAGGCGGAAGAACTCAACCTTGTGGAACAGCACGCAGATGTCTTCGCAGCTTGCAGAAGGACTGCGGCATCACTTCAGCAGGTGCGGAAGGAAACCGCCTCCCTGGAAACTTCAATTGAAGACCTTCGGAGCGCCGAGAGTTCTTCCTACCCTGAACCGGTGAGATTCCTCGTTTCTGCGTCACGGTTGGGTAAAGTATCCATTCCCATGGCAGTGGCCGCGGAATCCTTTAAATGTCCTTCCGGGATCACAAGTGCTCTTGAGGCATATCTGGGAGGCCGCCAGTTCTGGATTTTCGTAAGGACGCTCGCAGAGGCCGGAGCATGCATCGACCTGCTGAAAGAAAGGCGGGTCGGCCGGGCAACGTTTCTGCCTCTTGAAAGAAGCAGGCCGCGATTTCCCGACAGGAGAGCCCTGCTCCCCGAAAAAGGTGTCGTGGGGTGGGCCATGGAGCTTATTACCCCTGATACGGAATGGGAAATGTGTGTTTCCCACATGCTCGGGGATCTCCTCCTGGTGGAGGAGTACAAAACAGGTGCATCTCTTGCCGGGAAAGGCCTTTCACATCCGGTGGCGTCTCTCGATGGGGAAGTATTTCTTCCTTCCGGCACGGTGAGCGGCGGAAGGACAAAAGCCGCCGCGGGTGCGATCGAACGCCGCCGCAGGATCAGCAGTGCAGAGGAACATCTTCAGGACCTGAAAAAGGAGGTCCGCCGTCTTTCAGCTCTCCTGGAGAAGCAGGAAAGTGCAGAACGGGCCCGGGCGGCGGAAAAAGAGACCGCAGCCCTTCAGCTTCAGGAAGCAAGGAAACGTGCGGAAGAGAAACACCGTGATCTCTCCCTGGAAAAGATGGCACTGGAGCGCCTGGAGCATGATATTGCGCGCGGGGGCGGGGAAATACAACGGTGGGAAGCAGGGAAACGCTGCCTTGAAGAAGAACTGGAAGCCGTTTTAGCTGAAGAAACCCCTGCCGGGAAAGGAGATGATACAGCTTCTGTGCCGGCACGACTTTCAGAGGTCGAGAATTCCTGTACCCTCCTGGAAGAGCGCCTGTCAAGCGTCAGGGCGCTCCGTGAGCGTGCGGAGGGAGAACTTGAGCGTTCACGGGAACGGATGAAGATGCTTTCCCGGGAAAAAGAGGCGACGGTTGCCAGGGACCGGGAAGAAAAACAGCGCCTTTCCGCGTGGGGAAAGGACCTGTACGGAATATTCAGGTCACTGCAGCAGAAGGAAGAGGAACTGGAAGGGTTGTCGGGAAAGGGAAACCGGCTCTCCTCCAGGACTGAAAGGATTTCCCGGCGAAGCCGCACAGCAGCTGAGAAAACCGCCGTCGCAAGAGAAAAGCTCTTCTCCGCGTCTTCGAAAAAAGAGAGCCTCGGACAGGAGCTTGCCCAGCTCATGGAAATATGGGAGGAACAGTACCCCTATAACGATGCTGAAATACCCACCAGGGACGCGGGGGAGGAAGCTTCTTCGGCGGTGCGCCGCCTGGAGCGTGAACTGAAGGCGCTCGGTTCCGTTGACTGGGGTGCCCTTTCGGAGGAGGAATCCCTTTCCTCCCGGACTGCCTTTCTTTCAGAGCAGCTTTCTGACGTGAAAAATGCAATGACGGAACTGAAAGGGATCATCGCAGAAACGGACCGGCAGGTAGGCATCATGTTCACTGAGGCTCTAACCAGCATCAATACCCGGTTCAGTGCCCTCTTTTCCAGGCTTTTCGGAGGAGGAGAGGTGAAGCTGAGAATGCAGATCAGGGAAAATGAGGAGACCGGTGATTTTCCTGAAGATGAAGACGACGGAACCGAAATGGGGGCCGGAGCTTCCCCCGCATGGGACTCAGGGGTTGAGATCGTCGCCCGTCCTCCCGGCAAGCATCTGCAGAACCTCGCCCAACTCTCGGGGGGAGAACAGACCCTGACAGCCATAGCCTATCTTTTCGCCTCCATGGAGGTTGCGGAAGTTCCTATAGCAGTCCTCGACGAAGTTGATGCCGCCCTTGACGAATCCAATCTCCTCCGGTTCGGGGAACTCGCCAGGGAATATGCCGACCCAAGGGGGGCGGGCAACGGGAAAGGGATCCAGCTGCTTGTAATGACTCACAGGAGGGCAACCATGGAGCGGGCCGATATCCTTTACGGCGTGACCCTTGCAGAGCCGGGACTTTCCAGGGTGATCGGCATGAAACTCGAGGACTGGGCGGAGCCGCCGGTCCGAAGAAGAACGGCCGGGGCAGGGAGGGCTACCAGGTGAGCATTACCCGGGATGACGTCCTTTACGGCGTGCTTTCTCTCAGGCAGCCTGTTGACGGACCGAGGATCAATGTGGATACCATCCTTCTCGCGGCATATGTCAGGGACACTTTTCCCCGCGGCGGGGGGAAGGTGCTTGAACTGGGCTGTGCTTCCGGAGCGGTATCCCTCATTCTCGCCTTCAGGTTTCCCTCGCTTCTATCGGTCCACGGACTGGATATCCAGGATGATCTGGTCAGACTTGCGAACGGGAATGCCGCTCTTAACAGCCTTTCGGACAGGGTTTCCTTCACCTCGGGGGATTTGAGAAATGTACGGAGTCTTTTCCTTTCCCAGGATTTTGACTGTGTTCTCATGAATCCCCCCTACGAGGAGCCCGGAAGGGGCAGACTCAGTGCGTCAGCCTCAGAGCGTGCAGCCCGGCAGGGGCTTTTCTGCTCCCTTTCCGACGTTGCTGCAGCATGCCGCTACCTTCTGAAGCACCGCGGGCGTCTGTACGTGGTCTTCAAAGCCGGGCGCGCAGTGGAACTCTTCTCCACATTTTCCGAAAACGGCCTGGAGCCCAAGCGTGTCCGCTTTGTTCATCCGCTTCCCGGACGCAGTGCATCGGTAGTGCTCGTCGAGGCGATGCGCGGAGGAAAAAAAGGGATGACGGTGGAGCCTCCGCTTTATATCGAGGACGGAGAAGGCAATTATACGCAGGAGCTTCTTTCGGCCTATACGAAGGAGGGGCTGCCGTGCCGCTTTCTGTGATCCCGACACCTGTTGGAAACCTTGAAGACATGTCTCCAAGGGCAGTTCGGCTTCTCAGAGAAGCCGATCTTATCGCCTGCGAGGATACACGGACCTCGCTGCCCCTTTTGAGGCACTTCGGCATATCTGTTCCCCTGACGTCCTATCACGCCCATAATGAGAAAGGAAAGACAGAACAACTGCTTGCAGCTCTCAGGGAGGGGAAAAAAGTATCGCTCATTTCCGATGCCGGAACACCCGGCATTTCGGACCCAGGATACGAGATCATAAGCAGGTGCATCGGGGAAGGGATAGAAGTGACGGTACTTCCGGGCCCTACTGCATTCGTCCCTGCACTGGTGCTATCGGGTTTTTCACCCCACCCATTCCTGTTCCACGGCTTTCTGCCGGACAAGCGGGGTGAGCGGGAGCGGGTACTGGGTTCCCTGGGGTCCCTGGAATGCACCATTGTGTTTTATCTTTCGCCCCACAAGGCGGAAAAGCATCTCCGGCACATGGCGGCGGTGCTTGGAGACCGTAGGGCGGCACTGGTCAGGGAGATCAGCAAGATTTACGAGGAGGCCAGGCGCGGGCTCCTTTCGGAGCTTGCAGACTCTGTCAGCGGAGGTGTGAAGGGAGAAATTGTCCTTGTTGTTGAGGGGGCTCCGCCCCCCGCTGCCGTTTCGGAAGAGGAGTGGATGGCCGCTGCGGAGGAGATGCTCTCGAAGGGGCTTTCTGCAAGGGAGGTTGTCAAAATCCTTGCAAAGGAGTATGGTTTATCGAAAAATGACGTAAAATCGTTCCTTTTCGCAAAGGGCGGCGAGGAGTGAATCCAGTACAGGAGGTTACTTTTATGCAGGAAAACGCACCAGGGGCAAAAAAGAACTTTTATCTCACAACCCCGATTTATTACGTGAATGATATTCCCCACATCGGCCACGCCTATACAACCATCGCAGCCGACGTGATGTGCCGCTACAAGAGGATGAAAGGGTACGATGTTTTCTTTCTGACCGGAACGGACGAACACGGCCAGAAGATCGAACAGAGCGCCTCTGCGAAGGGGCTCACACCGAAGCAGCTTGCCGACCGCACTGTGGTGAATTTCCAGGATCTCTGGAAGGCCCTGGGGATCTCCAACGACGAATTCATCCGGACCACCGAGGACCGGCACCGGAGAACGGTCCAGGCTATATTCAGCAAGCTTCTCGACCAGGGAGACATCTACAAGGGAACGTACGAGGGATGGTACTGCGTGCCCTGCGAAACCTATGTTCCCGAGAGCAGCATGGGTGATGACAAGACCTGTCCCGACTGCAGGAGGGCGCTTCAGAAGATGCAGGAGGAGAGCTATTTCTTCCGGGCGTCCAAATACGTGGACCAGTTGCTTGCCTACTACGAGAAGAATCTGAAGGGCGTCATGCCGAAAAGCCGGTACAACGAGATCGTAAGCTTCCTCAGGAGCGGCGTCAGGGACCAGTCCATCTCGAGGACGACCCTCAAATGGGGCATCCCTGTACCTGGCGACGACAAACACGTGGTGTACGTCTGGTTTGACGCGCTGATAAACTATGTGACGGCATGCGGCTACCTTGACGATCCTGAAAAGTTCGCGAAGTACTGGCCCTCGGTCCATCACCTGGTCGGGAAGGATATCATCCGCTTCCACTGCGTCATCTGGCCCATCATGCTCCTTGCGCTGGGAGTCAATCCGCCGGTCTCCGTATTCGCACATGGCTGGTGGACCGTGGAAGGCGAGAAAATGTCCAAGTCCCGGGGCAATGTCGTTGACCCCTTCGAGATGGTGGAGCGCTACGGCAGAGACCCCTTCCGGTACTTCCTCCTGAGGGAGGTCCCATTCGGCCTCGACGGTGATTTTTCCGAGGCGGCACTGGTGGGAAGAATAAATTCGGACCTCGCCAACGATCTGGGAAACCTTCTCAACAGGACGCTCCAGATGATAGACAACTTCTGCGGCGGCAATGTTCCCGCTGAAAGCGAGCCCGGCAAAATTGAACAGGAGATCAGGGATCTCGCTGCCCGGACGGTGGACGATGTTGACGGGAAGATCTCGGATTTTGCCTTCGACGAGGCGCTGAAGTCGATCTGGGCTCTTATCGGCCGGGGAAACAAGTATATCGACGAGACCATGCCCTGGAAGCTAGCGAAGGAAGGCGGGGAGGAAGCCCTGAACAGGGTCCTGAACACTCTCTACGATATCCTTCGCCTGAGCGCCCTCCTGGTTGCGCCCTTTGTTCCCGACACGGCGTCCCGGCTGTGGGATCAGCTTGGTCTTGAGGGGAACCCGGCAGAACTTTCCATCGACGGTTTTGCGTGGGGGGAGCGGATTCCCGGCCAGAAGGTCAAAAAAGGAAAGGTCCTCTTTCCGAGGATCGACCTTGACCAGTGGCGCAGGGAGAAAGCCGCCCGGGACAATGCAAAGGCCGACCCGTCAAAAGCTGAGCCCGAGGCTGTCCCCGAACATGAAGAGACGGTGGAAGTCGAGGCTTTCAAGGCAATAGAACTCAGGATCGCACAAATACTGGCAGTTGAGGAGATCCCGAAGTCGAAAAAACTCTATAAACTGAACATTGACCTCGGGTATGAGAAGCGGACCATCGTGTCGGGCATCAAGGAATTCTTTACGCCTGAAGAACTGGTGGGCAAACGGATCGTAGTCCTTGCCAACCTCAAGCCGGCAAAGCTCCTGGGCGTGGAAAGCAATGGAATGCTCCTGGCGGTCGGGGACAGTAAAAAGACCACTCTTGCCCTCCTCACGCCTGACAAGGATATTCCCCTCGGAAGCAGGGTAAGCTGAACAGAGGCAGAAAATAATCTGTCGGGAGCCTCCGGCTTTCTCATTGTCCGGAGACTCCCGGTTTTTTTGAAGAAAAAAGAGGATGGAACCATGGAAAATAACGATAGGAATCAATCGTCAGGTTTTTTTTTCGCCGACACCCACTGTCATGTCATCGAGGGACGGGAAGAATATAAAACTGACGCGGGTGCAGTCCTGCAGAGGGCAGCGAAGGCTGGTGTCGCCCGGATGCTCCTGGCGGGCAGCAATATCCCTTCAAGCACTATGGCTGTGGCCACGGTTGAAAAATACAGGGATCTCGGTGTCTTCGCCGCTGTAGGTGTGCATCCCCACGATGCCTCCACAGTTCCCTCGTGTTCCGTGGAGGGAATGGGCATTCCCCGCGGGCTTTCGGACCTGGCCGCGTCACCCCGTGTCGCCGCCATCGGCGAAACGGGGCTCGATTACCACTACGACCATTCTCCACGGGATCAGCAGAAGACCTCGTTCCGGGCCCACATTCGCTGGTCCCTCGAATCCGGACTTCCCCTGGTGGTTCACGGCAGGGAGTCGTACGAAGACATCATCAGGATATTCCGGGAAGAGGGAGCCTCGGGTACTACCGGGGTGATCCACTGTTTCTCCGGGACCAGGGCGGATGCGGACTTTTTTCTCGAGGCGGGGTATTATCTCTCTTTCGCCGGTCCTTTGACTTTTGCCAGGAACGAAACGCTCCGGGAGCTCTTCAGTGAACTGCCGTCGGACAGGATACTTCTTGAGACGGATTCTCCCTACCTCGCCCCCGTCCCCTTCCGGGGGAAGAAGAACGAGCCGGCCCTCGTGAGGATCGTATATGAAACAGCTGCAGATGTGAGGGGCATCTCCCTGGATGAAATAGCACGGACCGTGTCAGCCAACGCTTCGCGGCTTTTCCGGTGGGGAGACCCGTACTTCGGAGAGGAAGCGGAACGATGAGCGTCGCCGGGAACACTCCGTTCAGTTTCTCCATCGATGCCGTCTGCCCGGTCACCGGGGCTAGGGCCGGGACCCTGAGAACCCCCAGGGGAGAGATACAAACCCCTGTCTTCATGCCTGTGGGAACTCTCGCCACGGTGAAGGCCATGGCGCCCTTCGAGCTGGAGGAAATGGGGGCGCAGATCATCCTTTCCAATACGTATCACCTGTACCTGCGGCCAGGGGCTGAAATTGTCTCCGGGGCGGGAGGACTTCACGAGTTTATGCAGTGGAAGCATCCTATCCTTACAGACAGCGGCGGGTTCCAGGTTTTCTCCCTCTCCACTCTGAACAGGATCTCCGACGAAGGAGTCCGGTGCCAGTCCCATCTCGACGGCTCGCCCCACATCATGGACCCGGAGTGGTCCATGGCGGTACAGCGGCACCTGGGAAGCGATATTGCCATGTGTTTCGACCAGTGTGCCCCGTACCCGTGTTCCAGGCAGGAAGCTGAAGAGGCCGTCAGAAGGACGTCTCTATGGGCTGACCGCTCCAGGGAAGCTCACATGAGGGAATGGGCGGGGGAAAACAGGCAGGCACTGTTCGGTATCGTCCAGGGATCCGTCTTCGAGGACCTCCGTCTCCGTTCCGCAGAAGAACTGATACCTCTCGATTTTCCTGGATATGCCGTGGGGGGGCTTTCAGTTGGAGAGCCGCACGGGGATATGTACCGCATCCTCGATTCGCTGAAAAATGTTCTTCCTTCCGGAAAGCCGAGGTATCTCATGGGTGTCGGCCGCCCGGACAATCTCGTGGAGGGAGTCGCCAGGGGTATAGACATGTTCGACTGCGTTCTTCCCACCCGTAACGGGAGGAACGGGACCCTCTTCACTCCTGAGGGCGCCATGAACATCAAGAAGAAGGAATACGAAAGGGATTTTTCCCCTCCCGTAGAGGGGTGCGACTGTTACGCCTGCAGGACGTTCACGCGGGCGTACCTGAGGCACCTGTACCGCACGGGAGAGATCCTTGCCTCCAGGCTGTGCAGCTGGCATAATCTGCGGTTTCTCATCCGCCTCGGGGAGCAGATGCGAAGCTCGATTCTTGAAGGGAGTTTTCCGCAGTTCCGGAAAAGTTTCATGGAACGGTATTCCGGAGGTTTCTCCTCATGACGGCGGTTCGCATCATCACCGTGGACCCGTGGAACCCTGATCCCGGGATAATGAAGGAGGCCGGAGCCCTGATCCGGCATGGGAAGCTCGTCGCTTTTCCCACGGAAACTGTGTACGGCCTCGGGGCGAACGGCATGGACCCTCTCGCGGCATCCAAGATCTTTGCAGCCAAGGGACGTCCGTCCGACAATCCGCTGATCCTTCACTTTTCCTCCCCTGAAGGGCCGGAGCAGGTGGCCGAAGTTTCGCAACGGGCACGGAGGCTGATGGATCTCTTCTGGCCCGGGCCGCTGACCCTTGTTCTGCCATCGAGGGGAACCGTTCCGGAACAGGTGACCGCAGGACTCTCCACCGTTGCCGTCAGAATGCCGTCTCATCCTGTCGCCATTGCGTTGATCGATGCTGCTGGAGTACCGGTAGCAGCTCCAAGCGCCAATTCCAGCGGAAGGCCCAGCCCGACTGAAGCTGAGTCAGTTGCATCCGATCTTGGAAACGGGGTCGATCTCATCCTTGACGGAGGAGCCACATTTGTGGGAGTGGAGTCCACGGTGATCGATCTCACGGGAGAGCGCATGGTTCTGCTTAGGCCGGGCGGATGTCCCGTGGAGGAAATAGAGGAGAGAGGGGGCGAAGAAGTGCTTCGCACCGGCGGAGATGGCCGCAGGTCCCCGGGAACACGATACAGGCATTACGCCCCTTCGATACCGCTGCTGCTCGACCGGCGGGAAGGGGTCAGGCAGCGGGCGCTTCAACTCGGAACAAGGATCGCCTGGCTCGGCATGGAAGGACCTGAAAGGTTTTTCAGGGAAGGAGAGATCGAAAAAGAACTCACTATCTGCTTCGATTCTCCGGAAAATTATGCACGGGGACTTTTTCATGCGCTTCGGATACTGGAGGTATCAGGGGCCCATGCAATAGTTGCCCAATGGCCTCCATATGAGGCAGGAATCAGTCTTGCACTTCGGGACAGGCTCGAAAGGGCCTCGCTGGAAGACTGCGGAGGAAAGAAAGAAAGCCTGTGAAAAAAGGCTTGCCAAAGACTGCCCCCCTTGCTACAATTACCTCCGTTGATTTACGCCGGGGTGGCGGAATTGGTAGACGCGCTAGATTCAGGTTCTAGTGGGCAATAGCCTGTCGGGGTTCGAGTCCCCGCCTCGGCACCAGGATAATAAATGACAAAGGTATCAACCTTTTCTTAAAGGTCGAATTATGTCTGTTGACATAATGCGACCTTTTTGTTATCTTTTTTATTTGTCAGTACCAATTCCCACCAATCTTTTCAGGGAGGTCATAGGATTCATGGCCGAATTTGTCCCCGTCAGCAGCGAGCGCCAGAGGTTGACCTTCGGGCGTGCGAGGGATCTTGTCGAGATCCCTGACATGATCGAGGTCCAGCGCGATTCATACAACTGGTTCTACCAGGAGGACGCCGCTCCGGAGGCGCGGGTTCCGCAGGGGCTGCAGGAACTGCTCCACGAAGTGTTTCCCATCGAAAGCTACGACGGCTCTTTTGCGCTCGAGTTCGTCAGGTATCTTCTTGATTCTCCTTCCACCGAGGAAGAAGAAGCACGGCAGCGGGACCTTACATGGGCCCGTCCCATACGGGCCACCATCAGGCTCGTAAACAGAAAATCAAAAGAGATGAAGGAGGAGGAAATCTTTCTCGGAGATTTCCCCCTGATGACAGGAAGAGGGACATTTATCATAAACGGCACGGAACGTGTCGTCGTCAACCAGCTTGTCAGGTCGGCCGGGGTGTACTTCACGAAGGATGAACAGGTCCCGGGGCAGGAAACCTACTCGGCCAAGATCATTCCGGACAGGGGAGCCTGGCTTGAGTTCAGTCTTACTCCCGGCGACCTTATCTCGGTAAATATCGACAACAGGAAAAAAATCCCGGCCACATTGCTGCTCAAGATATTCGGGGCATCAACAAACGAGGGTATCCTCGATCTTTTCGATGCCCGGCAGGTGGAAAAAGACCTGACGGAAGACGACGTCAAGGGGATGCTTTCCGCAGAGTCCGTCATCGACCAGGATGGTGAGACTATTCTCCCCAGGAACAGGTCCATAACCAAGGACCACCTGGAGAAACTTTGGAGTATGGGCAGAACGAAAGTCCTTGTCTGGAATACGGACCCTTCGATAGGCGTAACCCTTGAAAAAGACGGCGCGGCTAATGCTGACGAGGCAATGGTGGAACTTTTCCGGAAGCTTCGTCCCAATGAGCCTGCACGGATAGAAAATGCCAGGGAGTATGTCCACTCGCTCTTTTTCGACCCAAGGCGCTACAACCTTGGACGGGTCGGACGCTACAAGATGAACCGCAGGCTAGGCCTGGACATATCCGAGGAAGTCCGTCTTCTCCAGAAAGAGGACCTTGTTCAGATCATAAAGGGAATAATCGAACTCAGGAATCCCGAAAAAATGGACGATGATATAGACCATCTGGGCAACAGGCGAGTCCGTTCCGTGGGTGAGCTTCTGCAGAACCAGATACGCATCGGTCTCCTCCGCATGGAGCGCATCGCCAAGGAACGGATGACCACTATCCCCGATCTGGGGGCGGCCATGGCCCGTGACCTTATCAACGTACGCCCCATCGCCGCGTCACTCAGGGAGTTCTTCGGTTCCGGACAGCTCTCCCAGTTTATGGACCAGACGAACCCTCTCGCAGAAGTGACCCACAGAAGAAGGCTTTCAGCCCTCGGTCCCGGGGGATTGTCCAGGGAGCGTGCAGGTTTCGAGGCCAGGGACGTTCATTACACCCACTACGGAAGAGTCTGCCCCATTGAGACGCCTGAAGGACCGAACATCGGCCTTGTGACCTCACTTGCCACATACGCAAGGCTCAACGAGTACGGATTCCTGATCACACCGAGGCGCAAAGTGGAGAATGGCAGGGTGACCGGGGAAATCGTTTTCCTTTCCGCAGACGAAGAGGATGAAATCTACCTCGGCATGGCCAACACACCAGTGGACGAAAACGGTATCATCACTGACGAGGAGTGCTTCACACGATTTCACGGAGATGTTGTCACCGTTCCCCGGGAGGAGGTCGGCTACCTCGATGTCTCTCCGAAACAGATCGTTTCGGCATCTACGGCACTGATCCCTTTCCTGGAGCATGATGACGCAAACCGCGCCCTCATGGGATCGAATATGCAGCGCCAGGCGGTGCCTTTGATCGCGCCCGAAGCCCCGGTAGTGGGTACTGGTGTGGAGCACCGGATCGCGAAGGATTCCGGTTCATGCGTTGTGGCTTTAAAGGACGGCGTTGTTGAGTACGTGGACTCGACCCGCATAGAGACACGCCACGGAGTCGAGTCCCACATCTATTCCCTCGTGAAATTTCGCCGCTCGAACCAGGGAACCGTGATCCACCAGAAGCCCATCGTCCGGAAAGGCGACGTTGTGTCAAAAGGCCAGATAATTGCTGACGGACAGGCATCGGAAGGAGGAGAACTCGCTCTCGGAAGAAACGTTCTTGTGGCATTCATGCCCTGGGAAGGCTTCAACTTTGAGGACGCCATTCTCCTGAGCGAACGGCTCGTCAAGGAGGACTTCTATTCCTCCATCCATATAGAGGAATACGAGATAGAGGCCAGGGACACGAAACTCGGGCCTGAGGAAATAACACGGGATATCCCCAACGTGGGGGAGGATATGCTCAAGAACCTTGACGAGGATGGTGTCGTCCGTGTAGGCGCTGAGGTAAACGCCGGTGATATCCTCGTGGGAAAAGTTACGCCGAAGGGTGAATCGGACCAGACTCCCGAGGAAAAACTCCTTCGGGCAATTTTCGGAGAGAAGGCCAGGGAGGTCCGTGATACATCCCTCAAGGTGCCCCATGGTGCAAGGGGAAAAATCGTGGCCGTGAAGCAGATGACGAGGGCAGACAGCCCGGATGCGCTGAGCCCCGGGGTGAACAAGGTGGTCAAGATCTATGTCGCCCAGCTCAGAAAAATCACGGTCGGTGACAAGATGGCGGGGCGGCACGGGAACAAGGGGGTTGTCTCCAGGATCCTTCCTGTAGAGGATATGCCCTACCTTCCTGACGGTACGCCTGTAGACGTTGTACTCAATCCCCTCGGTGTGCCGAGCCGGATGAACCTTGGACAGGTGCTCGAAACGATTATGGGGTTCGTAGCGGTGCAGAACGGATGGATGGTCGCCACGCCTGTTTTCGAGGGAGCGAAAGAAAAGGAGATATTCGATCTTCTTTCCGCACTTTCGAAAGAAAAATACCCCAATCTCACATCTGACGGCATGATCACTCTCTACGACGGAAGAACGGGAACTGCTTTCGAGAAAAAAGTCACTGTGGGATGCATGTATATGCTGAAGCTGATACACCTCGTGGATGACAAGATCCATGCACGGTCCATAGGCCCGTACAGCCTCATCACCCAGCAGCCTCTGGGCGGCAAGGCACAGTTCGGCGGCCAGCGCTTCGGCGAAATGGAAGTCTGGGCCCTTGAAGGGTACGGGGCTGCCAATATACTCCAGGAGATGCTCACTGTGAAATCCGACGATATCAGGGGACGGCTGAAGACCTATGAGAAGATCGTCAAGGGGCAGAACCTGACGAAGCCCGGTGTTCCGGAGAGCTTCCGGGTCCTGGTAAAAGAACTCCAGGGGCTCGGCCTTGACGTCGAAGTGAAATACAGCGACGGACAGATAGGCGAACTGCTCATGGACGAAGATGAGGATGATGCTCCGTCAGGCAGGTACTCCCCCTCCAGGGAGAGATCGTCCTTCGATGAGCATGAGAAAAAAGAGAAGAAGGAAGCACTGGAACCGGATGAAGATGTCGCGGACAGCATGCTTGAAGAAACGCTCTTTGGTGAAAGCCTGCCTGAAGGCATGTCCATAATAGAAGAAGGGGATGAAAACTGATGGCCCGAAGAGAAATACTGGGCGTTCGGGTGAAGCTCGCCAGCCCCGAAAGAATACGGGAGCTTTCCAGCGGAGAAGTAAAAAAGCCTGAGACCATCAACTACAGGACCCTTCGCCCGGAAAAAGACGGGCTCTTCTGCGAGCGCATTTTCGGTCCCACCAAGAGCTATGAGTGCGCCTGCGGGAAATACAAGCGCAGCGGCCCCAAGTTCAAGGGGATCATCTGCGACCGCTGCGGTGTGGAAGTCACCGACAACAGGGTCCGCCGGGAGCGCATGGGGCACATAGAGCTGGCGGCTCCCGTAGTGCATATATGGTATCTCAGGGGTATCCCCAGCAGGCTGAGCCTGCTTTTGGGGTGCACCACGAAAGACCTGGAGAAAGTAGTCTATTTCGCCCCCACCCGCCAAAGGGAGGCCGCATACAAGGTGGTCATGGAGGGGCGCCGGATCGACCTTGCGAGGAAGGGTGACGTGCTCTCGGAGAGCGAGGTGCGGATCCACAGCCACTACGACCCGAAATTCAAGGCGGAGGAGGCCTACCGCATCGTTTCCGTGGACGACGTGCCGGTGAACGAGGGGGACGTGCTGTCCGCGAACCAGGTCTCCCGCCACAAGACAGAGTACGGTGACGGCAGCTTCAAGGTGGAAACGGCATTTACCCTTGTCACCGTTCCCGATGACCCTTCCCATATCCAGGGTGATATCGTATCGGCAACGGAGGTGGAGCGGCTCAGGAAGGAGTACGGCGACACCTTCGAGACCGAGCGTGCAGCCGTGGGCAACCAGGAAGCCTTCGTGGTGACTGCGGCTGTTCATCTTCCCTTCGCAAAGGGGGATATCCTTTCCGAGAGTGAATTCAGGCTCTACGGCCAGAAATTTCCCGGAAGGTTCACTGCTCAGCAGGAAGTCATCACTGTGGAGGACCCCTGCTATGTGATCATAGAGGAAGGCATGTCCCCCTATTCTCCTGCTGACATCATCCTGGAAAGAGAGTACGTGCTCTGTGTCGCATACGACAAGAAGTTCCATGCGGGAATAGGAGCGGAGGGAGTCCAGTCCCTTCTCGGGAACATAGACCTTGACCAGCTCGGCGCTTCTCTCCGTGAAGAGGTGTCCGAGAGCACGGGGCAGAAGAAGCGGAAACTCATCAAGCGCCTCCAGGTGGCCGAGGATTTCCGAAAGAGCAAATCTGCTGCGAAGTCCATGATCCTGGAGGTTCTGCCGGTCATCCCGCCGGACCTGCGCCCCATGGTGCAGCTCGACGGCGGCAGGTTCGCCACTTCCGACCTGAACGACCTGTACCGGAGGGTCATCAACCGGAACAACAGGCTGAAGAAGCTCCAGGAGCTCAAGGCTCCCGAGATCATCATCCGCAACGAGAAGCG
>Ga0334884_1001263_pt1 | contig 38985 bp, 27 predicted proteins | sample GraSluR1_MG_7_FD_207215 | JGI IMG/M metagenome (GOLD analysis project Ga0334884, IMG submission 207215) | Sludge microbial communities from methane-producing bioreactor in Wageningen University, Netherlands - Granular Sludge_12_05 R1 | ecosystem: Engineered > Bioreactor > Anaerobic >... | reverse complement strand
ATAACATAGGACTTGATATAGTAACTCCTGATTTGATAGTAAATCCTACATGGACTAGTTATAGTCAATCACAAGATGTTATTTATGAGGGTGTAACTTATAGTTTCGGTGTTACTGCGTTCAATAGTCTAAATAGTGCCTTAGCCTTAGCTGGTATGGATGATTATATTTATTTATGTGATGGATCATATACTGAGAATGTTGTTATATCTATTAATAATATAAATATTATTACAAGTAACTCAGGAGTAAATCCGAATTATAATATGTCTGATAGAAGTAGTGGGGCTATATTTACTAATAAAATTACTATAGGTAGCGGAGCTTCTAATATTTTATTAAGTGGTTTAGATTTCACAGCTAACGGTCAAGTGGTTAGTGGAGGAACAGCGGTTGACACTGTGATGATGAATTTCTGTAATTATTATGATTCATCTATTCCGGTTGGAGATAATGGACTTGTATATTTTAAAGAATTAGGTAATACTGCGCTAGCTGATCCTAATACTGAACAACATTATAATTTTAAATTTTACTATAACCGTTTTGTTACTCCGACATCTGCTAGATTAATTAATTTTGGTAGAATAGAAAACCTAGAAATCGTAGGTAATTATTTTGAAGGTAATAATTTAAGTTATGCAGATGGAGTCAGAACCAATTATTTAGCTGGTGATTCTACAATAATAGTTGCTAATAATACTTTTACAAAGATTTCGCAATATTCGCTATTTGTTTATAAGGAAAATACGGCTTTGGATATTAGAATTATAAACAATAAATTTTATGATTCAGTTTGCTATGGAGCAATTGATTTAAGAAATTATTTAGGAACTGGTGGTTATATTGAAATAGCATATAATACTTTTGAAAGCATTACAGGAACTGCTATTAGAATTAATCATGAGACATTAACTTCGTTAATTATGAATGTTAATAATAATATTTTTAAGGAGATTGGTGGGAAATACCTTAATAACACATTGGTTGGTAATAATGTTGGTTTTGAAGATAATTTCTATGGAGATGTTAACGGTGCGCCAATTACAATAGATCCATTAAACATAGTTGGAGCTAGTATTTATGAGCCTTATTATACAGATATAAATGATATGCCTAAGTATGTACCAGAGGGCGTAAAATAAAAAATGGGAATGATGTTCTCCCTTTAGTTGAGTAAACTATAAACCGCCTTTAAAGCTGATGACGTCTATGACTTTTTGTCGTGGACTTATCAGCTTTTTTTAAAAAATGAAAGGAAGATTTTTATGTTTCTAAGTATTGCATTAATTATATTTTTAAGTTTTTCATTAGCTTATATTTTTAATAAAATTAAAATTCCTGGATTAGTAGCTATGATTCTAACTGGTATTTTTTTAGGCCCATATTTACTTGATTTGATTGTTCCAGAAATTTTAGATATATCATCTGAGTTAAGGAAGATAGCATTAATAATAATTTTATTAAGGGCTGGGCTTTCTTTAGATGTTAAGGATTTAAAAAAAGTTGGACGTCCTGCAATTTTGTTAAGTTTTTTGCCTGCAACATTTGAAATAATTATTGTTGGAGTTTTAAGTCATTTTATATTAAGTATTCCGCTTATTGATGGCTTTATACTTGGATCTGTACTTGGTGCAGTTTCCCCGGCTGTTATTATACCAAGAATGATTGATTTATTAGAAAAAGGCTATGGTAAAGTGAAAGCTATTCCTCAACTTATAATGGCCGGAGCTTCAATCGATGATGTTTACGTGATTGTAATTTTTACAACATTAATTAAAATTAAACAAGAGCAAGATTTTTCATTATTAAATGTTATTCAAATACCAACTTCAATTATTTTAGGAATTGGGCTGGGGATTTTGTGTGGGATATCTTTAGTTTGGTTTTTTAAAAAAGTACATATTAGAGATACATATAAAGTATTAATAATTTTTTGTTTATCTTTTTTCTTTATGGTAATAGAAGATATTAGTGCTAATTTCTTTGCTGTTTCTGGCTTGATTGCTGTAATAACTTTAGGTATTACAATTTTAAAGAAATATGAAGTTCTAGCCAAAAGGCTTGTAGGTAAGTTTAACAAAATATGGGTAGCAGCGGAAATCATGTTATTTGTTTTAGTAGGTGCTTGTGTTAATATAAATGTTCTAAGTGCAGTTGGAATATCGGCTATTGTTATTATATTTGTAGGATTAGCGTTTAGAGTTATGGCTGTTTTTATGTCATTAGTAAAAACTAAATTTAGTGGTAAGGAAAAAATATTTGTTGGTTTATCTTATTTACCTAAAGCTACTGTTCAAGCTGCGATTGGAGCAATACCTTTATCGCTTGGAATTGCTAGTGGAGAGATAATTTTGATGATTGCAGTATTAGCTATTATAATTACTGCGCCACTAGGAGCGATTTTAGTTGATATTAGTTATAAAAAACTAATAGTTGAAGATCAAATAATTGAAAGTAATACTTTAAGTTCTTGATTTAAAGTGTAAAAAATGATAGAATATAAAAGATGTTTTATATTAAAAAACCCTTAAGGGGGAGTAGCGTGCAAATTTAATTTGCTTTGTATTCGTCATCTCGATATTATATATCCGGATACAATATCAGGTAATACTTGAGAATGCGAGACCTTTATTCTTTCTTAATGACAGAGTAAGGTCTTTTTATAATAATTAGGAGGTAATTATGGATGCTAAAAAAAGTTTTGATGAGATTTTAAAGGAATTAGAAACGAGTGTAGATGCTGGTTTGAGTAGCGATGAGGTTGCTTTAAGAATTGAAAAGTACGGAAAAAATGAACTTGTAGAAAAAAAGAAAAAACCTTTAATTGTTAAGTTTTTTGAACAGTTCAAAGATTTTCTTGTTATTATACTTTTGATTGCGGCTGTTGTTTCAATATTAGTTGATCCGCATGAATGGGTAGAAAGTTTGATAATTTTTATTGTTGTTTTACTTAATGCTATATTAGGGTTAGTTCAAGAGAGTAAAGCAGAAAAATCTTTAGAAGCGTTGAAAAAATTAAGCACTCCTTTTGTTAGAGTAATTAGAAATAGTGAAACTATAAGTATTGCATCTAATGAATTAGTTAAGGGGGACATTATTTTAGTAGAAGCAGGTAATTTCATACCAGCTGATTGTAGATTGATAGAAGCAGTTAATTTGTCAGTTGATGAGAGTGCTTTAACTGGGGAAAGTGTACCTGTTAATAAAATTACTGAACCAATTGATAAAGAAGATATATCAATGGGTGATATGAAAAACAGTTTGTTTTCATCTACCTTTGCTACTTATGGACATGGTAAGGCTGTTGTAGTAAAAACGGGTATGGAAACTGAAATCGGTAAAATCGCTACTTCACTGATGGATTTCAAAGAAACAAAAACACCACTTCAAGAAAAATTAACTCAAATTGGGAAAGTTATTGGAGTTTTGTGTGTAGCTATTTGTATAATTGTATTTGCGCTTGAAATGCTAATTGAACCTGATTTCATTGCAGCTTTTAAGATGGCAGTTGCTTTAGCAGTTGCTTCAATTCCAGAAGGGCTTGCAGCGATAGTAACAGTAATTTTAGCAATTGGTGTTGAAAAGATGGTTAAACAAAAAGCAATTGTTAAAAAACTTCCTGCAGTTGAAACTTTAGGATCTGCATCTGTTATTTGTTCTGATAAGACAGGTACATTAACTCAAAATAAAATGACTGTTTTGAAATTATTTTATAATGAACTAAAAGAAATTAGTGGTGATTTATCTAAAGAAGAATTAGAAATGCTAGAGTTTTTTTCAATGTGTACAGATGCAATTGTTGAAGAAACAGATGAAGGCATTAAAGAAATTGGTGATCCTACTGAAACAGCTTTAGTTACTGCTAAACAAAGATATGTTAAGAAACCAGTATACAGCAATTTAAAAAGAGTTTATGATCTAGCTTTTGACTCATCAAGAAAAATGATGAGTGTAGTATTTGAAAAGAAAGATGGAAAGTATTTGGTTATTACTAAGGGTGCAGTCGATGTTTTAATTACTAGATCTTTGAATGTAGATAAGAAAAAAGTTTTAAAAGCTACTGATGAAATGGCGAGCAAAGCTTTGAGAGTACTAGCGGTTGCATATAGAGAAATGGATTTTATTCCTGATGATCTAGATTTCGAAGAAGTAGAGAAAGATTTGACTTTTATCGGATTGGTTGGAATGATTGATCCTGCAAGGCCAGAAGTTAAAGATGCAATTGAAGTTGCAAGCAATGCAGGAATTAGAACTATTATGATCACTGGAGATTACGTTGCTACTGCAAAAGCTATTGCTAGTGAACTTAATATTTTAAGAGAAGGAGATATTGCACTATCATCACAAGAACTTAATGCGTTAAGTGATGATGAGTTATTTAATAATATTGAAAAGTATTCTGTTTACGCAAGAGTAGCTCCTAGCGATAAGGTGCGAATTGTAAAAGCTTGGCAAGAAAAAGGCGAAGTTGTAGCAATGACTGGGGATGGAGTAAATGATTCTCCAGCTTTAAAGCAAGCTGATATTGGTTGTGCGATGGGAATAACAGGGACAGACGTTGCTAAAGAAGCAGCGGATGTTGTATTAGTTGACGATAATTTTAAGACAATAGTATCAGCTGTTTATTATGGTAGAGGAATTTATGCCAATATAAAAAAAGTAGTTAGATACTTGTTATCTAGTAATATAGGTGAAGTTTTTACGATTTTTGTAGCTTCTCTGTTATCTGTTTTATTAATAGGTGTGGATTTTGGAATTCCACTTTTAGCAATTCATTTATTATGGGTTAATTTAATAACTGATAGTTTGCCAGCATTTGCATTAGGTGCTGAAGATCCAGAACCTGATGTTATGAGTAATAAACCTCGTGCTAAAAATGAAAGTTTTTTTGCTAATGGTTTAGGATTTTCAATAATATGGCAAGGAGTAATGGTTGGTTCGTTAACATTAATTGCATACGTAATTGGACATTTTGCAAGTCCTGATACATACTTGGGCCAAACAATGGCATTTATGACTTTATCTAGTGTTCAACTATTTCATGCTTTTAATATGAAAAGTGAACAAAGTATAATTAAAGCAAATATTTTTAAAAATAAGTTTTTAGTTGGTGCTTTTGTTTTAGGTATGCTTTTACAACTTACTATTTGTTATGTTCCTTTTTTAGCAGATATATTTAAGTTAGTCCCTCTAAATTTAGGTTACTTACTAATTTGTATGGGATTGTCATTTTCAGTAATTATAATTGTTGAAATTGCAAAAGCTTTCAAGAGTAAAATAGTAAAAAAATAATTGAATATATTTTATTATTATGATAAAATATACAAGTCTTAATAAGGAGGAAAGTATGAGTTATGTAGGAACCGTTGTTAGAGGTATTAAAGCACCTATCATTAAGAGAGGCGATAATCTAGTTGATATTGTTTTTGATTCAATCGTAAGTGCATCAGAAAATGAAGGCTTTAAAATTGAAAATAAAGACGTTGTTTGTATTACTGAGGCTATCGTAGCTAGAGCTCAAAATAACTATGCGAATGTAAATCAAATTGCTAAGGATATTAAAAATAAATTTGATGGTGAAACTGTTGGTTTGATTTTGCCTATATTAAGCCGCAATAGATTTTCAATGTTATTAAAAGGTATTAGTATGGGATGTAAAAAGTTGGTTATTCAACTTAGCTATCCTGGTGATGAAGTAGGCAATAAATTAGTTTCGATTGATGAATTAGATAAATATGGTATTAACCCATATAGTGATTCTTTTACTGAAACTCAATTTAGAAAGTATTTCCCTAATACAGTTCATACATTTACCGGTGTTGATTACATTAATTTCTATAAAGAAATTGCTGGTAATAATACTGAGGTTGTATTATCTAATAATCCTAGATTTATATTAGAATATACAGACCAAGTTCTTGTTGCTAATATTCACGAGAGATTTAGAACTAAAAAAATATTGGTTGAAGCTGGGGTGAGAAAGGTGTATACACTTGATGAAGTTTTGAGCCAAAGTGTAGATAATTCCGGATACCATCCTACTTATGGAGTTTTAGGAAGCAATATTGCAACTGAAGATTCAGTAAAACTTTTTCCAAGAGATTCTCAATATTTAGTTGATGAAATTCAGAAAAAATTTATGGATAAATACAATAAAACAGTTGAAGTTATGATTTATGGTGATGGAGCATTCAAAGATCCAGTTGGTGGAATTTGGGAACTTGCTGATCCAGTAGTATCACCTTTCTTTACTAAGGGGTTAGTTGGTACTCCGAATGAGATTAAATTAAAATATATGGCGGATACTAAAATAAAAGATTTGAGTGGTGAGGCTGCTCAAGAAGCTATGAAAAAAATTATTTTAGAAAAGAAAAATAATCTTGTTGGTGTTGATGACTCGCTAGGTACAACTCCTAGAAGACTTACAGATCTACTTGGAAGTCTTGCAGATTTAACAAGTGGTAGTGGTGATAAAGGAACTCCAATTGTTTTTATCAAAGGATATTTTGACAATTACGCAAGTTAAAAAAATATAAAAAGAAAACTTATGTTTTCTTTTTTTTACATATAAAAAAAAATAAATTTATAGGAAAAAATTATCAAACAAAAGGAAAAGAAAATGGAGAAAATTATAAATCTTTTAAACAAAAGAGGTTTTAAAGCAAAATATTTTTTAGATAAGAAAAGTCTATCTAGATATCTGGCTGAATCACTAGGTTCTAAAAAAATTGGAATTGGTGGGAGCATGAGTGTAAAAGAGCTAAATATCGTTGAAGAATTAAAAGAAAGAAATACTGTTTTGTGGCATTGGCTTGATGATTCACTGGATAGTGTTAAGGATGCTGAAGTATATTTATCTGGTGTTAATGCCTTAAGCAAAACTGGGGAAATTGTAAATATTGATAGAATTGGTAACCGTTTATCAATGATGTGTTATGGACCAGAGAAGTTAATTTTGATAGTTGGAAAAAATAAAATAACTAAAAATTTAGAAGAAGCAATCTATAGAGCAAAGAATATTGCTGCCCCGCTAAATGCGAAACGACTTAATAAAAAGGTACCTTGTGTTGAACTGGAAAGTTGTGTTGACTGTAATAGTAGTGAAAGAATTTGTAGTGGATTATTAATATTAATGCGTCCAATGGAGAATATGGAAGTTGAAGTATTAATAGTAGATGAAAAATTAGGTTTTTAGTATGGAAAAAATTTTGAGAAAAGTGTATAATAAATAAAGAAGGTATTGGTGATATTATGAATAACAAATTAGTAAGAGCGATTACAAGTAGAGATGAGGATTTTGCAAAATGGTATACAGATTTATGCTTAAAAGCTGAATTGATGGATTATTCAAAAGCAAAAGGATTTATTATATATAGACCATATGGTTATGCTTTGTGGGAAGGAATTCAAGCATTTCTAGATAGAAGATTTAAAGAGACTGGACATGAAAATGTTTATATGCCTTTGCTTATCCCACAATCTTTATTTCAAAAAGAAGCTGACCATGTTGAAGGATTTGCACCTGAATGCGCTGTAGTAACGTTTGGAGGCAAAGAGGAATTAACAGATCCTTTAGTTATTAGACCAACCTCAGAAGTACTATTTTGTGATCATTATAGTAAGGTTGTTAGTACTCATCGTGATTTACCAAAACTATATAATCAATGGTGTTCTGTTGTAAGATGGGAAAAAACAACTAGACCTTTCCTAAGAGGAAAAGAATTTTTATGGCAAGAAGGCCATACTATTCATGCGACTGAGGAAGAAGCAAGAGAAGAAACTCTAAGAATGCTAGATATATACAAAGAAGTAGGCAAGGAATTACTTGCAATTCCTTTTGTTACAGGTAGAAAAACTGAAAAAGAAAAATTTGCAGGAGCTTTGGAAACATATACTGTAGAGGCTTTGATGCATGATAATAAAGCATTGCAATCAGGAACAACTCACTATTTTGGTGATGGATTTGCAAAAGCTTTTGATATAAAATTTCAAGATAAAGATAATACTTTAAAATATGTTCACCAAACTTCCTGGGGAGCATCAACTAGGTTAATTGGAGCTATGATAATGGTTCATGGGGATGATGAAGGGTTAGTAATACCTCCTTATCTTGCACCACTTCAAGTGGTTATAATCCCTATTCAATCTCAAGTTCCAATTGTATTAGAAACTTGTAATAAAATATTAACTAAAATTAAAGAAAAAGGAATAAGAGTAAAATTAGACGATAGTGATAGAACTCCTGGTTGGAAATTTGCAGAATATGAAATGAAAGGTATTCCTGTTAGAATTGAAATTGGTCCAAGAGATATCGAAAAAAATCAAGCTACCATTGTATATAGACATACTAGAAATAAAGAATTTATTTCACTTGATACAATTGAAGAAAAATTGCCTAAAATTTTTGAAACTATGCATCAAGAGTTATATGATAAAGCACTAGAGAATGTAAAAAATAATACAAGAATTGCATATACTTATGATGAATTCAAAAAAATAATTGATGAATTAGGTGGATATGTAAAAATGATGTGGTGTGGTGATGAGACTTGTGAAATAAAAATAAAAGAAGAAACAACAGCAACAGCAAGATGTATCCCTTTCGAACAAGAAAATTTAGGAGATGTTTGCCCTGTTTGTGGTAAAAAAGCCACAAAGATGGTTTTATTTGCAAAAGCTTATTAATTTTAGGTACATTTAAACTAAATATGATATAATAAGTTATAGAGAAATCTTCAAAAGAAGGTGATTAGCGTGAGAAAAAATAGATTATTAATATTAGTATTAACTTTAATATTAGGAATGTTTTTGTCTGGATGTGAGTTCGTAGATTATATTAATAATATCAATAATGGTCCGGAGATTGTAACACCTATTGAAGAAGATGCTGATGATGCTGCTCTTTTAGCAAATTTACTAGCTGAGAAAGATTTACTCGAAGCAGAGATTTCTCAACTTGAAATTGATAAAACGACTTTAACAAGTGAAATTACAACTTTAGGCCTTCAAAAAAATGACTTGCTAACTGAAGTAACAAACTTAGAGGAAGTTGTAGATTCTTTAAACGATTTAATTATTTCTAAAAATTTAACTATAGATGGTTTAGATTTAGAGATTACAACTAAGAATAATACTATTCTAGATTTAAACACTCAAATCGAAAGTAAAAATACTGAGATTTTAAGTTTAGAGGCTCAAATAACTGAGTATGAAGAAGATGTTTTATATGTTGAAGATTTAACAAATCAAATAACTCAACTTGAATCTGATAAAACTACTTTAGAGTCAACTAAGGCGAGCTTAGAAAGTGAATTATTATCTTTAAATACTACTAAAACTAGTTTATTATCTGAGATTTCAAATCTAAATTCTCAAAAAACAATTCTAACAAATACTATCAATACACTTAATTCACAGGTTAGTACTTTAGAAAATGATAAAGCTGTATTGGAATCAGAAATAGCAAGTTTAAATCAAGAGTTACTTGACTTAGAAGCACAAGCTGCAAACTATTATTTGGATTTATTTGATTTATTTAATGAAATTTCTATAGAGGTAATGAAAGCAAATGTTGTAGTTAAAACTTATAAAAATGCAACATCTCTTGGTTCTGGAAGTGGTATTATTATGAAAGAGGATACAACATATTATTATTTGCTAACAAATAATCATGTTGTATATATGGAAGGTTATACAGGACTAACTTATAAGGTGGTTGATTATAGGGGAAATGAATATGTTGGAACATTAATGTTTAGAGATGCTAATCATGATTTAGCTTTATTAAAAATTGTGAAAGATATTAATAAACCAGTTTTAAAAGTTATGGTTTTAGATACAGTAAATCCTGCGGTTAATGCTAGAATTGTGGCTATTGGACAGCCGTTAAATCAAACCAATACAATTACTTTTGGTGAAATAACAACTTATTCTACTATATCTTTAGGTGATACTCCAACAACTGTATCTAATGTTACATATAGTGTAATTTTTCATGATGCTAGAATTTTACCAGGAAGCAGTGGCGGGGTGTTACTAAATTTAGATTTAATCGTAGTGGGGATAAACTATGCTGGTAGTTATGATCCAGAAACTGAGGAATTCATAATAGCTGCGGCTATTCCGATAGAAAAGGTGCGTTTGTTTTTGACTGAAAATAGTTTTACTTTATAAACGGAGTTGATTGATATGAAGAAAAAAATAGTTTTAATAATATTACTAATTTTTAGTTTTTCTCTTTTGAGTGGCTGTGAATATTTAGAGTATACAGGTACAACTGGCACTTTGGGCGAAGATATAACTGAACTACAAGCTGAAAAAGCTAGGTTAGAGTTAGAAATCGCAAGACTTGAGGAAAGAATTGAAGAAATAAAAGAAGAAAATGGAATTGTTAGTGAATTTAATACAGATGCTGAACTTTATGAAATAATAAATGAGATTTCTTTAGAGATTGTTAAAGCTAATGTTATAGTTTACGCAAAAACATATAGAGTAACGATGTGGGGAAGTTCTCTTGTTTCGGCTGGACAAGGTAGTGGAGTTATATTTAGTCAGTCTAGCAATGAACTTTATTATTATGTTTTGAGTAATCATCATGTGGTAGTTGCTGACCCTACTTATGCAACATCTCAATATTCAACAAGTTATACTATTAAAGATTATAAAGCTAATGAATATACTTCGGATTTACTTTTTAGTTCAGCTGAATATGATTTAGCAGTTCTTAGATTTAGAAAAAATATTGAAGAACCATTAAAAACCCTTCAGATAGAAACGGAAAATCCTGATCCGGGAAATGTTGTTGTAGCGATAGGTCAACCTGAAGGTCAAAGTAACACTATAACTTTTGGCCAAGTTATTACATATAGTCAAGTAACTTTAAGTGATACAGCAAGCAGTGAATCAAATGTTGAATTTGAAGTAATTAATCACGATGCTCCTATTAATTCAGGAAGTAGTGGCGGGGTATTATTAAATTCATCTTTACATATTGTAGGTATTAATTATGCAGGAAGTCATGATGACTTTGGGAACTTCGTAAGAGCGTATGCTATACCTACTGAAAAAGTTATCGAATATTTAACTGCTAATGGATTTTCATTGCAATAAAAAAAACTCATGTTATGGTTTCAACATAACATGAGATTTTTTTATATTCCGAAGATTATATTAATGAAAAATCCAATTCCAAAAGAAATTGCTGCAACACTTAGACTAATAATCGTCATTTGCAAAAATCTTTTTTTGAAAGGTAAATCTTTAGCGACTGATATATAGTAGTTAAAGAATAAGATGATTAATACTACAGATATTAACATAATTCCAAGGGCTAAAAATTTATTATCACCAAGTAATAAATATGGGAGAATTAGAATTGCAACAGTAATAATATAAGCAATACCAGTATAAATAGCAGATTTTAAAGCGTTTGGCTTGCCTTCAGCTTTAGAACTTAAATATTCGCTAGATGCCATAGATAAACTAGCAGCAATCCCTGTTATTAATCCACTAACGCTAATTATTTTAGGGTCAGCTAAGGCTAAAGTTAGCCCAGCTAGTGCTCCTGATAATTCCACAAGCGCATCATTTAATCCAAGTACTATGGATCCTACGTAATTTAGGCTTTCTTCATTTAAAAGAGAAATTAATTTTTGTTCATGTTCGTCTTCTTCAGTAGCTATTTTTAAAGCATCGGGTGCATACTTGGATATTTCTAGATAAGTGCTATTAGCATGATTCTCACCTTTTTCCATTAATTTTAATGTAAAAGTGTATCCAAAAAATATACTCATAATGCTATAAATAAAGATTTTAAATTTATTAGGTTTTATTTTCTCTTTAGTGTATTTTTCCCAAATTGAATTATGAGCTTTTTCTTGATTAGCAATTTCTTCAAGAATTTTTTTATTTTCTTTATCTTTTACGCGTTTTGCTATATTTAGATAAACATAATACTCAGTAATTTCGCCCTTTTGCATTTTCCTAATAAGTTTTTGTATTTCTTTTGGGTATTCTTGCATTGCTACACCTTCAACATTTCTAAGATCTTTTCTTTTGTTTTATATCCAGTGGCTCTATTTACTTCTTTACCATCTTTAAAAACTACTAAGGCAGGAATGGTAAAAATGTTGAAATTATCAGATAAAGCTTCGTCTTTATCAACATTTACTTTAAATATTTTTACTTTACCATCTAACTCTTTTGATAAATCTTCAATTACTGGAGATAACATCCTACAAGGGCCACACCAGTCAGCGTAAAAATCGACTAATACTATACCTTTAGTTTCTAATACTTCTTGATTAAAATTGTTTTTTGTTAAAATCATAATTTTCCTCCTTTATTAAACTATATTAATTATACATTATTTTTAAGAAATAACAACAAAATTGCTTTTTCAAAAATTATTTTTCAAATAAAGGCAATAAAAAATTGAGATTTAATAAATTTTATGGTATGATATAATATAATAAATAATTGAGGTACAATATGAAATATGTTTTAGTCACAGGAGCTGCAGGTGGGCTGGGTAAAGCAGTTGTTAATAGCCTTGCCGAGAAAGACTTCTTTGTATTTGCGACTGACATTAACGAAGTAGTATTTGATGCTAAAAATGTTAAATTTTTAAAAGCAGATATTACATCTAATGAAAGTATTAATGAATTATTTAGAAAAATAAAAAAACATACTGATTCACTATTTGGTATTATTAACTTAGCGGGAATTTTTTTCTTAGATTCTTTTGTTGAAGGAGAAGAAGAAAAACTCAGAAAAATTATCGAAATTAATTTTTTTGGAGTTTTTAAAATTAATAGAATGTTTTTTGAAATGCTCAAACCAAATTACAGTAAAATAATTAATGTGACAAGTGAAGTTAGTAGATATACATCTCAACCGTTTAATGGTTTCTATACTTTGAGTAAACAAATGGTTGACACTTATACGCATGCTTTAAGAAGAGAATTAAATTATTTAGGAATAAAAGTAGTAAAAGTAGAACCGGGTAGTTTTAAAACAAAGATGCTTAATGTAGCTGATTCAGAGTTTAGCAACTTAGTTGATAAAACTAGATATTACAAGAAAAATTTACTTAAGCTAAAAAAACTAATGGATAATGAACTGAAAAAGGAAAATGACCCTAAATTTTTTGGAAAACTGATTTTAAAAATTTTAAATAAAAAAAATAACAAAATAAATTATCGAATATGTAATAGTTATAAATTAATGTTATTGGGAATATTACCTGATAAAATTCAAGATGTTTTACTAAAAAGAATAATTAAGTGAGGGGTGTAATTATGTATAAAGTAATAGAAAAAAGAAATTTAAATCCAACTGTAGGCTTTTTAAAAATCGAAGCACCTTTAGTTTCAAGGCGTGCTGAACCAGGACAATTTATTATATTAAGAGCCAGTGAAGAAGGAGAAAGAACACCTTTCACAATTTATGATTATGATAGAGAACAAGGAACTGTCAGCATAATTTTTCAAATTGTTGGTTCGACAACTAGAAAACTCGATTCTTTAAACGTGGGTGATTATATTTTAGATGTAGTTGGGCCACTAGGAAAAGCAGTAGAGTTTGAAAATGTTAAAGATGCTATAGTAGTAGGCGGAGGCGTAGGCTGTGCTATAGCTTATCCAATCGTTAAAAAGTTTCATGATTTAAAAATTAATGTTACGTCTATTGTAGGTTTTAGAAGTAAAGATTTAGTAATATTAGAGGATGAATTCAAAAAAGTAAGTAATAACTTTTTTCTCATGACAGACGATGGTAGTCATGGTGAAAAAGGATTAGTTACTGATGCTTTAAGAAGATTGCTTGAAAAGAAAAAATATGATAAGGTTTATGTAATAGGGCCTTTAATTATGATGAAATTTGTATCTTTACTAACAAAAGAATTTAATACGCCAACTATTGTAAGTATGAACTCGATTATGGTAGATGGTACTGGGATGTGTGGAGGTTGTAGAGTTACAGTTGGTGGTGAAGTTAAATTTGCTTGTGTTGATGGACCTGATTTCGATGGGCATTTAATTGATTTTGATGAGGCAATTCAAAGAAGTAGAATTTATGTTGATGTTGAGAAAAAAAGAGATGAAGAAACATGTAATTTATTCAAGGTGAAAAAAGATGAACATAAGTAAGAAAAAAAATGAAATGCCTACTCAAGCACCACTTGAAAGAATAAAGAACTTTGAAGAAGTTGCTTTAGGTTATACTTTTGAAATGGCACTTGATGAGGCTGATAGATGTCTTAATTGTAAAAATCCGCCTTGTGTAAAAGGTTGCCCAGTAAATATTGATATTCCAGGATTTATTACTAAAATAAAAGAAAAAGATATTAATAAAGCATATGATGTAATAAGTGATTATAGTATTTTTCCAAGTATCTGTGGTAGAGTATGCCCTCAGGAAACGCAATGTGAAGCAGTTTGTGTAAGAGCAAAAAATGGAGATCCAGTTGGAATTGGACGTCTTGAAAGATATGTAGCAGATTATGTTTACGAAAACAAAAGAGAAAATAAAATAATTAAAGAAGAAGCAAACAACATTAAGGTTGCTGTAGTAGGAGCTGGACCTGCTGGATTGACTTGTGCTTCAGAACTAGCAAGAAAAGGATATTCTGTAACAGTCTATGAAGCATTGCATGCAGCTGGTGGAGTTTTAGCGTATGGAATTCCTGAGTTTAGATTGCCTAAAAAAATTCTAGCAAGCGAAGTAGAGAAGTTAGAGAATTTAGGTGTAGAAATTATAACTAATGCAATAATCGGAAAATCTTTAACAATTGATGATTTGTTTAGTGATGGATATAAGGCGATTTATCTTGGTACAGGTGCTGGACTTCCTAAGTTTATGAAGATACCAGGTGAAAATGCTAATGGAGTATTTTCAGCTAATGAATTTTTAACTAGAATTAATTTAATGAAAGCATATAAACAAGAATATGATACGCCTATTTATAAAGCTAATAAGATTGCTGTTGTAGGTGGTGGAAACGTGGCAATGGATGCTGCAAGGTGTGCTAAGAGATTAGGCGCTAATGAAGTCTATATTATATATAGACGTAGTGAAAAAGAAATGCCAGCTAGAATTGAGGAAGTTCACCACGCAAAAGAAGAAGAAATTAATTTCATGATGTTAACTAATCCGATTGAAATCGTGGCTGAAAAAGGTAAGGTAGTAGGTATAAAGTGTATTAAAATGGAGCTTAAAGAAGCTGATGCAAGTGGTAGAATGAGACCTGTTGAAGTTACAGATAGTGAATTTATAATAGAAGTTGATGCAGTGATTATGGCCTTAGGTAATTATCCTAATCCATTGCTTACAAAAGCAACAGAAAATTTAGATACTGATTCAAGAGGGTGTTTAATAGTTGATGAAAACTATCAGACTTCAAAAAAAGGTGTATTTGCAGGTGGAGATGCTGTAACTGGTGCTGCTACAATTATTTCTGCAATGGGTGCTGGAAAAATTGCTGCAAATAATATTGATAAGTATATAAAATCTTTAAAATAATTTAAAAACATATGATATTTTAAAAGCAATAATTTAACTATAAATTATTTTATTAAAATATCATTTTTTTATTGTATTTTAAAAAATGAAAAAGTTTTTATAATAAAATATTAAATTGACATTAGCGCTTTAAACTGATAAAATACTAATGGATTAAAAAAGGCATTAGTAATATGTAGCTAATGCAAAAAAAAAAAAATAAAGGAGAGTATTATGGAAAAGCAAGAAAGCACAAAAAATTCTTTTACTGAAAAACTAAATCAGTTTTTCAAAATCTCAGAACGAGGCTCTACAATTAGAACTGAAATCATTGCTGGTTTAACTACATTCTTTGCAATGTGTTACATTTTGTTGGTTAATCCAGATCAAATGACTGGATTTATGAGATTCGATCCTGTAGTTGGTGGTCCTGAAGTTATGCAAGTTTATTATGCTGTTTTTATAGCAACTGCGATTGGTGCGATTATAGGTACTTTATTAATGGGTCTTTATGCAAAAATGCCTTTTGCTCAAGCTCCTGGCATGGGATTAAATAGTTTCTTTGCGACTGCATTTATTTTTGGTTCATTTAGCGGATTGCTATTAACAACAACAAATGTTCCTGAAATGTATATGGCAGGTCTTTCAATTATCTTAGTTTCTGGATTGCTATTTTTTATTCTTACAATTACAGGACTTAGAAAATTGATTATTAAAGGGATGCCTAATGTTTTAAAGAAAGCAATTCCTGCTGGAATTGGTTTATTTATAGCATATATAGCTTTCCAAAATGCTGGAATTATTCAAGCTAATCCTTTTGTTCAAGTTCAATTTGTTGACTTAACAGCTGGTTGGTATACAATAGCAGGGCCTATTGCTGCATTACTGGGATTCTTATTGATTGCTGCACTTTCAAAAACTAAAGTTAAAGGCAGTTCGATTATAATTGGTATATTAACTACTACAGTGTTATATTATTTATTTAACATAGGTAATGCTGCTGCGTATGCTGCATTTACTGATCCGTTAGTTAATCCTTTTACAGCTTTTAAGAATTTTGGTGAAGTAGGATTATTAGGGGCTTTCCAAGGTTTTAAATATTGGACAACTGGAAATTTATTATCAGCAATTATGTTAGTAATTACTTTTTGTTTAGTAGATATGTTTGATACTTTAGGAACACTTCAAGGCACTTGTACTGAAGCTAATATGTTAGATGAAGAAGGAAATCCTCAAAGATTGGAGCAATCTTTAATGAGTGATTCAATTGCAACTGTTGCAGGTAGTTTAGTTGGTACATCAACTGTTACTACATATGTTGAGTCTGCATCTGGTATTTCTGCAGGGGGAAAAACTGGGCTTACTTCAGTTGTTGTTGCTGGACTTTTCTTTGTAGCGATGTTCTTATCTCCATTAGCTGTTATTATTCCTGGGGTTGCTACTGCACCTGCTTTAATGTTTGTTGGTGTGTTAATGCTTAAAAACATTAAAGATGTTGATTTTACAGATGTTACAAATGCAGTGCCTGCTTTTATAACTTTAATAATGATGCCACTTACATATTCAATTTCAAATGGTATTGCTCTAGGTATGATTTCATATGTATTTTTAAAACTTTTTGCAATCCGTTCAATGGGTGATGTTAAGGAATTCTTTAAGAAAGATAGTGTAATTTTAGTATTAGCAATCCTTTTCTTACTTCGTTTCTTTTTAGTTAAAATGTAAATTAAAATATAAGCTAAAATATTTATAAAAGTAGATATTTTAGCTTTTTTTAAGCTAATAAATATATCGTGTAAATGTTTACATATGTTTGTAAAAAAAATGAGTTAGTGATATAATAAAAACATAAATAAGACGTTTGTATAATAGCTTAAATATGGAAAGCGAGTTTCTACCTTAAGGCCGTAAATCTTAAGACTACAAATGAAAACATAAGTGAAAAATATCCTTTACTAGTTTTAATTTAAGTATTATACAACATAAAAAGGAGGCGCAAAAATGAGAAATTTAGTTTTTTTAAGTTCAAAAATTGTTTGCTGCACTTCTTTGATTGGAGTATTTTTCAACAAGCCGAAGCATTAACTATTGTTAATGTTTTTTTATTAATATATTAGGAGGATTATTATGAAACCAGTTGTAAGTATTATTATGGGCTCTATTAGTGATAAGGATGTTATGAGTAAAGCTTTTGAAATTTTGGATGATTTTAATATCTCGTATGAAAAAAAAGTCATGAGTGCTCATAGAGCACCAGAAGAAGTAGCAAATTTTTCTAAAAGTGCTATTAATGATGGTGTTAAAGTTATAATTGCTGGAGCAGGTGGAGCAGCTCATTTGCCAGGGGTTATTGCTTCAATGACAGTTTTACCAGTAATTGGGGTTCCAATTTTAGGTAAATCAACAGCTGGTGTTGATTCTTTACTATCAATCGTTCAAATGCCAAGCGGAATTCCGGTTGCAACAGTTGCAATTAACGGAAGTGCGAATGCGGCATTGTTATCAATTGAAATGTTAGCCTTAAGTGATAATTCACTACAAAAAAAACTATTAGAATATAGAGAAAAAATTAAAAAAATATCATTAGAAAGCAATAAAGAATTATAATATGAATAAATTTAGAATATTTGTAGAAAAGAAAATTCAATTTCAAACAGAAGCTAAAGCTTTATTAGATGAATTTAATAGTAATCTTAATCAAAATATTAAAAATGTTAGGTTGATAAACATCTATGATGTTTTTAATATTTCAAAAGAATTGTTAGAACAAGCGAAGAAATTGGTTTTTGCAGAAAAAGTATTAGACATAATCTATGATGATTTTAAAGAATTAAATATTAATGATAACAAATTCTTTGCTATGGAATATTTGCCAGGACAATTTGATCAAAGAGCAGATAGTGCTATGCAATTAATTTCTTTAATTGATGCAAAATCAGAAGCTATTGTAAAAAGTGGTAAGTTAATAGTTCTAGAGGGCGAGTCTGACATAGAAAAAATAAAAAAATATTTTATTAATAAAATAGAAGCAAGAGAAAAAGATTTAAGTGATTTAAACTACAGTGATGATGTAAAGCCTAAATTCGTTGATTTTGTTGAAGATTTTTATGAGTTATCTTCTAAACAGTTAGTTGATAAATTTCAATTAGCTATGACAGTTGAAGATATGGAAATGGTTAAAACATATTTTAATGGTGAAAATAGAAAGCCAACAGAAACTGAAATTAAAATGTTGGATACTTATTGGTCAGATCATTGTCGTCATACGACTTTTGAAACTGAACTTGATGTTTCAATAAAAGATAAAAGAGTAAAAAAAGCTTTTGAAAAATATTTATCTATGAGAAATGTTTTACAAAGAGATGCCAAACCAGTAACTCTTATGGATATGGCTAAGATAAATATGCTTTATGAAAGAAAAAAAGATAATCTAGCTGATTTAGAAGTTTCAGAAGAAACTAATGCTTGTAGTGTTTATATAGATGTTGATATTGATGGAAAATTAGAAAAATGGTTGTTAATGTTTAAAAATGAAACACACAATCATCCAACTGAAATAGAGCCGTTTGGAGGGGCGTCTACTTGTATTGGTGGTGCTATTAGAGATCCATTAAGTGGTAGAAGTTATGTGTATCAAGCTCTTCGTGTTACTGGTGCTGCTGATATTAGAAAACCAATCGCTGAAACAATTGAAGGTAAACTTCCTCAAAGAGTAATTTCAAAAAAAGCAGCGCACGGATACTCATCTTATGGAAATCAAATTGGTTTAGCAACCAGTTATGTAAGAGAGATTTATCATGAAGGATATGTTGCTAAAAGATTAGAAGTAGGTGCCGTTGTTGGTGCTTGTCCAAGTTCTCATGTTGTAAGAAAAACTCCAAAAGATGGAGATATTATAATCTTGCTTGGTGGAAGAACAGGAAGAGATGGAATCGGTGGAGCTACGGGGTCTTCAAAAGAACATAATGATATGTCTTTAGAGCAATCAGCTACAGAAGTTCAAAAGGGGAATGCTCCTGAAGAGCGAAAAATGCAAAGATTGTTTAGAAATGAAGAAGCAACTAGAATAATTAAAAAAGCTAATGATTTTGGAGCTGGTGGTGTTAGTGTTGCTATTGGAGAATTAGCTGATGGATTAGAAATCCAATTAGACAAAGTTCCGACTAAGTATAAAGGCTTAAATGAAACAGAACTTGCAATTTCTGAGTCTCAAGAGAGAATGGCAGTTTTAGTTGATAATAAAGATGTAGATAAATTTATTAAACTAGCTAATCAAGAAAACCTAGAAGCAACTGTGGTTGCAAAAGTTACTTCTAATAATCGCTTAGTTATGAAATATAAAGATAAAACGATAGTAAATATTAGTAGAGAATTTATTGATACAAATGGAGCTCGTCAAAAAGCTAAGGTGGAAATTGCTGAAATAGATTATAATAAATTGGCTTTGAATACTAAAACAAAAGATTTAAAGCAAGGTATTATCACTAATTTAGGTAGTTTAAATGTTTGTAGCCAAAAAGGTTTGATAGAAATGTTTGATTCAACAATTGGCTCTTCAACAGTTTTGATGCCTTTCGGAGGAAAATATCAAGCAACTCCAACTCAAGGGTCTGTGGCTTTAATCCCTGTGTTAAATGGAAAAACAAAAACTTGTTCTATAATGAGTGTTGGCTTTAATCCTGAATTATCAGAGATTAGCCCTTACCATGGTGCTAAATATGCGATTGTTGAATCAATGGCTAAAATAGTAGCTATGGGTGGAGAATATGAAAAGATAAGATTTACTTTTCAAGAGTATTTTGAAAAACTTGGTAAGGATAGTTCTAAATGGGCAAAACCAACTGCTAGTTTGCTAGGTGCAGTTGAGATATTAAAAGATTTCAATTTAGCATCTATAGGTGGGAAAGATTCTATGAGTGGGACTTTTAAGGATTTAAATGTTCCTCCTACACTAATATCATTTGCTGTTGTTACAGCAAATAGTGATGTTGTGGTTTCACCTGAATTTAAAACGCCTGGTAATTATATATATTTGGTAAAAGCAAATTATGATGAAGCGTATTTACCAAAAGCAGAATTATTAAAGAAAAACTTTGCTAGTATAAATCGTTTAATTAAAGAAAAAAATATTGTATCAAGTTATGCTTTAGAGTTTGGTGGATTATCAGCGGCTTTGGTCAAAATGTCTTTAGGAAATAAATTAGGTTTAGACGTTTCAACTCAAGAAAACTTATTTGATACAACATACGGAAATATAGTAGTTGAGGCAACTAAAGAAATAAAATTAGACAATTTTGTTTGTTTAGGAAAAGTAACTGATGGTGAAATCAAAATTAATGGTTATTTAATAACACATCAAGAGGCGCAAGACGCATTAAATAAACCATTTGAAAAGATATATCCTGAGGTTGGAAAGATTGTTAATAGTGATTTAAGTATTTGTAAAGATTGTGAAGAAAAAAGTGTTCCTATATTTAAGAAGAACGAAGTTAATGTTTTAATCCCAGTATTTCCTGGAACAAACTGTGAGTATGATACTTATAAAGCTTTTGTTCAAGAAAAAGCAAATGCTAAAATATTAGTTTTTAGAAACTTAACTTCTAGTGATATTATTGATTCTATTAATGAATTGCGTGATGCAATTGATAGAACTGATATTTTTGTAATAAGTGGAGGTTTTTCTGCTGGTGATGAACCAGAAGGTAGTGGAAAATTTATAGCTTGTGTATTAAATAATCAAGAGATAAAGAAGGCATTAGAAAGATTAATTAGTAGAAAAGGATTGATTTTAGGTATTTGTAATGGGTTCCAAGCTTTAGTTAAATCTGGATTATTACCATATGGTGATTTTAAAATCGAAGATAATACACCAACTTTGGTAAGGAATGAAATAAATAGACATATCTCTAAAATTGTTAAAACAAGAGTAGCAACACTTAAGTCTCCTTGGCTTTCATCATTTAAAGTTGGAGATGTTCATGAAGTTGCAATTAGTCATGGTGAAGGTAATTTTGTTGTTGACCATGATACAGCTAAAAAATTATTTGATAATGGTCAAGTAGCTTTTCAATATTGTGATTTTAATGGGCAAGCTACTGTCGATCCAAAATATAATCCTAATGGTAGTTTGTATGCAATCGAAGGGATAGTATCAAAAGATGGTCTTATTTTAGGTAAAATGGGGCATTCTGAAAGAAAAGGCGAAAATGTTTTTAAAAATATTTATGGTAATAAAGTTCAAAACATATTTAGTAATGCAGTAAACTATTTTAAAAAGGGGTGAAAAAAATGGAAAAAATTACTAAGATCTACGAAGGAAAAGCAAAACAAATCTTTTCAACTGAAAAAGAAGACGAAATTGTAATGTATTATAAGGATGATGCAACTGCTTTTAACGGTTTAAAAAAAGCAAGTATTGAAACAAAAGGAATTTTAAACAATCAAATTACTAGTATTATTTATCGCATTTTAGAGAAAAAAGGAATTCCAACACATTTTATTAAAAAAATAAATGACCGCGAACAACTTTGTAGAAGAGTAAGCATTTTTCCGTTAGAAGTAATCGCTAGAAATATTTTAGCTGGTTCATTTTCTAAAAGATATGGGGTTGAAGAAGGTACTATACCTAAAAATACTGTTTATGAATTAAGTTATAAAAATGATGAGTTAGGAGATCCATTATTAAATGACCATCATGCTGTAGCTTTGAATTTGTGTACTTATCAAGAATTAGAAACAATATATGATTATACAAAAAAGATAAATGAAATTTTAAAAGAAATATTTTTGACTATTGGTATGAAATTAGTTGATTTTAAAATTGAGTTTGGTAAAACAAAAGATGGTGATATTGTGTTAGCTGATGAAATATCTCCAGATACTTGTAGATTGTGGGATGTAAAAACAAGTCAAAAATTTGATAAAGATATTTTTAGAAGAGATTTAGGTAATTTAATCGATGCTTATGTAATAATCCTAAATAGATTGGAAGAGTATGAAAGAAGCATTTAAAAGGAAAATTAATGAAGAATGTGGCGTAGTAGCAGTATTTAATTGTCATGATGCATCAGAAATTGTATTTTATGGCTTGCATGCATTACAACACCGTGGGCAAGAAGGCTGTGGAATTGTATGTTCTAATAATGGTGATTTTAAGTTAATTAAAGGAGCTGGATTAGTTCATGAGAATTTCAATGAAAGTACTTTAAAAAAATTAGTTGGAGATATGGGAATAGGGCATGTAAACTATCCTAGTATAAGGGGTGGTAACGATGTGTCTATGTTGCAACCATATTTGTTTAGACATTGTGATGGTGATTTTGCGATAGCCAATAATGGTAGCATGGTTAATTATCAAGAAATTAGACTTTTTCTTGAGCACAATGGTAGTATTTTTCAATCAAATTCGGATGCTGAAATGATTGCTCATTTAATTAAGAAAGAACAAAATTCTAATATGTTAGAAGCTATAAAAGGTGCTTTGAATAAATTAGAAGGCAGTTTTGCATGTGTTATTATGACAGAAGACAAGATTTATGCTTGTAGAGATAAACATGGTTTTAAGCCTTTATCTTTAGGTAAATTAAATGGTGGATATGTAGTTGTTTCTGAGAGTTGCGCTTTTGAACTTTGTGTTGCTGATCCTATAAGAGATATAGAACCAGGTGAAATTTTAGTAATTTCAAAAGACGGTTTACATAGTGAAAAATATGCTGAAGATATTAATCACCATATGTGTGCTATGGAATATATTTATTTTGCTCGTCCTGACAGTGAGATTGAAGGCGTTAATGTGCATTTGTATCGCCGTGAGACTGGGAGGCTTTTAGCAAAAGAAAGTCCAGTTGAGGCTGATGTAGTAGTAGGAGTGCCTGACTCATCACTTTCAGCAGCTATGGGATATGCTGAGGAAAGTGGTATTCCAAATGAGACGGGGTTAATTAAGAATAAATACGTTGGTAGAACTTTTATTCAACCATCTCAAAGATTAAGAGAAAAAACAGTTCGTATGAAGTTATCAACGGTTTCAGCTGTTGTTAGAGGGAAAAGAGTTATTTTGGTTGATGACTCTATTGTTCGTGGAACAACATCTAAAAGAATTGTTACTCTTTTAAAAGAAAGTGGAGCAAAAGAGGTTCATGTTAGAATCTGTTCGCCTCAAATGATGCATCCTTGTTATTATGGTGTTGATACTTCTAATAAAGTAGATTTAATTGGAGCATTCAAAACGATTGATGAAATCAAGGAAGCAATAGGGGCTGATAGTCTTGCTTTTTTAACAGTTGATTCTTTGTATAAGGCAGGGAAAAGATTAGAGTTATGTACTGCTTGTTTTAGTGGATTATATCCAACAAAAATTTATGAATAAATAATATGAAAGAGATGAAAAATATATGAGCAAACTATATAAAAGCGCTGGTGTTGATTTAGAAGCTGGATATGAAGGTGTGCGCTTAATCAAAAAACATGTTTTAAATACAAAAAGATTAGGAATGATGGGTGGAATAGGTTCTTTTGGGGGGATGTTTGATTTATCAATTCTAAAGTATAAAGAACCGGTTTTAGTTAGTGGAACTGATGGTGTAGGGACTAAACTTATGATAGCTCAATTGCTAGACATTCATGATACAATCGGTCAAGATGCAGTAGCTATGTGTGTTAATGATGTCTTAGCACAAGGAGCAGAACCGATATTCTTTTTAGATTATATTGCGATTGGTAAAAATGATCCAGAAAAAGTAGCAGCAATTGTAAAAGGTGTCAGTGATGGTTGTATTAAAGCCAACGCAGCTTTAATTGGTGGAGAGACAGCTGAAATGCCTGATATGTATGATCCAGATGAATATGATATCGCTGGATTTACAGTTGGTGTAGTTGAAAAAAATAAAATGATAGATGGGTCTAAAGTAAGTATAGGTGATGTTTTGATTGGGATAAAATCATCAGGAATCCATTCAAACGGATATTCACTAGTAAGAAAAATAGTATTTAAAGATCAAAAACTTAATTTAGAAGAGCAAGTAGGGCCTAAAAAACTAAAAGAATGGTTAATAGAACCAACTAAAATATACGTAAGAAGTGTACTTGAAGTGTTAAAAAAAGTTGATGTTCATGCGATTGCTCATATTACTGGTGGTGGCTTTGATGAAAACATACCAAGGGCTTTAAATGAAAAACAAGGTGCAACAATCTATGAAAACAAACTTCCTAAACTAGAAATCTTTAAATTTTTAGAAGAAAAAGGAAACGTTCTTCATCGTGAAATGTATAATGTTTTTAATATGGGAATTGGAATGATAATTATCGCTAAAAAAGAAAATGCTCAAGAAATCATTGATATTCTTAATAAAAACTCTGAAGAGGCATTTGAAATTGGAGTTGTTACAAATAAAGAAGGAATAGAAATATTATGAACATAGCAGTTTTTGCTTCAGGTAATGGTAGTAATTTCGAAGCTATAGCCAAAACTAAATTCAAAAAAATTAAAATTAAACTTTTAATAACTGATAAAGAAAATGCTTATTGCATTGAGAGAAGTAAGAAGTTAAATATACCATATTCTGTTTTTCCTTTTAAAAGTTTTAAAACTAAGAAAGAATATGAAGAAAGTATATTAAAAAAATTAAAAGATGATAATATTGATTTTATTGTTTTAGCTGGTTATATGAGAATTTTAGAAGATACTATTTTGGATGCTTATGAAAATAAAATCATCAATATTCATCCATCGCTATTGCCTGCTTTTAAAGGGCGCCATGCTATTGAAGAAGCATACAATGCAAAAGTAAAGATTATTGGAATAACAATTCACTATGTTAATAAAGAATTAGATAGTGGCGAAATTATTGCACAAGAATGTTTTAAAATTAAAAAATTATCATTAGCTGAAACAGAAGCTAAAATACATAAAATAGAGCATAAACTTTATCCAAAAGTATTAAAGGAATTATTTGAATAGGAGTAATTATGAAAGTTTTAGTAATTGGAAGTGGGGGGCGTGAGCATGCAATTGCTTATTACATTGCTGCTTCAAAACATAAACCACAAGTTTTTGTAGCAAAAGGAAATGCTGGAATGACTTGTGCAACACTTGTAAATATCAATGAAAGTGATAATAAAGCTTTAATTCGTTTTGCTTTAAAAGAAAAAATTGATTTAACAATTGTTGGACCTGAAGCTGCATTAAGCAATGGAATTGTTGATGATTTTAGAAAAAATAATCTATTAATCTTCGGACCAACAAAAGAAGCTTCAAAGATAGAATCAAGTAAAAAGTTTGCTAAAGAATTAATGGAAAAATATGATATTCCAACTGCTAAATATAAAGCTTTCAATGATTATGAAGAAAGTATTAATTATATTAAAAATAATAGTTTGCCAATTGTTATAAAATATGATGGGCTTGCTGCAGGGAAAGGCGTAGTTATAGCTGCTACGATTGAAGAAGCGGATACGTTTTTAAAAGAGATATTTTTTAAAAATAAGTATGATACTAAAGAAGTTGTTATCGAAGAATTTCTTGAAGGCCCTGAATTTTCTTTAATGGCATTTGTTAATAAAGAAAAAGTTTATCCAATGGAAATAGCTCAAGACCATAAAAGAGCCTATGATAATGATTTGGGACCTAATACTGGTGGTATGGGAGCTTATAGCCCTGTGAATATTATTTCAAAAGAAGATATAGAATATTCAGTGAAAAATATTATGGAAAAAACTGCAAAAGCTTTAGTATCAGAAGGTATTTGCTATTTAGGAGTTCTATACGGAGGTTTGATGAAAACCAAAGATGGAATAAAGGTTATCGAATTTAATGCAAGATTTGGAGATCCAGAGACTGAAGTAGTTTTGCCTAGATTAAAGAATGATTTACTAGACGTGATTTTAAATGTAATAGCAAAGAAAGATTTTACTTTAAAATGGATTAATGAAGTTTGTTTAGGTGTAGTAATGGCTTCTGTTGGTTATCCTAACGATTATAAAAAAAATTGTGAGATAAACAACATTCCTGATGAAGAAGTTTTTCATATGGGCACTAAGATAGAAGATGGGAAAATAGTGAACAATGGTGGTAGAGTATTGATGGTTTTAGGAAAAGGTAAAACTTTTCTCGAGGCTCAAGAAAAAGCTTATAAAAAGGTTAAAATGATTGAATCGAAAAATTTATTTTATCGAAAAGACATTGGTTACCAAATGATTAAATAGTATAGAAATAAGAAAAAGTTTTTTGAATTTTTAAAAAGATAAGGGGATTCTATGATTCAAAGGTATTCAAGAAAAGAAATGTCAAATATTTGGTCAGAAGAAAACAAATTTAAAACATACTTAAATGTTGAAGTTTTAGCGACCGAAGCTTGGATGAAATTAGGAGTTGTACCTCTTTCTGATTACAATAAAATTAAAGAAAATGCAAAATTTGATCTTCAAGGTATATATAAATTAGAGGAAACTACTAAACATGACATTGTAGCTTTTACGAGAAATGTTAGTGAAAGTTTGGGTGAAGAAAAAAAATGGATTCATTATGGTCTTACTTCAACTGATGTTATTGATACAGCTAATGGAGTGTTATTTAAACAGGCTAATGAAATATTAGAAAAAGACTTAGAAGAGTTTCAAAAAGTATTAAAAGAAAAAGCTATAGAGTTTGAGAAAACTCCATGTATTGGTAGAACACATGGAATTCATGCTGATATTACATCTTTTGGATTAAAGTGGGCTTTATGGTATGAAGAGTTTAATCGACATTTTGAAAGATTTAAATTAGCTAGAAAATATGTAGAATGTGGTAAGATAAGTGGAGCGGTAGGTAATTTTGCTAATGCACCAATCTTTTTACAAGACTATGTTTGTGAACAATTAGGGATTGACTCAAGCCGAATTTCAACTCAAACCTTACAAAGAGATAGACATGCATTCTATATGAGTACTTTAGCTTTAGTTGCAACTTCACTTGAAAAGATTGCAACAGAAATAAGGCACTTACAAAGAACGGAAGTTAGAGAAGCAGAAGAACCGTTTAGTATAGGACAAAAAGGTTCTTCAGCAATGCCACATAAAAGAAACCCAATAACATCAGAGAATATTACGGGTTGTGCTAGGGTTATTAGAGGCTATATGCTTACAACATATGAAAATGTAAGTTTATGGCATGAAAGAGACATTTCACATTCTTCAACTGAAAGAATAATAATGCCAGATGCTACAATTTTGCTTGATTATATGCTTAATCGTTATGCAAAAACTTTAAAAGGTTTGGTAGTTTATAAAGAAAGAATGTTAGAGAATATATTTTTAACAAACAAGGTTATTTTTGCTCAAAGGGTAATGAACCTTCTAATAAGTAAGAATTTTTCAAGAGAGGCTTCTTATGATATAGTTCAAAAAAAAGCTATGCAAGCTTATAATGAAAAAATTGATTTTCAAAAACTATTAATAGAAACAAGTGAAGTTATGGAAAAAGTTACTGAAACAGAACTTAATGATTGTTTTACTTTAGATTATTATTTAAAGAATGTTTTAGAAATATATAAAAGAATAGGTATAAAGGAGTAAAAAAATGAGCAAAATAGATCAATTACCTTTAGGATTAACTTTTGATGACGTGCTTTTAGTTCCACAAAAGTCTGCAGTTTTACCTAAAGAAGTATCATTAAAAACAAAGCTTACAACTAATATTGCTTTGAATATTCCGATTATTTCAGCTGCTATGGATACGGTTACTGAATATTGGATGGCAATTTCTTTGGCCAGAGAAGGTGGAATCGGAATTATCCATAAAAATATGTCAATCGAGGATCAAGCTCATCATGTTGATTTAGTAAAAAGATCTGAATCAGGCTTTATTAGTAACCCTATTACTTTAGGTCCTGATGCAACAATTGCTGATTGTGAAAAAATATTGTCATCTTATAAAATTGGTGGGTTGCCAATTGTGAATAAAGATGGTATTTTGGTTGGTATAATTACTAATAGAGATATTAAATATCATGTAATAGATGATACTAATGTAACAGAAGTTATGACTAAAGATAATTTAGTTACAGGAATTGAAGGAACTACTTTAGAAGAAGCAAAAAAGATTTTAGGAAAACATAAAATTGAAAAACTTCCAATTGTTGATAAAGATTACCGTTTAAAAGGTTTAATAACTAGTAAAGATATTGACAATGTAGTAAATTATCCAAATGCATGCAAAGACTCATCAGGACGTTTAAGAGTTGGAGCTGCGGTTGGTTCTAGTGGCAATTATCTTGAGAGAGTTACCAAACTAGTTGAATCTGCAGTTGATGTAATTGTAGTTGATAGTGCACACGGTCACTCATCTAATATATTAGAAGCTGTAAGAAATATTAGAAAAGCATTTCCTAATATAGAAATAATTGCAGGAAATATTGTAACAGAAGAAGCTTGTAAAGATTTAGTTGCAGCGGGTGCTAATGGTGTAAAGGTAGGTATTGGACCTGGAAGTATTTGCACAACTAGAGTTGTTGCTGGAGTTGGTGTTCCACAAATTACTGCCATTCAAAATGTATGTAAAGTAGCCAAAGAATTAGGTGTCACTGTAATTGCTGATGGTGGAATTAAATTTAGTGGTGATATTGTAAAAGCTTTAGCAGCTGGAGCAGATGTTGTTATGCTTGGTTCGTTACTTGCAGGCTGTAAAGAATCACCAGGCGATGAAGTAATATATGAAGGAAGAAGATTTAAAACTTATGTAGGAATGGGTTCTTTAGCAGCTATGAAAAGAGGTTCTAGTGATAGATACTTCCAAAGTGCAGATGTTGAAGCTAAAAAGTTGGTTCCAGAAGGTATTGAGGGTAGAGTTGCATATAAAGGTGAAGTAAAAGATGTTATATATCAGTTGTGCGGCGGTTTACGCTCTGGAATGGGATATTGTGGTACAAAAGATGTTGAAGAATTAAAGAAAAATTCAAAATTTATTAGAATAACAAGTGCAGGATTATTAGAAAGTCATCCTCACAATGTGGAGATAACTCATGAGTCACCAAATTATACAAAAAGATAATATTGATAAAATAATTGTATTAGACTTTGGAAGTCAATACAATCAATTAATCGCAAGAAGAATTAGGAGTTTAGGGGTTTATAGTGATTTGAAAAATTATAAAACCACAGCCTCTGAGATAAGAGATTTAGGTAATGTTAGAGGTATTATTTTAAGCGGCGGACCTAATTCGGTTTATGATGAAAATTCTTTTAAGCTAGATAAAGAAATCTATGATCTAAATATTCCTATTTTAGGAATTTGTTATGGAATGCAACTTGTTAATTTTGATTTTGGTGGAAAAATACATAATGCTAATAAAAGAGAATATGGTAAGACAAATATCAAAATTGATGAAAGTAGTTTATTGTTTAAAAATCTTCCGAGTAATCAAGTGGTTTGGATGAGCCACGGCGATCAAATTGAAAAACTTGCTAATGGATTCAAAGTAATTGCTGAAACAAATACCTGTCCTATTGCTGGATATAACTATAATAATATTTATGGAGTTCAATTTCATCCAGAGGTAGTTCATACTGAATATGGAATGAGCATTCTTAATAATTTTGTTTTTGGTATATGCAAAGCTGAAGCAAATTGGTCTATAAAGAATTATATTGAAGCAAGTGTTGCCTCAATTAAAGAACAAGTAAAAGATAAAAAAGTTTTACTAGGTTTATCAGGTGGAGTTGATAGTAGTGTAGCTGCTGTTTTAATTCACAAAGCAATTGGTGATCAACTTACTTGTATGTTTGTAGATCACGGCTTACTTCGTAAAAACGAAGGTGAACAAGTAATGAAAACTTTTAAGAATCAATTTGCTATAGATATTTATAAAATTGATGCTTCAAAAGAATTTCTAAGTCAATTAAAGGGAGTAGTAGATCCTGAGAAAAAACGTAAAATAATTGGTGGCTTGTTTGTTGAGATTTTTGATAAAGAAAGTTCTAAACTAGGTACTTTTGAATTCTTAGCTCAAGGCACTTTATACACAGATATTATAGAGTCTGGTACTAATACTGCTCATACAATTAAATCTCATCATAATGTAGGTGGCTTGCCTAAAGATATGAAATTCAAGTTACTTGAGCCTTTGAATCAATTATTTAAAGATGAAGTAAGAGAATTAGGACGTGAATTGGGTTTGCCTGATGCTATTGTAAATCGTCAACCATTTCCAGGGCCTGGCTTAGGAATTAGAATTTTGGGCGATGTTACATTTGAAAAGTTAGAATTAGTTAGAGAAAGTGATGCAATTTTACATGAAGTAATTGCCAAACATAATTTGACTGATTCAATTTGGCAGTTTTTTACATGTTTACCCGGCATAAAATCAGTAGGAGTTATGGGTGATGCTAGAAGTTATTGTGATGCTATAATTATTAGAGCAGTGACTTCGGTTGATGGAATGACTGCAGATTTTGCAAGAATTCCTTATGAAGCTTTAGAAGAAGCTTCAAATAGAATTGTAAGAGAAATAAAAAATATCAATAGGGTGCTTTATGATATAACTAGTAAACCACCGGGAACTATTGAGTTCGAATAGGAGAAAAAATGAAAGCCTTAATAAGTGTTTTTTATAAAGATGGAATAGTTGATTTTGCGAGAAGATTAAATAAATTAGGTGTAGATATTGTATCAACAGGAGGAACTTATAAAATTTTAAAACAAAATGATATTCCTGTTACAGAAGTCTCTGAATTGACGGGATTTCAAGAATGTTTAGAAGGAAGAGTCAAAACTCTTCATCCAGTTATTCACGCCGGTATTCTAGCTAAAAGATCATCTGTTGAACATATGGAACATTTGAAACAATTAAATATTGATACTATTGATTTTGTAGTAGTAAATTTATATCCTTTTAAAGATGTTATTTTAAAAGAAGACACTACATTTGATTTAGCGGTAGAAAATATTGATATTGGTGGACCTACAATGTTACGTGCTGCAGCCAAAAACTATCAAGATGTTGCTGTAATTGTCGATCCTGAAGATTATGGAAAAGTCTTAGAAGAATATGAGCAATATAAAAATGTTTCAATAGAAACCAAACTTTATTTAATGCAAAAAGTATTTGCACATACAGCTGCTTATGATGCTTTAATTGCCAAGTATTTAGCAAATAAAAGAGGAGATTATTCGTTCCCTAAAAACTTAACTTTAGTTTATGAAAAAGTTCAGGATATGCGATATGGAGAGAACCCTCATCAAAAAGCAAGTTTTTATAAAGAAGTTCTTGATAACCGCGGTAATTTAACTGGTGCAGTTCAACTTAATGGTAAAGAATTATCTTTCAATAACATAAATGATACAAACGGTGCTTTAGAATTGTTAAAAGAATTTGATGAGCCAACTGTTGTGGCTTGCAAACACGGAAATCCTTGTGGTGTAGGAAGCGCTAAAAATATTTATGAAGCATGGAGTAAAGCTTATAATGCTGATAAAGTTTCAATATTTGGTGGTATAGTAGTTTTAAACCAAGAAGTCTCTTTAGAAATAGCTAAAGAAATGAAAGAAGTATTTTTAGAAGTAATAGTTGCTCCTGGTTATCAAAAAGAAGCTTTAGAGTTATTACAAACTAAGAAAAATTTAAGAGTTTTACAAATTAAAAAAGATATTATGGTTAAGCAGTCAGAACATGCTTATGATTTGAAAAAAATAAATGGTGGATTGATTGTTCAAACTGTGGATAGTATTCTTTTAGGTGAAAAAATTGATAATGTTACTGTTGAAAAACCAACTAAAGAACAATTAGAGGATTTATTATTTGCTATGAAGATTGTAAAATTTGCAAAGTCAAATGGTATTGTAATTGCTAAAAACAAGCAATCAATCGGAATAGGTCCTGGCCAAGTTAATAGAATTTGGGCTGCTAAACAATCGATTGAACATGCAAACGAATTGATTGGTGAGGGAGTTACAAAAGGTGCAGTTTTAGCATCTGATGCATTTTTTCCTTTTGATGACGTTGTAAAAGTTGCTAACGAAGCAGGAATTAATGCAATAATTCAACCAGGGGGATCTTTAAGAGATCAAGATAGTATAGATAAATGTAATGAATTTAAAATAGCAATGGTATTTACAGGAGTTAGACACTTTAAACACTAAACAAAGAAAAGGAGTATCTTATGAAAAGTCTTAGAACATTAAAAGAATTAGAAATTAGCGAAATTTTAGAATTACTTGAAGATGCAAGAAAATTTAAAAATGGAATGGTTTACAAATTGACTGATAAAGTAATCGCTAATTTGTTCTTTGAGCCATCTACAAGAACTCAAAACTCGTTTAACATGGCAGAATTGAAGTTAGATATGAAAGTAATTAATTTCAATGCTGCTATGTCATCATTGCAAAAAGGCGAAACTTTCTATGATACTATTAAAACATTTGAAGCAATAGGAGTAGATGCTTTAGTAATTAGACATTCACAAGATAAATATTATGAAGAAATTAGCAATATTAAAGTTCCAATAATCAATGCTGGGGATGGCGTTTTAAGTCATCCTAGTCAAACATTATTGGACCTTTTTACTATCTATGAAGAGTTTGGTAAGTTTGAAGGTTTAAAAGTTATGATAGTTGGAGATATTAAGCATTCAAGAGTAGCGCATGAAAATATTGATACAATGACTAGACTTGGTATGAAATGTTGTGTATCTGGAGCACTAGAATTTAAAGAAGATTGTTTTAACTGGAAAGATTTTGATGAAGGATTACAAGAAGTAGATGTTGTAATGATGCTAAGAATTCAACATGAAAGACATAACGAAAAAATGCAAATATCTATTTCAGAGTATTTAGAAAAATACGGATTAACTCATTCAAGAGTTAAAAAAATGAAACCTCAAGCCATAATAATGCATCCAGCACCATTCAATAGAGGTGTTGAGATTGCAGATAATGTTGCTGAATGTGAAAAATCGAGAATTTTTAAGCAAATTGAAAATGGAGTTTTTATAAGGCAAGCAATTATCAAAAGGAGTTTATCATGATTTATACTTTGAAAAATGCAAAAATTTATGCGAATAAAAAAATAGAGAAAAAAGATATTTTGATAGTTGATGGAAAAATTACTAAAATTGATTTAGATATTAATGAAGGCAAAATAATTGATTGTAAAAATAAATTAATTGCACCAGCCTTTATAGACCCTCATGTTCACAGTAGGGAACCAGGCTATGAGTATAAAGAAACAATAGCAACAGTAACAAAAGCTGCAGCTAAGGGAGGTTATACTAAGATTTTTTTGATGCCTAACTTAAATCCTGTTCCGAGCAATTTAAGGGATTTAAATTTGATACTAAATATTATAAAAAAAGATGCTTTAATCGATTGTTATCAACTAGCTTCAATTACAAAAAATCAAACTGGAAAGGGTGAATTAAGCGATATTGAATTTATGGCACCTTATGTTGTTGGATTTTCAGATGATGGTAAGGGGATTGATGATAGTAAAATGATGTATGAAGCAATGTTAAAAGCAAAAAAATATAAAAAAGCTATAATTGCTCATGCAGAGGATGAAACTCTTCTTTATGGAGGGGTTATTCATAAAGGTAAATATAGTGAAGAAAAAAATCTTCCAGGAATTCTTTCAGCAAGTGAAACGGTTCAAGTAGCTAGAGATTTGGTACTTGCAGAATTAACTAAAGTACATTATCATTTATGTCATGTTTCAGCCAAAGAAACACTAGATTTAGTAAAATATTATAAAGATAGAGATGTTAATGTTACTGTTGAAGCTACTCCTCATCATATAATGCTAAATGAAGATGATTTAAAGGATAACGGAGTATATAAAGTTAATCCTCCATTAAGAAGTAAAGAAGATCAAAAAGCAATAGTTGAAGCTATAAAAAATGGCTTGATTGATATGATTGCAACTGACCATGCACCTCATAGTGAAGAGGAAAAAAGTAAGGGGTTGTTGAACTCTTCTTTTGGTATGGTTGGTATTGAAATTTCCTTCAGTTTGTTGTATACTTACTTGGTTAAACAAAACAAGGTAAGTTTAGAAAAACTGTTAGATATGATGAGTATAAACATAAGTAAAGCATTTGAAATAGAAAATAACGAAATAATAATTGGGAATATGGCTAATCTAGTTATTATTGATTTAGATAAAGAGTTTATAATAGATAAAAATAAATTTGTTAGCAAAGGCAAGAATACTCCGTTTAATGGATATAAATGTTTTGGACAAATCATAATGACGATTTCAAAAGGAGAAATAATATATGAGTTACAGTAAAAAATTAGTATTAGAAAATGGTGTTGTTTTTGAGGGGATTGGCTATGGAGCTGATGTAGAAGCAGTTGGAGAAGTTTTGATTAATACTTCAATGGTAGGGTATCAAGAAGTTGCATCTGATTCTGTTTATTATGAGAAGATAGTAGTAATGACATACCCGCTAATTGGTAGTTACGGAATAAATTGTGATTATGATGAAACTAAAAAAATAAAACCTATTGCATTTGTTGTTAGAGATTACAATGATCAACCATCTAACTTTAGATCAATAAAGACTTTGGCTGAATTGTCTGAGGAAAATGGAGTTTCAATATTGTCAGATGTAGATACAAGATACTTAACAACAATTTTAAGAGATCAAGGTACAATGCTTGGTATTGTTACTAATACAAATAATTCAAATGAGTACTGTATGAGTAAGATTAAGGAATATAAAGAAACTTTCAAACCAACTAGTAAGGTTAGTGTTAAGAAAAAATGGGTTTCAAAAACTGAAAATCCAAAATATGATGTTGCATTAATTGATTTAGGAACAACTTCGTTTCTTGTTAGTGCGCTTAATAACAATAGATGCAATGTTACTATAGTTCCAGCTTCAATTAGAGCTGAAGAGTTAATGGCCTTAAATCCTGATGGTGTTATTTTATCAAACGGTCCAGGAAATCCCGAGGATAATATAGAGTTGATAGACTTGGTTAAGAAAATTCAAGGTAAGTTTCCTTTAAATGGAGTTTCATTAGGAATGCAAGTTATTGCACTAGCTAATAACGCTAAGACAAGAAAAATGAAATTAGGGCATTTTGGGTGTAACGTTCCTGTAAGAGAAATAGCGACTGGAAAAATAAAAATCACTACTCAAAATAGTGCTTATGAAGTAATTGAAGAATCACTTGCTAAAACTGATTTAGAAGTGGTTTTTAAGAATGTTTTAGATACTACAATTCAAGGAATAAAAAATAATAAAAAATTAGTTTATGCGATTCAATATTATCCTGAGGATTCAGATGATTTTTATGGTATTTTTATAGAAAATATCAAGAAGCAACAACAGGGGGTTTAAAATATGCCGAAGAGAACAGATATAAAGAAAATTCTAGTTATTGGCTCAGGACCGATTGTAATTGGTCAGGCTGCTGAATTTGACTATGCAGGAACACAAGCTTGCCTTGCATTGAAAGAAGAAGGATATAAAGTAGTTTTAATCAATTCAAATCCAGCAACAATTATGACTGATACAATCATAGCTGACAAAGTTTATATGGAACCATTAAACTTAGAATTTGTATCTAGAATTATTAGAATGGAAAGACCAGATGCCTTACTCCCTACATTAGGTGGACAAACAGGATTGAATTTAGCTGTTCAATTACACCAAAAAGGAATTTTGGCTGAGTGTAGAGTTGAAGTAATTGGTACTTCAATCGAATCAATTGAAAATGGTGAAGATAGAGACTTATTTAAAAAATTGTGCGAAAGAATTTCAGAGCCTGTATTAGAAAGTTTTATTGCGACTAATAAAAAAGAAGCAATTCAATATGCAAATCAAATTGGATACCCAATTATTGTGAGACCGGCTTATACTTTAGGAGGGACTGGTGGAGGTTTTGCTGACAATGATGCTCAACTATTGCATTTAGTAGATACTGCTTTATCACTTTCTTCTAATAATACAGTACTAATAGAAAAGTCTATCAAAGGATTTAAAGAAATTGAATTCGAATGTATGAGAGATTATAATGGCACAACAATAGCAATTTGTTGTATGGAAAACATTGATCCTGTTGGTGTACATACAGGGGACTCAATGGTTGTATGTCCGAGTCAAAGTTTAGCGAGCAAAGAATATAATATGTTGAGAGAAGCAAGTTTAAGAATAATTCAAGCTCTAGATATTAGAGGAGGATGCAATATTCAGTTTGCTCTTGACCCTAATAGTTTTGATTATTATGTTATTGAGGTTAATCCAAGAGTTTCGCGTTCATCTGCTCTTGCAAGTAAAGCTAGTGGATATCCAATTGCTAGAGTAAGTTCAAAGATTGCTATCGGATTAAACTTAGAAGAAATCGATATTTCAAGTACTAAAGCAAGTTTTGAACCTTCACTTGACTATGTAGTAGTAAAATTACCGAGATTTCCTTTTGATAAATTTGTAAAAGCTAATAGAAATTTGTCTACTCAAATGAAAGCTACTGGAGAAGTAATGAGTATTGGTAGAACGTTTGAGGAAGCTTTTCTAAAGGGCATTAGATCACTTGAGATTAATGTTAATCATATTTATCTTAAGAAAATGGCTGATATGTCGACTGATGATTTGCTTGTTAAAATAACTAAATCTTGTGATGAAGGCATTTTCGCTATTGCTGAATTATTAAGAAGAGATGTAGCAGTTAAAAAAATTTATGCAATTACAAAAATTGATGCATACTTTTTAAATAGAATTAAGATTATAGTTGATTTCGAAAAAGTATTTCAAGCAAATCCGAGTATTGAAAATATTAAAAAAGCAAAACGCTTAGGATTTTCAGATGCTTATCTTGCTGGAATTATGGGGATGGATGAGATTGAATTTTTTATTCTAAGAAAAAATAATAATATTTTCCCAGTTTATCATATGATTGATAGTTGTGCAGGAGAATTTAAGAGTTATGTACCATACCTATACTCAACTTATGAATCTCACAATGAGTCAGTTGTAACAAACAAGGAAAAAGTAATAGTTTTAGGTTCTGGACCAATTAGAATTGGTCAGGGTGTTGAGTTTGATTATTCTACAGTTCATGCAATCTGGGGAATTAAAGAAATGGGTTATGAAGCAATAATTATAAACAACAACCCAGAAACAGTATCAACTGATTATTTAGTTTCAGACAAATTATACTTTGAAGCTTTAACTATTGAAGATGTAATGAATATTATCACATTAGAAAACCCGAAGGGTGTAATTGTAGAATTAGGTGGTCAAACGGCTATTAACTTGGCTGATAGGCTTGATAGATTAAACGTTCCAATTATTGGGACTAATCCAAAAGCGATTGAAAGAGCTGAAAATAGAAAGACTTTTGAAGCTTTAGTAAGGGAATTAAATATTCCACAACCAAAAGGAAAAACTGTTAATACAATGGCTGATGGCATAAAAACAGCTGAAGAAATTGGATATCCTGTGTTAGTTAGACCTTCTTATGTTTTGGGTGGAAGAGCTATGCAAATTGTATATGAAAATGAAGGGCTAGTTAGATATTTAAATGAAGCTTTTTTAGTAGATAGTAAACAACCAGTTTTGATTGATAAGTATGTAAATGGAAAAGAAACAGAAGTAGATGCAGTTTGCGATGGAACGGATGTTTTTATTCCAGGGGTTATGGAACATATTGAAAGAACTGGAGTTCATTCAGGAGATTCTATAAGCGTTTATCCTTCTATATCATTAAGTGATAAAGTTAAAGAAAAAATTTGTGAGTACACAATAAAATTGGGACTTGCAATAGGAATTATTGGGTTGTTTAATATTCAGTTTATTGTTGACAAGAATGAGGAAGTTTCAATAATAGAAGTTAATCCGCGTTCAAGTAGAACAGTACCATTTATTTCGAAAGCAACAAAAGTTAATCTTGCAAATATTGCAACAAAAGTTATGCTAGGAAAAAGCTTAAAAGAACAAGGCTATGAAACTGGGTTGTTTGAAAAACAATCTATATATTATGTAAAAGCTCCTACTTTCTCATATTCAAAAATAGGAGGATTAGACGCTGTTTTATCGCCTGAAATGAAATCAACTGGAGAAGCAATTGGATATGATTCATCATTAAATAGAGCTTTATATAAAGCTTTAAAAGCAAGCAATCAAAAAGTTGTTAATTATGGAACGGTTTTTGTAACGATTTCTGACAAAACAAAAGAAGAAGCATTGCCTTTAGTTAGAAGATTTTATGAACTTGGATTTAATATTATAGCGACAAGAGGTACTGGTAACTTCTTAAAAGAACATGGAATTAAAACAAGAGTAATGAAAAAAATTAGTGAAAATTCAGATGAAATATTAGAAGAAATTAGAAAAGGATATATTGCTTACATTATTAATACTGTAAGTAGTTATGATGATAGCGGTACAAGAGACGGCGCAATTATTAGAAAAGTTGCTGTTGAAAACAACATTACACCATTTACATCACTTGATACTGTTAGAGTATTATTAGATGTCCTTGATGAAATTACTATGAAGGTGAGAACG
>Ga0334884_1001262_pt1 | contig 38995 bp, 30 predicted proteins | sample GraSluR1_MG_7_FD_207215 | JGI IMG/M metagenome (GOLD analysis project Ga0334884, IMG submission 207215) | Sludge microbial communities from methane-producing bioreactor in Wageningen University, Netherlands - Granular Sludge_12_05 R1 | ecosystem: Engineered > Bioreactor > Anaerobic >... | reverse complement strand
ACTGCGCCCACGGCTATTCCATTGGGGTCGGAGTTGCCCTCAACCACGGTGTAGCGGAACACCAGGGTGCTAGTACCCGAGCCGCTCTGGTAGGTAGCATGAACCGTTCCGCCCTCGTCGAGAGTGACCTCGATGAAAGGAGTTCCGTCCAATACGGTAACGTTTTCGGAAAAATTGACGGTGAAGTCGAGGTCATCACCAATTTTGTGGGTTTTATTCGCAGGAACACCAACCGATGTTACTTCGGGAATGCCAGAGATGGAATATGTGCTATAATCCAATATTGCGCTGTTAGTCAGCAAGCCATTTACGGTAATATTATTGCAAAGAGTAGCATTCTTAAGTATGGTTAAATTATAATAGGTGCCAGCAATGATATTATTTGGATCTGCATTATAGGTTGTTGTTCCTGCGGTTGCGTTAATGTTGCCACCGCAATTGGTTATCCCATTAAATGTCAGATTACTCGCAGTAGAAAGTTCCCCTCCTGTCGAAGAAAAGCTACCTTCAACCGTTAAAGCACCACCAGCAGTATAGGTTCCACTCCCTCCGCTAAGGGTAAGGTTATTATAGGCACCTGCTGCTATGGTTTGCCCAGTTCCGGAGTATTCTATGGTTCCAGTGGTAAGGGCTTGCCCATTGGTTGCTCCCGAAAACCGGATGGTTGAGTTGGTGTTCTCCCTTGTTGTTGCGGTAAGGGTATTTACTCCCATATCGAGTATAACTGCATCGTTGGCTGCTCCCCCGTTGTCGAGGTTATTTGCGGTGATATTACCCGATGCTGTTTTGGTTCCCGATCCGGTTAGGTTAAGGTTCTGGTAGGCGGTGCTGGCAAAAACGGTCTGGTCACCAGAGAAATTGTAGTTTACTGTGCTGCCAGAGCTAGCTGTTGTGGTGAATGAGTTTATAGTGTTGGTTGCTCCTTCAAGATTAAGGGTATGGGCTAAACCTGAACCTTGCATAGTTATGGTTCCTGTGCCACTTAGATTTTCAGAAATAGTGACAGTTTTTACTCCTGTTGTATTAAAAACAAAAGTTCCATTTATCAGCGCATTTCCCAGAACAGTTGTAGAGCCTGCAGTTGTTCCCAGGTTAAGAGTGGTGCTGGAGTTTATGGTTAGATTGCCATTTACTGTAAGCGGGGCAGATGCAGTTTTTGTTCCACTTGTTGCTATAGTAAGATTTCCGTAGGCTGGGACTCCCGAAACAGTTTGAGTTGAACTATTTTGGTAGATAACAGTGCTATTTGAGTTAAGGAAAATTTTATCATTAGTAAAACTTGATGGGAACTGAACATTGGTTGTATTTCCAGTATTTCCAAGTTGAAGGGTTGTTCCTTCGGTCATTGTTAATGTTCCAGTTGTGTTTCCAGTAATTGAACGAATATCTGTATAAAGCGTTGCGCTACCCTCAATTCGGAGGTTATTGCTTATAGTAATATTTCCAAGCAGTGTTTTAACATCTGCTCCCGAAAGGGTAAGGTTATAATACGTTGCGGCTTTAACATTTTGAGTACCTGTTCCATTATAGTTTACGGTACAATCATCTACTGTAAATGTAGTAATATTGAATGCGCCTTCAACATTAATTGTTCCAGTGCTTCCAACTAGTGTTCCTACCGTTAAATCACCATCTGTTGTAAGTGCTCCGTTGCCTGTGAAGGTTATATCGTTTTGAGATGCATTATTTCCCATCGCAAGGCTTCCTGCAACATATAAAGTTCCTGTCGAAATTCGTATTTTACAATCCCTATTATTATTTCCTGAATTTGTGCTAGAAATTGAGGAGCAAGTTAAATTCCCTGCATCAATGTAAAGCCCATTGTTATTTGTTCCTCCGGAAGGAGGGATTATGGTTATTGAACCGGATATATTAAGGGTATATGCGCCAGAGAAATCAACCAAATTGCTTGCGTCTTCACCTACAAAGGTTAATGATCCTATAGCATTTGGCACATCGGCGGTAATGGAAACAGTAGTACCAACAGTACCACTGGTAATTAAAACATCCCCAGCATCGGCAGTTTCTCCTGGATATGTATCGGAAGTTGCCCCTACCCATGTACCATCGGTAACGCAACGTTCCCAATTTGATGCCGTCGTCCATTCAATCGCTCCAGTAACTTTAGTCCTGTAATCTCCAACAACTTGCCCTTTCAAACCTATATTTAGTAGTATTAGGCAAAGACCAGAAACGGCAACTACAACATTTCTAACTATATGTGTTTTCATAACCAAGTATTTTCAAGAATCCAGGTGAATAATTGCAAAATAACCCCGTGTATTAGGGGTTCAAAAGGTATAAATCCGAATCGGTTTTAATCAACCTAACCATATCATAGTCGGACGAAGAAGAGCCTATGGAGAAGATACCCTCATCAGCAGTATTGATCATGGCATTCACTTCGCCGGGGAAATCTCTTAGCTCTGATATCTCAGCATTACCATTGCTTGATACCAGAAGCGAGTAGAAATAAGTTCTATTATTGTTCTTAGTTGTTAGAATAAAAGAGTTGCTGTTTTGCATCACCATTGACGTTCCCTCCCCCGGGATGTCAATGCTTAACACCCAGCCAATGTCACTGTTTGCCTTTACGGCGGTCATTTTGCTCGATATACTTTCGCCCTGTTGGGTGCTATAGAGAACGTAGAGGTTGTTGTTGTAAATCGCATTCCCAAATTCCTGATCAACATCAGAAGCAAAGAAAATATTCCCAAGATTAACACCAACCGAATTAAATTCAAAGACCGAAATATGGGTTAGGGTACTGCCGATAATAGCATTGGATGTACCCACCAGAAGAATGTTGCCATTGTCCTTTATGAAGATCTTTTTGAATGTTTGTTTTTTATTTGGATCACCCAATGTCCACTCCCAAACCACTTCGCCACTGAAATTAACACATGCTATGTAGTATTGCGATTGGTTTGATGAGCTTGCAAACTTCTCTCCAGCCATATAAATTCGATCATTGCCAATTGCCATGTCGTTAACAACCAAGTTGTTTGATACGCTGTACGGATAGTAAGCAATTGAATCTCCCTGGAGGTTTACCCTCATCAGAAATGCCTCGCTTTTACTGTTAATGTAGTTGGTACTATTGCCTGAAATAAGTATTTCATCATTAATTAGCACAACATTGCGCCCTTCCTCATTGTGCACAGTGCCAAAAAAATTTTGCCAAACAATGTTTCCTGCCTTATCAACTCGTGCCACCAACACCTGCTTTCGAAGCGAAATGGATACATCGTATCCGGTAACAATGTAGCCACCATCGGATAGCTGAATGGCATCAAAACCCGAACTGCCCAAACCATTACCAATATACTTGATGAAGTTGTGGGTTTGAAACTCTGAAATGGGTTTATCGCACGAAATTATCAGTAGCACTAAACCGATGGCATAGGTAAATCGTTTCATTTTTACCGAATTTTTGTGGGTTTGTATATTGAAAATACATAGGATATATTGAAGTAAAAGTGGTTGAAAATCCACTTGTCTTCAATCATGTAATACTTCTCCCTAAGCTCATTATTGTAATAACGGAGATCTTTGTCAACGGGGACTATTGTTCCAAACCGGAATCCGGTATCCACAAGAAGTTTAATATTTCCAAATCGAGGGCTAAATCCCACGCCAACAAATGGGCGAACATCAAGTTTTTTATGGTAATCTGTGAGGTTTACTGTTCCCACAAGATTGTCAGCACCACTAGTATACCCTCGGGTCAAATCGTTACTAGACTGTATAAGATAAACGGTTTCGACTCCCCCCTTGGCAAACATCTCAAAACCCTTAACCTTGAAGTAATACCTAACTGACAAGGGAAGTCCAACGTGTAACTCAATATAAGTACCCTCAATATAGGTATAGTCAAACGCCTGATAGTAGTAACCAACTCTCGAATAATGAAATGAAAGCCCAAAGGAGCCATCTATCCCTTTATAAAGTACATCAGTGTAATTTGCACCAGCTGATAACCCAAGGTTAGAGAAGTATTCAGGAACATTGCTGTTAAGATCTCCCAGTCCGTAATATTCAAAGACATACGGCATGCTATAGCTAACCCCTAAAAAAGGTTCGATTCGTAGAATGGGTTCAGTTCTGTAGGTTTTGTAAAGATCTATGAATTCCTTTGTATCAGCAGCACCTATGCTATACTCAGGGAAAGCCTTTAAAAACTTGAGCATTTCTTCATCGGCACTTTGCCTATTATCGCTGAATAAGTAGGTTTGGATGAGCAACTTGTATGCATTAGCCCTTTCCTCCTTCGTGAAGCCTGATTCCATGCAGGGTCTAATCATCTGAGGGATATCGTCAAGCAAACCTTCGTCAAAACGACGTTCGGCTTGTCGAAGCTGTTCGGAGCAATTGGTTTGGGCAATTAAGAATCCTGAACTAAGAATGATGAATAGCCCAATTAGGTTTAGGTGTTTCATTTCTTTTCTGAACATTTAGTTGGATTGTAAGGGATATCCTCGCCTACATAGCTATTCCATTCGTCCTGAGCGAGTTCTCGAGAGAGAAAGTTACAGTATTCGGTAACCATTGAGTTAACATTAACGGGATATACTCTGATTTTTCCATTTCTGCCTCCAGAAACAATGTTATTATCATCATTGGTAAACATAACTGTTGTTACCCATGATTCGTGATCATCAAAAACAATGGGCAGGGTGTTCAGGTCGTCCAGATTCCATAGCCTCACCGTGTTATCGTAGCTGGAAGTTGCCATAAGTTTACCATCGGATGAGAAGGAGATTCCGGTAATCTTTGCAGTATGACCACGGAGAATGGAAAGTTGCTCACCTGTTTGGGCATTCCAGATATAAACCGCCCCCTGGTTGTTGCCAAAACCTCCAGCCAGCAAATTCTTGATGGGGTTATACCCTATCTCGCCCCAGTTACTTTCGGGTACGTTGGCAAAAACACTATGTGTTACTGCTTGATAATCATTAAGATTAAGCGAAACAATACTCCCATCGTTAAAAGCTATGTAGAGTAAGTTCTTGGCTTGGTTAAATTTGGTTGCGTTTATCTTCCCATCACTTTTATAGATCTCACGGGATGCTTTTCCAAAACCATCTGAAATACCCACGGCTTGGTTGAAAACAATAATAAAAATTCCCTTGTCAGTGATAAAAAAATCTCTTATTTCAGGGGATGAGTGTTGGAAAAAATCCTTACTGCCTGAACCTAAATTGTATCTAACTAATCCATTATTGGTTAATGCGTAAATTGAATTCTCAAATTCAACAAGTTTCTTTACGATGGAAAGGTCTTCCAGTATTCCTTTCTGGTTCTTCCAGCTAACATCCAACGATGAAATTATCCCATCACTACCAGCCGAGTAAATTGTATTCCCGACCTGTACTGTTGAACGCACCATGCTGGTGTGATTTGTGTAAACATTGTAATCGGATCCTTTAAAGAAACTCAATCCTGAATAAAGGGATTTGAACACATCGGGGTTATAGTTCACCCCTTGATAATCGTTGTTAAAATGGAATGCCTGAAATGCAAGGAGTCCTTTTAGAAGGGTATCTGTTCTCATCTGCTGGCTTTTAACAGCCATCGATTGAGCGATGGAAATCATTCTTCGCCGTTCGGCTTCAAGGCTAGCTTGCTCGGCAAGATGTTGCTGCTCTATGGCAAGTTTTTCGTTTGCAACCGCTTTTTCACGTTCAAGCTGTGCTTCTTGCTCTCTCTGGGCAGCAATTCGTCTTTGCCGATCTGCTTCAGTGGCATTTCTCTCTGCGTTTCGGCGTTGCAATTCAGCTTGTCGTTGGCTCTCCTCAGCTCGTTCCTGCTGCTCTCGTGCATCCTTTTCACTTTGCTCGGCAAGTACTCTTTGCCTTTCTGCCTCCAATCGTTGCTCATCTGCAAACTCTTTCTGTTGAACAGCTTCGCTTTGGGCTTTTAAAGCGTCCTGCCTTTGTATAAGTGCTAGAATACCAAGTCCAATGGAAATCATTCCAGCAGTACCAAGGATAAGCGCAACAATGCGAGAACGACGTAGGGCTCGTTTCTGCAAACGTATCTTATTCTCTTCCTCAGCAATGTACTCCTCCTCACTGGTACGTAGGTATACCATTGTTCGTTCAAAAGCGGGATGGTAACGTGCTGCCCAGTCAAGATTTGGATTTTGCTTTTCGCGCCAAGTGATTGCCAGTTGCAGATCTGGTGGTCCCCAAAGGTTAGCTTTCCCTTCGCTGTAAAGGTCGGCCGATTCTGCTAACCTAATGTACATCTTTACTGCATTCGCTTCATCCTCAACCCATATTTTGAGCTTATCCCACACTCGCATAAGGCTCTCATGAGAAATATCGACAATGGATTCCTCGTTCAACACTATTTCGGGTGATGGGGTTAAAAAAGTCCTACCCTTGGCACGGAAAACTTCAACAACCCTGATAACCTCTTTGGTCGAAGTTTCGGCAATTGCAGCTAATTCTGCAACGCTAGTGGGTCGGCGAATCCCTCTGTTGTCGGCTCCTTTTTCGGTAAGGGATTTTAGAATTACCTCGCAAGCTCTCTTCTCGTCGATGCTCAGCTCATAGTATGCTTCGTTTGCATGGTTCGAAAGCGCTCTTTCCAACCGTCCTATGGCCTCGTACTCTGTAATACCCATTGGTTGGGATGTATCGCTATGATTAACCCAGTATTCCCATGTACGCATTAAGGCATGCTGAAGTATGGGAAGGTGATCGGGGTTGTTGCCCATTTCGTTGAGAAGCAGCTGAACCAGCTGGTCTGATATCTTGCCCTGAGCCACAGAAACAGGTCCCGTGATTGCCATCCTAAAGTCATCGCGGGTCATTCGTGGAATAAGGTAGTGACTATCGTTTATAAGCCTGGTAAATTGCTGGAATGGGGAACAATCGCCAATGAAGTCGGAGCGCATTGTAATTACAACGTAAACAGGAAGTTCTTGCTGCTTTATGACATTCACCAGTAGGTTGATGAAATGATCAACCTTATCCAGGGCATCAACATCCTTACCAGAGTATTGGTAACGGAATAACTCTTCAAATTGATCCACAAGAATAAGGACATTTGAGTCGTCTGTCAATCCATACTGTTTAATAACATTTGAGATCCCTTCGGCTGATCGTTGAATTACTGCCTGATTTATTAATGCATCGGCTTCAATATCTTCAGTCTTTGAACTCTTGCTAAAGGTTCTGGCAATAGAATTGGCGAGACTAGCAATGGGATCTGTTCCAGGTCTCGAAATGGAAATGTGCCACTTGGATCGCCCGTTATGCAGGAATCCCCCATGAAGGATTGGGAGCAAACCGCAGTAAATTAGCGATGATTTACCAGAACCTGAAGCTCCAAGAATGGCTGCAAACCTATTTTTGGATAGGTTTTCAAGGATTTCCTCGCTCTGTCCATCCCTTCCAAAAAATAGATGTGCTTCCTGAGGATGGAAGGGTCTTAATCCTGGAAAGGGATTCTGTAGCGCGTTTGTTGTGATATCCTGATTGGATATAGTATCCATAGGTTTTGATGCTTTTAGGGTTTTTTGTCAGTTAATAGTAACGATAGGTCTTTAGTATCGCTTAGTATATGGGTGAAAACTGCTTGGTGTGCATCTGTATTGATCTTGTTATCCCCTTTTATCAAAATCAACTTTTCAAATGGGCGATATGTATCCACTCCTCTCGATTTAAGTATATCGTTGACCTTTACAGTGAGCCATTGCTCATTTTCGATGGTGTAGCAAAGCACTACCATTCTTGCAACAGCAAGTTTGGTAATGTGTTGATTAAATGTAATCCCTGTAAAATTTGTTTCAATATTAAACTTTTTGCTTTCCAGAGTTCCTTTTATGTTTTTAATTAATCCATTGCTGTTAGAGTCGGCAATAATGTAAACATCAGGATCCCCAGTGGTTTTAGTTTCTGTCGGTTTATTGGATAAAAGTATTTGTCGATAATACTTCTTTAGATCTTCAATGGATGTTTTAAGCACTGTTGATCCAATTGTTTGTTCTTGATCACGCTGAATCTTTTCAACAAACACCTGGTTCTCCTCATCGGTTATTTCGTAAGCAGATGAAATCCAAATTATTCGATTTGTTTTAGGATTGCTTTTAAGGTGCAAAGCCGAAACATTGCATTGATGTTCGGCTTTAGAAAGATGCTGATTTAGGAAGAATGGAGTATAAATTGGTGGGATAATGTGTATTATTAGCTGCGATTTTTCAAGAGCATCCGTTATTTGATCTGTACATTCAGCAAAATCAGAACTCAAAGGCTTGTTGGGCAAAACATCAAACCCCAGATCGGAAAGATCTCGCATAAGGTTTTCCCTGTCAGCGCTATGGCTTATATCATCTTGTGAAAGGTAAATGCACCCTCGCTTAGGTTTTGATGCGGAAGTAAGTCGATTCTTAAGTTCAACAACTATGTCGGTAATCTTTTCCCAATACAAATGGCGTGTCTCAGGAATATCCCTTCTGAAAAGTCTAATTTCTCCCGTTGTATAAAGTTTATCCCAAAAGTTAATAGATAAGGAATACTTCTCAAGATCGAATTTGGCAGATTCAATGGGATCAATAATTATGATTACTGCATTTGGCTGTCCCAGCGTTTTAAGTTGAGCTGCAAATATTGACGAAACATCATCGGCTGACGAAAGTATGATAATATGCAAATCGTCCTTTGCACTGTCGGGATTAAGCTGAATATTGCTTTTCAGTCCAAACCGATCAAGGCATTTGGTTAAATCATCCTGAAAAAGAGCTGTAAAAGAGCTCGACTCAGAGTTCTGATCATTATGCCATAGGGAAATGTTTAGGTTTAGCATTTTATTATACTTTTATGCCTAACACTGTTATGTCGTCGAGTTGTTCTAAAGATCCCATCCAATCGTGAATGGTAGTTTCCAGTATTTTCTTCTGCTCTTGCATAGGTTCATGGTGGATGTCGAAAAGCAATTGCCTAAATCGCTTGGTAAGAAACTTAAACCCCGCTTCTTCTCCAAACTGATCTGCATACCCATCGGAGAATACGTATACTATATCACCCTTCTTAACATCAATCTCATGATTCTGGAACTTTCCCTTTGTCCCCCGGAAGAATGCCCCAATTGGGAACTTATCACCTTTGATTTGATTAACTTCACCATTGCTAATAATAATTACCGGGTTATAAGCTCCGGCAAATTGTAACTTCATTCTATCATAATCAATACAACATAGGGCTAAATCCATTCCGTCTTTTACCGAAGTATCGTCGTCACGCTCTTTAAAGGTTGACATTACTCCATCGTTAAGTGCATCAAGAATATCTGATGGTTTTTGCAGCCTTAAATCCTTTACAGCATAGTTCAGCCAATTTTGCCCAACCATGGAAACCAGTGCACCTGGAACACCATGCCCGGTACAATCTATGGCAGAAAAGTAGTGTTTTTTCTCATCGTGATGGAACCAGTAAAAATCTCCGCTGATGATATCCTTAGGCATGTATAGCACAAACGATTCGGGGAACAACTCGTGAATAAAATCGTTTGTAGGCAGTATTGCGTTTTGTAATCGTTTTGAGTATTGAATGCTGTCGAGAATGTGCTTTTGTTGCTCAGCGAGCATATCCCGTTGTGCCTCAATTTCGGCTTTTTGTGCTACCACCTCGGCAGTTCTATCCCTAACTTTCTGCTCAAGGTCATTGTAAAGTTCCTCCAGCTCAGAAATCATTTTATTAAACCTCATGGAAAGGGTAACTATTTCTGTACTTCCTGTAACCTCTGCCCTTTCGCTTAGGTTTCCGTTTGAAATCCTGTTAACGTGTTCGACCAGTTTTTTTATGGGATTAGTGATTACCCTTGTTTTTCGATATATTAGGAAAATAATGATGATAAGTATTAGGATGAAAACTCCCAGAAAAGCAATTAACCTGATATACTCATCACGTATCTCGTCTGTTCTGTCCGAGGAGATTCTTACAACGGAACCCTTGTAAAGTCCAGAGTTATTCAACTCATTAAACAAATACTGATACGATAAATATCTTCCGTCCACTTTCTTCTCAACAACTACACTATCCTTTGCTCTAAATCTTTCCTTGATAAACTGCTTTTCCTGTTCCTCAAGCAAATCTGTTTTGGTTAATGAAAATGGATCGTCCTCATTCATAAAAAGTTCAGCAGAGATTATGCTACTATGCTTGTTGCTCGATTCATCGAGCATATTCTTAATAATGTTGATAATCTGATCGGCTTCGGAAGAATATACGCCAAGTTCAAGGATGTACTCACCATTTAGGGTGGGCTGATAGGTATACTTTTTAAGACGACGAGTACTTGATTCAATGGTAAAACGCTCTCTTACAAACTCTCCCTCATTAAAAACGCTTTTAATATGGTCTTCATGCTTTTTTCCAAAGCTGAATAAATTCAGTCCTAAGTCTTTATCGAAGGTAGCGTTTACTATTACCCCATCAGTATTGATTATGTATAAGTCGTACATATTGGGATCTAAACCTAAATCAACCCTGAGCTTCTTTAAATCGAATTTTTCAATATTTTTTGTATTAACAAGTATTTTCGTAATTATCTCGTTACTGATCTCCTCAAGATCTTTATTAATCTTATCTTCAATAAGTTGAAGTGTGATATCCTGAAATCGCAGAACCTGTACCAGCTCATCAGAAATTAAATAATTTCGAGTCTCCCTATGATCCTTGAGCATAACCCGAGTATTACGAAAATTGAAAACTCCTAGAGCTAAAAGAGCCAAAACAACAGGAACAACAATGTTGTAAATAAGCTGTTGAAATATTGATGATTGCTTCATTGGAAAAAAAGTATAATAATTAAACCTATTAATTTATTTTATAAAATGGCTATTTGAGTCAAGTACTCTGCTAAAAAATCATGATCGTAAAGTTCGGCTGTGAACTTAGTGTAATCAATAAAATGAATTGTGGCGCTTCCCCTTATCCAAAGCGAATGGATCATCGTATTAAGACCGTTTGTAATAACAACTTCACCACTTCTAAAGGTTTTAATTTGCTGGTTGTCATGCGATAAAATCAACTCTCCACTTTCGATCAATAGAATGTGGTTCGCATTTTTAAAAATGCCTAGTTCAAGAACATTAACGTCTGCAAGCTTGATCACACCAGCCGAATAAAGCCAGAATAATGGCGATTGCTGCTTTCCGCTTGTAACTGATACGTTACGGTAGAATGATAGTCTTTCAATTATGTTGCTTCCTACTGAACTACTCATTTCGAGCAGTCGGTCTAGTTCAACTCTTAACTTATCGTTTAGTCGCTTTTTGTAGCCAAGGAATTTATTTTGATCAATGCTTGCAATGATCTGTGCGGAAAGCTGACGCAAAACCCTATCGGAATTGAAAATTTGTGCTGTAAGATCAACCGATAGTGAAAGGTTTTCAATATTACTGAAGGCATTAAGGGCATATATTTTCGAGTACTTTGTAATAAGGTTCTCGTTGCGGTTAATAATTGCCTTCAGCAATTCCTCAGTGGTATATGTTCTAAGTGGATAATAGTTCTGGAGTGCCCAAATTTTATTTGCAAGTGTTGCATCTTCGAGCAAAGGTATGATGTAAGGCTTTAGGTCTTCCACCACAAATGTGTCGAGAAGCTCTATGGCAAAGGAAATGCTCTCTCCTGTTCCCGCTTCCAGATTCTCAATCACTGCATCAATGGAACTTTTATCGTATTGAAGTTTAAGTAACTGAAACAGATTATTACGGCTAAGGGAGTAATTATAATCCAGTTCATCCTTAAGTCCTGGTGCAATATTTTCGGGTGGACAATGGTAAAGCATGTTTAAATTCCAGGCGCAAACACCCGATTGATCAATAATCATTTGATGAAGGGCTACTCCTTCGTGATCGTCAGCGATAAAATCCAGTTTAAGGAGTCCGTCCAAAACGGCAGTTTTCAAATTGGAGTGTATTGATAGTTTCCCAAAGAGAACGTTTTGGGCTATTGCACTTTCAGTTTCGGGAATAATCCTGATAATCCTATTTCGGAACTCTTCTGAAACATTGGTCCTGTTGAATGCTACCATTAGCATCTCCAGTCCAATTTCTCCCGAACCGATTAAGGCTGCGTGGGCAAGTGGCGCATAAAAATCTTTGTCAAGAAAATCGATAAGAAAACTGATAATCTCTTTTGATCGGCTACCTCGGGCAGCCCAAATTGCTTGTTTCTTAACAGCAGGGACTAGATCACGTAAGAGGAAGGTAAGATTTCTCCTGATACTTGAATCGGTTGATGCTCCTATATATTGCGCAGCAATTATCCTATCCTCATAATTCTTTGACGATAAAACCTCCCTAATTAACTCTTCGTTATTTGCCTCTGCTACAATGCTGTTCAGGTAAGCAATGGTGTCAGAAATGGTGTCTTTATCTTTTGGGTCATTAATATTATCGATCCTTTTCTCAAGCGAGGGGAGCAATGAAACTTCTCCACGATCTTTAATAATCTGGCATACAGTGACCAGCTCTTCTCCGTTGGTTTTGGTAATATCATCAATAAGGCTATCGATGAGTAACCAGGGTTTTGTAATTTCAATTATTTCATATTTATGGATCACTCTCTTCTCTGAAAGTGTTTCTAACCATTGTGTTTTTCGGACTAGCTTTTTGTCGGAATGAGATGCTTTCTCAAGGGTTTCTTTAAGCGTTTTCCTGTATCCCTGGAACAATTTGTAAGATACGTAGAGCCAAATTAAGATTATGCCAAGCAACACATGTGTATAATTGATCAGCGTGAAAAACCCGATAAATCCTAGCAAAGTTAAAAACACTCCGGACGCAAGGGCTGCAATTTCATTGATTGTTCCATCAACACGAGCTTGTACTTCGTGTCGTATACTTGGGTTAAGCGATTGGTAGATTAGTTTTAGTACAGGGCTCTCAATGGAATCTTTTAGAGCTTTCTGGAAAAACTTGCTGAGGGAAATTAACAGGAAGAAGAATGTAAAGGTCCCCGATTCGACTGTGTAACCAAATGCACTTCCCACCAAGGCTGCGCTAATGGTTATTATGATCATTATAACCGGTGATATGAGCAAGCTTATCTTTAAGCCATAGGTTTTCATTAATGGACCATAAACAAAGGTTTTTATTAAAACACTTACGATGGTAAGTGTACCCATGAGTCCGCCAAAGAATGTGGCCATCTCGTTGGGATCGGCAAACCGTTCTCTTGCAACTGATAGGAAAAGGTAATGAACAAAGAAAGCCACAAGCATTGAAAAGACCACAAATAAGGCCATGGTTCGTACATAGGGAATTCGAAGTGTATCAATAAAGTTGCTCTTCTTCTTCTCCTTTACCATTTTAATTTTAAGCTGCAGAGGATATTTCGCACTGATAATTAATTGGAATATAACGGCAAGGAAAATACTGATGGCGCTTATGTACAAAAGATTTTTAGTTTGAAAACCCATGTTTATTAAAAAGGGCACTGAAAGGGAGCTGATAATAACTCCCACAACCTGACCTGTATCAATAAACCCGAATATGCGTTTACCTTGACGTAGGTCAAACATACGCCCTACTGTACCCCAAAATCCTACTAAAGCAACTATGTTAAGAGGGCCCATAAGAACAAAAAGACCAAAGGCTAACCATTTCGTATCCGAAAAGTAATATCCAGCTCTAAGTAAAAAGGTAATAACAAAAACCGTAGCTAAGTTTAAAACAGCAAGGTTTGAGAAGGTGAGCTTTTTTTGAAAAAAAGAGTAAAGAGACGTGAGAATAATCCCTGTAATACCGGAAATTACAATGGCTTTAGGAATCATGCTTTGCTCAAAGCTGTTCAGAAAAAGCGTGTTCGCACCTACATCGAATGCTCCCAGAAAAAAACCAAGGAATACCGACTGGAACAGCAGAAGCGATACTGGAACAACCTCTTCGCGCCGAAGATTCATTGCATCATGCAGGGCCATTGTATTGGATCATTATGTATTTGAGTATTTTATGCATTTAATTTTAAATTTTCAATTTTAACTTGCAGCTAACTTTTTTTCTCCTTTTTCATAACCTTCCATGGGGTTTATCTGAAGGTATTTTGAAAAGAATTTAACCCCAAAATAGAAAGGAATAGTATCTAGTAAAGCTGAAAATAACTTAAATAAGTAGCTCGAAAGAATGAATACAGTTAAGGTTTGGAATACCGTTTTGCCCTCAGGAACATCGATAGCATGTGCATAAAAATAGGTGATCAAAACCACAGCAACAGAATCAACCATTTGGCTTGTGAGCGTTGAAACGTTATTCCTTAACCATAAATGCTTACCGTGGGTTAATCTCTTTACCAAATGGAACACATGAACATCAACAAACTGGGCTGTGAGATAAGCAATCATTGACGCAGCAGTTGCCCCAAACGTTAATTTTCGGATATGATAAAAAGATCTGCTTACATCGCCAAATTCAGGAAGTCCCGTTTCTGGTAACATCTCAGGAACTGGAGGTAATATACCACCAATCCAAAGGATGAAAAGAACCCAAAGATTTAGAACCAAACCTGTCCATACTACCACATTTGCCCTATGTTTACCATACAATTCACTGATAAAATCGGTGCAAAGAAAAGTGATTGGGTAAGGGAGGATGCCAACAAAAAGCATCACAGGGATTTCAAGCGAAAACAGGTTTATGGTAAAGTGTATGTACCGGGAAATGCCGAGAATATTGAGCATGGCCAGTGTTCCAAGAAAAAGACCAGCTAGTACTATAAAAACTATTTCGCGGCGGTTAATGAGCTTTTGATCAATGTGATCTTTATAATCAAACATATAACGGAGAGTTTAGTAAACTTCCATATTACTATATTTTGTTTTAATTTGTGTTGAAACTAACCTAACAAAGGTAAAATATTTCTTGAAATTCTTTTTTTTTTTTGACATAATGTGATCAGGCTTTGATTAATTATCAATAATCAGAAATAAACGAATAAAAAAACCATCAAATAATTTTGATGGTTTTTTGGGGAAAGTAAATGTTTTTTTATGAGTAACGTTCCAGCAGTATTTCTAGTATCTGTTTCCCTGCCGTTGAGACAGAGGTTCCCGGTCCAAAAATGGCAGTTACCCCATGATCGTATAAGAATTGGTAGTCCTGTGCAGGAATAACTCCTCCACAAATTACCATGATATCCTCTCTACCTAATTTCTTAAGCTCTTCAATAACTTGTGGAACTAAAGTTTTATGTCCAGCCGCTAGGCTGGAAACACCCAGTACATGAACATCATTCTCAACCGCCTGCTTTGCCGCTTCGGCCGGAGTTTGGAAAAGGGGTCCAATATCCACGTCGAAGCCAATATCGGCATATCCTGTGGCTACAACTTTCGCGCCCCTGTCGTGTCCATCCTGTCCCATTTTGGCAATCATTATGCGGGGTTGTCGCCCATCTAGCTTAGCAAATTTATCGCAAAGCTCTCGAGCTTCAGTAAAATTTTTATCGTCCATAGATTCTGATGAATAGATTCCTGATATTGATCTGATAACCGCTTTATATCTGCCAACAACCTTTTCGCATGCATCGGATATTTCCCCTAATGTTGCTCTCAATCTGCCCGCTTCGATAGATAGTTCAAGGAGATTCCCTTCACCTGTTTCAGCACAGCGGGTAATGGCTGCAAGAGCTTCTCTTACCTTAACCTCATCGCGATTTTCACGAAGTTCTTTCAGGTAACGAATCTGGCTTTCGCGAACGGCTGTATTATCCACATCAAGAATTTCGATGGGATCTTCTTTTTCGAGGCGGTACTTATTAAGACCCACAATGATATCCCTTCCGGAGTCTATCCTTGCCTGCTTACGGGCAGAGGCTTCCTCTATACGCATCTTTGGCAAACCTGTCTCTATGGCTTTAGCCATACCTCCTAGCTCCTCAATTTCCTGAATAAGAGCCCACGCTTTGCGGGCTATCTCATGGGTTAGCATTTCTACGTAGTATGAACCTGCCCAAGGATCAACCGCTTTGGTGATATGGGTTTCCTCCTGAAGATAGAGCTGTGTATTACGGGCTATGCGTGCCGAAAAATCGGTGGGTAACGCAATGGCCTCATCAAGAGCATTGGTATGCAAACTTTGGGTATGTCCCAATACTGCTGCCATCGCCTCAATACAGGTACGGGCCACATTATTGAAAGGATCTTGTTCTGTTAAACTCCATCCTGAGGTTTGACAATGGGTGCGAAGTGCTAAGGACTTAGGATTCTTTGGATTAAACTGTTTTACTATTTTAGCCCAGAGCAAACGTGCTGCACGCATCTTGGCAATTTCCATGAAATGATTCATCCCAATGGCCCAAAAGAATGATAGACGAGGGGCAAAAGCATCGATATCTAACCCTGAGTTTACCCCTGTACGCAAATACTCCAAACCATCGGCAAGGGTATAAGCTAACTCTAAATCGGCAGTGGCTCCAGCTTCCTGCATGTGGTAGCCAGAAATGGAAATACTGTTAAACTTGGGCATATTCCTGGCAGTGTACTGAAAAATATCGGCAATGATCCTCATCGAGAATTCAGGAGGATATATATAGGTGTTTCGTACCATGAATTCCTTGAGGATATCGTTCTGAATTGTTCCAGTTAACTGTTCAAGAGTGGCTCCCTGTTCAAGCGCTGCACCAATGTAGAATGCCATGATAGGCAATACTGCTCCGTTCATGGTCATGGAAACAGACATTTTATCCAATGGAATTCCATCAAAAAGGACTTTCATATCCTCAATGGAATCTATGGCAACGCCAGCTTTACCAACGTCACCCACAACACGTGGATGATCGCTATCGTAACCTCTATGAGTAGCAAGGTCGAAGGCAACAGATAGCCCCATTTGGCCTGCGGCCAAATTCCTGCGGTAAAATGCATTCGATTCCTCAGCGGTAGAAAACCCCGCGTACTGCCGAACAGTCCAGGGTTTCATTACATACATTGTGCTATATGGTCCACGAAGGAATGGAGGAATACCTGCAGCATAGTTTAAATGCTCCATTTTCTGAAGGTCGGTAGCTGAGTAAACAGGCTTTACTGCAATTTGCTCAGGAGTGATAAAAAGACCATTGAGGTCATGCTTAACATCTGAACAATGCTCCTGATTTATCTTTATTTTTGAAAAATCTGGCTTCATGGCTTAAAGGTTCAGTAACTGTTGATAGAATTTAAGCGTTTCAAGCACATTGCTCTTTACGCTAATATAATTATTAATTCCCTTGGTCTCAAGGTTAGGCTTACAAGCTGGTTCACCAGCAACCACAAATATGGCTTTGCCATTGAGTTTTTCAAATGCTTCTGGTGCAATGGTTTCATATTCCTCATCGGATGAACACAGTACCACAATGTCCGATTTTACATCTATAGCTGCCTTTGCTCCTTCTTCAACGGTTTTAAATCCAATGTTGTCAATCACTTCAAAGCCTGCACAAGCAAAGAAATTGCAGCTAAACTGTGCACGGGCACGACGAAATGCTAATTTCCCCAGTGTGAGCATAAACACTTTAGGTCGCTTACCTGCAGAATCGGTTTTTAATCTCAACTCCTCAAATGTTTGAGAACCTCTATAAAGGATAAGTGGTTCACAAATTGCATCGGTAGGTTTTGTATTATCAGGCTTTTTATTAAAAGCCTGGTTACCTATTTTTTTGTCGGCTATTTCAGCAAAATTTGGGTACTGATTTGTTCCAAGTACTGTTTCACGTCGGGTTGCTATGTTAGCCTCCCGCTTTTGGGCAACCTCTTTAATCTGACCCTGAATGAAACCCTTTGTAAATGCTTCGGTATATCCTCCAAACTCATGAATTTTCAAAAATAACTGCCATACATGCTCAATAATGGATTGAGTTATACGCTCAATGTAGTAGCTTCCTGCTGCCGGATCAACCACTTTACCAAAGTATGCTTCTTCCTTAAGGATAAGTTGCTGGTTGCGGGCAATTCGCTCGGAAAAATTTGAAGGTTTGCTGTATGAAGCATCGAATGGTTGAACGGTCATGCTATGTATTCCACCCAGAACTGCTGACATTGATTCAGTGGTTGTTCGAAGCATGTTTACGTAAGGATCGTATAAAGTCTTATTCCATGGACTATTAACCACGTGAATACACATCTTAGTACTATCAATATCGCTTGGAAGGTAGGCTTCTGTTATCTTAGCCCAAAGCAGTCGTGCAGCCCTGAACTTAGCAATTTCCATGAAGTAACTTGATCCAACGGCAAATGTAAACTTGATTTTTGAGGCTGCTTCGTTGGAAGAGATGCCTTGCTCTGTAAGCCAGGTCATGTATTCAGCACCCATTGCCAAAGAGAATGCCAACTCCTGAGTTATAGAAGAACCTGCGCCTCGAAATATGTCTCCACGAACGCTAATTAACTTGAAGTTGGGTAACTTGCGACCTCCTTCAACAACCATTTTCATGCGATCTTTGGCTGTTTGCTCATCGACACAGAATTTGCCTTTAAGACTATAGGATGTGAGTGGGCTAAAATCAAAAGATCCTTTTGCCAGATTTAAATCTATTTTCTTATCGGCTAAAACTTTAACTAGAATAGGTAGTATTTTGGGTGAATCACATCCTGATAAAAAGTTGATTTCGTTCTGCGTTGGGTCAATCCCTGCAATAAGTTTAGCTAACCTTTCAGCCGTAGGTTCGCAATCGGAACAGGTTATAAAACCAACTGCATTGGTGCCTTTTTCAAGCGCCTCAACGGCGCTAGAGTTTGCTTCTTCTACATTGCAAGCATCAAAATCTTGCCTAACGAGCCAATCGTTATTTGCTGTTTTAACACCTCTTAGGTATGGGTAATCACCCGGTGCTGTATTGGCATTCTTAATATCTTCCAGATCTTCCTTACGGTAGTACGGTCGTACGTTGAAGCCTTCCATGGTTTTCCAGACCAGCTTCTTGTCGTAATCAGCACCCTTCAGATCCTTTATAATCAATTCTTCCCACTCCTTTGTAGTAACCGGAGGGAATTCATTGAATAGTTTTGAATCATTAGTTTTTTCTGCCATAACGTTTGCTATTTGTTTAGATTCGGACTGCAAATTTACAAACTATTGACAATGTATCGCTTTTTCATCTCACTATTTATTATGTTAGTGTTGTTTAGCATTTTTTCGAAACTTAATATGCATAAAAGAAATTTTTAAATTATTTCGTATTTTGACGAAACAAAAACATTTCGTAATATTGCGAAACATTTATTCTATTGAAATGGTCAAAGAGAAGTACACCGAAAGGCAGATTAAACTTGCCCGTTACGCTAAGGCATTGAGCCATCCCGTTCGGATTCAGCTAATGGAAATTCTTTCAAAACAAACCTGCTGCTACAGCGGCGACATTGCCGACGATTTGCCCATTGCCCGCAGCACCCTTTCGCAGCATTTAAGTGAATTAAAGGATGCTGGACTGATTCAGGGAGAGTTCAATCCACCCAAAATCAAGTACTGTATCCGCAGAGAAGGATGGGAAGAGGCGAAGCGGATGATGGAGACGTTTTTTGAATGATGAACAAGAATTGAAGACTTTTGAATTAGGAAGTGAAGAAAATACGGCAGGAACATCAGAAATCGTAAATCCTTGTTCCTTGTTCGTAAATCAAATACACACAGAGAGGCGTGAGACGAAGCGAAGCGGATGATGGAGGCGTTTTTTGAATGATGAACAAGGATTGAATATTTTTGATTTTGGAAGTAAAGAAAAACACGGCTAGAACAAATCTGAAATCCGAAATCGTTAACCGAGCTTGCGAGTTCGCCGTAAGGCAATCCTTGTTCTTAAATCATAACTCAAACAAAACAAACAAAACTATGGAAATCAAAATCCTCGGGCCCGGCTGCCCAAAGTGCAAAACGCTTGAACAGGCCACCCGCAATGCGGTTAGTGAGCTTGGCATTGATGCCAATGTAACTAAGGAAGAAGATATTGTAAAAATTATGGGCTATGGAGTGATGCGTACTCCGGCACTTGTAATCGATGAAAAAGTTATCTTCTCAGGGAAAGTCCCAAATGTGAGTGAACTAAAGGAAATAATCACAAAAAGTAAGTAAAACGATGAAAAGAATCGCACTAATTCTTTCAATCAGCGCATTAGCACTTGTGATGCTAAGCTGTGGTGGCTCTACTGAGCAAAAAGCTAATGATGAAGAAAAAGTTGTGGCAATTGAGAAGGGGAAGGTAGTTGTTTACTACTTCCACGCCAAGCAACGTTGCAAAACCTGTGTTGGTGTTCAAAACCTTGCAGAGGAAACCTTTGCTGAGAACTTCTCCAGTAACCCCAATGTTCAATTTATTGAGATTGATTTCACAGAGAGAGCGAATGCTCCCATTGCCGATAGGTATGAAATTGCCTTCAGCAGCCTGGTTGTTGCAGGACATAGCGAGCATATTGATCTAAGCGAGATAGCTTTTGCAAACGTGTTTAGCAACCCAGATGTTGTTAAGGAGCGAATTGTAACAGAAGTAAATAATTATTTAATCAACTAAATTTTTTATACAATGAAAAAGACAGGATTGTTTCTAGTTGCATCTATGCTTATTGGTTTAGCAACCTTTGCCCAGAAAACCGAGGTACTTTACTTCAAGGCCGATTTGGCCTGCTGTCAGGCAAGAGCTTGCAATGCCCTCGAAGGTGATGTAAAAGCCGTAGTTGAAAAGAACTTCAACGGTGAAACCGTTGTATTCAAGGAGATTAAACTTGCCGACCCAAACAACAAGGAGCTAATTGAGAAGTACAATGCTAAATCGCAAACAGTAGTTATTGTAACCCACAAGAAGAAAAAGGAAACCTTTGTCGATGTAACTGATATCGTAAGGAATTACTCAAGGTTCAAGAATAAGGAGGAGCTTGAGAAGAACTTTGTGGCTAAGATAAACGAAAGCATGAAGTAGATGGAGTTCTTGCAGAATCTTATCGATAACTCCCAATTTCCACTGCTTACTGCTTTTCTTCTTGGTTTGATGACTGCCATTAGCCCATGCCCTCTTGCCACCAACATCTCGGCTATCGGTTTTATCGGTAAGGATGTGCAGGACAAGCGCAAGGTCTTTCTTAATGGCATCATCTATACCCTTGGACGTACTATCAGCTACACTTTGCTTGGGATTATCCTCATCGTAATCCTAAAGCAGGGCTCCAGCGTTTTCAAAATCCAGAGGGTAATAACTACCTATAGCGAGATGTTTATCGGTCCGCTCCTTATAATAATTGGGATTTTTATGCTTGGGATAATAAAACTTAACTTTTCCATGTCGGGTGGTTTAGCGGCAAAAGCCGAAAAGAACGCTAGCAGTGGTAGTTACTGGGGAGTATTGTTGCTCGGGATAGTTTTCGCTTTAGCATTTTGTCCATACAGCGGGGTGCTTTACTTTGGGGGGCTCATTCCCCTTTCGGTTTCATCAACCATGGGATACTTTTTGCCAATTGTATTTGCCATTGCTACTGGCTTGCCAGTAATTCTTTTTGCTTGGATTCTAGCTTACAGCGTGTCGAGTGTTGGGCTGGTATATAGCCGCATTAAAACCTTTGAGCTGTGGTTCCGAAAGGTGGTTTCTGTTGTGTTTATCCTTGTTGGGCTTTACTACACTTGGATGGTGTACTTTAAGTAACCCCGTAAATCTTTAAAAACTTTTACAATATGTTTAGAAGGATTTTAATTGCCAGCGATTTATCCGAATCATCAAACGAGATAATTGGGTGCATGAATAACCTTAAATCGCTCGATGTGGAGGAGGTTGTACTTTTTTACGCCATGGGATTTAAAGAGGAGGATGCCGTTTCAGATATGATGCTTAAGAAGGTTGAGCCAGAGCTAAAGAAACAGCAAGAAACGCTGAAAAATTTTGGCTTTAAAACAACTCTTGAAATTGCCCTGAGCATGCCATTGGAGGAGATTAAGAAGGTTTGCAACGAGAAGGATATCTCTGTAATGGTTATCGGCTCGCACGGCAGCAGCGCATTTACAAATTCGCTCTTCAGGCTAGGCGGGGTGGCATCGGAAATCCTTAATAGCCATGATAGACCATTACTTTTCCTTCGTACAAAGCCAGTTAATGGCGGCGACAAACCAAAACTTCAGGCAGCCAACAAGGATTTTAAGGAGAGAATACTCTTTGCCACCGACTTCTCCGATATATCAATGCTTGCTTTTGAGTACGTTGAGAAATTTGTGGAGGATGGTGCCAAGGATATCACCCTGCTTCATGTTCAGGATAAAACGCGCATTGCCGGGCATCTTGAGCATAAGCTGGAAGAGTTTAACCGTATTGATAACGAAAGGCTTAAACTACGGAAGGAACGTCTTGAAAAACTTGGTGCAACCCATGTTAATATCAAGATACCTTACGGAATCCCTGCTGAAGAAGTTATTAACGAAGCCCATAATGGCTATTCGTTGATTATAATGGGAAGTCAGGGTCGTGGATATTTTTCCAATGTTTTTATAGGTAGCGTAAGCTACAAGGTTGCTCGCAACTCCGATGTGTCGGTGCTTTTGGTGCCGAGTAAGTTGAGGTAGCGAGCAAAATTTTCTATTTAACTTTTCAAAACCATAATAATGGACTTTAAAAAAGAGTTTCAAATCCTATTCTGGATTATTTTTTTCTTTGCGCTGGCATTCTTTATGCCGATTGATAGCGCAACATTCCGCACAGCGGTGGATGCCACGCTGGACTTATCCAAGTGGTACGCCCAGGAACACGTGGTACTTTGCCTTCTTCCTGCATTTTTTATTGCAGGGGTAATATCAGTTTTTGTTAGTCAGGGTGCGGTGCTGAAATATTTTGGCGCAAACGCCAAAAAATGGCTGGCATACACTGTTGCCTCAGTTTCAGGGACAATCCTTGCCGTTTGTAGCTGCACCATTCTTCCGCTTTTCTCAAGCATCCACAAGCGTGGTGCTGGTTTGGGCGCTGCAGTGGCTTTTCTATATTCAGGTCCCGCTATAAATATTTTGGCAATCATTCTAACTGCTCGTATTTTAGGTTTCGAGATGGGCGTTGCACGTATCATAGGTGCGGTGGTTTTTGCCATTGTTATTGGTAGCATCATGTCGATTATTTACCGAAAGGAGGAGAAGGCCAAGAAGGAGGAGCAAATGAATATTCAGCTACCTCCCGAAAGTCGCCCAATGTGGCAAACATCCTTCCACTTCTTCATCCTTGTGCTTATTCTGGTTTTTGCTAACTGGGGAAAACCCGCTAGCGATGACACCAGCGGCGCATGGTTCTTTATCTGGAGTAACAAATGGATTATAACTAGTATTTTTGGACTGGGATTGGTTTACTCCTTAATCAAGATACTGAAAATTGAATGGTGGTTGGTGATATCAGCCGCTGTTGCAACGGGCGTTTCGGGTATTCTTGCATCTACATATATCGGTGGAAATTTAGCACCCCTTGTTCCAATGCTTGTGGCCATTACTGGGCTTAGCATCATCACGCTACAAAAAGAGGACGAGAACCGCGAATGGACACTTGCCACATGGGACTTTGCCAAGCAGATTATGCCATTGCTGGCATTGGGTGTTATTATTGCAGGTTTCCTTTTAGGTTCAACCCACAACTCAACAAATATCCCAGGGGTTGTACCAAGTAGTTGGATTTCTTCGCTAGTAGGGGGAAACTCAATCTTTTCAAACTTTTTTGCTTCAATAGTAGGCGCATTCATGTACTTTGCCACGCTAACCGAGGTGCCAATTGTTCAAGGTTTACTGTCATCGGGAATGGGCAAGGGGCCAGCTTTGGCGCTCCTTTTGGCGGGGCCATCACTTTCTTTACCCAATATGCTGGTTATTAGGGGTGTAATGGGCACAAAGAAAACTTTGGTTTACGTTGTGCTGGTGATTATAATGGCCACTATTAGCGGGATGATTTTTGGGGCGATATAGAAACCCAGCGACAAAAAAACTGAAACTTTTTCTTTTCCCTTAAAAATTAATAATCAATTAACGTAAAAAAAAATAAGATTTTAAAATAATGTTGTATGTTTGCGACATTAGACAATCCGACATGGACAAATCAAAAAAATTCGACAACAATTTGCAGGACCTAGCTCGATTGGCCAAAGCAATATCGCACCCTGCAAGGCTAGCCATCATAAAATATCTCGCAGAAACAAAAACCTGTATCTCAGGCGATATTTCTGATTTTATTCCCTTGAGCCGCACCACCGTTTCGCAGCATCTTAAGGAGCTCCGAGATATAGGGTTAATCCATGGCGAGATTGATGGGCTAAGGATTAACTACTGCCTGTGCGCTCAGGGTATTGAGCGTCTCCTTATGCTGTTCAATGACTTCTTCTCGGCGATTGATATTCAAGACATTAACTGCCAAACAACAAAATAACACCAATAACAGAATGAAAATACTAATTCTTTGCACGGGGAATAGCTGCCGCAGTCAGATGGCTAATGGATTTTTGCAATCCTTCGACTCAAATATCACCGTTTGTTCTGCAGGAACACAACCTGCAACGCAGGTCAACCCAAAAGCCATAAAAGTAATGGAGGAAGTGGGTATCGATATAAGTCACCATATTCCAACTTTAGTTGATGAGTACATAGATGAGGAGTGGGACTTTGTTATCACCGTATGCGATGATGCGAACGAAACCTGCCCTGCTTTTTTGGGCAAGGTAAAGCACAGGCTGCATATTGGTTTTGAGGATCCCAGCCATGCTTCGGGAAGCGATGAGTTTATCTGGAGCGAATTCCGTAGGGTTAGAGATATGATTAAAGAAAGATTCTATACATTTTATACTGAACAAGTAAAAAACAGTTAACTCAATGTTCAAATGCTATAAATCATAATTTTATGAGCCAACATTTTACAGAAAAATCGCCAAAAAAGACCATTGGAATATTTGAGAAGTACCTCACAATTTGGGTTGCCCTTGGAATTGCTGTAGGAATAGCCATTGGTCACCTTGTGGGCGATGGCATCGAGATAATCAGCAGCTTGGAGATAGCAAATGTTAACATCCCAGTAGCAGTGCTAATCTGGTTGATGATCTACCCCATGATGCTTCAGGTTGATTTTACCAGCATCAAGCAGATTGGCAAAAAACCCCGTGGGGTAGTGTGGACGGTAATCATAAACTGGCTGATCAAGCCCTTCACCATGACATTCTTTGCCTGGTTATTCTTCTCGAAACTCTATCAGGCATGGATCGACCCCTCTTTGGCCGGAGAGTACATTGCGGGTGCAATTATCCTTGGCGCAGCACCCTGTACAGCTATGGTGTTTGTGTGGAGCTACCTTACCGATGGCGACCCCAACTACACGCTGGTTCAGGTATCGGTTAATGATTTGATCATCCTTGTGGCATTCATGCCTATTATTGGGCTTTTACTGGGCATAACCGATGTTGTTATTCCTTATGATACCCTTGTGGCAAGCGTTGTAATTTTTGTTGTAATCCCTTTGGTGGCAGGAGTTATAACCCAAAGAATACTTATCAAGTCGCATGGAATTGAGTGGTTTAAAACCGTTTTTTTACCCAAACTGAAACCTGTTAGCATTGTAGCTCTACTTGTTACGCTTTTACTGCTGTTCGCCTTTCAGGGGCAAAACATCCTTAGAAACCCTTTTATCATCCTACTGGTAGCAGTTCCATTGGTAATCCAAACCTACTTCATTTTCTTCCTTGCATGGTTCGGTGGGAAAAAACTTAAACTTACACATCCTGTATGCGCACCTGCTGCCATGATTGGTGCTAGCAATTTCTTTGAGCTGGCCGTGGCGGTTGCCATTGCGCTGTTTGGATTACAATCGCCAGCAGCATTGGTAACTGTTGTAGGCGTATTGGTAGAGGTACCTGTAATGTTATCGCTAGTGGCGTTTGCAAATCGGAAAAGATTTTAAATCCTTTGGATTCAACCTATCTTTAAAAAATTTGTTATAATATAAAATCATCCATGAAAACTTCCGAAACACCTAAACAACAGTCTTTTACTCTTCCCGGAGTTAATCATATAGAACCCTTAGAAGCAGCAAAAACCATTGCAGATCAAGATGCTTTTATTGTAGATATTAGGGAAAATGATGAATTAGAGGTGGTTCAGTTTGAAACTAGCGAGATCATTCATCTTCCCATGTCGAATATCATTGATACGTACACGATACTTCCTAAGGATAGGCCATTGATTATAGCCTGCAACAACGGAATACGAAGCGTAAAGGTTGTTAACCTTCTTAATCATCAAGGATACAGCAATGCTGTAAATCTCGATGGCGGTATAGCCCAGTGGTATCGGGATGCTTTACCTATTATTGTTAAAGCACACGAGGATAACAAGCACGGAGGATGTGGCTGCTCGTGCGGAGAGGGATGCTGTTAGTTTTTTAGCAACTTTTATGTTATCAGTTGCAACAAACCATTATCTCCCTCAATCTCGTCAAGCTTCGTTTTTCGAGACAAGTAAATCAATAACCAATCATTCAATCATCCAACCTGCCTAAAGGCCGGTAGGCAGGTCAGTCAATCAGTCAATCAATTAAAAATGCCAACATTCTACTGCAAATCGTGCAACCAAAAATTTGAAGCCGAAGGAAATAAAGAAGAGTGGATCGATCCAACCTTTGGTCCATGTAGCAAATTAACCGCACCCTGCCCCACCAATGGCGAGGAGTGCAACGAGTACCAAGCGCCCAAAGTATCAAAGGATTCATCTTTCCCAAGTGCACCTTCCTGCGGAATGCAAGGAGGATGCTGTGGATGTGGAGGGTAAATACAATGATAAATGATAAATGATAAATGATGAATGAAGAATTTCGATAGGGGGAAAGCCCGTTAGTCCAATTTAAACCAAGGCTTCACAATCACTGTTTTATCCTCGAGTTCGTCCTTATGCCTAAACTCGTTGGTGTGCTTGTTGTAGATGTAATCCTTGCTCCACTTCCTGTGATTTTGCGCTACTGCAGTAACACCCTCAATTAAAGTATCCAACTCCCAGTCAGTCATGGTTGGGTGAAGCGATGCACGGATCCAGCCAGGTTTTTCCGATAGGTCGCCATGATTAATCAGATCGGTAATTTTCTTCGACTTTTCGTAACTCACATCCAGCAGGAAATGTCCATATGTGCCTGCACAGGCACAACCTCCGCGCACCTGAATGCCAAAACGATCATTTAACAATTTCACTACCAGATTGAAGTGAACATTTTCAAGGAAAAATGAGAAAACCCCTAACCTATCCTCAACATTATCTGCAAGAATTTTAACCCCATCAATCTTTCTAAACTCAGCAAAGGTTCTCTTAACCAGCAGGTGCTCTCGCTTTCGCATGGTTTCTGTACCCATCTGATTTTTAACCTCAATGGCTAGCGCTGTACGAATAGCCTGAAGAAATCCTGGAGTTCCGCCATCCTCCCTTACTTCAATGTCATCAATGTACTTGTACTCTCCCCAGGGGTTTGTCCAGTCAACTGTGCCACCCCCCGGATTATCTGGTGTTACGTTCTTATATAAGGTTTGGTCAAAGATCAACACTCCCGAGCTGCCGGGTCCCCCCAAAAACTTATGTGGACTAAAGAAAATGGCATCAAGTTTTTTCATCTCATCATCCGCAGGGTGCATGTCAATGTCAACATAGGGCGCCGAAGCGGCAAAATCAATAAATGCAACCCCGCCATGTTCGTGCATTATCTTTGCCATTTCGTGGTATGGTGTTTCAATACCCGTTACATTTGAGCAAGCTGTGAATGAACCAATTTTAAAATTTCTATCCTTGAATTTCTCCAGCTGATAACGTAGTTCGTCCAGATCGACAAGCAACTCTTTATTGGGCTTTAGAATCACTACATCAACGTTAGCTTCAAGCCAGCTGGTGTGGTTTGAGTGATGCTCCATGTGGCTGATGAAAACAATTGGTCTTTCAGTTTTCTGAATACAATCTTTTTTTTGTATCATTCCACATGTTTTAAGGCCCAGAATTCTTATCATCTTATTCACAACGGTGGTCATACCTGCTCCGGCAGTGATAATAACATCGTTTGGACCAGCATTTACATGCTTTTTAATGAGGTTGTGTGCATGATGATATGCCTTGGTCATTAGGGTTCCCGTTTCGCTGGTTTCGGTGTGGGTGTTACCGACGTATGGCCCAAAAACGTTAGCAATATGATTTTCAATAGGTCTATATAGTCGTCCACTGGCAATCCAGTCGGCATAAATTATTTTCTTACTACCATATGGAGTTTCAAAAATTAATTCATTACCTATGGTATTGGCTCTGAAGTACTCAAAATGCTTTTCTAGCTGGTGCATGAAGTTTCTTTTATTTGTAATTATAAAAAGAATCTTTGAAAAACTGTTAAAATTTTGGAATTTAAAAAATCTAAATGGCATCAACCTATCCCATGTATCGGTTTTAATTACTATTATCTAGTTGCAGCCACAGCCGTTGATACGGCAATTGAAGCAGCAATGGCTATCTGCACCTGCTTTATTGTATTTGCCACTTCGCTGGCTATGGGGTTTTCCTTTAAAATTTCCTTAAGATTTTTGCGTAATATTTTAAGCTCTGCTCTGTCACGGGTAAGAATTTTATGCATCCTACATGCCTCAATCAAACTAAGCAAAACTATTAGCTCATCATTAGTTTCCTTTTTGTATAAAACACCATTCTTTAGCTGTGAAATAAGGGTATTTCGAACATTCTGGTCGTTTAAGGAGCACCTCCTGTAAGGAATTAAGCCTAAAAAACGCTTTTGCTCAATGGTTAGGATATGCTTTTGTGCCATATCCTTTAAAACAATCCATTTATATTTTCTTGATTTTCTATTAATTATCGATATCCATGATGACAATTTACGTGGCTTTTTTGACTTTTTAATCCGTTCAACTATTTCGAGGTAAATGGGATTTGTGGTTCGTGTCCCGTCTTTTAGAATTAGCCTTTTGTTTTCAATGGTAAACATACCCTCAAATGACATCTCGAGGAGAATGGATCCAACCAAACCATAATAAAGGTAAATATCGGAGCTGATAAAACGACCGTTGGATGGATTTTTTGCCAAAAGCAAAAACCTTTCGGAGGTAGTTAAGTTCATGGGATATTGCAATTTAAATATTTGGTATTAAAATTTTTTTCGATCTATTCCATTTTTTCATTTTTCAAAGTTATCAACAATTTTTGTTACCCAAATATTTTTCCCGAAGTTATCAACATCATCCTTTTTGAGGGTACCAAATAGCTACCTTTGGGCTAAGAATAAAATGTCGAAAAAATAGAGGAAAAGATTGATTTTGAGATGAGTAGATTTGTTCACCTTCACGTTCACACACAGTTTTCTATTCTCGATGGTGCATCAAGCATTAAAGGTTTGGTTGACAAGGCTCGTAAGTTGGGGATGAGAGGCGTAGCCATTACCGATCACGGGAATATGTTTGGCGTAAAGGAATTTCTTAACAGTGTTAATGAGATTAATAGGCCCATCCATTCCGAGATAAAAAGCATACTCTCCGAGATTAACACCAAAAAGTTGGAGTATTCCGGTTCGGAAAATAATACTGAACCAATTGACGAGCTTGAAACAAGGTTAAAGGCAGAGCAAGAAAAACTGTTTAAACCCATAGTTGGATGCGAAGCGTACGTTGCTTCCACCAGCCGGTTTAACCGCACCGAAAAGGACGATAGGGGTGGTGATCATTTAGTTCTTCTGGCCAAGAACAAAACGGGGTATCATAACCTTACCAAGTTGGTATCCTACTCGTGGACCGAAGGTTTTTACTACAAACCACGAATGGACAAAGAACTTCTCCGCAAGTACAGCGAGGGCATTATTGCCAGCTCAGCTTGCCTTGGAGGCGAAATTCCTCAAGCCATTCTGGCAGGAAACATGAAGCGTGCCGAGGAGTTGGTGCACGAGTACAAGACAATATTTGGCGATGATTTCTACCTTGAGGTTATGCTTCATCCAGTGAGAGAAGGTGGTTTTGCTGCTGATACCTACCACGAACAAATAAAAGTAAATAAAGCCATTCTCGATCTTTCTGCAAAAACTGGGGTAAAGTGCATAGCTACCAACGATGTACACTTTATTGATGCAGAGGACGCACAGGCACACGATAGGCTTATTTGCCTAAACACCGGCAAAGATGTGGACGATCCTAATCGTTTGCACTACACCATGCAGGAGTACCTGAAAAGCGAAGCCGAAATGCTAGAGCTATTCCCCGAAAATCCTGATGTTATTTACAACACCCTCGAAGTAGCCGAAAAGGTAGAGTTTTACTCGCTCGAACACGAACCCATTATGCCTCATTTCGAGTTGCCCAAGGAGTTTACCGACGAGAACGAATACCTAAGATACCTCACCTACGAGGGGGCAAAGAAGAGATGGGGCGAAGACCTTTCGCAGGAGCTTCGTGAAAGGATCGATTTTGAGTTGGATGTTATAGCCCGCATGGGATATCCCAGCTACTTCCTTATTGTTTGGGATTTTCTTAAAGCGGCCAGAGAGATGGGAGTATCAGTTGGTCCTGGAAGGGGATCCGCTGCCGGATCGGCAGTGGCATACTGCCTAAGGATCACCGATATTGACCCCATTAAGTATGATCTGCTGTTTGAGCGCTTTCTGAACCCCGAGCGTATCTCCATGCCTGATATCGACATTGATTTTGATGAGGATGGCAGGGAAGACGTGCTAAAATGGGTGGTTAACAAGTACGGAAAGCAAAGGGTGGCACACATCATTACCTTTGGTACCATGGCAGCAAAGATGGCCATTCGCGATGTTGCCAGGGTGCAGAAACTACCCCTATCCGAAGCCAACCGGTTGGCAAAGCTGGTTCCCGAAAGGCCTGGGACTACTCTTGCCATGGCCTACAAGGAGGTTCCTGATCTGCTCGAGAGCAAAAAGTCGGGGAGTGAGTTGGTACGCTCAACCCTACAGTACGCCGAAGTTCTGGAGGGTTCAGTCAGACAAACAGGGGTTCATGCCTGCGGGATAATCATAGGTCGTGACAACCTCGAGGAACATATCCCCATATGCACAGCCAAGGACACCGAACTCTATGTTACTCAATTCGATGGAAAGCACGTGGAGTCTGTTGGGCTTCTCAAAATGGACTTTCTGGGGCTGAAAACCCTTTCCATCATTAAGGATGCCATTGCTTTCATCAAGGAATCGAAGGGAGTTGAAATCGATATTGACAGTATTCCTCTGGACGACAAGGAAACTTTTGAGCTTTACTCCAGGGGTGAAACCACTGCCCTCTTCCAGTTCGAGTCGCCGGGAATGAAAAAGCATCTGCGTAACCTAAAACCCAACCGTTTTGAGGATCTTATCGCCATGAACGCTCTATACAGACCTGGCCCAATGGATTACATCCCCAGCTACATAAACCGTAAGCATGGCAGGGAAAAGATAGAGTACGACATCCCCGAAATGGAGGAGTTCCTGAGAGATACCTATGGCATTACCGTTTACCAGGAGCAGGTGATGCTCCTGTCGCAGAAGTTGGGTGGATTTACCAAGGGCGAAGCCGACTCTCTGAGAAAAGCCATGGGTAAAAAGCAAAAGAGCGTGATGGATAAACTCAACGAAAAGTTTATCAATGGTTGCATCGAGAGGGATTTCGACAAGAAAAAGGCTGAGAAAATTTGGAACGACTGGGAAGCATTTGCCCAGTACGCTTTCAATAAATCTCACTCCACATGTTACGCTATGGTCTCGTACCAAACAGCATATCTTAAAGCGCACTATCCCAGCGAGTACATGGCTGCTGTTCTTAGTCGCAATCTCTCAGATATTAAGAAGATCACCTCCTTTATGGACGAATGCCGACGCATGGGAATTCAGGTTTTAGGCCCCGACGTTAACTATAGTAACATAAAGTTCACCGTAATGCCCAATGGCGATATTCGCTTTGGATTGGCTGCCATAAAAGGCGTGGGCGAAGCAGCAGTTGCCAATATCGTTGAATCGCGTAAGGATGGAAAGTACAAGGATGTCTTCGATTTTGTGGAACGGATAAACATTCAGACTGTTAACAAAAAGAACATTGAAGCCCTGATATTGGCTGGAGCACTGGATAATCTTGGGAAAATTAAGCGATCTCAGTACTTCGTCGAGGACATAAAGGGTGTCTCTTTTATTGAGCAACTAATGCGTTATGGGGCTAAGGTACAGCAAGAAAAGAACAACGTACAGCAAACCCTATTTGGTGATATGGGGGGAGGATTTCAACTTCAGAAACCCGAGATACCCATAGTTGATGACTGGCCAATGCTCGAAAAGCTTAACAAAGAAAAGGAAGTGATAGGCATTTACCTATCAGCTCATCCTCTGGATGACTATTCGCTGGAAATTGAAAATTTTTGCAACACCCCTCTTTCCGATATGGCTTTTCCTGAATATTTAAACGGCAAGGAAATAACCATAGCCGGTATTGTTTCCTCGGCAAAAGTCCTAACATCGAAAAATGGGAATTTCTACGGGCGACTTGCCATTGAAGACTTTACCGATTCGTTTGAGATGACCCTTTTTGGCAAAGACTTTGAAAATAGCCGCAAGTTCTTTTACGAAGGTTACCCTCTGTTAATCAAGGGTAAGTTTGAGAAAAACCAGTTTAAAGAGGGTGAACTGAAATTTAACATCAAGAACATCACCATGCTCTCCGATGTTAGGGAGGAACTAATAAAAAAGATCACCATAACCATTATTCTTGATGAACTCAACGATGAACTGGTTGATTCCATAAAGAGTATGACATCGTCAAACAATGGGAAGGTACAGCTAAATGTAAAACTTGTTGACCCTGAAAGCAAAACTACCCTTGAAATGTTCTCGCGATCATTCAGGGTAAATATTACCAACGAGCTCATTGAACAGCTGAAGACCCTTCAACTTAACTTCAAGGTAAACTAGCTTAGATTTTTTATGGTACAAGAATTACCTTTTTGAAACAATTATTAAATAAAACTGTTAATTTTATAAAAAAATAAGAAGTATGGCAATAGCAATTACAGACTCCAACTTTGAGGAGATGGTTTTAAAAACCGACAAGCCCGTTTTGCTTGACTTTTGGGCAGAGTGGTGTGGCCCTTGCAGAATGATCGCTCCATTCGTAGAGCAGCTCTCGCAGGAATATGAGGGAAAGGCTGTTGTGGGCAAGGTTGATGTTGACAATAATCCCAATATTGCTGGGAAATATGGCATTCGTAATATCCCAACTGTTCTATTCTTCAAGAATGGAGAGGTGGTTGATAAGCAGGTTGGTGCTGTGCCCAAGAACACCCTGGCTTCGAAACTTGAAGCACTGCTTTAGTTCCCTTCACAAGGAATCTTGGCATAGATTTTCCCTGTCCTTGAGGCCGCTATGATCTATGCCATATGTTTTTCATTTACACTTGGGTAAACTAAAAAATTATCAAACTGATTATTAATGCGTGTTTGCGTGTTCTGCGCTTCCAGCGCAAAGGTGGATCCCGATTACTTTAACCATACCCGGATTGTGGCCGAGGAATTCGTTAAGGCTGGAATAACCATTGTGTATGGGGGTGGCTCAATAGGATTAATGGGCTGCCTTGCCGATTCAGCACTATCGCTCAATGGCAAGGTTGTGGGAGTGCTCCCTCGGTTTATGGAAAAGGTTGAGTGGGGACACAAGGGACTAAGCCAGCTAATCCTGGTTAAGGACATGCGCGAACGCAAGAAGAAACTGATTGAAAAAGTTGACGCCGTGGTTGCCCTTCCCGGAGGCTGTGGCACGTTGGAAGAGCTAATGGAAGTATTCACCCTTAAACGCCTAGGCAAGTTCACCAAACCTATTGTAGTGCTAAACACCAATGGCTTTTACTCACATCTGGAACTTATGATTGAGAGGATGATTGAGGAGCGGTTTATGCGTCCCGAGCATAGGCAGATATGGACTTTGGTTGAACAGCCAACAGATATAATTCCAGCCATAATAAATGCCCCACGCTGGGACGAATCGGCTATTCGGTTTGCTGCCGTTTAGTCCTTATCAACCCTGTTACGGTAAGTGAAGAGCTTGCTATCGCCCACCTGATCGTACGAAAAGAGTTTCCCTGTAAAGGTGGGAGCCTTAACGCCATCGCCAAAGAATTTATTCCCCACAAAAACTCGAGCCTCGTCCCAAAGATCACGCTTAATGAAACTGCTCATGAGCATGGTTCCACCCTCAATGATCAGGGAAACAATCTCCCTTTCGTAGAGCTCCTTGCAAATCTGAGTCTCAACTCCCTTGGCAAAATCGACCGTAAGCATTTCTAAATTGGGTACAGAGGCAAAATTTGCCTTGCGTGCCGATGCGCTGGAGTTGTTACCGATGAAAACAAGGGTGGGTAAAGAGCCATCGTACACATTGGACTCGGGCGAAAGTCTCAGTAATCTGTCCATCACAATCCTAAGGGGTGAGCGTCCGCTCCAATACCGGACATCCAGCCGGGGATTGTCCTTGTCAACGGTATTGGTACCAATGAGTATGGCCTGCTCCTCGCTACGCCAACGGTGTACCACCGTTCTTGCCAAATCGTTGGTAATCCATATCGGGGCAATGGGTTGATTGGGCTGTCTAACCGCATCGATGAACCCATCGAGGGTCTGTGCCCATTTAAGGATTATGTATGGGCGCTTCTTGATGTGGTAAACAAAAAAACGGCGATTCAACTCTTTGGCTTCCTTTTCCAAAACACCTACGGTAACATCGCATCCAGCCTTTTTTAGCACATCAGTACCCCTGCCCAAAACCTTAGGGTTGGGGTCCTTTGTGGCTATCACCACCCTTTTTATCCCCGACTCCTTGATCAGGTCGGTACAAGGTGGCGTTTTGCCAAAGTGCGAGCAGGGTTCAAGCGATACGTAAAGGGTTGAATTGCTCAACAGCTCTCTATCCTTAACCGAGTTTACAGCGATACGCTCGGCATGATCCTGGCCGTACTCCATATGAAAACCCTCTCCAATAATGGTGTTGTTGTAAACCACAACTGCACCAACCATGGGGTTTGGCGCCACGTTTCCCATGCCCTTCTTCGCCAATTCAAGGCATCGGTGCATGTACATTGTATCGAGTTCCAACTGTTCCATAATTATTCCGTAAATTTGATCTCAAAAAATAACACTCTCACACGGTGAGCAGCATAAACATCATAACCTACTACAAAAAGCTCTGGCAGAGCTTAAGCGATTACCATACTGAGGATGAGGCTAAGACCATTGCCCGGATCCTGCTACAAAAGGTTACCGGTGAGCCTCCCCATCATATTCTTGCCAATGGTTCTCTCGTTATAAGCACTGAGCAACTCCAGGAGATGGATGGCTACCTTTCGCAGCTAAAGTTACAAAAGCCTATCCAATATATCATGGGCGAAACGGAATTTTTTGGCATAACCATGCGGGTTACCCCCGATGTACTTATCCCCCGCCCCGAAACAGAGGAGTTGGTTGACTGGATTATCAAATCGAATACCAGCCAAAGCCCTGTTATTCTAGACATTGGAACGGGATCGGGGTGCATTGCCATAGCATTGGCCAAAAACATTCACAGAGCAAAAGTGCGTGCCATCGACATATCGGCACAAGCCATTGCCTTGGCAAAGAAAAACGCTGCGATTGCTGGTGTTGACATCAACTTTTTTTTACATGATATCCTAAAGTCCCACGGCAATATTCCTGGTGCTCCTTTCGATATTTTGGTTAGCAATCCTCCATACGTTCGCGAAGGCGAAAAAAAACTGATGCACCGTAATGTGCTGGATTACGAGCCCCACACGGCTCTCTTCGTTAAAGATAACGATCCTCTGATCTTCTACCATGCCATTGCCAGGTGCGCAAAAGATCGTTTAAAGCCAGAAGGAGTAGCATACTGCGAGATCAACGAAGCGCTGGGAGAGGAAACTGCTGAAGTTTTCAGGTCGTACGGTTTTGTAGATGTTGAAATTCGAAAAGATATCAACGGGAAGGATAGGATGATCAGGGTGAAGGGGCGAGAGGGTTTAAGGTTGAGGGTTTGAGGTTTAGGGTTAAGGAGGAAGTTAAGGTTAAGGTTAAGGTTAAGGTTAAGGTTGAGGGTTGAGGGTTGAGGGTTGAGGGTTGAGGGTTGAGGGTTGAGGGTTGAGGGTTGAGGGTTGAGGGTTGAGGGTTGAGGGTTGAGGGTTGAGGGTTGAGGGTTGAGGGGAGGATTGGGAAAATGGAAATATCAAAAATCGGAATAGATAGCATAGATAATGAATGGGATGGAAACAAAGAAGGCATTGGAAAGGGCGCAGAGGCTATGTAGCCGGCAGGAGAAATGTGAGGCCGATATCAGGTTAAACCTCGTTCGGTGGGGCGTTGATCCGAAGGGAATCAAAACTGTTATCGCCATGCTGGTAGAAGATGGGTACATTGATGAGAGCCGCTATGCGGTAACCTTTGCGCGCGACAAGGCACGCCTCAACAAGTGGGGCCCAAAAAAGATTGCGCTGGGGTTAAAAGCCAAGGGCATATCGGGCGACAATATACACCTTGCCCTCGATGAGATCAAGGATCTTACCACTGCCATTTCGCTGCTTGATCTTCTGAGCAAGAAGTCCAAAACGGTAAAGCATACAAGCCCTGTTGAGCTAAGGGGTAAACTCATCCGTTTTGGCTTATCGCGAGGGTTTGATTATGGTGATGTGGTCAAGGCAGTTGATAGGATTACCCGTAAATAGCAATTCATTTTTTCCATACAATTTTCGACTTTCAAACTCTTGTATAAGTTAGAATCCATTCATTTTTTTAAAATGATCTTTCACTAATCCAAGGATTACCTAGATGATTTTTAGTTTTTATAGGATAAAAGTTTTACTTTTAGTACGTGAAAGCTCAACGCCCTTGTTAGTAGCCCTGTGACTGACGGGGCGAAGCTGTAGCATTGAGAGCGGAAAGGAGTAAACCCAGAGGTTAAATTAGGGCAATCGGCGGGCGAGTTTGGTTTTGAGTTTGACAAAAGAAGTTCTTAGAAAAAAGAGATATTAATAAGAAGATAAAAATACAGGAGTTGGATATCGTGAAAAGAAAAATAGGTTTGATGCTCGAATATTTTGGAAAAATCGTACCTTTATCAAAAAACACAAAAAGTTGTCTTTAACAACATAAATTTGAAATATAAGCAACTTTTATTGGATATATAAACAAGTTATGGGCAATTATAAGACAAGACACAGACATTCATATACTTGATTAAACACTTGACTTTTATTTAGGAATTATTTATTTTTGCATTGAATACAATATTTTCAACTATTATATATTTAATAATCATTTATTTATGTTCAATTTAGGGCTGAACATCCATTTATGAAAAGTTGGAATAGGCTGAAACCACAACTATAAAAAAGAGAGTAAGCAAAATTAAAAACCTGTCTAGATATGAAAAAGTATATTGTAATCTTTGTTTTGTTAATTTCTATGATTCTCATTAATTTAAATTCTTGCAAAAAAAATGAAGAAATAGCAAACAACGCAATAGAACATCCACTCGACATATCAAAATATGGTGAGATTCACAATGAAGTATTAGGTATGTTCTATAAAAATGGACATTCTAAATCGACTTTATCCTTTCAAGAAAAAGTAAATCTTATTGATAAATATTTAGCTCAAGTAGTAGAAGGAATTGATGAAGGTATGTTTACAAGCATTGTTAATAGTAATCAACTTGGAATTAAAACATATTTAGAGCAAATCTCAAATTCTGAATCTGATATTCAAACTGGTTACTACATAATCAATGACATTTATGAAAAGGAACAAATTACAGAAAATGAAAAAATCTATTGCACTTCAATTATTTCGGCATATGAAGAATATCCCTTCGATTTTCCTGAATTATTAAACAAATTATATGAGATTGAACAGGATATATTAGCTGATGCTTCTCTTTCCTTGTCAGAAAAAAAGAACTTACAGAAGGTATTCTCTATAACAGTTGCATCTATTGAGTTTTGGGAAGAAGCGCCATTAATTCTACCAAATAAAGGGATTCCTTGGTATGTTAAGGATTGTACAGGTGCAATCGCAGGCGTTCAAACAGGATTAGTTGGTTATGCAACGACATTGTTTGGCCCTTGGGGCGGTGCTGCTGCATTGTTAGGTAGTGCAATTTTCGCTTCCGCTATTTAGAAAATATCATTGAATGGTGTTTGTAACTCAAGGCAAACACCATTCAAATTATTATAAATTCTAAATAATTTAACATATGAGAAAGATATTTTTAAAATGTTTTTTCCCTTATAACTATTATACAGCTAGAAATGTAAAAATAACATCTAGCAGTGGTGCGAAATACAATCTTTCGCATTCGCAATCAATTGACATAGAGTCATTCAATGAAAAGTGGTTAGATTTTAAACTTGATTACCACAAATATCGACTAACCCTTGAAAATAATTCATCGGGAGAAAACTTATATGTTATTGTATCATTAAAGTGTAGAAATCTTTTTCCATACAAGTTTACTGACGTTATGTTTAAAAATGCAATGAAAGCTGAAGTTGTAGACAAAGAGACTTTTGATAATTTTGAATATTCATTTAATAACCTGAATTACAGAAGTAAAGAATACTCTCTAATTGATTACTTTGCAGTTGGTTTATATGTGTTATTATTTTTAGGTTACATTGTTCTTTCAATTTTAAATGAAAATTTAATGGAACGGAATTTTCTTTTTTTAATTGGTGTTGCTGGTTTTATTTCTGCGCTAAGATTAGTTATTAATAGAAAAAGAGTTTCCTCAAATAGCTTTGATTTTTCAATTCAATTATCTTCATTGGTAAGTTTAATTTTACTAGTTTTTATTAATTTCTCAATTATAATAAAAGTTGTTTTTGCAAGTATTTCAATGACTCAATATTTAATAACTGCCCATAACAAGGGGTTAATAAAATGCAGGCTATCAGCGGATTAGAAAACTTACTCGTTTCAATCCAGCGTCCTCATCGTGGGACGATGACGATGTTCCAACCGCCTGCACTTTATCAACCCCCAGCCGTTAGCGGTAA
>Ga0334884_1001261_pt1 | contig 39020 bp, 36 predicted proteins | sample GraSluR1_MG_7_FD_207215 | JGI IMG/M metagenome (GOLD analysis project Ga0334884, IMG submission 207215) | Sludge microbial communities from methane-producing bioreactor in Wageningen University, Netherlands - Granular Sludge_12_05 R1 | ecosystem: Engineered > Bioreactor > Anaerobic >... | reverse complement strand
CATACACAAAGCAGGATAAACGAATTTCCTGTTTATTTGGCGAACACCTTTTAAGCAAGTACCACAGCAACCCCGTTGCATTGGTTGAAGCACCAAAAACAGCCGTTTACGGTACGTTGTATTTTGGTTTACCCGAAACACCTGAAAGCCTTATTTGGTTGGCAGTTTACAACAAAAGCAGTTTTTCATTTGACAAGCTGAAAGTATTGAAGGGGCGTTTTGTGTATGTATTTCCCGACCTTTCAAAAGACGGTAACACCTTCAAAGAATGGGAAACCAAAGCCAAAGAATACGAAAGCCGTTTACCCGGAACACGGTTTGTGTTTTCGGACTTATTGGAGCAGTTAGCAACTGAACAGGATAAAAGCGAAGGCAACGACCTTGCAGACTATTTAATAAAACAGGATTGGCGACTATTCAGGAAACGGAATATTCAGGAACAACCACCACAGCCCGAACCTGAAAGAGTTACTAAAGTTACTAAAGTTACCCACCAACAAAACATTATTTTTTCACACGCTGAACCATTGCCAAAAGTTGAGGTATTCAAAACTGAACGAATTGAACAACCTATAAAGGAACAGCCCCAAAACTGGAATAATGATATTGCAGAACTTGAAAACTACTTTGAAAGTGTTGAACTACCAACCAAACCCGTAAAGCTGAACAGGTGCAGCACAATAACGGATTGTTCCTTATTCATTGAAAGCCACTTTGCCACCGTGAAAGGAAACAACGGGAACAGAACCTTTTTACCCTACCTGAACCGATTACAGGAATTAAAACAAGTATTAACCATAAATTCAAATTGATATGAATACAAAAGAAGTACAGGCACTTGAAAGCTACTTTAAAACAGAAAACGAACATTGGAACGGGTACGCCTTAAAAACCATTCGCAAAGCATTAGAAAAACAACTATTCAGCGACTTTAATAAACTTATGCAGTTGTATGAATTGAGTATAAATATTGCAAGTGAAAGCCACAGGGAAAAACCCTTTGAAGGTTTGCAGCTTATTATTTCAGAATACGACAAAAACGAATTAACCACCGAACAGAAAGTTTATTTACTGGAAGGCGTTTTTGAGTATTTAGATTGTACAGATTTTGACGATTGGTATTCAAACGAAATTCAGGACTTAATGAAAAGTCAAATTTCAGTTTACAACAATGAGTTGAAAAACAAACTACCTGAATACAATAAACCATTGACAGGGAACATACGGGACACCCTTAAAGACTTAATGCAAAAGGAACTGGAGCAGTTACCCGAAACACTCAAAGAACTTGACCCCGTGCAACGGTTAAACATACTTTGTAAACTTATGCCGTATGTATTGCCAAAAACTGAAAGCGTAAAACATACATTGGGCGAACCCGAACTACCTAATAAGAATTGGTTTGATTAAAGCCGTATTGTTCGATATAGTGCAAAGTTCCTTAATGATTTAGGTTTCATTTTCAAAATAAAATTCAAATGCCAAAGCCCCATACATTCCCAACCCTATACAATGAAGCGTTGCAAATACATATTTCAAAGTTGAAAGGTTGGGGCTACCTTGACCCCGAACAGATTAAAAGCGGTACATTAAACTGGAGCAGGAACGGAAACCCCACAGGCAGTATTTCAATACGAGTAAACACCCACAGCGAACAACCATACATTGAACTAGATTACAAATACAGGGACGAACCCCGAAACTACAAAGTATATTTAACCTCAACCCCTTCAAACCTGAACAGGGGCGAAATATGGTATTTCATTTGCCCACAGACAAAGAAGCGTTGCCGTAAACTGTATTCAATAGGCGGTTACTTTTTACACCGTGAAGCGTTTAACGGTTGTATGTACGAAACCCAAACCCAAAGTAAGAAGTACAGGCAACTGGATAAAACATTAGGGGCGTACTTCAAAAGTGATAACCTATACTACGAACTGTACAAAAAGAATTTCAAAAAATCGTATGCAGGGAAACCAACCAAAAAGTATTTGCGAATAATGGAGCAAATACAGAAAGCTGAAAGCATACCATACCACGAAATTGAAAGGGCAATGTTAAGTTGAAATGTTAGCCGGAAAGTTTCTTATTTCCCGTTCGGGAAGTACTCAAAATAAAAACTGTAATTTTGCCCCGAAAGGGGCTTTTTAATGTAGTAATGTACCTTATTTGTACCTTGAAACTGTAAAATACTGATAATCAATTAAAGTTATATTTTGTATCGGAAAGTAACCACTACAATCAACGCATTTTGGATAAAGCTAATAGAAAACTTACAACCGAAGTCCATAGTGATAAAGTTTCCCTGTGGTGGGAGTATCGGTTGTTTTCAACAAATCATTTGCATAAAGGACAAGAATTCTTGCGCTTATTCTCGGTTGCTAAGGCGATAGGTTATTCCGCCACCTATCATGCTTTGCAACCAGGACTTTGTTTTAAGCTTTCTGTTTCGGTGTTGCAAATAATTTGTTCAACCTGAGCATTTGTTTGGGTATGTTTATTCATTTCTTTGATAAAAAAATTAACAGCAAACCCTGCTGTAATAACAGGTCTTAAAGCTCCTTTACGCAAAAAGTAATGAAACAACACAGGAACGTCAACGTAATAATACTTGTGTTGGGAGTTAAAGGTTAACAGTACATTGCCATCGCTATCAATGGCTTCTCCTTTGGATTTGTAACCTCTTGTAGCATAGTTTATTCCAGATTTCAGAGACCATTTGTCAGAAAGCTGATAAGCAATATTTAATCCGCCAGAAAAGCCATAGGAAGGTGATTCAGCTTCGTTGCGCATTTCAATTAAATAATCCAATGACCCTTCCAAATTGTGGAACGAATATCCTCCGTCAAATACAGCTCCAATCGAGATGTTGCTGGCTGTGTCCTGGGCCTTGAGCTTGTTCAAAAAACTAAAAATCAATATTATAATGATTCCAAAAGATAAGAAATGCTTGAATTTACCCATGATGAAAACTGATAATGAATTTAGCAAAGTTAAAAAAGGTACTTTAGGAAATCCACTTAAATTCTGAATGAAAACATCATCTCATCAGCATACTGCTTATCTTTGCGAACTAATAATAGTTATCATGTTAAAGTACAGGTGGTTATATTTTGTCATATTGATATTAGCCATTGGGTGTAGCACAAAAAATAATAAAACCATGAAAGACGAACAGAAAAATGATCCAAACATTCAAAACAATATCGAACAGGATTCAATACCCAGAGTAACAGGCATTGGAGGAATATTTTTCTTTTCGGATAATCCCGAAAAAACAAGGCAATGGTATGCTGATCATCTTGGTTTGGCGGTGAATGAATGGGGTTCTTCCTTTGAGTTCAGAAATGCCAACCGTCCGGATGAAATCAATTATTTGCAATGGAGCCCTTTCAAACAAGGCTCTGAATATTTTCAGCCTTCCGAAAAGGAATTCATGATCAACTACAGGGTGCAACATATTGAAAAGCTTGTTGAAAACCTTCGTAATAATGGTGTAACGATTCTTGACAGCATAGAAACTTTCGATTATGGAAAGTTTGTCCATATCATGGATGCAGAAGGAAACAAAATTGAGCTTTGGGAACCAGTGGATCATGTATTTACTGAAATGGGTGGTGAAACAACCAAATAAAATTATCCATAAGATGGCCACTTCCGAAGATTTTATTGCCTATGTGTTGGCTCAATTGAATGAACTTGATGATCTTAGGTGCAGGAAGATGTTTGGCGAATATGCTGTGTACTACAAATCGAAACTTTTTGGTTTGGTATGTGATAATCAGTTGTTTATCAAGCCAACAAATGCAGGTGCTGCGTTTATTGGAAACGTTCAGGAAGCACCGCCCTATCCTGGAGCGAAAAATAGTTTTTTGATCACCGATCAGCTGGAAAATAAACAATGGTTGCAGAAACTTGTTACGATTAGCTGGGAGGAATTGCCACAACCCAAAAAGAAAAACCTTAAAAATCGCAATTAAGTTTCTGATAATAAATTGATTAATGTTAAATCATGATTTGTGATCTCATAAGATATAACAATAACATGATAAATATTATCTATGGAAATTTTGAATTAAATAAATAAACAATTGATACATTTGCAACAAACAAAATAAAACCCCAAAAAAATGGAAGAAAACAAAAATTCTCATGCTTCTGCAGGCGAAAGCAAATGTCCGGTAACAGGAAACAAAGCTAATCCGGTTGCAGGCAGTGGTACATCCAATCGTGATTGGTGGCCAAACAAATTGAATATTAATATTTTGCGTCAGCATTCTTCAAAGTCGAATCCGATGGGAAGCAATTTTAGTTATGCTGATGCATTCAAAAGTTTGGATCTGGCAGCTGTTAAAAATGACCTGACTAAGCTGATGACAGACTCACAAGACTGGTGGCCTGCAGATTGGGGTCATTATGGCCCGCTCTTTATCCGTATGGCCTGGCACAGTGCAGGTACGTATCGCGTAACAGATGGCCGCGGTGGTGGCGGAACTGGAAATCAACGATTTGCTCCTTTAAACAGCTGGCCCGATAACGTAAGCCTCGACAAAGCACGTCGTTTACTGTGGCCTGTCAAACAAAAATATGGCAAGAAACTTTCCTGGGCCGACCTGATGATTTTAGCTGGTAACGTAGCCCTTGAATCTATGGGATTTAAAACCTTTGGTTTTGCCGGAGGGCGCGAAGATATCTGGGAACCTGAAGAGGATATTTACTGGGGATCAGAAGGCAAATGGCTTGATGACCAGCGTCATAACGAAAAAGGCAAACTTAAAGGTCCTTTGGCTGCCGACCATATGGGATTGATCTATGTGAATCCGGAAGGCCCTAATGGTGAGCCTGATCCGATAAAAGCAGCCCATTATATCCGTCAGTCATTCGGATTAATGGCTATGGATGATGAAGAAACTGTGGCATTAATTGCAGGAGGACATTCATTCGGTAAAGTGCATGGTGCAGCACCGAATACCAATCTTGGACCTGATCCGGAGGAGGCTCCGTTAGAAGAGCAGGGATTAGGCTGGAAAAATAAACATGGTAAAGGAAATGCCGAGGACACCATTACCAGTGGCCTGGAAGGAACCTGGACAAAAACTCCAACTCAATGGAGTATTAATTTCCTTGAGAATCTTTTTGACTATGAATGGGAATTGACAAAAAGTCCGGGAGGAGCCTATCAATGGAAACCACGCGGACAAGCTGGTGCCAATAGCGTGCCCGATGCGCATATTCCTGGCAAAAGAAATCAACCTTTTATGTTGACTACTGACTTATCGCTGAGGTTTGATCCGACATATGAGAAAATTTCACGGAGGTTTTTAGAAAATCCTTCCGTATTTGAAGATGCGTTTGCCCGTGCCTGGTTTAAGTTGACTCATCGTGATATGGGGCCAAAATCACGCTATCTCGGACCAGAAGTTCCAAAGGAAGATTTGTTGTGGCAGGATCCAATTCCGGCTGCTACTTACAAAATAATTGATGATGAGGATGTTAAAACATTAAAAGCTATAATCGCTGAAACAGACCTTACCGTCTCAGAATTAGTTGCTGTGGCTTGGGCATCTGCTTCCAATTATCGCGACTCCGACAAGCGCGGAGGTGCCAATGGCGCACGAATCCGGCTTGCACCGCAAAAAGATTGGGAAGTGAATAATCCTGCTCAACTGGCAAAAGTTTTGAAAGTGCTCGAAAGCATTCAAAATGATTTCAATAGTAAATCTGGTGAAAAACAGGTTTCTATCGCAGATTTAATCGTGCTTGGCGGTTGTGTCGGCATTGAAAAAGCAGCCAATGCTGCCGGCCTCGTGCTGGAAGTTCCTTTTACTCCTGGACGCACAGATGCTTCACAGGAGCAAACGGATGTGGAATCATTCAGCTATCTTGAACCTTTAGCCGACGGATTCCGTAACTATATCAAAACTAATTATATGAGTTCTGCAGAAGAAATGCTGATCGACAGGGCGCAATTGTTAACGCTTACACCTCCTGAGCTTACTGTTTTGGTTGGCGGATTACGTGTTTTAAACGTAAACTGGGATGGTTCAAAACATGGTGTGTTTACGGAAAAACCTGGAGTTCTATCCAATGATTTCTTTGTTAATTTGTTGGATATGAGAACTGTTTGGAAATCTGCATCCAAGAATAATGAGCTTTACGAAGGTAGCTGTCGCAAAACTGGAAAACCGAAGTGGACCGGCACACGTGTTGATTTGCTCTTCGGTTCAAACTCGGAATTGCGTGCACTTGCTGAGGTTTATGCCTGTGCTGATGGTCAGGACAAATTTGTTCAGGATTTTGTCGCTGCCTGGAACAAGGTGATGAATCTGGATCGATTTGATATCAAGTAAAGTCACTAATTGACAATTTTAAAAAGGTAGTCGTTTTGCATGACTGCCTTTTTTTATGCCCGTTACTAAACTTATTGTATTTTCGTTTTCCTTAAAAAAAGCTCCCAAATGAAAAATTCAGCATACTAACAGTTTTATTGTTTTTTTCGATTGTATTGCCTGCTCAGGAATCTATTCAAGTATATGGCAATCAGAAAATTAATATCTATTCCGAAAATTGGCAGGACATTATTGTATGCGAACTTGCTATCCCGGATTCATGGCATTTTACGGATAATGATCGCGCTTATCCCCTACTCATTCTTTTTGATCAACAGAACAGAACAAATTTTGATTATCATTTGGCTGGGATAAATTTGCGTACTGGTGTTGGGGCTTAAATTCCCGAAATTGTTGTGGCAGGATTGCCATTTGATCTGGAGAAGTGCTTGCAATATACTGATAAGGAAATTCTAAGCGATAGTTTAAGTGGTCTGGAAAGCACAGCTCAACTTATATTTAACGAATTGATCCCGGCAATTGAACGAGAAATTGCACCACCCAGTTTTTTGATGATAGCAGGCCATTCCAGAACTGCCTGGTTGGTGAATTACCTTGTGGCTAATTATCCTGACCGTATCAGCGCAGCAGGTAGTTTTAGCGGTTTTTTTGAGTCGGATGAGGTGAAATTGCAATTACTTGATTTAGCTTCAAAATCTGAATCCGGGAATATTTACTATCTACTAACGAGTGGCGAAAGTTATGAGGAACAAACCTATTTGCCGTCAAATCAGGATTTCGCCGAAGAGCTCAGCAAACAACCAATTCGGGAAAATTTTCGCTGGGTAATGATAATAAATCGGGAGGCCATCCATATTTCGATTTATGCACTTTCTGTTCCACAGTTTTTAACGCATTATTTTGCAGATTACAATACTATTTTAGGTGAATGGTTTGATTGGAAACAGGATTCTCTGAAAGGCATTAATGCAGCTCAAACGCTGGAAAATGATTTTATTGACCTCCCCTATCCCCTTATTCCACAATTAGTTCATATTTACCCCCTTGCCAGTCATTATTATAATCAAAACGATTTTCGAACGGCAATTTATTTCATTGAAATTGGCTTGAAATATTATCCTAAAGAGCTTGGCTTATAGCTTTTTGAAGCGGAGCTTTATGCTTTATCCGGAAATCATTTGGAGGCAAATAAAATGTTGAATGAGTTTGATAGACTAATCGAAAATCCCGCTATTAAACTGACTGACAAGAATGATTTGTATGAATGGTACGAATCGATAAAGGTGGAAATGAAGGAGTAATGTAAACAAAAAACCGTCTCACTTTTGCTGTGAAACGGTTTTTTCAAAATCGATGAAACTATGAAAAACTATCATTGTTGTCCGGTAAAAATATTATGTCGTCCCTACGGGACTTTTTCCTAAATTGTAAATCACTGATTACCCACATTTTGTCCCTAACGGGACTGTCCCGTTAGGGACAAAATGTGGGTAGAATAAAAGGTTACCCCTGATTATCCCAAGTCCCGTACGTACGGGACGGCATAATTAAAGCGATTGAGCGTTCTTACGTTATTTTTACCGGACAACAGTGAAAAACTATCTTTTATCTGAAGTACCTAATTTAGGTTTTTGACCTTTATCGTTTTCCTGTTTCTTCTTCATTTCGATCCTTTGAAGAGCAGTTTTGTATTCTTCCTCTGTAAGTTTGCCTTCCTTTTTAAGCTTCTCAAGTTCTGCCTTTCTTTTGACAGTTTCACTTGCTTCTGCTTCAACATTTGCTTTTTTAGCTTCTTCTGCAGAATTAAAGCGTTCCTTTGAATCATCTGATTCACTTTCAGCATGTAAGCTGCGTGTTTTGTCATTTTTTAATACCTCCGATTTAGCGGCTTCTTCTTTACGCTTATTTTGCTCCGCTTCATTTCGTAGTTTTTCTTCACGTAATTTTTCTTCCCGCAATTGAGCATCTTTGGGTGCATCTTTCTGCGAAACCTTTGATTCCTGACCTAATTTTGCTTTTTCAGCTTCAATGGTCTTCTTTGCATCAGATTCTTTTTTCAGACTGTTTTCAACTGCTTCTTTTTTTTGCTTTTCGGTTTTTGAAACCTGTGCAAATGCTTGTTGGCTGATGGCTACAAGACCAACTACAATAACAGAGGCTAAAGTAAACCGCTGCATTTTTTTTAAGATGTTTGTTTTCATGTGGTTTAATTTTAGGATTAAAAGAAAAAGGCTACTCCAAAGATAGTGAAGTAGCCTTTAAAATCCCTATTTAATGATCAACTTTTTGACCTTGCCGTACTTATGTGTTCCCATTCGGATAATGTAAACACCTGAAGTGGCATACGACATATCGAGCGGATAGGTGTAACGATCGTTTAAATACGTTACTTTATTCTCAACTAAATTAATACCTAAGCTATTGTGGAGATTAATAAGTACCTGAGCGTCCAGCTTCCCGGAAATCAATGACACTTCATATTGTCCATTTCCTAAATAAGCGATCTCGAGTTCGCTGTCCATTTCCGGTAGAGCGATATTCCCTGTTGGCAGTACTATGTTAATTGTATAATCTTCCGTTTCGCCATATGTGGTTTCTTCACAGGCATCATCCGGTACGCCATCATTCCAGTTGGTTTTGACACGCATAAAATGTTCGCCTAACTGCACGTCTTCAGGAATGATGAATGCGAGGGTATCAGTATAATTACCACTGCCTTCACCATCGGCAATTTCGTAATTGTCAACGATAATTTCATCAGATTCAAATACAAAGTTATCATTGAAATCAATCCAAACACGTACAAACTCATTTCCATATCCTACTGTCAGGATCATTTCATTTGTTGAACCTGTTTCGATATCAGTGCTCATATTGGTGAAGTCATTATACCCGTTCTCACCACATTCCGACTCATTGATTAAATCACGGATTTCCACATAAAGTATAGCATCACCGGATGAGCAATTAGATTCCGGCTGACAATTCGATTTAACAATTGTAGTGGAAGTAGTGTCATTGCTTAAATCAGAATCACCTTCTAACGAAGTATAAGCCATTAGGTTATAAGCTCCCAAAGCTGAAAAATCAGCTGTGGTCGTGAATTCGTAGTTTGCTTCTGAATCGGCATAAAGCGTATCCATAAATATTTCAGTTACTACTGTTCCATCCAGATCGTAGGAAACTTCAAATTCTGTTTGATCAGCAGCACCAAAGTTGGTCAGCTTTACACTGATTGTTTCTTCCTGAGTAAGACCAGTTCCTGATTCGGGATTGGTGATGTCAGTAACTCCAATATCATCGCTAAAAAGATGCACAACAGTAACAGCAAGACTATCGTTTAACCGATTTTCATCAGTTTCGAGTGCAGTAAAAACTTTGAGATCAAAAGATTCGCCTACAGCACTCATATCAATGGTGGCATCAAAGGTATAGTTTACAGCTTGACCGGCAAAAAGCGTATCAAAATACATTTCATAGATGGTGTCTGTTTCCGGAAGGAAATAGCCAACAGGAATACTATCTACATCTTCAGTTCCATAATTGAAAATTTCTATGGTGATGGGTTGCTCAGCCAATAGCTCACCACTCACTGGCTCAACCACTTCCACAACGCCAACATCATTGGCCAGATCAGAGGCAATCTGAAATACGCCAACCACATCAGTTCTTTGATTATTCATGAAATATTCGCCAATATGCCAGAAAGTCATGTCATTCGATGGGTCGAGTGTAAGATGCACATAATCAGCCAAACGATTCGAAGGATTATTTGAATTTCCCTGAGCGATCAAGGTTTCATCTACAGTCATAGTTCCCAGTGGATCAGATGCATACCGTCCGGTGAAATAGATGGCAATGCTCTCGGATGTGCTTACCGTTGTATAAGCTAAGGCAATATTTCCCTGTCCGTCCATGGCCATACTACCCGAAAATGCATCTTTGTTGTTATAGGGAGAAATATAAGTTCCTTCCTGATAGATTTCCCATGGAGCATCATCGCCATACTGGCGCATCTCGAACCAGCGGATTCCAGCCAATTCTGCTGATGTTCCGTCTGTGTCAACTACAAAGTTGAAAAGTGCTGTATTATATCCTGGAAATCTGCGGTATTGTGCTTGTTGCATCACCGTAGCCTGCAGAATGTCAATATCTGGCCCCGAAGGTTGAGGTCTGTTCGAAAATGAGCCCCCATCAAACACTGAAATAAAAGGAGTTGTTGGGATTTCTATTGCTTGTGAAATTTCAGAATTAGCAGGTGTTTCCCAATCGATATTCAAAGTCCAAAGCTTAATATGGTCTTCAGAAACTCCGCTCCACGCATCATCCTGTAGATATACAACTGTTGCATTTCCTGCAGGTGGAAGGTTACCGTTAGTAACATTAAAAAACTGTGGGCTGTAAAAACCAGAGGTTTGAATACCTGGGAGCGGGAAGGCTAAAAATTGCGGGGTTTCTCCATCTAATACGACATCTCTTTCGATCACAAAAATCCGATTGGTAGAACCGATATTGGCTGTTACATAGTAACCATCTGACCAGATCGAAAATTTCGGATAGTCAGGAAATTGCCCTGTTGTGAGGCCTGTGGTATAAACGTACCAATCATCGTTCACAGGGTCAGGACCGGCCGAAATGGCAAAATTGAGGCCATTTGGCGAAAAATCAAACTCTGTAATGATATATCTGTCGGCAGCTGCATCGTAGAGCATAATAGGGTCGCCGGATGTGTTACCCGGAAAAATAGTGGCTAAAGACGCAGCCGGTGTAAGTGGCTCACCATTTTTGTCGAAGATGCGAAAGCCCACATTCCAACCACCTAAATAATGGTTAGGACCAACGGCTCCGGTTGGGTCACTGGGCGTATAACTCGAAACATTGGCATTGAATACCATCAAAGGATCACGACTGGCTTTACGTGCAACCTTTGTTTGTTGCGACACAAGTGGATCATCGCCTTTTGGTAAGCCTTTGCCAGGAACTGTCATATTAGCTCCGGCACGTTTGGGCTGGCCCATACGCAGGGGTTCGTTAGGATCTTGCGCAACAAAAGTTCCATTTTGGATTTGTTTCGCAATACTCGGCACTACGCGGGGTGCCGGCAATTTTGTAATTAAACTTGGTGTTGATTTTTCGTTTTGTCCAATACTGATAATTGGAAACAATAACGCGATTGTGAGATAAGTTAAAAATGATTTCATAGAATTTATTAATGGGATAATGTTCGCAAACATAAACAATAATTTAGAATGACTTTAAATTAAAGAAAATAATCTTGCAGATTTTGGGCGTAAATATGCATTTATAATATTGAATATCAAATGAATAAGAAAATTGCAAATTCAAACAAACTTTATGCAATTAATTGGAGTGGTCTTAAACATTCAATACCATACGATATCCTTCCATTCCATCCTTGTAGTATTGCGATAATTGTTTGGTCACTTCAAATCCTTTTTGGCGATAGAGTGAAACCGCTGCATGATTGTCAGTTCTTACTTCGAGTGAAATTTTTGAGAATCCTGATGCAGAGGCAATTTGTATAGCTTTATCCACCAATGAGGACGCCAGCCCTTTTCCCCTGAAATCAGGATGAATCGCAATTGCATATAACCTAAGCATAGATACTTTTTTGCGCTTAAGCAATATCATATAGCCTGCAATTCTTTTTTCGGCCATCGCTATTAAAAATGGATTTTGCGATTGTATTAGATAGCGCATTTGCCTCCTATTGAATGCATCAACTCCGAAACACGCTTGTTCAATCTGCAAGATTGCTGGTAAATGCTCCAATCGGGCTTCAACAGTATTTTCAGGAGCCATGGGCGTAATGTTTACGTTCAAGTCTGTCTAAAAACTCCCTGAGTATCAGGCGATAGAGTTCGTCTCCCAGGATGGCATCCTCTACACCGTAATCTATCGAAGGATTGTCATTAACTTCTATGATTACTGATTTATCGTCAATTGCTTTCACATCCACGCCATAGAGGCCTTTTCCGATGGCATTGGCAGCATCGAGAGCATTTCTTAAAACATGTTTGGGCACTTTGTGCACCGGAACAGTTTCGAAAGAACCGGTTTGGGATTTGCCGGAATCGTTGTGGTGATAAATTTGCCAGTGTCCTCTGGCCATAAAATATTTACAGGCGAATAAAGGTGATCCATTCAAAATTCCAATCCGCCAATCAAAACTGGTTGGCAAAAATTCCTGTGCCAGAACGATGGCTGTTTTTTGAAACAGAACATCAAGAATTTTCTGATAATCTTCATCCGAAGCGGCTTTTCCCATGCCATGCGAAAATGAACCATCCGGCACCTTTAAAACAATTGGTGAGCCTAATAGCTGTGTGATTTCGGCCCAGCTGTAAGGATCTGATTTAAAAATCAATTCCGATTTTGGTGTTGGTATTTCTTCCTTGTCAAGCAACTCTTTCAAATAAACTTTATTTGTACACCTGATAATCGAAAGCGGGTCGTCAATAACTACCATATCAGCTTGTTGGGCTTGTTGCGCAAGCCTGTAGGTGATGTGGTTAAGTGATGTCGTTTGGCGAATAAACAAAGCATCATATTCCATCAGGCGGTGTACTTCCTGTGCGGTAATCAGTTCAGCATTGATCTGTAATTTTCTGGCTTGGTTTATAAATTGGTTCAGGGCAGTTTTGTTACTTGGCGGAAGTGTTTCGTTGGGATCGTAAAGAATGGCCAGATCATAGCGCGAAGGTTTTTTGCTGCGTGGCTGACGCCAGACTCTCTTGCTAAAGTTGTCGAGTGCCTGCGCAAACACATCTTGTTGATCTTCAGTAAGGTCATCCAATCCAAGAGGTTTAATATTTTCAATTTGATTCTTCTCTCTTACTGCAAACTGAACCCTTAGCATTGGACAGGGATTTTGCTCAAAAACATAACGGGCTACTTTTTCCATGGCGGGTTCTGTGCAGGTTCCGAAAAAAATATCCAGCGAAACCCTGTCACCTTCCTGCTCGTTATTTGTCGAAAGCCATTTGTAGGTCAGTTTTTGCATTTGATAATCGAGTCGCATCACCGCACCTGACTCAAGCCGGTTAATCACTTCGATATCAGGCAGCACTTTGTGACCCCTGGCTTGTGCCAACAAGGAACAATAATAACCCTCAGAATGATAATCCAGCTTATTACAAAGATTTATAACAAAAAAATGTTTCTGGTTTAGCTCCTGATTTTTAAGGTATTCACCTGAGGTTAAGATACTTTCGGTATCATAATAAGGTTTCCATTGGTCCAGTTCGTCCAGAATCAGAATTGTTGAAAGCATAATTGTATCAAGGATTAGATTAAATTTTACCTATTAACCAGCTGAAGCCAAAACCAATGAAAAAGTGATCGTCAGTAATTCCTGTTCCGGAATTGATATCTACTTGCAAATTTGGTTTTAAAAGATAACTGAAGCCACCATCAAAGGATAAATCGAAGTCATCCAGTTGATAATAATTTCCGTATGGTTCTACAAAAACGCCAAGTTTATCAGTGATGGTATAACCTAAGGCAAAACTATACATCAAGCTTAACTCCTGTTCTTCAAACCAATAAGCACCGAAATTAGAACCCAGATTCCATCGTTGCGTAAAATCCCAGCTGTGCAGGAAACGTAAACTCAAACCGAGCGCATCTCCAGTAACTTCTGCAGAAGCTGTTGGCACAAACACTTCGGCCAAAACTCCTGCCTGGGTTGCTCTTTCCGGATTTTCGCATACCTGGAATTTACCTCCTATGGTAAGATTGGAAAATCCACTACCTTGCTTAAATTCAGACCAATTAGGCTTGTCATGTATTACAAAGGATTCAATTATTCTTATCTCCACTTTTTCGGATAAACCATATCTCAATAAAAAAACAGGAAGGGAATTTACGGTAAACTCATCTTTTTCTCCAGGATTTAACTTACTAAAATCCAAACCTGTCTCCACCTGAAAATACCGTGCTTCAACAGTTGAAACGCCATCACCGGCACCCGGCCGATCCGAACTAAAGGACTGAGCCATTGAATGGGTGGTTTGTAAACAAAACATGAATAAAATGATACCGTTTAACTTGTTTATTTTCATCGGATTACATTTTTGCACAGCTGATTTATAGCTGATTAATTTCTTAGCGAAGGTATAAATTTGAAAGCAACAAGCGACAGAAAATCTGATGAAGTTACAGTATAAATCTGATCGGATTAGAATCATTTTAAATAAGCCTTGTACATAAACTGAAATCCTCAATATAAGAGTAAAATAAGTAAGTTTGCCTGCTAACTAAATTTCAACCTATATGTGTAATACAAAACCCCTCAAAGGCGGCGAATTTCTGACAAGGGATATAGATGCAGAAGCCGTATTTATTCCGGAAGAATTTGACGAAGAAACAAATATGATCACCGAAACCTGTCAGGATTTTTTGGAGACAGAGATTTTTCAAAATCTCGACCGAATCGACAGTCAGGAAGAAGGTTTAATGGCTTCGTTACTCAAAAAAGCTGGTGAGTTAGGGCTTTTGGGCTTGTCTGTTCCTGAGGAGTATGAGGGTTTTGAGCAGTCGTTTTTAACGGTAATGCGTGCCAATGAGGCTTTGGGAGCGGCTCACTCCTACTCTGTTGCTATTATGGCACATACCGGTATTGGAACCCTTCCGATTCTTTACTATGGCACTGAAGATCAAAAAGCCAGGTATATTCCCAAATTAACTTCAGGTGAATTGATGGCAGCTTATTGCCTTACCGAGCCTGGTGCAGGTTCGGATGCCAACTCAGGCAGAACCAAAGCCGTACTTTCCGAAGATGGTAGGCATTACATACTGAATGGCCAAAAAATGTGGATCACCAATGGCGGTTTTGCCGATATTCAAACTGTTTTTGCCAAGGTTGATAACGACCGTGTTTTAAGTGCTTTTATCGTGGAGCGTGCCTGGGACGGGGTAACAATGAATCCCGAAGAAAAGAAAATGGGTATCAAGGGTTCTTCAACCCGACAGATTTTTTACAATGATGTAAAGGTGCCGGTCGAAAATATGCTGGGCAAACGGGGCGAAGGTTATCGGATAGCTCTGAATATCTTACACCTTGGCCGCATCAAGCTGGCTGCAACTGTTGTAGGAAGTGCCAAAAGAGCTATTTTACATGCTGTAAATTATGCTAACGAACGCAAACAGTTTGGTAAGACGATAGCTAATTTTGGTGCCATAAAGCATAAGTTGGCTCAACAGGTCATTAAAACTTTCGCAACTGAATCAGCGGTTTACAGAGCAAGCAAAGATATTCAGGATCATATTTATGAATTAAAAGCTGCCGGTCAGCCACATGGTAAAGCCAACATTGAAGGCGTAGCTGAATTTTCGGCAGAATGTGCCCTGCTCAAGGTTTATGGCTCCGAAGCACTTGACTATGTAGTTGATGAAGCTGTTCAGATCTATGGCGGCATGGGTTTCTCCAGCGAAACACCGGTTGACAGGGCATATCGCGACTCCCGAATCAACAGAATTTTTGAAGGCACGAATGAGATCAACCGCTTACTTGCAGTAGATGCATTACTGAAAAAAGGTGCAAAAAGTGATTTCAATTTACGGGACTTGGCCAATGCAGCAGCTGCCAGCCTCGGCAAACCGGTTGCCCTAAATGGAAATTCATACTTTGAGGATAAAGTAGCCACCTTACGAAATTTGAAAAAAGCCATCTTGATGCTTATTCCTTCAATTACAGAAACTTTCGGCCGAAAAATTGCGGAAGAGGAAGAAGTGATGATGAACCTGGCTGATATGTTGATGCAGGTTTATGTAGCAGAGTCAACACTTTACAGGGTAAACAGGCTCGAAAAAATTAAATCAGAGAGTGAAATGGTAGTTTACAGAGATATACTGGATATTTTGATTCACGATGTGGCAGCCATTGTTCAGAAATCCGGCTGGGATGCAGTGGTGAGCTATGCACAGCCCGAACAACAAAGCCTGTTCAGGGAAGCCCTGTATCGTCATTGCCAAACCACTGCATTTAATGTAAAAGAAGCACGCAGGAGGATTGCCGACAAACTGATCGAAGATAATGCTTACAGGTTTTAGCTGATATTTTTTTCATCTTACTACGGACGTTTATGGATTATCTGTAAACGTCTTTTTTTTTCTGAATTTTTGTTTTGATTTGGATGCGTGTTTTTGTATCTTAGAAGCGTTAATAATACAAGCCAAATGAAACATAAAATAATTCAGGAGTATATTGGTTCCCTGACCAAGGAAGAAACTTTGCGCTGTTTGGAAAGTGATCTGCTTATCAAAGACAGTTGTGTTCTGGAATCCGTGAATCCGTTCTTTGGATATTATGCTGATGCTCCCGATGTGCAAAAACCACAATATCTGTATTTTATGCTCGAAGAAGCTGTTGATTTTATGGAGCTTCAAAGGATAATTCTGGAGGTGAATCTAAAATCGAAGGTTACGGTGGATGCAGTATGGGCTACAGTTACAGTTCCAAATAATGCAAAAATGCCGGCATTGCGTATTCGTAATCTGCCACAGTATGGCCAGATTAGTGTTTTGCAGCAGCACTACCGCGAGGCCGGATTGCCTCTGAAAAAGCATAGCAAAGGAGTGATGCTGGATCATGCTGCAATCCATATCGAAAAATTTTTCTTCCTGGAAGAATTAAAGGAAGGCATATTTTTTGATGCGCAACAGGCTCATCATGGTTACTTTATCATACCCAAATACATCAATTGGAAAGAGTTTAAGAGGTTAACGGCCGAAGCTAAATACGATGTCAGTTTGCTGAATTTTGATGCTGCAACTGCCAGTTTATTTACAAGCAAAAACATCATTGAATTGGTTCGGATTTATCGTGAAGGCATTGACACACCTATGCTGAAAGCCATCCGCGACAGGTATTATCACTTATTAAACCTCAAATAATCCGTCAGGATAAATTACTTCCTCCAAAAAAAGTGCATGAGCCGGGACGGAATATCCGGCAGCATTACGGTTTTTGGCCAGAATTAGTGCTTCAAAATCTGTTGTGCTGCGCTTTTGCAGACCTGTCTCAATGAGTGAGCCCACAATGGCTCTAACCATATTGCGCAAAAAACGATCAGCACTGATTTCAAATACCAGTTGATGCTTGCTTTTTGTCCATTGGGCAAATTCGATTTTGCAATTATTGGTTTGCGTTTGGGTGTGTAATTTTGAGAAACTTGTAAAATCAGTATGTTTTAAAAGAATTCGGGAAGCTTCATTCATCCGTTCTATATCCAGTTCGTGAGGAAAGAAGTAGGAAGTCGGGTTGAATACATCTTTTTTTGTATTTAGGTAATAGCAGTACTTCCTGGAAATGGCATCAAAACGGGCATGAAGTTCATCGGGAACTTTAAATATTCTGAACACCACAATGTCGGGAGGCAAAAAACGATTCAGCTGCTTTCGGAAGTCTTCCGAATCTATTTCTTTTACTTCTGATACAATATCAAAATGTGCGAAAAAATTTTTGGCATGAACACCTGTATCCGTGCGGCCACAGCCCATCAAACTGATTGTTGTGCCAAGCTTCAGACTGAGACATTTTTCGAGCTCTGCCTGCACGGTCTGTGCATTTTCCTGTCGTTGCCAGCCATGATAGGCACTGCCATTGTATGCCAGATGTATAAAGTATCTCACAGGATTTTTAAGGCAAATGTCGGCAATTTTCTACAAATTCACTTTATTCTGTGAATCGGGCTGTTGGCCTAATAATTTAAATTTTTCCCTTGCATTATCATGTTTCCCTTAATTTCTTTGAGTTGCTCACGTTCGGAATGGGTTAGGTTAAAAGGGTTATCTTTCAACAGAAGCAGGTTAATTTGCTTAAGTTCCAGTAAATCCCAAGGAAACTGGCCAATAAGATTTTGCTGAAGATCAAGATCAGTTAGCTGAGTTAAATTACTCAGATCAGGAATATCAGATATCGCGTTAAAGCTTAAATCAAGGCGTTCGAGTTGAGTCATATTGGCTATCCAGGCCGGAAACACAGACAATCTGTTGTGATGCACATAAAAATAACGCAGGGATTTTAGTTGTTGTATTTCTCCGGGAAGAGATTCCAACTGGTTATAAGCCAGAAAAAGTTGTTTGAGTTGGGTCAGCTTTTTGATTTCGGAAGGAATTGCAGTGAGTTGGTTGTGGTAAAAATCCAGTTCCTGCAGATTGTGCAGCTCAAAAATTTGAACAGGGATTATTTTAAAACTATTCTCATAAAAAATCAGGCTTTTCAGATTGCTCAGTTCCGAAAAGTTTTGTGGCAAATCACTCAAATTGTTTTTCCCCACATTCAATCGTTCAACACCCTGCATTACAGCTATGTTTTCGGGCAATTCAGAGATATTGTTTCCTCCCACCAGCACACGTTTTACATGTACCAGTCTTCGTGCAGTCCGCTTGTTGAAGCGCAAATTGTTGTGGTTGAGATTGATTTCCTGCAGGCTGTCGAGACGTTTCACAAAACGTGGCACACGCTTGATTTTATTATCCGACAGATCAAGTACTTTAAGTTGTCTTTGTCTTTTGATAGCCGCCAGAATCCTTTTAAGCTTGTTTCGGTGCAATGAAATCAATTCGAGACTATCGAATGCAGGCAATCGCAATTTCTTGAGCAAATTACTTTCGGCTTTTAGGCTAATAAGTGAGTTTTTTTTTAAGTTTTTTAAGTTCAGCTTTGTAAAGGAATTGCTTGATAGATCAAGCTTTTCAATGGCATTGAAAGCTGCAAGATCTGATAGCACCTGCAGTGCTGTATTGCGGGCATTCAAAAAGCGTAAGCTGTCGGGGTGTATGGTATCCAGATGTAACATTAGCTTTTGCTGATTTTCCAGTGCAATCTGCTATCATCTTTTTTGCATGGCCAAAAAATCAGAGTCTTTTTTAAAGTGTTCAGCCTCAGTTGGAATTTGGGCAATTAAACATCCAGAAATGAGAATGAATAGCAGACATATAAAGTTCCGCATATTTCTTTTTTATTTTTATAACTAATGATTTAGTTGTTTTAGTATAAGTGGACTGGAAAAAATGTTGAATTTTAGGATGGAAATCTATCAAACGAATGTAGATAGTTAAACCAGTGAATTACAAGAACAAGCAATCTGAATGTAGAGCATCTAAAAGACCTTCGTGGTGTATGCTCTAGTCTCTTTGTACCTGTCCGCGATAATAGGAAAAGTAAATACCAAATAAATTCATTACAGAGAAAATAATGAATCCAGACCTTATAATATCGATAAATTGCTGGTCATCAATATTTTTTAAAACCTGATTGCCGATAGTCATCGAAAACAGTACAGCCACAACCGTCATACTAACAATTTGTCCGATAACCCGTCCGGTGGCAGCAGTTCCGGAGGCAAGACCATATTGGGTTCTGTTCACTGCACTCATGATGGTGTTCATATTAGGCGAGGAAAACAAACCGAAACCTGAGCCAAGCCAGAGCAGATTAACGACAATGAGCCATACCGGTGTTGATGCATTCACAAAGGCAAATCCGATTAACCCGAGCGTGCAGATTACCATACCAATTGTTGTGAGAAATCGGGGTTGAATGCGATCGGAAAGCCTTCCGGCCAGAGGCGAAAACAGTGCCATCATGATAGGCTGTGAAACCAGGATCGTCCCTGCTTCGCTTGGACTTAATGCTTTAATCTTCTGAAGATAAATGCTTAAGAGAAATACTATGGCAAAGGTTGCGCTGTAATTAATGAGCGAGGCCAGATTAGAAAAAGTAAAAAGTCTGTTTTGAGTGAAAAGCCTGGTATCAATGACCGGAAACTTAGATTGAGCCTCCAGAAGCCAAAAACCAAGTAAAGCTAAAACTCCCAGTATCATAATCCACCAGCTTTGAGGCAAATTGGAAGCTCCGTAAATCAACGCAACCAAACCCAACATAAAAAGCATGGTACCTCTTAAGTCGATCTTTTTTTGAGTGGCATTCGGCTCATCTTTGCCCAAAAACAAAAAAGCTAACATGCTTGACAAAACTCCGAGTAAGGAGGCAACATAAAAAACAGAACGCCAGCCATAGAGCTGTGTCAGCATTCCTCCGATAAACGGTCCGGAAGCCAAACCCAGATATACAGCCGAAACAGAAATTCCGAGCACTTTTCCACGGCTTGATTGCGGAAAAGCCGATACCAAAATTGCCGGCCCTGTGGTGCTGGTGAGTGCGGCTCCTACACCCTGCAAAAACCTGAAGATTATCAACCACCATCCGGATGGCGACAAACCGCTGGCTATTGAAAACAGGGCGAATAACAATACTCCCAGTTTAAACATTCTTTTTACACCGGTAAGATCAGCCCATCTGCCGGCCGGCAACAAAAACATCGCATTCGACAATAAAAAAGACGTTATTACCCAGCTTAAGGCAATGGCATTCATTTCAAATTGCGCTTCAATGGCTGGTAGCGAAATATTTACTGCCGAGATTAAAAAAGTCCCCATAAAGGAGGTTACGGCAACAATAGCAATTATTGAGACTTTCGAACGGGCTTGCATAGCTGCTTATTCAAGAATCAATTTTTGCCGATACACCTGCTTTTCCGATTTAACTTCAATGAGGTAAACACCACTTCTCCAGCTGGATTTCCGTGGAACAGAAAGCTCATTTTGAAAGAATTGACTGTGAATCACCTTTCCTGAAAGATCATAGATAGCGAGATATTTGAGTGTTTCATCTTTGTCTAAACCATTGATATTTAAAACATCTTTTACCGGATTCGGACTAATAACCAAATGATCAGCCATTTGAATCTCAGCGACATTCACATATTGCGATACCACCACATTATCTATCAAAAGCGGATTGCCATAAAAACTCACTGTTTCAAAAGCAATGCGCACATCCGACATGCCTGCCCACTGGCTCAGATCAATTGTATTACATTCTGATCCCCAGCCATTGCCACACCAGTCTGTAATTTCTTCCGGCCAAAAGGTTTCTTCAGTTGGAAGTCTAGTCGCAAAACTTCCTTCACCATCTTCGCCAAATGCAGCAATACGTTCCCAGCTTTCACCGCAATCACTTGATATTAAAATAATTAGTGAATCTGTGACTTGTGTGTGATCAGCATTTTGAGCATAGGCATGATCAAAGCTTAGATAAGCTGTCGATAAATCACTCAGATCAAATGGCTTGGAAATCAATCGGTCGCGCTGCAGGATCGAATAATAGGTTCTGAAATTGATCCCCGCAGCAACGGCACCTGTATTGCCACTCACATTGAATAATTCCCATGTTTGGCTATTATCCGGATTTTCTATCATCCACGATCCTTCAGAAAAATTCCATGATTCAAAATTTTCCTGAAAATGCCCCGCTTGCGCACCGATAGTGAGATAATCTTCAAACATTATTTCATCCTCACCATATTCGTTACTCACCACCAAACTTACATTGTATTGTCCTTCTTCCAAAAACCTAAGCATTGGATTTTTATCATTTTGGTCTCCCTCCACAAACTCGTAAGACTGAGGTTCAAAATGCCATTCCCAATTATCTGGTATTCCGGTAGATGTGTCATAAAATCCAATCACATCATCCACACAGGCCACCTTAACATCTGAGGTAAAAGCGGCAGCCACTTCACCCGGGAAATCAACCTTAAAAATCATCGTTTCGCCAACTGGTGAAATATCATAAATGGTAATTCCACCCAGATTTCCATTTTGCAAAAACGCATGAGGGTTGCTGAAATCAGTAAACTCGGATCTGCCGTAATTTTCTCCAAAAACTGCATCATTCAGGTTGCCATCAGCTGAAGGGGTTCCTCCCGGCCTGAAAATGTAAACCTCATCCGGCGGGCCTTGGGCATTTCCATTGCCTGCATTGGTGTTGATGCGATAAATCAACATACCAGATTTGGGGAGGGTTTCATCAAAAGTGCCTTCTTTTTTACGATATTCCAACACAAAATATTCTGAGGAAGAATTATGCGAAGGGATCCGCCAGGCATTATTCTCAGCCGATTGTAATGGGTTTAGCGTGTAGGTACCAGCTTCCGTGATCCAGGGAATGGTTTCGATCCAGCCACCATATTTCATCTTCATAAAAGCATTCATATATTGTGGTGGATTATTGTTGGCTGCCATGATGTCCCACGGACCAACCGGAGTAATGCTGTTATCCACATAGCGATACAAATCGGGTGCGCTAAGGCTGTGATACAACTCGTGACATAACACCCCTACCCCGCTGCCCGAAAGACTTGTTTCGAGTTGAAAATTATAATCATGGACTTTTTTGCCATTGATATAAACATCCTGTGAATAAAGACTCCAGCGATGCGGCCAAAGTAATGTTGACCAGGCAGTTGTGCCGCCACGGATGATGAAAACTACATTGTCAACCCGATTATCGTTGTTGTAATCCAGATCCAGGTTTGCCGGAACAGGGGAGTTTATATTTATCCATTCCACCGCATTGACCAACAAAGTGTGTTCCCTGTTAGTTCTTTGGTTATCATTTGTATAGCCATCGGGATTACTAACAGCATTGTAAGGCATATAATAACTTCTGGGGTGTTCGTCCTGAAAAGAAAGTACAAATTCGTCCGGTGGAACCGGAAAAAAATAGGAACGCAGATTTAATTGTCCATACGAAATCTCTTCAAAATAATTCAGTACCGAATTGGCATTGGGATTTGAGTTATTAAAACGATTGTAATTGAGCAAGGTATCAGAGGTAAATTCATCCTGGTCAGCAAAGCGGATGTAAATCACCAGGTTATTAAAATCTCCTATCGCCCGGTCATAATTTCGGTCAGGTTCAACAAAACGCATCTCCTGTTCCATATACGTACGGATAGCTGTTCGTTTTTCGGCACTGATGATATTTCCGGGAGAGAGGTGAATAGTTGAAGGGTCAATTATTCCCACCTGAAATTGTGTCGAAATGAGTTGATCGTCAATTAGTTCAGCATAATAATAAAAACCATCAGTTTCACTTTGAACAATGGTATATCCTGCCGCATCATGCAACCAGTTATAAAACTCATCACCTGTTGCCAAAAGATTTAAGACACTGCCATCAGGCTGTGTTACTGTTACGGGCTGATCCTTTAGCCAGGCCGCCTGAAGTGGGTAAGAAAAATATAGGCCTATAAGTATCAATAAAACAATTACTATTCTGGACTTGAGAGCGACTTGCATGATTTCGAATTTTCGGGTTTCCATATTTTTTATTGCTTACAAAAATAAGCTTTTTCAATGATATCATTCCAATATAAATAAGATAAAGAAAATGAATGACTTACATTACCAGTAACATATTTGCCAATCGTAAACTGAAAAAATCAATTACTTTTGAGCCTCAGAAAAGAAAAGCAAATATGTGTTTAAGTATTCCTGCCCGTATTGAATCCATCGAAGGCGAAATGGCAAGCTGTTCAGTAGGAGAAGCAAGATATAATGCCAGCCTTGCAATGCTTGATATTGCTGAACTTGCTGTTGGTGACTATGTGTTGCTGCATACCGGTTTTGCACTTCAGAAAATCAGTGAGGAAGAAGCCCTGGAAACCCTCAAACTTTTTGACGAGTTTGAGGCTTTTAACGAACAGCTTGACAAAGAAGAACAGCAAACAGGCAAACGCATCGTTTAGGCATGAAGTATATTGACGAATACAGGAATAAAGAGCATGTTCAACATCTTGTTGGACAAATCAGGGAAGCCTCTAAGCATAAGATGTGTATCATGGAAGTTTGTGGCGGCCACACTATGGCTATTCAGCGTTTTGGGATTCCCGAACTTTTGCCTCCCACAATTGAACTGATCAGTGGCCCGGGTTGTCCGGTTTGCGTAACAAGCAGAGCATATATCGATCATGCCATTGCCTTGGCACGTTTGCCTGAAGTGATTGTAACTACTTTCGGAGATTTAATCCGTGTGCCTGGTTCCAGCTCTAGTCTGGATCAGGAAAAGGCTTCCGGACGCGACATCAGGATTGTTTATTCAGTGTTGGATGCCCTGGAAATTGCCAAGCATAACCGAAGAAAAAAAGTTATTTTTCTGGGCATAGGTTTTGAGACCACCTCCCCTGCCACTGCTGCCGGAATTTTAAAGGCGGAGATGGCAGGCCTATTCAATTTTTCGGTTTTGAGTGCTCATAAAATCATGCCGCCACCCATGGCTGCTTTAATTGATGCTGGCGTTGAAATTCATGGTTATCTTGGCCCCGGTCATGTGAGTACTATCACGGGCTCAAAGATGTATGAATTTATTGCAGGGCAATATGGTTTGGGTGTTGTAATAAGTGGTTTTGAGCCAACTGATATTTTGCAATCTATTTTAATGCTGGTTAAGCAATTCGAATCCCGGCATCCAAAGGTCGAAATACAATATAATAGGGTAGTAAAACCTGAAGGAAATACAAAAGCACTGGCAATGCTCGAAGAGGTTTTTGAATTGCGGGATGATTGGTGGCGCGGGCTCGGCATATTACCTCAAAGTGGCATGAAAATCAAAGAGAAATATACTGCGTTTGATGCGGAAAAGCTTTTTGAAATAACGCTAGAGCCAACACGTAGCGACAAAGGTTGCATCTGTGGAAGCATCTTAAAAGGTATAGCCAAGCCACCTGACTGTAAGCTTTTCAGAAAAGCTTGTACGCCAGCCGATCCTGTAGGTCCCTGCATGGTGAGCAACGAAGGTGCTTGCGCTGCCTGGTACAGGTATTCTGACAGCTAAGATTTTAAACGCTACTTTTAGGATTTATAAGCCAGAGAATGAAATTTTCTTTGTTAATGATTTCAAATGATGCTTCAGGATAGGCATTCAGCCAATGTTTTTGAGTTTTTGATGTTTTGGCACTCCATTTCAACTCGTAGCCATACAGGTTTCCATTGCGTTCCTCGACTAAATCCATCTCTTTTTGATCGTAAGTGCGCCAGAAATAATTATTACTGAAAACCTTTTTGTAATGAAGTGATTTTATGCGTTCCATAAACATTATATTTTCCCAAAGCATACCGATATCATTTCGGCTTGTTGGCAAATTGAAGTTATTGATTACTGCATTTCGAATTCCGTTGTCGTAAAAATAGTAACGATTCGATTTGGTAAGCTCTTTCCTCAAATTCTTCGAAAATCCTCCAAGTTTCTTAATGATAAAAGCTTTTTCGAGTAAGTCTAGATATCGGCTTACGGTCTGCTTGGCAATACCCAGGGAATTTGATAATTCATTCAAAGAAACTTCGTTACCAATCTGAAAACTTAATAAGCGCAGCAGATCAAGTAATTTGTCAGAATTTCGGATGCTGTCAAGTTCAAGAATGTCTTTAAACAGGTAGGCATTTTTTAATTCTTGCAAATAGGAAATTTTATCCTGGTGATTTGGTAGCTGCAGGGTTTCAGGATACAGTCCAAACAACAGAAACTCTTCAATTTGCTGATATACATCCATTCTACCCCATTGTTCAGCGAGTTCAATAAGAGCAATAGGGTATAATAAATTTGTAACTGATCTGCCAGTCAGGGGTTCACCAACTTCTGAAGACAAACGAAAACTAGACGAGCCAGTTGCAATGATAATAGTTTCAGGGAGGTTATCAACAAGGATTTTTAAACCCCAGCCAACATCTGGAATTCGCTGTGCTTCATCGATGAAGATGACTTCATAATCTGTTAATAAGCCTAAAATCAATGTTTTATTTTGAGATCCGAGCACTTCGCGTAAACTTGAATCATCTCCGGTTCCTGAAAAGACTTTTGCTTTTTGTTTTTCGAGCAATTTCATTATCAAGGCAGTCTTCCCAGCTCTTCTGGGGCCGTACAACAGGTTAACTTTCCCTTTTTGCAGAAAATTTTCTTCCTTTTCATAAAATCGGTCAAACCATTTCATCTTTATGAATTTTGAACAAAGTTAACAAATTCTTCAAAATTTGGCAAGTTAACTTAACAAATTTATCGAAATTTGGCAAGTTTAGGATCAAAATTCAGAATTGCTCTGGAACATCGCTAGCCGAACAACCCACGCACCAAACCGCCGTCGTGACTAAAACTTTGCCCGGTTACGAAACCTGATAAGGGAGATAGCAGCCAGCAAGCCAAAACAGCCAATTCTTCAGCTTTTCCCATTCTCTTGACCGGAATACTCGCTTCAAATTGTTGTCTTGCCATTGTTTCAGTGATTCCGTCAATGGCCGCCTTCTTCGCAAAAAGGCGTTGCATGGCAGCTGTGTCGTGATATCCGGGAGACAAAATATTAAATGTGAGACCTTCGGCAGCCATTTCCTGCGAAAGGGTCTTCACAAAACCTGTTACAGCTGCGCGAAGTGAATTGCTCAGAACCAGGTTTTCAACCGGCTGTTTTACCGAAACGCTTTCAATGAAAACCATTTTGCCATAACACTGTTTTTGAAAAACCGGCACAAGGTTTTGTGTAAAATCAACTTTCCAGCGCACCAGGCTTCGATAGGCTGCGTCCCAATCGCTCAACGAAGTTTCCATCACTTTTTTAGCAGGTGGGCCTCCGGCATTTATCACAGCACCATCAATAAAGCGATTTTTACAAAATTCCATTATTTGTTGTGGGGCATTATCCCCATAAACATCAAGTGCTAAGGTACTTAGTCTTTCACCTTGCTGCAATCGGAACTCGTCCAGCACATCATTGCTTCTGGCAATAGCCAATACATTGGCACCTTCGACAAGAAGCTGAGTTGCGATGGCCCTGCCAAATCCACTGCCGGCACCTGTTACAATGAAAAAACGATTTTTCAGTTGAAAATCCATAACATTTATTTTAGCGGCTAATATACAAATCTGAGTGAATATTCAATTGATTTTTCGCAACAGCAGTGTATTTCCGTATTTTTGCGCCTTAATTGAAAGACTATGGCAAATTCTGAACGCTCTGTTATTCTCAAAGGATCGATAGCCATTGCAATATCGGCGGTGCTTTGGGGCATCGACGGAGTTGTGTTAACTCCTCGTCTTTACAATCTGGATGTTGGCTATGTGGTTTTCATCCTTCATGCCTTTCCCTTTTTATTGATGAATTTGCTTTTGTTCAGGCATTATCGTTTTCTACCGAAAATGCCGGGAAGTGATGTGCTGATATTTTTTTTAATAAGCTTGTTTGGCGGGGCAATTGGTACGCTTGCAATCGTTAAAGCATTGTTTTTACTAAATTTTAATCATTTATCGGTTGTTGTTCTTCTTCAAAAGCTGCAACCTGTGTTTGCTATCTTCCTGGCAAAATCAATTTTAGGAGAGAAGTTGAAGCAACGTTTCTTGCTCTGGGCTTCGCTTGCAATCGTGGCAGGTTATTTTCTTACTTTTGGATGGGGTTTCCCGGATATGAATACGGACATAAACACGATTTATGCGGCCCTGTTGGCCCTGTTAGCAGCCTTTTCGTTCGGGAGCTCTACGGTTCTATCCAAAAAGATTTTGGGGAATTATAGTTTTATCACTTCCACTTTTTATCGATATGGTTTTACCACCCTGATCATGCTGGCTTATATGATTCTTTGGGGTGATTTTGGTCAGTTTGCTCTCACTACCCAGGATAATTGGATATTTATCATTATCATTGGTCTTACAACTGGTTCAGGTGCGATATTTCTGTATTATTATGGTTTAAGAAAGGTGAAAGCGATATTAGCTACTATCAGCGAGCTGATGTTTCCGCTTTCTGCTGTAATTTTTGACTACCTCATCAACGACAGTTTGCTCACCCCAGTTCAATGGCTGGCGGCCATTGCCATGCTGCTAGCTATTTTTAGATTGAATTCAGAACCTGAAAAGATTGCTTAGTCTCAGTCAAATTGTAGATTTCGATCCAGTTATTTCGTATCTTAGCCTAAAGCTTTAACAAAGGAGGACACCATGTCAGAAGATTTGAAATTGGTCTATACCGGCTCAATAATTGAAGCAGGTTATCTGGTTGAGTTATTGGAAGAGAATAACTTAACCAGCATTCTAAGGGATTCATTAAGTGAAAGTGTTATTGCAGGCTGGGCATCGGGCTCGCCCGAAGATTCTGCACGCCTGTATGTGGAAACAGCTTTTGCAGAGCAGGCAAAAAAAATTATTGATGATTACCTTAAAGCCCGTTAAGGGAGATTTGTAATGGACACTTGCCTGCATAAGTATTTTGTGTACAACGAAGAATTGCGCAGCAGTTGCGATTTCAATGCAGAGAGTACCAACCGAACAGGTTTAGTGTATGAAGTAGTGCGTGTGCTAAAGGGTGTGCCACTATTTCTGGAAGACCACATCCAACGGCTGAAAAATTCAGCTGAAGCGGCTTCTATTACATTGCCTGTTAGTGAAAAATTTTTGGTACAAAGTTTCAAGGCATTGATTTTGAATAATCAAGTCAGTGAAGGCAACATCAAATGCGTTGTTGGAAACAGAAGTGCCAACAGATTGTATTATGCAGCCTGGTTTCTTTCACATGTTTATCCTGCTGCTGAGTTGTATAAAAGCGGTGTTGTGGTTGGGTTGCTCAACGAGGAACGTAACAATCCGGAAGCCAAAGTATGGCGTGCTGATTTTCAGCAGCGGATACAACAGCAAAAGCTTGATCAGCAGGTTTTTGAATTGCTTTTAACACCAAATGAACGGCTTACAGAAGGCACTAAATCAAATGTTTTTCTTATCAAAAAGCAAGGTGTTTTTACTGCTCCATCCTCTCAAGTGCTGGGAGGCATCACCCGAACAAAGGTGCTGGAGATTGCAAAGAATATCGGCATCGAAATTATTGAGCAAAACCTTGCTATTGCTGACCTAATGGATGCAGAGGCAGTATTTTTGACCGGTACTTCACCAAAAATTCTGCCTGTTGCATCTGTTGCCGGCTTTTCTAAAAAATTCGTGGTAGATCATCCTGTTTTACAACAATTTATTGCAAATTATGATGCCATGATTGAAACTTACGTCAAATCGCATTTATAATTTATTTCATCCAAATTCATTATCTTTGACACACACATCTTTTATATGAAGTCGAATCCATTGATTTTATTGTTTGTTTTTGTCGTTTCAGGCTTGTTTGCACAGGATTTTCAGGCAGATCAGGTATGCCTCAGCCAGGCTGAACTCAGGCTTGCAGAGCTTATCAACACTTTTAGAAAAGATAACAGAAAACCGGTTCTTCCTTTATCTTCAGCATTAAGCTTTGTGGCCAAGACGCACCTAAAAGATTTGCAGGAAAATCATCCGGACACCAGCATTTGTCTTACGGCCAGTTGGTCTGATAAAGGTAACTGGACGGCATGTTGCTACAATAAATACCTTGTTAATCAGGAATGTATGTGGAGCAAACCCAAAGAACTTACCTCCTACCCTTTCAGGGGATACGAGCTAAGTTATTTTCAGGAGGAAGTTATTGTGGTTGATAGTGTATTTAAGTTGTGGCTAAAAAGTGAAGAAACCATAGATATGTTGCTTACAACAGGTTCGCAAAGTGCCAAACGATGGGAAACTATGGGATTAGGGGTAAGCGACAACTACATCAGTGTTTGGTTTGGCCAACGTGCAGATGCTGCTGGCAAACCAAAGAACTGTGAAGAGATCAGAGAATCAAAAATCGCGCAGGCGAAACAAAAAAATGTTGCTGAACGCTATTACCTGATATATGGAAGTTTTTCGCAGGAGTCGGATGCTAAGGAAGCGCTAAAAAGATATCAAAAAAATGGCTTCAAGAACGCCATGATTCTCAAAACTGATCAACGCATTCGTATTGCATTGGATGTGTTTGATAAGCTGAAGGATGCTACAGAAGCCAAAGAAAAGCTTGGCAGCACTTATAAGGATGCCTGGATATTAAAAGAGTGATCAACTTTTAACTTTCTGAATATCCTAATATTACCGGCTTTATTTCATATTATATGCAAACAAAACAAGTAGTAGTTTTTTGGTTCAGGCGCGATTTGCGTTTGGATGATAACCACGGACTTTATGAGGCCTTGAAAAGTGGCGTTCCGGTATTGCCCTTATTTATTTTTGATACGGAAATACTGGATAAATTACCTTCAAAAAAAGATGCCCGCGTTGAGTTTATACACCATCATCTCGAAAAAATTTATCAAGAACTTAATCGTAATGGATCTGGTCTTTATGTTACAAATGGCAAACCTGCTGAAATTTTTCGTGAACTGCTTTCCAAACATAAAATTAAGGCTGTTTATGCTAATAAAGATTATGAGCCATATGCCTTGCACCGTGATGAAAACGTAAAAAAACTGCTGCAAGCTAATCATGCTGATTTAAAGCTATTTAAAGATCAGGTGATTTTTGAGGAAAGCGAAGTTGTAAAAGACAATGGCAAGCCTTATACTGTTTATACCCCTTTTTCGCGCAAGTGGAAAGCTAAATTGCTGGAAGAGCCTTTATCCAATTTTCCATCCGAAAAGTATTTGGACAATTTTATAAAACAGAAAGGCACTTTCCTTAGTTTGCAACTAATTGGTTTTGAACCAACAGGAATGAAATTTCCTGAGCCGCTTTTGAAAGATGAAAGACTTGAAAAATATCAGGTAACCCGTAATATTCCCGCCCTTGATAGCACTACAAAAACAGGTGTTCATCTCAGGTTCGGAACGATAAGCGTTAGAAAACTGGTTCGACTGGCTCAGAAAACCAGTGAAACCTACCTCAACGAATTGATCTGGCGTGAGTTTTTTATGCAGATTCTGTTTCATTTCCCACATGTTGAAACGCAAAATTTTAATGTAAAATATGATCATGTCCAATGGCGCAATAACGAGCAAGACTTTAAAAATTGGTGTGATGGAAAAACAGGTTATCCCATGGTGGATGCCGGTATGTGCGAGCTAAATGCCACAGGTTTTATGCACAACAGGTTGCGTATGCTTGTTGCGTCATTTTTAACCAAACATCTGCTTATCGACTGGCGCTGGGGAGAAGCCTATTTTGCGGAAAAATTGCTCGATTACGAGCTAGCTTCCAACAATGGTAACTGGCAATGGGCTGCCGGAACAGGTTGTGATGCTGCGCCGTATTTCAGGGTTTTTAATCCAATGGAACAGCACAAAAAATTTGATCCTCATAGTGAATACGTTAAAAAGTGGGTGCCTGAATGGCAGGAGCTTAGCTATATTCAACCTATTGTTGATCATAAATTCGCTCGCGAAAGAGCAATCAACACTTATAAAGAAGCTTTGAACTAAAGAACCTAAATTCCTAAAAATTTCGTTTATTTGCTTTTGTGATCCAAATCTCTTGCATTTTTATGACTGACAAATACACTTTTACAGACGTATTGACTTCTGAAGCTGAAAAAAAATGGTTGGAATTTCCTTCCGCCCTATACAAGAATGATCCGAATTATGTGCGTCCCATCGACCAGGATGTAACTAAACTGTTTGATAAAAAGCAGAACAAGCTTTTACGAAAAGGTGAAGCCGTGCGATTTTTGTTGTACGAGAAAAATCAGGTCGTTGGGCGCATTGCAGCTTTCATTGATCCAAACACTGCCAAAAACAACGATCAACCAACGGGTGGCTGTGGTTTTTTTGATTGTATTGATGATCAGGCTGCTGCGAATGTTTTGTTTGATGCAGCCAAAAAATGGCTCAAGGAACGTGGCATGGAAGCTATGGATGGCCCGATCAATTTTGGCGATCGGGATAATTTCTGGGGTTGTCTGGCCGACGGATTTACAGAGCCACTCTATAATATGCCCTACAATTTTCCATATTATAACAAGCTTTTTGAAAACTACGGATTTCAAAATTATTTTAACCAATACACCTACCGCAGATTGATATATAATGGAGGATTAAGTCCTGTCGTTAAAGAAAAAGCGGAGCGTCTGCTTCGTAATCCCGACTACGAATTCAGGATGATCAGCAGGAAAAATATCGACAAGTTTGCGGAAGATTTTATGATCATATACAACAAGGCCTGGGGAAGTATTCCCGGCGTAAAAAAAATTACGCACGCCCATGCGATGGCTTTGCTCAACCAGCTAAAACCCATTTTAGATACGCGTTTGGTGTATTATGGTTATTACAAAGATGAGCCTATTGCCTTTTTTATTATGATGCAGGATTTGAATCAGATCATCCGAAAATTTAATGGTAAACTTAACTGGTTCAACAAATTGAGACTAATGGTAGATTTAAAACTTTTTAAAAGGGCCGACAGAATCATTGGCAGAATCTTCGGAATCGTACCAGAGCATCAGGGCAAAGGCGTTGATGGTGGTCTGGTAATCGCCTTTCAAAAAGTGGCACTACAAAAGAATTTCCCCTACAAAGAGTTACAAATGAACTGGATAGGAGATTTCAATCAACCGATGATGAAAGTAGTCGAAAGCATTGGCGGTGAAATCTACAAAACCCACATCACTTACCGATATCTTTTTGATCGCAATAAACCCTTTAAAAGAGCAACGAAAGGATAGGTAGCTTATTCAATATTGGTGAAAACCGCCTGCACATCATCATCGTCCTCCACTTTATCGAGGAATTTCTCAATATCTGCCATCTGATCTTCAGTAAAACTCACTGGTGAATTGGGAAAACGCTGTAGTTTAGCGGTAATTATTTCAATCTTTTTTTCTTCCAGTGCATCATGCAAACTGCCAAAATTGGTAAAATCGGCATAAGCAAAGGCCGCATCTTCATGCACATCAATTTCCTCAAGGCCGGCATCAATCAGTTCCAGCTCAAGCTCTTCAATGTCAATTTTTTCGGTGACTTTAAATTCGAAAACAGCTTTACGTGAAAACATAAAATCCAATGAACCCGAAGGCACAAACGAGCCACCAGCCTTGTTGAAATAAGATTTAACATTGGCAACAGTGCGTGTGGTATTATCAGTGGCACATTCCACAACAACCAACACCCCATGAGGACCTTTGCCCTCATAAACCACTTCTACCATGGTTTCTGCATCTTTACCTGCCGCGCGCTTGATAGCCGAATCAATATTGTCCTTGGGCATATTTTCAGCTTTGGCATTTTGGATTGCCTGCCGCAGCTTGGGATTCAAATCGGGATCGGGACCTCCTTCTTTGGCTGCAATCGTGATTAGTTTTCCTAGTTTGGGAAATACTTTCGACATCTTGTCCCAACGCTTTTCCTTTGCTGCTCTGCGGTATTCAAACGCTCTGCCCATAGTGTTATAGTTTTGTATTCAAGGTGCAAAAATAGCAAGATGCCGGCAATACCGAAAGCGGGAGAAGAATTTTCTTGCCATCTAAACATTAATCCCATCAGGCACGGCTTTTTTTGCGAACTTTGTGCCTATATCACTTTATCTAAAAACACTTGTTATGCTTGAGATATGGCTCGCTTCGGCTTCAATATTGCTGCTTATCATCGTCATTATTTTAATTTTTCGACATAAGAATAATCAAACGGATTTAAATCCTTTACTTACGCGATTGGATTTTATTGAAAAAAACAACCAGCGTTTTGAGCAAGAGATAAACAATGAGTTCAGAGAAAACAGGACGGAGCTGGCAGCTAATCTAAAAAATTTTCAGGAACAATTTCTCGAAACCCTGCGCGAGATCAACCGCAGTCAGCAGGAACAGATGAAAAACATCAGCGAAACAAGCCGGCAATCTATTTTCAACCTCAATCAAACGCTTGAGGAAAAACTTTCTTTGTTGACTAATAAAAATGAAGAAAGCAGCCGTATTGGCCGTCAGGAACTGGCTCAGAATTTGAAAGGCTTGAATGAAGAGATGCAACGAAAACTTTCGGATTTGGGTAAAGCCCAAAAAGAACAAAACGATGCCGAAGTAGCACAACTGGAAAAATCTTTGCGACAGTTTCAGGAAGCTTTTTCGCAAAACGTGAAGGCATTCAATGATTTGCAACGCGAAAAGTTTGGCGATTTGGAAAAGAAACAAGCCGAGTTGATCACTTCAACAGAATTGAAGCTTGAGAAAATGCGCGAAACAGTTGACGAAAAGCTGCAGAAAACGCTTGAGACACGCCTTGGACAATCGTTCGAACTGGTGAGCAAACAACTCGAAAGCGTACAGAAAGGTTTGGGCGAGATGCAGACGCTTGCCAATGATGTTGGTGGCCTCAAACGCGTGCTTTCCAATGTGAAAACAAGAGGCGTGCTGGGCGAAATACAATTGGGAAATATTCTGGAACAAATACTGGCTCCCGAACAGTACGAAACCAATGTAAAAACAAAGCGTTCGAGTGGCGATCATGTGGAGTTTGCTATCAAACTACCCGGCCGAGATGAAGATGGCGGAAGCGTTTACCTGCCCATCGATGCTAAATTCCCGCAGGAAGCTTACCATTTATTGCAAACTGCCTATGACGAAGGAAATATGGCCAAAGTGGATGAAGCTGTTAAGATTCTTGTACGTTCCATTAAAACATTTGCCAAAGATATTCGCGACAAATACCTCGATCCGCCCTATACCACTGATTTTGGGATTATGTTCCTGCCTATCGAAGGCTTGTATGCCGAAGTGATCCGGCACACCGATCTGGTGGAGCAATTACAGCGCGAGTTTAAGATTATCGTTACCGGGCCTACAACGCTTGCTGCGATTCTTAACAGCCTGCAGATGGGCTTTAAAACGCTTGCCATTCAAAAGCGCAGCAGTGAGGTGTGGCGGATTCTTGGCGAAGTAAAAACCGAATTTGGAAAGTTTGGTGATGTGCTCAAAAAGGCCCAGCAAAAAATTACGGAAGCCAATACCGAAATTGATCGATTGGTAACCACCCGCACCAATGTTTTAACCCGAAAACTGCGTGCTGTGCAGGAACTGCCTGCTGCCGAAGATAACAAGCTGATTGATGAGGGTTTATTGTTTGATGAGGATCAGGAAACCTGAGTTAGATTATTAATGAGTTGAGCTAATCTGTGGATCAACGATTAAATCCACAGATTAAGCTCTGCAATTTATTTAATTGGCTTCGAGTTTAAATTTTACCAGTCGCAGTGGATTACTCTCCGCATTTTTTAGAATTTGCAGCCCATAAATATGACCTTTGTGAAACACCATCTTTGAGGCACTTATGCTCAAATTGTAATCGTCTGCCATAAATGTACATGAGTTAGTAAAATTGCCTTCATCGGTTAAAACCCACACATGGAATTGATTAGCATTCTCCTCCTCAGGAATTTCAAAGATCAGGATGTTGTCATCAGAATCTTTGAGAATAGTAGAAAAATAGGGTTTAATGATGGGTTTAGTAATGTTATTAAGATCATGCTCCATATCCGAAATCAATTGCTCATACTCCTTTTGATTCAATTCGATTTGCGTATCATTTCCTCTCAGAAGTGCCTTATATTCCTCAATTGCCTTTGATTGTATGGCTTTTTGTTCCTCTACCGAAATTTTATTGGCAGCCCAACTCACTTTTTCTTTCATCAGCTGATTTCCATCTGCATCAAACAGTATCAGCTCTCCAGTATTTGGGTTAGCCAGCAGCAGTTTATCTTTCAGGCTGGTGATTTCAACAGGAAGTCCTTTTCCGGTAAATGAAGAATACGGCATGGATGAAAAGTTGTATATAAGTCCGTTTTTAAGTCTTACTGAATAGTTAAATGGCATACTTTTTTTATTATCTCCAGCTATGACCTCCGGCCTGTCAGTAAAATGCTCCCAAATAATTTTCTCCTCATTGGTCTGATAATCAACTATAGAAACAAAACTTCTGAATTTTTTGGCCCAAATCGCCCATCCTGAGACAGCCAGCTTATCATTACCGAGTGCAACCACCTGACGCGACATATAATCGAGATGGAGTGTTTTGATAAGTCTTCCGTTTAAGTCAGTAATAAAAAGCTTACCCATATTATCAATCGTTGTAAACATTTTATCACCACTCAATACTCCCAAGAACGGACGATGTGATGAGTTTTCGACAACAATTTCTTTGACGAAAGCACCTGAAGGAGTGAATTTCGAATGATATTTCTGATTTGCATGATTAACAATTACTGAACCATCTGGTAAAACCAGGAGCGATTTTCTCGAACCAATGTGGTTGCCCTGAATTGAATCGTAATAGGACCTGAAAATTGTATTCCAGTCATTTCCCTGAGCATAATTTTCATCTGCGACAAGTTTTACCTTACCGGATTTATAGATGTTTTGTAACTCTTGTGAAAACCCTGATACAACACCCAAACTAAGGACGAAACAGAGAATTAAATTTTTCATGATATTTTGTATTTGATTTAATTACAAATGATTACTTGTTTTCGGAGAAATCATTGTTTGAATAAATATGGATAGTCATTTCTTGTTTTGTGATGGGAAGATTAGCATCAAATTCGGAAGTGATATCGTAAGAATAAATGATGTAATTATCAGTTGTTTTTGGTTTAAGCACCAAAAGCATCAAAATCAAAATGGCAGCAGCAGCTACATAAAAAACAATTTTCTGATATTGTCTTTTTTTATTCGAAATAAAGGGTCTTGTTGCTTGTGGCTTAAAGGGAGGCGCAAAATATTTCTTGGCAATGTTTTCATTTATTAGGGACATCAGATTTTCTCTCCGCTGTTGTAATAGTCTCAAATTTCCTGCACATTTCGTACAATGGTTGAGGTGTTCATGGATCATTTTTTTCTCAGCTGACGAGAGTTCGTCATCCAAAAAAGCAAGAAGCTTCCCTTCATCAATACATTTCATAGTTTATTACTTTTAAAGTTTTCTCCATCTTTCTTAAGATGCGTGCAATGGTTTGCCCGATTGATGTGTGCTTCACATCCGTAATTTCGGCTATTTCGAGGTACTTAAATCCCTCGCTGTACAAGATAATGATGGTTCTTTCTTCTGATTTGAGTTTTGATAAGGCATACTCAAGGGCATTATTATTTTGAATCGTAGCAAGCTGTTTTTCATCCGAAACCTTATTGAGAGCTTCTTCATTGTCCTTAAACCGTTTTCGGCTTTTGTTCCAGTCGATACAGCTGTAAAATGTTGCCTTCACAAGCCAGTTTTGAGGTTTAGAAATAGAATTTCCATTTTTAGTTCTGAGGTAGTATTTTTCGAAAATGTCCTGAATAATATCTCTAACTGCCTCCTCATCGTTCGTCATCTTAAGCCCGATATTGAACATTCTTGAGTAGTTTTCCTGATATGTGACTTCAAATTGATTCAATTCGGAGGTGTTTATAATAAAGTCTGTTAAAGCTGGTATTTTGTGACATTAGCCCCAAACAAATTTAATAAACCACATCGATTTTTAACGACTATTTATGGAAAAAGGTCTTTGCAAAAAAAGATCGGGAAATATCAATGTAAGAGAGAGAAAGAAAATAGCTCCATCAATCTCAACATTTCAGCCTGATAGCTGTTATTGTCAAATGGCTTACAAAACACCCAAATTTCAGCAATACACTTTCGAGCAGGTGCTTCACATTTCCCCGGCAGAAGCTTATGAAACCATTAAATCAGGGAAAGCAGTTTTGCATGATCTTTGCGAAGATTGGGAGGTACAGCAAGGCCGGCCTAATTTGAGCGGGCATATCATGCATATTCCCTTGTCGCAAATTGTCTATCATCTTGCCAGCCTGCCCAATGATAAAACCATTATAGTGATGTGTGCGCATGGTATCCGCAGTGTGCAACTCGTGGCGTATTTAAAAGAAAATTCATTACTTGACGTCATCAATATGGATGGTGCTTTTGAGCAATGGGATATTCAAAATTTACCCTAATCAAAATGTTAGGTTTACAACTTATTGCTTATGCATTAAGCAGATATCAAGCTATTCAATTATGATCTTGTTTCTGAACAAAAATTCACCATTAGCACCTGTAATTGTAACAAAGTATAATCCAGTCTGTAAATCTGTCAAGTCAAAGTATTTCTCATTTTCCCCTGTTTTAAGTTTCCAATATTCATGTATCAAAGTTCGTCCGGAAACATCAATTACGTTTAAATAAGCCTCCGTGGATTGCTCTAAATTAATACGAATTGTAAAATGGCCATTGCCCGGATTTGGGAAAATATTCATTTGATGGTTTGATTCATCAATCGCTGGTATTCCAACAAAAATATCACAACCATTAAAAAGGTCATTATAATATACTATTTCATCACCAAGGGCAAAACACAAAATATTTTCGGGATAGAAATAATCAGGGAAACCAGATAGAAATCCACTTATAAATCCTAATCCTTCAATCATAATAGGTTGTTCAAAAGAAACGTACGTATGCAGCGTGAAGACTTTTCGGTATGTTTCACCTATCATAATGCTGTCAATAGCTGTAACATAAATATTGTCTTCTTCAAGAAGTGGCGAATCTGGAAGTGTATCACCCACATCAAGATCAAAATCGTAATACATCACTTCTTGATTTCCTTCCCATCTGTAGATCTTTTTGCCTTCTTGTCTGAAAAGCCCTGTGAAAGAATTAATTTCATGACCTCCTGAACAGTCTGGTGAAGGGTATGGTGAAGGAAACTCCCAATAAATACAAGAACCAAGTTGATAGAGTTTATTATAGACCACACCATCAATTGTATCATATCCATTTAAATAATAGGTGTAATTGTAGTCCCGCATGCATGGATATTGACCACCAAAAGTATAAGCTATCCTCCACTTAGTATTTGTAACGAAATAAATTGATTATTTCAATTAAAGGTTGTATCTTTGGCGAATGAAAGATACAGAATTAATATCGAAGCGGCACAAGATTCTTTCTCCATTATTAGATGAGAAGGCTCGCCGA